>Ga0207689_10002072_pt1 | contig 18927 bp, 15 predicted proteins | sample KBSMisM52_FD_184312 | JGI IMG/M metagenome (GOLD analysis project Ga0207689, IMG submission 184312) | Miscanthus rhizosphere microbial communities from Kellogg Biological Station, Michigan, USA - KBS Miscanthus M5-2 (SPAdes) (version 2) | ecosystem: Host-associated > Plants > Roots >... | reverse complement strand
GCCACGCTGGAACGGGTCGGGCTCGGCCATCGGCTCGACCACCAGCCGCACGAGTTGTCCGGCGGCGAGAAGCAACGGGTCGCCATCGCCCGAGCCCTGATCGGCAACCCACCGTTGCTACTGGCCGACGAACCCACCGGCAACCTCGACTCGGCGGCCGGCGACGGCATCATGGCCCTGCTGCGAGAGATGAATGCCGGCGGTACAACGGTCGTGGTCATCACCCATGACCGTGAGCTCGCCGCCGGCCTCGACCGGCAGGTTCAGATGCGCGACGGGCGAGTGGTGGAGAAATGACCGCAAGCCGCCTCACACCCGCGCGGTTGGCCCCCCGCGATGTCTTCCGGGTCGGCGCCGCCGGGCTCCGCACCCGACCCACACGGGCGTTGCTCTCCGCTCTGGGCGTCGCGATCGGTATCGTGGCCACGGGACGCGGCACACGACGGAGCGTGTCGGCGTCGACGACGATGCGCGTGCTGTCGAGCAGACGCACGCGCGTTCCGTAAGAAAGCGCGTCGTCGGTGACGAGTTCTCTCGAGTCGCCATTTGCCGGACTTCGCAACTCGGCGCGCGAGCCGCCACGAGCCGGCACGAAGAATAACCGACCCTCATACTCCTCCAGGTCGTACGCGCTCTTGGCATTCGCGTACCGCCCCATCGCGCCAAGCGCGAAGCCGGGCGCCAATGCGCTCGTTGTGTCCACCGACGCAATCGTTTGGCCAGCGCGCGCATCGAGAGCGAGGCGCAGTGCCGACGACGCAATGCGATCGGTGACGGCGTTCGCGCCGTCGAGCGTAGCGACGACAACGACGCCGAGCGAGTCGTCGGGCATACCGAGCAGTGTCGTCGCGAATCCGTAAATCGCGCCGTCGTGGCCGATGACGCGGTGGCCATTCTGCTCGCCGATTCGGAACCCGATGCCGTAACCCGTCTTTGCTCCACGCGGTGAAAACTGCGGCGTCCACATGGAATCGATCGTCGACGCCGCGAGCACACGGCGTCCGTCGCCGACCGCGCCGCGCGCGAACAAGATCTCGAGAAAGCGTCCGAGGTCGGTGACCGTGCTGTACATGCTGCCGCATGGGCCCATTCCGAGCTCGAACGTCGGCGCGTCGCTCCGCGCGCCGTCGATCGTCCACATCGTGCCCTTTGCCAGTCGGGCGCGAAGCGCGGGCAACGGCTCAAAGGCGCTATTCTCGAGCCCCATCGAATCGAGAACGGCGCGTTTCAGATAGGGATAGAACGACTCGCGCTGCGTCTTCTCGAGCACATAGCCGAGCACGGCGATGCCGGCGTTCGAGTACTTGGTGTGCGTCCCCGGCGCGTAGACGAGCGACGTGCGGTTGAGGCTCGCGATCGTCGCGGCGAGCGACGGTCCGGTGTCGTCGAAATAGTTGCCGACCGGCGGTTCGCGTCCCAAGCCGGCGCGATGCGACGTCAGCTCGCGCGCCGTTATCGAACCGCCGAACGAATTCCGAGGATGGAAATCCGGGACGTACCGCTGGATCGGCGCGTCGAGATCGAGTTTGCCTCGCTCGACGAGCTGCATGATCCCGATGTCCGTGAACAGCTTCGAGACCGAGCCGACTCGATATACGGTACTCGCTGTCGCGGGAACGGACTTGGCCGAATCCGCCCATCCGAATCCGCGGGCCCACACGATCCGTTGACCGTCGACCAACGCGATGGAGATGGCAGGAATGGCCTTCGTCGCGCGCTCATGCTCGATGAAGGTGCTGAGAGCGCGCGCGACGCCGGCATAGCGCGCGTTCGCGCCGACCGAATCTTGTGCGTCGGCCTGCCGAAAGGCGATTGCGGCGAGCGCGATCGCACATAAAAATGATGAGCCCCTCAGGGGCGGCACGCCGCGTCCTGAGGGGCTTCTCTTCGCTGGCGGGATTCGATCAACCGGTTCGACGCTCCAACGTGCGGAGCCCGATCGACTTCCCTTTTCCCGAAGGTCTCGGTCCCTCCGGTGCTCTGGAATTCGGCAAAGCGACGAGTCACGTCCAGCGACCTCGTGACCGGTGAAGCGACGTCGAACCGACGCCTCACAATGTGCCCAAGTAGCGTCCCACTCGAGCTCGTTCAGCAGCGGGATAGACCGTATCCGCAACTGACGTAGGACTAAAGTGCAATACGAGTCGAAGCGCGTCAATCGAGAAAGTTTTCCGAAGGGTGTAACCCACTCACGACGTTCGTTTCAACACACTGTCAACAGCACGCCCGACAAATCTCCACAACGATCCGATCAGATCGCCTTGAATTCCTCGAACGGCTGACGACACGAGCGACAAAACCAAATCGACTTGCACGCCGTCGATCCGAACTCGCTCTTGCGCTCGGTGTCGCCGGATTTGCAAAACGGACAGCGAACTGGACGCGCCCGCCGATCGATCGAGACGAGCTCGTCGCGCTCCACGCGCCCAGGTGGCGCGATGCCGTACGCCTCCAACTTCTCCTTCGCCGCCGGCCCAATCCAGTCCGTCGTCCACGCCGGGGAATAGACTACAGAAATTTCCACCGGCCCCAACCCGTGTTCGGCGAGCGCGTCACGAATATCGCTCTCGATCTCTCGCATCGCGGGACAACCGGAGTACGTCGGCGTGATGGTTACTTCGACGCCTGCCTCCGTCACCGCGACGTCGCGCACAATGCCGAGCTCGACGACGCTCACCGCCGGCACTTCGGGATCCTTTACCCGATCCAGGATCGCGAACAGCTCGTCGCGGCTCGGGATGGCGCGCGTTACCACGACGCACCCGGGTGCGACCGCGCGAGGATTTGCATCTCGCTCAGCATATGACCGAGGTGTTCGGTGTGCCGACCGCCGCGCCCGCCGCCCTGCATGTAACCGGCATCCGGAACACGAAGGCCGGCACGCTGGAGGATCGGCAGTACCTGTTCGCGCCACGCCGCCTCGAGAGTGCTCGGATCCACGCCGTCACCACTCGCGGCTACTTCGCGGTCGATGTCGTCGGCAACGAACAACTCTCCCGTGTACCGCCACAGATCGTTCAACGCCTGCTGCGCCCGCGCGTTGCTCTCGTCGGTCCCTCCGCCGAGCGTCACGACCCACTGCGCGCTGTGGCGGACATGGTACCGCGTCTCCTTGAGCGCCTTGGCCGCAATCCCCGAGAGATCGGCGTTGCGGCTCTTCTGCAGCGCATCCATCTGCAACAGCGAGTAGACGCTGAACAGAAACTGCCGGACGACGGTGAAGCCGAAATCACCCTTGGGGAGCTCCAGCATCAACGCGTTGCGAAAGTCGATCGCGTCGCGGAAATAGGCGAGCGTGTCCTCGTTTCGTCCCTGCCCTTCCACGGACGCCGCGAGCTTGAGGAGCAGGCTCGCCTCGCCGATCAGGTCGAGCGAGATGTTGGCGAGGGCGATGTCCTCCTCGAGGATCGGTCCATGGCCGCACCACTCGGACAACCGGTGTCCGAGCACGAGTCGGTCGTCGCCCAGGCGAATCAGGTATTCGAAGAAAGCGGGAGAGGACATCGCGCGGTTCATTAGACGCGGACGCCGCGCGGAACCTTGTAGAACTGCGGATGGCGATACGGCTTGTCGTTCCCCGGATCGAAGAACGGGCCCATATCCCCCGGCGTCGACGCGGTGATCTCCCCGCTGGGCACGACCCAGATGCTGACCGCTTCGCCACGGCGCGCGTACACGTCGCGCGCGTTCTGCAGCGCCTGTTCGGCGGTCGTCGCGTGTACGCTGCCCGCATGCTCGTGCGCTTCGCCTTTCGGCGGCTGGACGAAGACTTCCCACAGCGGCCACTGCGAGTCAGTCATTTACGCCGCGGCCTCGCCTACCTGTTTGCCCGCGTAGGCCGTCGCCGCCGCACGCACCCATTCTCCTTCGGCGTGCGCCGCGCGACGCGCGGCCAATCGTTCCTTGTTGCAGGGTCCGTCGCCCTTCACCACGCGCCAGAACTCGTCCCAGTCGATCGCGCCGAAATTCCAGTTTTCCGTTGCTTCGTCGAAGCGAAGATCGGGATCGGGGAGGACGAGGTCGATGGCCTTTGCCTGGGCAACCGTGAGATTGACGAAGCGTTGGCGCAACTCGTCGTTGCTCTTTCGCTTTACGCCCCAGCGCATCAGCTCCTCGGAGTTCGGCGAATCCTTGTCCGAGGGTCCGAACATCATCAGCGACGGCCACCACCAACGGTTCACCGCGTCCTGCGCCATCGCGCGCTGCGCGGGCGTGCCCGCGGCGAGCGTCGCCATGATCTCGTAGCCCTGTCGTTTGTGGAAGTTCTCTTCCTTGCAGATGCGGACCATAGCCCTCGCATATGGTCCGTAGGAGGCCTTCGCGAGCATCGTCTGGTTCACGATCGCGGCGCCGTCCACGAACCAACCGATCGTGCCGATGTCCGCCCAGGTGAGCGTCGGGTAGTTGAAGATGCTGGAGTATTTCGCGGTGCCCTCGAGCAGCTGATCGATCAGCTCCTGCCGATCGACGCCGAGCGTCTCGGTGCCGCAGTAGATGTAGAGGCCGTGGCCTGCCTCATCCTGCACTTTCGCGAGCAACGACATCTTGCGCCGAAGACTCGGCGCGCGCGTGATCCAGTTGCCCTCGGGCAGCATGCCGACGACCTCGGAGTGCGCGTGCTGCGACATCATCCGGATGAGCTGCCGGCGGTAGCGCTCGGGCATCCAGTCCTTCGGCTCGATCGATTCGCCGCGAGCAATGCGCGCCTCGAATTCGGCGGTGCGCGCCGGATCCTCGGCAGGGGTGGGGGCATTCTGTACGGGTTTGGTCGCCATCACGTGTCTCTATGTGTGTCTGACGTGCACCACATGTTTGGAAATCTAGTGCTCGCCCGAGGCGCGCGGATAGATTCCGAGTATCCCCTTCCTCCTCAGCGGTCGCATGCGTTATCAGTCGCTCGCCCTGGTTCTCACCATTCCGCTCTTTGGTCTCGCTGACGTTGCTCGCGGCCAGGAGGTCGATCGCTTCGCCGACGGCCTCGTTCCCGGCGCCTATCTTCGCATTGGGGGCGGCCCCATGTCTCCAGTGAACGCGCAAGGCACCCTGCGCGACTGGAAACCCGGCACGGGTGTGTCTGTCGCCTGGGAAAGCTGGGACAACGGGCTGTCCGGCGTGTCGCGCATGGGTTTCGCGATCTCGGGCGCGTATAGCTCGCTGCCGCTCAACATGGGTCGTTTTCTCACCGAGTTCGTCGCGCCAAACGGCGGCAGTCTGGTTTCGTTGAATGCGAGCAATGCCGGCGTACTGGAAGTCGTGACGAATCTGATTTTTCGCGTACCGTCGCCATACATCATGCCGCACTTCACGATCGGGCTTGGCTTCATCGACTGGCGGCCGGGCCGGATCCGCTACACCAGCAGCTCGGGAAGTGGCACGACCAAGCAGCAGCATCTCTCCGGCGGCGAGGTCGCACTCGGCTTCGGCTTGGACAAGCACATCTACGACCGCTTCGCCGTTTTCAGCGAGGCGAACTACGTCTTCGGGCTGACGCAGTGGGGCGGCGGCTACGGAACGCCGACGGGCGTCTGCTCAACGAACAGCTGCGGCCCCCGCAACACGACGGTCACGACACTCCGCGGCGGACTGCGTGTTCGCCTGATGCGTTAGGTCGTCGACCCGCGCACTGAAATGGGTTCGCACACTCCGCTCGCGCCGACGGGCAGCGTCTCGTCGTTCGTCGAAGACGGGATCGCCGACGTTTGCTTCGGTCACCCGAAGAGCAATTCGCTGCCGTCGCTCGTGCTTCGCAGCCTCGCCGACGAGATCGCGGCGATCGGCCTGCGCGACGACGTGCGCGTCATCGTGCTTCGCAGCTATGGCACCAGCGCCTTTTGCGCCGGCGCCTCATTCGACGAGCTGTCATCGATTCGCGACAAGGACGTCGGCAAGGAATTCTTCCTCGGCTTCGCGCGCGTGATCCTCGCCATGACGCGCTGCGCGAAACCGATCGTCACACGCGTGCACGGAAAGACCGTCGGCGGCGGCGTCGGCGTCGTGGCCGCGTCAGACTATGCGATCGCGACGGAGAGTGCCGCTCTCCGCCTGAGCGAATTGGCCGTGGGGATTGGCCCGTTCGTGGTGGGTCCGGCGATCGAGCGGAAGGTCGGCCCCGGTCCCTTCGCCTCCATGGCACTCGACGCCGATTGGCGCGACGCCGCTTGGGGTGAGCGGCACGGGCTTTACTCTCGTGTCTGCGCAACGCCCGCTGACCTCGACGAGGCCGTCGCGAAGACAGCGCTCGCCATGAGCCAGGCCAATCCCGCCGCCGTTGAGCGGATCAAGCAGATCGCCTGGTCGGGCACCGAGCACTGGCCAACGTTGCTCGATCAACGCGCCGAGATGAGCGGAACGCTGGTGCTGTCTGAGTACACACGGACCGCAATCGCGAAATTTGCCAAGTGAGAGAACGGCGCAACGTCGCTGTCGGCGATGGTCGGCGGCGGCGGCTGGCGGCTGGCTGGCAGCCGGCGGCGGTGCGCACGGCTGGCGGCTTTTGGGCGGCCGGCGGCGGCTGCCGGCGATGCGGCCGGCTCTCGGCTGCTCAACGGCAGTTGCTGTCATCCTGAGCGAAGCGAAGGACCTCTTGTCCCGTTCTTCTAGCTAACTCGGGACAGTAGGTCCGTCGTCGCTTCGCTCCTCAGGACGCCGCCGAGTTTGGCCGAGAGCGGAAAGCACCACCGCAAGCCGCGGCCGATGGCCAACGAGCCGCAAGCCGTGCGCACCGCTGCAAGCCGCTAGCCAGCCGCCAGCCGCCGCCGCCGACCATCGCCGACAGCGACGTTGCGCCGTTTCTCAGTCAGCTAGTCGGCGGATTGAAGCCGTCATGCTGCTGATCGATCCAGCTCTTGTGGTAGTTCGGATCTTCGATCGATAGCGCCTGCTTCGCGACCTTGAGCGGCCGGAAGCTGTCCATCATCACGGCCAGCTCGTTCGTGTGCGTGGCGCCGATCGACGCTTCGGCTCGGCCCGGATGCGGTCCATGTGGAATGCCGTCCGGATGATGCGTGATCGAGCCGAACTCGATTCCCTTGCGGCTCATGAACTCACTCGACGCGTAATAGAGCACCTCGTCCGAGTCCACGTTCGAGTGGTTGTACGGAGCCGGCACGGCGTTGGGATCGAAGTCGTATGGCCGCGGGCAGAACGAGCAGACGACGAACCCGTCTCCTTCGAACGTCTGGTGCACCGGCGGCGGTTGGTGAACGCGGCCGACGATCGGCTCGAAGTCGCGGATGTTGAACGCCCACGGGTAGAAGTAGCCATCCCATCCGATGACGTCGAACGGATGGTGGTCGAGAACGAGCTCGTTGATCCCGTCGTACTGTTTGACCAGCAGACGGAAGTCGCCCATCTCGTCGTGGGTGTTCAGCTTCAGCGGCAGGCGGATGTCGCGCTCGGAGTAGGGCGCACCCTCCTTGAGCTGTCCAAATTCGTTTCGATATCGCTTCGGCCAGCGAACGTGACCCCGGCTCTCGAACACCAACAACTTCGCTGCGTCGCCGCTTTTATCAAACCGATAGCGATGGAGGATGCCGCGGTGGATGATGAGATAGTCGCCTTCGCCGAACGGCAGCTCGCCGAACACGGTCTCGAGCAGACCCTTGCCCTTGGCGACGTAGACCAATTCATCTGCCTGGGCGTTGCGGTAGAAATGCTCGTCTTCCTTGTCCGGCTCGACGTACAGCATCGCGATGTCCTGATTGAACAGGATCGGAATGCGGTCGAGCGTCGGGCTGCCGCCCTGCTTCACGTGCGACGTGAGAAAATGCCGGTGACGGAGCGCGTTGTCTGGATCGGCTTGGAGCGCGGTCTCGCACAAGCGTCGTACGGACTTCACCGTCGTCGGCGGGTGAACGTGATAGAGCAGCGCCGACGTTCCGGTAAAGCCCTCGTGACCCATCAACTCTTCGGCGTAGATACCGCCGTTCGGCTTTCGGAACACCGTGTGCCGCTTCTTCGGGATTTGTCCGAGCGTGTGGTAGATCGGCATGAGTCGTCGGCTGTCATCCTCCCTGAGCGCAGCGAAGGGAGGATCTATTGTCCTTCTCTCGTAACTAACTCGTGAAAGTAGATCCTCAGCGCGCTTCGCGCGCGAGGATGACGGCTCTAACAACCCTACAAGTTCCCGCGCGCCGCCTGCTCGCGCTCGATTGCTTCGAACAACGCCTTGAAGTTCCCCTTGCCGAAGCTTCGCGCGCCCTTTCGCTCGATGATCTCGTAGAAGAGCGTCGGTCGGTCCTCGACCGGTTTGGAGAAGATCTGCAGCAGATAGCCATCGGGGTCGCGGTCGACAAGGATTCCCAGCTCCTGGAGCTTGTCGACCGGCTCGTCGATCCGGCCGACGCGGCCCTGCAGCTCATCGTAGTACGTCGTCGGCACGGTGAGGAACTCCACACCTCGATCACGGAGCGCGGTCACGGTGTGGATGATGTCGTTCGTCGCCAGCGCGAGGTGCTGCACACCCGGGCCTCGATAGAACTCGAGATACTCGTCGATCTGCGACTTCTTCTTGCCCTCCGCGGGTTCGTTGATCGGAAACTTGATTCGCTCGTTCCCGTTCGACATCACCTTGGACATTAACGACGAGTATTCAGTGGAAATGTCCTTGTCGTCGAACGAAATGAGATTCTTGAACCCCATGACGCGCTCGTAGAAGCCGACCCACGCGTTCATCTTCCCCAGCTCCACGTTGCCCACACAGTGATCGACGTACAGCAATCCCGTGGGCTCCGCTTGATAGCGGGGCGCGCGCTTTTCGAAACCGGGCATGAACGCCCCGCGATAATTCCGGCGCTCGACCAGCGAATGAATCGTGTCGCCATAGATCGTGATGCCGGCGGTGACGACCTGGCCGTCGTCGTCGCGCGCGACGCGGGGTTCGTACGCCGACTTGGCGCCGCGTTCGATCGCTTTCGCGTACGCGTCGCGCGCATCGTCTACCCACAGCGCGATGTCGTGTACGCCGTCGCCGTGACGTCGAACATGCTCGGCGATCTCGCCATCGGGGCTCAGCGGCGCCGTGAGCATCAGGCGAATCTTGCCCTGCGTCAGCAAATAGCTCACACGATCGCGGACGCCGGTTTCGGGGCCGCGGTACGCGGTCACTTGAAAACCGAACGCCGCCTGATAAAAGTGCGCCGCCTGCTTCGCGTTGCCGACGTAGAACTCTATGAAGTCGGTGCCGTTGATGGGAAAGGTGTCATGCGTCTCCGTTCCCGCCGGCATGGTCTGCGTCGCCATCAAATCGTCCTGTTCGAGAGTCGCTTGCCGTTCTCGAAATGGTAGGCGTGGCCCCGGCTCAGGTCAAAGGGCTACGCGATGCGTCGTCATTGGATATTCTATATGCGTGACCGCGCCCTCATCGTCCCCGGTTTCCGGATCGCCGATCGCCAGCCCCGGCGACGCCGAAGCCTTCGCGCGTTTCGCCGCCGCGCTCGCTGGACAGTACGAGCTCGAGCGGGAAATCGGCCGCGGCGGAATGGGGATCGTCTACTTGGCGCGCGACGCACGGCTCGATCGCCGCGTGGCCATCAAGACGCTGCCGCCACACCTCGCCAATGACACGGTCGTGCGCGAGCGCTTCTTGCGCGAGGCACGCACGGCCGCGCGCTTGTCTCACCCGAACATCGTGCCGATTCATCGCGCCGACGAAATCGGCGGACACGTTTTCTTCGTCATGGGCTTCGTGGACGGTGAATCGCTGGCGCAGCGGATTCGCCGCCTCGGCGTAGTCGATCCGCGCGAGGTGCTCCGCGTGCTCACCGATGTCGCGAGTGCCCTCGCATACGCCCACGGCAGCGGCGTGATTCACCGCGACGTCAAGGCCGAGAACATCCTGCTCGACGCCAAGACCGGACGCGCGATGGTCACCGACTTCGGAATCGCGCGCATGGCCGAAGCCGCCCCGCTGACGGCGACGGGGCAGCTTCTCGGAACCGTGTATTACGTGAGCCCGGAACAGGTCTCCGGTGAACGCGTCGACGCGCGAACGGACATCTACTCGCTCGGTGTCGTCGGGTTTCTCGCTCTGAGCGGAAAATTTCCGTTCGACGCCGCGTTGGCGTCAGCCGTGCTCATCGCCCATGTGACGAAAAACGCTCCACCGATCCACACCGTTTCGGAACACATCCCCCGTCCCCTCGCCGACATCGTCGACCGTTGCCTGGCAAAGGATCCGGCGGCGCGCTTTCAGCATTGCGACCAGCTGATCGCGGCGCTCGCGGACATTCGCGACGACGTCGAGCACGCGATGATCGCTCGACAAGCGCTGGACGGTCCATCCCCACGCAAACTGGTCTCGGACACGGAGGCGCAAGAGATCTGGCTGCGCGCCGCCGAGCTGCAGTCGATGACCGGCGTGACGCCGCGACCCATCCCACCGGTTGTCGAGACTCGCGATCCGGCGCGGGACGGCGCGCTCACGAGCGGATTCGGGCTGACCCAGGTCCGCGATGCCGCCGTCGAAGCGGGCATCTCCGCGAAGTACGTCGAGCAGGCGTTCGTCGAACATGGCTTGTCCGGGTCAGCGAAGACGCCGGTCGTCGTCGCCGACCGAAGCCCGCCCGCTCACTGGTTCCCCGGCTCGCCGACTCGCCTCGACTACGAGGTCGTTCTCAACGGCGAGATGCCGGCGCAGGAATTCGACGTGTTGCTGGACGTGATTCGACGCCGCGTCGGCGAGACCGGCAACGTTGGTTCGGTCGGCCGCTCGTTCACCTGGCAGTCGACGGGGCGGCGAAGCTTGCAGGTGTCGGTGTTTCCTCGCGCCGGCAAGACGACCATCCGCGTGTCGGAGCAGCTTCGCAATCTCGCCGGAGGCTTGTTCGGCGGAATCATGGGCGGTTACGGCGGCGGATCGAGCGGCGTCTGGGTCGCCATCGGCGTTGGGGTCGCGCACAGCCCGCTGCTCGGACTCGGTCTCTGGCTAGGCAACCTGACGCTGGCCTATGCCGTCGCGCGCGGGATCTTCGACGGAATGAGCGACCGCCGACAGGTCGCGCTTCGCGGGCTCGCCGAAGAGTTGGCAGCCGAGGCGAATGCGACGATCGACGCCGCGCGACCCAAACTGCCTCGCGGTTCGCGCGACTAGACGCGAAGATCCGGCAGATCGCGAAAGAGCTCGAGCGCTTGTGGGTTCGCCAGCGCGTCGACGTTCTTCACCGGTCGCCCGTGAATGACGTCCCGTACGGCCAGCTCCGTGATCTTGCCGCTGATCGTCCGTGGAATGTCGCTCACATGGATGATCTTCTTCGGCACGTGGTGCGGGCTCGCGTTGGCCCGAATCTGCGCGCGAATGCGCTCCCTGAGCGCGTCGTCGAGCTCGATGCCCGGCGCCAGGCGGACGAAGAGGACGATGCGAACATCCTCGCCACCCTCCGTCGAGATGTCCTGGCCGACGACGATGGATTCCAGAATCTCGGGGAGTTGCTCGACTTGCCGGTAAATCTCGGCCGTGCCAATGCGAACGCCGCCCGGATTCAATGTGGCGTCGCTGCGGCCATAGATGATCATCCCGTCGTGTGACGTGATCTCGGCCCAGTCGCCGTGCCGCCAGACGTTCGGATACTTCTCGAAGTACGCCGCGCGGTACTTGGCGCCATCGGGATCGTTCCAGAACGCGACCGGCATGCTCGGGAACGGCGCGGTGCACACGAGCTCTCCCGGCTCGCCGCGGAGTGGTCTGCCATTCTCGTCGAAGATCTCGACCCGCATGCCGAGCGCGAGTGCCTGGAGCTCACCCCGCCAAACGGGACCGATCGGATTACCGCCGGCAAAGCACGAGATGATGTCGGTGCCGCCGCTGATGCTGCTCAACCGTACGTCACGCTTCACCTGCGTGTATACATAGTCGAAGCTGTGCGGCGCCAGCGGACTTCCGGTGGAAAGTATCGCTCGCAGCGCGCTGAGGTCGTGCGTCTCGATCGGACGTAGTCCCTCCTTCTCGGCCAGCGCCAGCCATTTCGCGCTCGTGCCGAAGACCGTCAGCCGCTCCGCGGCAGCCATGTCCCACAGAATCGGTCGGTGGCGAATGAGCGGCGCGCCGTCGTACAAGACGATCGTTGATCCGAGCGCGAGACACGACACGAGCCAGTTCCACATCATCCAGCCACAGGTCGTGAAGTAGAACACCCGATCGTCGCGCGTGAGATCGTTGTGCAGCGCGAGCTCTTTCAGGTGCTGGATCAGCGTGCCGCCGGCACCGTGGATCATGCACTTGGGAAGCCCCGTCGTTCCCGACGAGTACATGATGTACAGCGGATGATCGAACGGAAGATGTTCGAAATGGGCGGTGGGCGATGGGCGGTGGGCGGCGGGCGAAGAGTCGGCCAGGAAGTCGGTCCACGTCGTGGCACCACGAATGGCTGACAGATCGTCGGGCTCGTTCAAGTACGGAACGACCACGACATGCTCGATCTCGGGAATGCGCGTCGTGATCTCGCGAACACGATCGAGACAGTCGATCTCGCGGCCCGAGTACAGATAGCTCTCGGCGCAGAACAGGACGCGCGGCTGGATCTGCCCGAACCGATCAAGCACGCCGGCCGCGCCAAAGTCCGGGGAGCATGACGACCAGATGGCGCCGATCGACGTCGCGCCAAGCATGGCGATCACGGTCTCCGGGATGTTCGGCATGAACCCGGTTACACGATCGCCGGGCTTCACACCCACGCGTCGCAGCGCCGACGCCACGCGCGCAACTTCGCCGCGCAGCTCGTGAAAGGTGAGGCGCCGCAACGGCCCGCGCTCGTTCCACGACACGATCGCTTCGCGATCGTCGTCGTAGCGCAGAAGGTTCTCGGCGAAGTTCAAGGTCGTGCCGACGAACCAGCTCGGCCCCAGCCGCGGATCCGGCGGCGCGACGCGCGTTCGGCCGATGAGAACACGCTCACAGGCGATCGCCGGATCCGGAGGGCCGGCGAGGATTCCTGAGAAGCGACGCACTTCAGACCAGAACAGCTCGGGATTCCTGATCGACCAGTCGTGCAGCGTTTGGAAGTCGACGATCGATTCTGCTCCCTCGCCGAGGGCGCGGACTTGCGCGATGAAGCGCGTCAGGTTGGCGCGCTCGATATCCGCCGGCGACGGCGTCCACAGCGGAGCTTCACGAGAGCCGGACATGGCCGATAAGCTATCGCCCGGCGAATGGCGCGCCTACGGGATCGTGGAAAGCTTGACGTCGAAAATGAGTGTCGAATTCGGCGGAATGTTGGGAATGTCGTTTCGGTTGCCGTAGGCAAGGTTCGATGGAATCACCAGTATGCGCTCGCCGCCCACGTTCATCCCCAGCATGCCATCGCCAAACCCGGTGATGGAGTTGCCCAAGGTCAGATCGACGGGAGCCGAGAGTCCCTGGTCAATGCGCGCGCCGTTCCGCAGAAAGGCAGCGTAGTCGACGAGGACAGGCCGTCGGGTCGTCAGCGTCGGCCCCGAACCGACGGTGATGTCCTTGTAATACGTCCCCAATGTCGTCTTCTGCATCGTCGCGATGTCGACATTGAGCGACGAGGCAAATGCCTCCGTCGCCGGATTGCTCGGAATGTCCTCGGGCACGGGTACGTCGAGGTTGCAGCCGGCGAGAAGCAGCGAGCAGATGGCGAAAATGGAACGACGCATTGTGAGAGCTAGGAGGGAGGAAGGAGGGGATTGGAGGAGGGGGAATGGCAAGACGAGCGTTCGCTAACGGATCCTCACGACAGAAAGCTTCACGCTCGAAGGCAGCGTTTGGCCGCCGGACGTGGTGGTCAGCAACGCGTCCTGTCCGCTCGGCACTGAAAAGCGTAAGAACGCGACGCCGTTCCCGACGAGGTTCGTCGACAGCAACGAGCCGTCGACGTTGAGCAAGCGGGTGACGAGCGGAAACGGCACGGATGTGCCGTTCCCCGTGATGATGCTACGCGCGTTCCAGCTCGGTTGCTGAAAACGCGGATCCACCGAGGCGGCGTTGTCGTCGAGGAACACCGACGTCGCCCAGTCGCGAAGCAGCGTGCTGGGCGCGACGCCGAGTGCGCTCGTCAGGTTCGTCATGCCGCTCGTCTTGGCGTTGACGATCTTGAACCAGAGGCTGTTTTCATTCGTCGGCCCGAGATGGTCTGCGGCGAATCGCAGGAAGTTCCACACGGCGCCGCGCGTCGGGAGATCGTCGTCGAAGGCGTCGAAGCCGACCGGGCCCTGCGTCTCGGTGCGCGGCAGGTACTGCGCGTACCGACGGAAATTGTTCAGGCTGAACGTGGAGTACGCCGCGCTGACCAAGGGGTCGGAGAAGATGCTCGCGTCGAGGTTGGAGCGAGGCGAACGACCCGCCGCCCGGAAGAAGTTCAATTCCTCCGCGATATGCGCCATTCCTTCGTCGAGCCAACGCTCCTCGAACGCCGTGCCGACCGAGTTCACATACATGCGGCGCGACGCGTTGATCAGGTGCTGGTACTCGTGCGCAACGGTGCCGTTGGTCAGCGTCGTGACGAGCGATTTCGATCGCTTGTTGCTGTTGACGACGCCGCCGGTGTCGGGCACAAGGAGGTAGAACACCTCGCCGACATTGCTCCCCAGACACGGCCCGGGCGCCGGCGCCGCTTTCGGGTAGAGATCGCGCGCGTAGAAGAATCCGAGCGTCACCGTGGACGACTGCGGCGGCGTCAGTTCGTTCACCGCCTGGGTGAAGAACATGATGACGTGCCCGTTGTTATCGATATCACTCGGCGCGCCGAATGCGCCGCGGTCCGTGGGATCGACGAGCGTGTCGAACGTCACGCCGATGGACCGATATTCTTCCGCGGTGAATCCGCCGACCGGATTCCCGGTGTCCGCAACGACGATCGCCTTGTCGGTCACGGCCATGACGCGGCCGGTACGCATGCTCGGGTTGTCGCAGAAATCGAACGCGTTCGCGTTCAATTGCAGCAGATCCCCGACGGCCGGCACCGCGAGTGCTGCTGTCGCCGCCACCGAATTTCGCAACGCGGGCCGCGCGCCACCGGCGTTTCCAAATCGCCGCGCCGCTTCCGACCGCTCGCGTTCTCGTAGTCCTGCCTCGAACGCATCGTTCGGCACGATCGCCGGGATCGCGGGCATCACGTTCGCGCGCGGGATCAGATTCGGCGACGGCAGCGGCACCGAAACGAGACCCAGCCCGCGCACCTCGACGTTCGTCGTCGCGCTCGCGACTCCCGAATCGTAGAACGGGATCAACGCGTACTCCGCGTTTGCCGTCGCACCGTGAACGCAGAACCCCTGCGCGGACACGTCGGTGATGACCTGTCCCACACTCATTTCAACGGGCGTCGCGGCGGCGGTGCAGATCGATTGGCCGGCCGCGAGCACCGTGACGAGAACACTGTCCGATTTGCCGCCCGCGCTGGCGACGACGTACGTGCCCGAGCCGCGGCGGACGACGCGAACCAAGCCAGTGGCGTCGACGGTGACGAGCGTCGGATCGCGCGAGACCAGCGTCGGCGCCGGCGTTGCCGTGTTGCCGAAGGCGTCGAGGCTCTTCGCCGACACACGCACCGAGTCGACGTTGACGAGCAGTCGCGGGTTCTGCGGCGTGATCGAGATGTTCGAGACGGGTCCGGCGACGCCCATCGCCGAGAACTTGATCGACGTCACCACGCCGTCCACGCTGGCCGTGACTTCGTTCTGTCCAATGATGGTGCCGAGTGTCCAAGCGGCGGTCGCCTGTCCCTTGGCATCTGTCACGGCGACACGCGGCAGTGTCACGCCGTTCCCGAGCGTCACGGCGAGCGCGACCGTTGCACCCACCACTGGATGCCCCGAGTTGTCGCTCACTTTGACGACGATGCCGCCGGGCACGATCGTGCCGACCTGAGCCGAGCGATTCTGGTCGCTCAGTGGATCGAGTCGAGCTGGGGGACCGGCACTGGGGCTCGTCGAATCGTGGCCGCACGCCGCGATGGCAGTCGCGGCCATCAACGGCAGCCAGATTCGAGCAGAAAAAAGACGAGTCACGACGGTGGAGAGGAGTTCGCTTTCGGGGTCGCTACCGTTACCCCGTCGCGCGTAGCTGTTCCGCTATCAATCCAAGTGAAAACAAGACGTTCCAATGGGCTGCTCGGCTACTGGCTGCTCGGCTACTGGCTGCTCGGCGACCCAGCCGAGCTGCCGAGCTGCCGAGCTGCCGAGCTGTCAGACGCAAGCTCGCGGCTGGCGACGCGGGCGCATTCGGCAAGAACGGCGGCGCCGACGAAGAGACTCTCCTCCGCCGGATAGAAAACGGGCGAGTGTGCCGGGATTACCGGCCCTCCCGCCTCACGCGCGCCGATGCGCAGAAAGCACCCCGGAATGCGCTCCATGTAGTGCGCAAAATCTTCACCCGCGAGATTGAGAAAGCCGAGCGGCACGACGTTGGATTCTCCGAGCACGTTGCTCGCCGCCTGGCGAGCCCATTTCGTCGGACTCGACGGGTTCACGATCGGCGGCGTTCCGCGATCGACGACGACTTTGGCCTCGACGCCGAGTCCCGCGGCGACTTCCTTCGAGACGCGCTCGACCTCGGACAACATCAGACCGCGTGATTGAGGCTCGACAGCCCGGACCGTGCCCGACAATCGCGCGCGATCCGGAATCACGTTCGGTGCGGATCCGGCCTGCACCATACCGATGCTCACGACGCCAGGCGTCGCCGGATTCAACCGCCGCGCCACGATCGTCTGCAGCGCCATGACGACAGCCGCCAGGGCAACGATAGGATCGCGCGCTTCATGCGGACGCGCCGCGTGCGCCCCCACGCCAAGAAGCTCGATCTCGAAGGTGTCCGCCGATGCGGCGAGCGGACCGTCGTCGGCCACCACCTGTCCGACGTCGAACCGCCGGTCGACGTGACCGCCGAAAATCGCCGCCACCCCGTCGAGCGCGCCGCTCTCGAGAATGGCGAGCGCGCCTTTGCCGATTTCCTCCGCCGGCTGCAGCACGACGAGCACATCCCCTTCCGCGGGCTCGTTCGCCAACAGCGCGGCCGCTCCGACCGCCCACGAGGCGTGCACGTCGTGACCGCAGGCGTGCATCACGTTCGGGACGACGGACGCATACGGCAGCCCGGTCGCCTCCTGGATCGGAAGCGCGTCGATATCGCCGCGCACGGCGACGACGGGCGCCGACTTGTTGCGGCCACGGACTCGCCCAACGACACCCGTCTCGCCGACGCGGCGAATGTCGTCGATGCCCAGGTCACGCAGCGCCGCCTCGAGCGTGCGCGACGTGCGCACTTCATTGAAGGCGAGCTCCGGCTGTCGATGCAGCTCTCGGCGCAGCGTCACGAGACGGCTGCGGAGCGTCTCCGGGATGCGCTCCGCCACCACGGAATTGGCCGTCATCGATCGAGCGTGAGGTGCTGGCGCGGCGTGCGCGTCATCAGATAGTACGCCTGAGCGTCTCCGTCTTCCGTCAGGAGCGCGTCGATCGTGTAACCGTGCTCGAGGCCCCACCGGATCGCATGCCGCGCCGACGTTCTCCATCGCAGCGCGCGCTGCGGATCCTCGAGGAGCATCGCCTCACCGTCGCGCGGGATGGCGACGCGAATGCAGTACGGCAGAATCGACGCGTCGGCGACGTCGCGAATCCAGTCGTCGCTCGCGATCGGCGCCTCGCGGCAATCCGAGGACGCGAGCGCCCGCTCTGCCTCGGCGATGCGGCTCGCCGTGTCGCCGTCGTCGGTGGACCAGGCGACGACCAGGCGATCCGTCGCCAGCCCGCCGTGCAGCGCGCTCTCGGTGACGCCGTACATGTTCTCCGCATATTCGGCGACGCGCACGCCGAGGCGATTCAAGTTGATGTGCGCATTTCGCGCGACGAGCGGATCGAAGGTCCAGTAGATCACCTCACCGCCCATCGACCGCACCATGTCACGCTGAAATTCCTTGAGCTTTCGGCCGAGTCCGAGGTTGCGTCCGTCGGGTCGCACGGCGAGCATGTCCGACCAATGGACGATGCGTCCTTGCTCCACGCCGGTGAGCCCGAACACGAATCCGATCAGTGTGCCGGCGCGGTCGAACGCGCCCGCTGTCACACCGCCGATGCGCTGCGCGACTTTGAGAATGCTCGCCGGCACCAGGTCGGTGAACGATTCGCCCCAGATGTCGATCTGGAGCTCGACGCAGGCGCGCAATTCCTCATTGGTCGAGACCGATCGAATCTCGATCGTTCCCGGCTGCATCGGCAGCGCTGCCGGACGGTTTGGAGTTTGTGGAATTGCTCGGCTACCAGGAGTTGGTGGCTGCGCTCAGGCCGACGTACCACAGCCGGCCGGCGCCTGGTTCGTAGAACTTCGATGTCACAACGTTCGTTCCGGCGTTCACCGCGACGGAGCTGATGTACTTCCGGTCGAACGCGTTTTGAACGCCGACGACCGGCGAGAGCCACGGCTTGCCGAACGACGCAATGCCGCCGGCACGCGCGTTGACGATGGCGAACGCCGGCGCCGCGGCGCCATTCGCATCGTTGACGAATACCTGGCTCTTCGCGACGAGCTCCGCCGAGGCATACGCCCGCGGCAGGTGCCAGGTGGCGACGCCCTGGAACTGATTCACCGGGATTCCCGGAATCGCTTTGCCGGCGTACTGAACGCCTCCATTCACGAAATCTTGAAAGCGGAAATTGGAGCGGGTGTATACCGCGGTCGTTGTCACGGGACCGATGTCCGTCCCAAGCGATAGCTCTGCGCCACGGCGCCGTGTGCGGCCGGCGTTCCGATAGTAGGTGCGTCCATTGCCGTTTGGAATCCCGAAGGGAATGAGCTCGTCGCGCACTTCGATATCGAGGTTCTGAAGCTTGATCTTCTTGCGACGGAAATAATCCGAGAAGCTACCGAATTTCGAGCCCTCATACTCATCGCCTTCTTCATTCTCGAAAGTATGGGCCTCGATCCGCTTCCGTACAGACTCGGAGTTCTTCTCTAGCCTGGTTCCCATGTCTGCG
>Ga0207689_10002070_pt1 | contig 18932 bp, 14 predicted proteins | sample KBSMisM52_FD_184312 | JGI IMG/M metagenome (GOLD analysis project Ga0207689, IMG submission 184312) | Miscanthus rhizosphere microbial communities from Kellogg Biological Station, Michigan, USA - KBS Miscanthus M5-2 (SPAdes) (version 2) | ecosystem: Host-associated > Plants > Roots >... | reverse complement strand
TTTCAAAATGCGCATAAGGCAAATCCACGGCCTATCTCGCCCCGGCACTTCGGGCACCCGAGTATAGGCCGCACCAGGCTCGGCTACGGCAGCTGCACGTTGGATACTAGTGCGGGTCGGCCGGCGAGTCCCCAATGATGACTTTGGTGCCCACACCCATGCTGAACGATTTCCGGAGCTATTCCGCCGTCGACCTGTACGGCCTGTTCCAGGAGATCTATTCGTCTTCGGATGGGATGAGCGAATTGCTGGAAGACAAGTACCCCGACATCCGACGGCTCCAAGAGGACGTTGAGGCTCTCTATCGCCTTCCGGGGGCAGTCGCGCTGATTGTTGAAGTTGACGGTAGGCCCGCGGGCTACCTGATTATCAGGCCACGAACGCAGGCAAGGCTTCGTCACACCGCAGAGCTGAGCATGGGGGTCGCACCTGTTGCGCGGGGGAGAGGGCTGGGCAGTCTCATGCTTAGGGCTGCATTCGATCGCGTCGCAGCGGAGTCGGCCATCGAAATCGTCTACCTCATGGTCCGTGCCGATAACGAGGCGGCGATTCATCTATACCGCAATGCTGGTTTCGAGCAACTGGCCGTTCTCGACCGAGACACGAAAGTCGACGACAGTTATCGCGACGGGGTTCTGATGCGAAAATTCGTCCGGCGCTAGATCGAACGTCCAGCGCAAGCCGAAGCCGCGCAGCCCACTGCGGCCGTAGCGCATTGCGCTCCCGCTTTGCATTCGCTCCATGCCTGCCTCGTCCCTCGCGCTCGTAATCCTCGCCGGCCTTATCCACGCCGTCTGGAACATCACCGCCAAGAAGGCTGGCGGAGACGCGCGCTTCGCCACGTTCACCGGTTTGCTCATGGCCGTGATATGGGCACCACTTGGCGTCTGGCTGGGCTGGGACGTGCTGCCAACCTGGGGCAGCGTGGAATGGGGCCTCGTCGTCGTCAGTGCAGTCCTGCACGTGCTGTATTACATCGCGCTGCTGCGTGGCTACCGCAAGGCCGACCTAACCGTTGTGTATCCGCTTGCGCGCGGCTCCGGGCCGCTGCTGTCCTCGCTCGTGGCGATACTGATCTTCGGCGAGCAGATCACGGCGTTTGGCGTGGCGGGCATATTCGCCGTGGTGGCAGGGGTGTTCTTCATCGCCGGCGGAATGGGGCTGTTTCGCGCCGCGCACGACCCCGCCAAGCAGGCCGGCATTCGCACGGGCATGCTCTACGGCCTGTTGACTGGCGTATTCATCGCCGCTTACACCGTGGTCGACGGCTATGCGGTCAAGTTCGTCTTGATGTCGCCGATCCTGCTCGACTACTACGGCAACTTCGTGCGGCTGCTGTTCTTGCTGCCCACTGTGCTGCGCGACCGGGCGACCGCCGCTCGGCATTGGCGCAAGCAGTGGAAACACGCGCTGGTCGTGGCGGTCATCAGCCCGATCGGCTACGTGCTTGTGCTCTATGCCATGAAGGCCGCGCCGCTCTCGCACGTTGCACCCGCGCGCGAGGTCTCGATGCTGTTCGCCGCGCTGATCGGCGGACAGTTGCTTGGCGAGCGTGACCGCTTGGCGCGGATTTCTGGCGCAGCGCTCATCGCGTTCGGCGTCATGGCGCTCGCGCTTGGTTAAGGAGGGTTGCCGCTCGTCCTACAGGAAAATAGGCGCTCGTAGGAATGTTTCCCGGCGAGCGACGTGTGACGATCCATCGACCGCAATTGCGTTATCCCATCTCACTGCGCGCGGCCCCACGTGAACGAGTCGCCTCTGGCTTTCATGGCGCGCAGCGCGCTCGCGCCGTCCGAGTACGACGTGCAGGGGCGGCTGAATTCACACTCCGCCAAGGCCGTTCCTGCACCAGTCGCCCTCGCATTCGAGTCGTCCGGCAGTCGTAGCGCCCGCGGAGCCCTGCGACGCTCGTTCCGGCAGTCCGGCACCAAGCGCGTAACCGACGAGCAGCACCGTGTCCCGGGGCCCGGGGACGGCGACGGGCTTGGCATCCCACCTGTCGCGGGCGTCCCGTGGCAGGCGGGCCTGGCGCTGGCACCGCCCATCAATCGCGCGACGATGGCCCCGCTGCCGTGGACCAGCAATGGCGCAAGCGAGTCGGCGATCGGCACATCGAGCGCCGACCCGCGGGCGTCCGAGGCCGCCCGACCGGTCGACCAAAACTACTGGCAAGCCGCAGGACAATTCCGTCGACTGGTTCTCGTCGGCCTCGTTCTCACGCAGACGTATCTGGCCACCAGTCTCATGGCCACGGTGTTGCCATACCAGGGCCGCGAACCGCTCGAGATCGCCATCGTCACGCTGTTCGCCATTCTGTTCGGCTGGGTGTCGGCCGGTTTCTGGACGGCGATCGCCGGATTCGCCATCGTCCTCGCCGGCCACGATCGCTATGCGATCTCCGCTACGGCCGTTCCCGATGCGCCGGTTTCTCCCGCCGTGCGCACTGCGGTGGTGATGCCGATCTGCAACGAGGACGTGCCGCGGGTGTTCGCCGGGCTGCGTGCAACGTACGAGTCGCTGGCGCGTACCGATCTTGCAATGCAGTTCGACATGTTCGTGCTTTCGGACACCAATAATGCGGACTCGCGCGTCGCGGAAGTCGAGGCGTGGTTCGAGACCTGCCGGGCGCTCGACGCCTTCGGGCGCATCTTCTACCGCTGGCGACAGCATCGCATCAAGCGCAAGAGCGGAAACATCGCCGATTTCTGCCGCCGGTGGGGCAGGAACTATCGCTATCTGGTCATCCTCGACGCCGACAGCGTCATGAGCGGGGAGTGCCTCTCCACGCTCGTGCGGTTGATGGAAGCCAATCCCGGCGCGGGGATCATCCAGACTGCGCCGAATGCCACGGGGCGCGACACGCTGCACGCACGCGCGCAGCAGTTCGCGTCGCGCGTCTACGGTCCCTTGTTCACGGCGGGCCTGCATTTCTGGCAGCTCGGCGAGTCGCATTATTGGGGGCACAACGCGATCATCCGCGTCGAGCCGTTCATGCGGCACTGCGGCTTGCGGCGCCTAACCGGCCGCGGGCTGCTTTCCGGGGAGATCCTGTCGCACGATTTTGTCGAGGCGGCGCTGATGCGGCGTGCCGGCTGGTCGGTGTGGATCGCCTACGACGTCCCGGGAAGTTACGAGGAGATGCCGCCGAATCTTATCGACGAGCTCAAACGCGACCGGCGCTGGTGCCAGGGCAACCTGATGAACTTCCGCCTGTCGGTCATGAACGGGCTCCAGGCCGCGCATCGCGCTGTATTTGTGAGCGGCGTGATGGCGTACGCTGCCGGGTTGCTCTGGCTCGCATTCCTCGTACTGTCGACCATCTTGTTGGCGGTGCAGATCTTGCGCGACCCGCAGTATTTCGTCGCGGCGTACCAGATGTTTCCGCTGTGGCCCGAGTGGCATCCCGAATGGGCGCTGACGCTGGCGGGCGTCACCGCTGGCCTGCTGTTCCTGCCGAAGCTCCTGGCCGCGATCGCCGTCGCGGCGCACGGTGCGAAACCGTACGGCGGCGGCGCCAGGCTGTTCGCCAGCGTGCTGGGCGAATCCGTCGTCTCCATGCTGCTCGCGCCGATCCGGATGCTCTTTCACGCGCGCTTCGTCGTCACCACGCTCTGCGGATGGGGTGTGGCGTGGCGATCGCCGCCGCGCAACGATGCCGAAACCACTTGGTCGGAGGCGTGGCGGCAGCATGGCACGCAGACGCTCATCGGCCTGGTCTGGGCGGCGGCCGTGTATTCGCTGAACCCGGGATTTCTGTGGTGGTTGCTGCCCGTACTGGGTGCGCTGATCGTGGCGATTCCCCTGTCGGTCCTCAGCAGTCGCGTGTCGCTCGGAAGGAAGCTGCGCGACGCCGGGCTGTTCGTCATCCCGGAAGAGTCCCGTCCCCCCCGCGAGATCCGGACGACGATGGAGGAGACCCGGCGTGCAGACGGAGCGCTGCCGGGCTTTGTCGAAGGCGTCGTCGACCCCGCGATCGTGGGGCTGCTGTGCGCGACGGGCCACGTCCGCCCGCGACCCAAACCTGCGCTGCGCGCCCGGCGCGCCACACTCGTGCGCGCGGCGCTGCAACGGGGGCCGGATGATTTGAGCCCCGCCGATCGCATGCGCTTGCTCTGCGATCCGGTCGCCCTTGCGCAGCTGCATCAGAACCTGTGGACTGCCCCCCACCTCCGCTTCGCCTGGACCGGCGTACGAGCGTCTCGGACGGCTCGACCGGCGCTGCGCCCCGCGCAATGACCCCGGCGCCGGAAGCGCCACTTCGAAATATTGAACCCCGCAGTTCAGTCCGGCTCGTTCAGCGCGCTTCCGCGGCTCGCAATGACGCGCGAGTAGAAATGCGCACTCTCCTTCGGCGTGCGCTTCTGCGTCCCGAAGTCGACGTGCACGATGCCGAACCGTTTCGAAAAGCCGTGCGACCATTCGAAGTTGTCGAGCAGCGACCACGCAAAGTAGCCGCGCACGTCCACGCCAGCGGCAAGCGCGGCGTGGACTGCCTTGAGGTGCTTGCGGTAATAGTCGACACGCAGCGGATCGGACAGACGATCGCCTTCGACGACCGGCGGATCGAAGAACGCCGCGCCGTTCTCGGTGATGTAGATCGGTGGATTGCCGTAGCGTTTGCTGACCCACTCGAGCGTGTCGGTCAATCCCTGCGGAAACACTTCCCAAGTCGTCTCCGTGTACCTCGCACGCGTCTGGCGGACGGGGCTCGCGCGTAGCGGCCACGACGAAGGATCGAAGCGCGTGACGCTGCGCGTGTAGTAGTTGATGCCGACGAAATCGATCGGCTGCCTGATCGTGGCCACGTCGTCGGCCGACCAACGCGGCCACGCTTCGCCGAAGATCTCCTCGAGTGCCTTCGGATAGCGGCCGAGGAAAACCGGATCGAGGTATTGGCGATTCATGTAGGCATGCGCACGCGCAGTCGCCGCGTGGTCTTCGGCGCTCCCGGACGCCGGATATTTGGGCTCGAGATTCACGACGATGCCGATGCGATGCTTCCCGACCGCGCGATACGCCTGTACCCCCGCCGCATGCGCGCGCAGCAGGTTGTGGGCCGCGATGGGCGCTTCGAAAACATTGCGGTGACCGGGCGCGAGCACCCCATGCAGGTACCCGCCGTCGCTGACCACCCACGGTTCATTCAGCGTCGCCCAGATCGTCACCCGGTCGTCCAGCTTGCGGAAGACTGCCGATGCGTAGTCGGCGAACCAACCTGCGATGTCGGGATTGAGCCAGCCACCACGATCGTCGAGCGCCGCGGGCAGGTCCCAGTGGAACAGCGTCACCGACGGTGCGATCCCATGCGCAAGCAGCGTGTCGACGAGCCTGTCGTAATACCCGAGCCCCTTTGCGTTGACCTTCCCGCGGCCCTCGGGCAGTACGCGACCCCACGACATGCTGAAGCGGTACGCGTTCATGCCGAGCGCTGCCATCAACGCGGCGTCGTCGGCGTAGCGACGATACTGGTCGCAGGCCACATCCCCGGTATCGCCGTCGCGCACGAGGCCCGGCGTGCGCGTGAAGCGCTGCCAGATGCTCGGCCCGGCGCCATCGGCGAGCGGCGAGCCCTCGACCTGGTAGGCCGACGTCGCGCTGCCCCAGAGAAATGTTTTCGGAAATTCGATGCGGCGTTTGCGTCGAGGCGTCATGTCGAAAACAGTGATTTGGCGGTGAACGAATACGTGCTCATCGCCCGAGCTGCAGTACGACCTTGGCCTCGAGCTCGTCGATGCGCAATTCGTCGCCGGTGATTGCGACCGGCCTGCCGTTCACCGTCGCATACAGCGGACGCGGCCAGGGGCCGGCGAGCACGAATCCGCCAGGCGGTACGCGCCCGCTGGCCGACAACGTCATTTCGGCGATCCGCTCGCCGGTGCGCACGAGCGAATAGGACAGGGTGCCGTAGGGTGTGTGCAGGCCGCGGATCGCAACGCCTGCACGGTTGACCCATGCCGTGGGGATGCCGCCGGCCAGGAGCATCGCGCCGTCGCCGCGCTCGTATGCAAAGAGGTCGAGCACGCAACGTATGTAATCGGACGCCACCCACGCATGCGGGAGATCGCCGACGAACTGCGCCTTGCGCGCATCGCGTGCGACGACCTCCGGCCATTGATTCCACGCCGGCGGCCGGCGAGCCGCCATGAAGAACTCGAGCAGCTCGTGCGCACGCTCGCGCCACCCCAGCCGGAGAAACGTCGCGGCGTTGCGCAGCTCGTAGGGCGTGTATTGATCCCACTGCGCCGAGCCGTTGCGGCGCGCGACGAACTCGCGCCAGTAGCGCTCGAACGTCGGTACGACGAGCTCCTGCGGAACGTAGCGCGCACCGCCGCCGGGTGCAAACGCGATCGTCGACGACGTCGGATCGAAATCGCCGAGCTCGGCAGAACCCGCGAGATAGTCGATCCTGTGGAGCGCCGCCGTTGCACGCAGCGAGGCGACGAGGTCGGTGCGGAACTCGTCGCGCGCCGCGGCGAAGCGGCGCTCGTCGTCCGGCCGGTCGCGCGCTGCGGCGAGCATCACCACACTGTCGTAACCCTTCAGCGCCCACAGGTCGTCCCAGTACGAGTGCATCGGCTTCGCGGAATAGCCTTCGTGGCTGATCGATGCGGGAAGCAGGCCGAACAACGGGCCGCGGACGCCACTCGTGCCTGCGACGCGTTCGCTTAGCCGCAGGCGTTCCATGTACTCGGCAGCCGCCTTGATGTGCGGCCACATCTGCGTCAGAAGCGTGCGGTCGTACGTATAGCGGTACACCTCGCCAGCGAGGAAGAGAAACTCGCCGGGACTGTCGTTCTCGGAAACCGGGTCGGCGCCGCGCGCATCGACGCAGCAGGGCACTTTCCCATCGGCGAACTGATGCGGCGCATACCAGCGCAGATAGTCGGCCGCGACGTTCGCATAACCGAGCCGCAGCAACGATTCCGCGATCATCGTGCCGTCGCGAATCCACGAGCGCGCATAGGAGCGCGTTCCCGGACGCAGCCTCGGCCCGTCACGCGTGATCAGGATGTGCGCGAGCGCCGTATGCAACGTATCGGCGAGCGGTTGCGCCTCGGACGGCAATCGAATCGTCACGCGATCGACCTTGCTGCGCCACGCGGCGGCGGCGTTCGCCTGCTCGCGCGCGAGCCACTCGAGCGGCGCGCGCTCCGCAAGCTTCGCGGTTGCGTCGTTGTCCGACAACGGGACGACGACGCCGAGTGTGACACTCGCGTACGGCGCGAGCGTCACCGGATAGAACAGCGCGCCCGACGCGTAACCGAACTCGTCATGCACCTCGCCGGGTGGTTTCGCCTCGGCTGTCGACAGCCACGGCACGAGCGGTCCTGCGTCGAATGACCGCAGTCCGACACGCCCGGGCTGGGACAGCGGATGGATATGGCGGACACCGTTCACGGTCATTGCCCGGCCGTCCCAGGAGAGGTCGCGGATCGGGCTCGTTCCGCCGACGGTGCTCAGGAATTGCGCGGGCGGATTCACCTGGAAGGGCCGCACCGCGATGGCAAGCGTCAGTGACAGCGGTTGATCGCTCGTGTTCGTGAGGTCGTAGCGGGCGACGAGCCGCACGTCCTCCGGCGCGCCGCTGGCGAACGTAGCGATGCGCAACGAAAAGCGCGATGCGCTCCATTGGACGCCGGGCATCGGCAGATCGTCGTCGACGAGGAACGGCTGCGTGGCGACGTCCGCCCAGGTGGTCACCTTGCCGCGCTCGACGACGAACGGCTCGAGCGTGAAGCCGCTCCTGCCGATTTCGAGCGCGCCATCGTCCGACAGCAGCCCCGTATCGCTGCCCCCATCGATACCGACCAGCGTCCATGCGCCCTGCTCGCCCAGGAACCCGCGCGGATAAGACCCCCGCGGCGCGTCCCGCGCAAGTGCTCCGAAGAACGCGTTCGGTGTCGCACCGAACGCGAGATCCTCGACGGTCAGCTCGGCGAGTGCATACCCACGCTTGGGCCCGTCGTGCAGCGCGAGCCGCAGGTAGCGCGTTTCCGACTCCGTCAGCAGCAACGCGTCCTGTCCCCCGTCGCCATCGGTGACGCGGCGCACCGTCCGCCACCGCTTTCCGTCGTCGGAAAATTGCACGTCGTAGCGCGACGCATGCTCGCCAGGCACCCAATGTAAATGGAGGCCACCGAATTCGCGCGGCTGTCCGAAGTCAAAAGTCAGCCACTGCTCGCGGGCGGACGCCGGATTGCTGCGCCACGCAGTCGCGGCGGCACCATCGACGACATTCGCAGAATCCGATCCACGCTGCGTCGACGACGCGCGCGTCTTCGGCGCCGGCCATGCTTCGGGCACCGCGGGCAACTCCTGCAGTGAAAGCTCGCTGACGTAGAGGGAGCCGCGACCGCCACCGGACCCGGCCGCGACCGCGATCTCAATGGTCGCGAATTCGCGCAGCGCACGGTCCTTGGTCGGTCCCCACGCAAACTCGATCTGCCGCTTCTTGATCGTGACCTGCTGCCATTCGCGCGGAAAGGCGAAGCTCGGCCGGTTGTACCACCAGACGTTGTCGCCGCTCGCATCGGCCAGCTTGACCTGCAGGTCGTTGACCGGCGCATCGGCGCGCAGCCAGAACGTGATCGCGTAGTTTTCCGGCAGCACGATAGGTAGCGCGCGGCGCGCGACCGCGTACCCCGCGGTTCCGCCGAGATCGAATGTGAGGCGCAGCGCCTGGCGTTTCCCGTCGACGATTGCCCCAACCGAAGCGGTCACGCCGTCGGAAGCCACGGACTTCCACGCTACGACATCGTCGAAGCGGTCGAGCACGCGTAGCGACGGCGGCGCCGGTACTGGTGCGGGCCCTTGTGCAGCAGCCACGACGGCGACGAGCCCGAGGACTGCGCCCAGCACCCGGATGCGACGCGCAAGGCCGCCGCGCGACGGGGCCGCCAGCAACTGAGCGGTCATGCCTTGACGCTTCCCATCGTCAGGCCCTGGATGTAGTAGCGCTGCAGGACGAGAAACACGACCAGCACCGGAACGATGGTCAGCACGGCGCCCGCCATCATCAGCTCATTGTCCTGCACGTGCTCGCGGGACAGGCTCGCGAGCGCCACCGGCAGCGTGTACAGATCCTGGTCGGTCAGCACGATCAGCGGCCACATGAAGTCGTTCCACGTGCCGAGGAGCGTGAACACGGCGAGCGTGACGATGATCGGCCGCAGCAGCGGTACGACCACCAGGCCGAAGATCCGCCATTCGCTCGCGCCGTCGATCCGCGCCGCTTCGAGCAGATCGTCGGGGATCGACAATGCGTACTGGCGCACGAGGAAGATGCCGAAGATGCTCGCGAGCGCCGGAACGATGATGCCGCCGTAGCTGTTGACGAGACCGAGATGCTTCAACAGCAGAAATAGCGGCACCATCGCCACCTGTCCCGGAATGACGAGCGCGCCGAGCATGAGCCTGAAGATCCGTTCGCGTCCCGCGAAGCGCAGCTTGGCGAATGCGTATCCCGCCATCACGTTGAAGAACATCGACAGCGCCGTGACCGCCACCGCCAGCAGCAAGCTGTTCGCGAGGTAGCGACCCATGCCGGCGCGCGCGAAGAGCTCGCGATAGTTGTCGAGCGTGGGCTGCTGCGGCACGAGCAGCGGGGGGTAGGCACTCGATTCTCCGGGCGACATCAGCGAAGTGGACACCATCCACAGCAGCGGAAAGAGCGCGATCGCGGACGCCGCGAAGAGCAAACCGTTGACGCCGATCGCCGCGGGTCGCGGCATCATCGTGCGATCCCGGCGCGCCGCATCTGGCGCAGCTGCAACATCGTCACCGCGAATATCAGCAGGAACAACATGAAAGCGACCGCGGAGGCGGTGCCGAGGTTCCACCACTTGAAGCCTTCCTCGTACATGAAATACAGCACGCTCACCGTGCTCTGCAGCGGCCCGCCCTGCGTCATGACGTACGGCTCGGCAAAGAGCTGGAAGTACCCCGCGACCGTGAGGATGCCGACGATCGTCAGGATCGGCGCCAGCATCGGCAGCGTCACGTAGCGGAAGCGCGCGAGCGCCGAAGCGCCGTCGATGCGAGCAGCTTCGTAGAGGTCCCGCGGAATGCTCTGCAGGCCGGCCAGCAGGATGATCATGTTGTAGCCGAAATTCTTCCATACGGCGAAGATGATGATCGCCGGCATCGCGAAACGTGGATCGCCGAGCCAGTCGATCGGTGCGATGCCGATCGCGCCGAGGGCGTAATTGACGAAGCCATAGCGCGTGCCGAGCAGGTGGCGCCAGATGACGGCCACCGCGACGATCGTCGTGACCACCGGGGCGAAGAGTGCCGTCCGGAAGAACGGCTGGAAGCGCGCAAACCTCGAATCGAGCAGCAGTGCGGCCCCGAGAGAAACGGCGAGCGAAAGCGGAACGCCGACGACGACGAAATAGAGCGTATTGCCGAGCGCCTTCCAGAACAGCGGTCGCTGCAGCAGCTCCGCATAATTGCGCAACCCGACGATGCGCAGGTTGCGGAGGTCGGCGAGCGCGTAGATGTCGAAGTCGGTGAGGCTCATCGCAAGCCCCGCAAGCACCGGCAGCACGAAGAACACGGCGATGACGAGGAGCGCAGGGCCGACGAACCACCACGCGACGCGTGACGATTTCAACGCGTGCTGGCTCCGCGCGCGAGTAGCCAGCGTCGCTTCTCGAGGATGCGATCCGCGCGTGCATCGAGCTCGTGCACGGCTTCGTCGATCGTCCACTGGCCGCGTGCAGCGCGCTCCGCCACGAGCCGCATCTCATCGGCGATGCGCTCCCACTCGGGCACCTTGGGAGTGGGCTTGACGCGTTCGAGCTGGTCACGAAAGGCCCGGGCATGCATGTCGGCCGCGAGCACCGGGTCGTGCCACGCGCTCCGGCGCGGAGGCAGGTCGCCGGTCAGTGCGTGGAATTTCACCTCGATATCGGCGCGCGCGAGGTATTCGATCAGCTTCCACGCCGCATCCTTCGCACGCGATGCGCGGAAGACGACCAGGCTCGAGCCTCCCGCGATCGATGCGCCCGGACCGCTCGGCCCCGGCAGCGGCGCCGTCGCCCACGCATGCTGCTCGGCGGCAGGAAGCCGCCGCTCGAATTCGCCGATGTTCCAGGGGCCCGAGATGTAGAACGCGAAGGTGCCCTGGCCGAACTCGCTCCACACGTTGGTCATCTGCGATGCGGTGAACGGCGGCGCGTAGCCTTCACGGAACATGTCGACGTAGGCGCCGAGCGCGCGTCGAAAGCCCGGACTGTCGAAATTGCCGTAGCGCCCGTCGTCGCGCAGCAGCGGGTCGTCCTGCTGCAGCGCCAGTGCGAGCAACGGCTCGACTTCGTTCAGTGGCAGCAGGATCGCATAGCGGTTCGGTCGAGCGCGCGCCTTGACGGCCGCGAGCGTGCGCATCCAGTCGGGCCACGACGCGGGCGGGACGGCGAATCCCGCGTCGTCGAGGATATCGCGCCGGTAGAAGAGCAGACGGGTATCGATGTACCACGGAACTCCATACGTGCGTCCCGCCACGACGTTGGTGTCCCAGATGCCCTCGAAGAAATCGGTGCGGTCCACCATCGATGTCGTCAGCGGGGCGTCGAGCGGCTCGAGCGCGCCGAGCGCAACGAATTCCGGAATCCAGGTGTTCCCGAGCTGGCAGATGTCGGGGGTCGCGTCGCCGGCGAACGCCGTCAGCAACTTCTCGTGCGCCGCGGTCCACGGCAGCTGCTGGACTTCGACGCGGATGCCCGGATTGGCGCGCTCGAACTCGGGAAGCAGCCGAACAACGACCTCACCTTCGCGCCCCATCGCCCAGAAGTGGACGACGGTGACGTCGGTCGAGCGCTGCTGGCAGCCCGCCAGCGCAAGCAGCGCGAGGGCAGCGAACATCAGCGTCGCGGTGAGACGGCGAGCGCCGGCGCGACGGCTCACTGCGTCGTTGCGGTAAGCCAGCCCCCGGTGAAGCCGGCGCGCTCGAGACCGTTGCGCACGTACGCGTTTCTGCGCATCACGCTCCAGATGAGGCCGCTGCGATAGTTCTCGATCATGCCAATGAGCGCGCCCTGGTCGATGCCCAGATAGTCGTGATCGACCCATCCGACGCCGGCGATGCGACGTCCATGGCGCAGTGTCACGTCCGTGAACGTGAAGCTTGGATTGAACGCATCGAGGAAGCCGTACGTCCCGTAGATGTACTGGCCGAACCGATGATACATGTTGAGCACGGCAGGAATCGCGAGCTCCGGCGCGAACGGAATGGACGCGACGGCCGCCGTGGGTGCGAGCGTGCAATCGTCGTTCGCCGCTGCGTCGCCGATTCCACGCGCGGAGTAGGAACGAAACTCGCGCCCGCCCACCTTGTTGACGACGATCATGTCGCCGGGACCGTCGCTCGCCGTGATTCCCCACATCTTCTCGCCATAGGCCTTGCAGCCCCGCGGATTCGCCATCGCATAGGCCCGCTGCGCGTAGATCGCGCGCCGGCTGTTCTCGAAGTAGTCGATGCCGCGCCCGCGCATGTAGGCGTCCTGGATCCGCCGAAAATCGATCCACACGTGCGAGTACTGATGCCCGAACAGCGGCGCGAAGTCGAGGTGCTCCTGCCCGAACACCGTGCGCCAGTTCTGGTCGTAGGTGCTCGTCCATTGTTGCCACGCATCGGTGCCGACAGGCTTGGTGGGCGAGGCGAGCGCGAGCAGGTACACGAGCATCGCTTCGTTGTAGCCGCGCCAGTCGTATTCGAGGAAGCCGGCTTCGGGCGACCAGCCGAGGCTGATCGCAGGCGCGCGCGCCTGGGCCCAGCCCCAGTCGACGCGACCATAGAGCTGGTCGGCAAGGCGGCGGATCTCGACTTCCTCCGGATGCGCGCCGTCGAAGTACGTCTGGCAGAAGAGCACACCCGCGAGCAGCAGTGCGGTGTCGACCGTCGACAGCTCGCTGTCGTCGTAGCGCGCGCCGGTGCGCATGTCGAGGAAATGGTAGAAGAAGCCCTTGTATCCGGCCATGCCGTACGGGCCTGCGCCCTGTGGCGCGTTCCACAGGAAGCGCAGTGTGGTCAGCACGCGCTTGCGGGCGTCGGCCCGTGCGACGTAGCCGCGCTCGATACCGATCGGATACGAAGTGAGGCCGAAGCCGACAGCCGCGATGCTCGCGAACGATGGCGTCGGATAGCGGTCGGGGACGAGCCCGTTCTTCGGATTCGCGGTGTCCCAGAAGAACCGGAACGTTCGTTCTTCGAGGTCGATCAGGACCGGCTCGACCAGCGGCGTGAGCGCTCGCTTCGGCGTGTCGGTGAAGCCGCTGTACCGGTACGCAACGGCAGGGCCGTACCCCAGCAGAATCGTGACGGCGATGAGCACCATCGAGGTGATCACCACGATCCAGCGTCGTCGGAACATCGTTTTCTTCATGCGCGGCAGTCGTTCGCCGCGCCTGCCCGGAATTTCCACGGCGCCGCCTTGCGTGCTCCTCACGTCCTTGCGAGGGTCTTGGGCGCGGCTCAGTGTCCGGTAATGCTCGACGTGCGCGGGAGAATACCGGTATTGATCGCCCTTGGGTAGGGCGGCCTGCCGCCGGCCAGCGCCTTCGTTCGTCCGCCGGGCGGTCCGTTTGCCCCAATGCTCCCCCGGGACCCCCGCCGCAACGAGCTTTTTTGGACCTGTAAGTGCTTGAAAAGTGGCGGAGAGATAGGGATTCGAACCCTAGATACGCGTAAACGTATACTTGATTTCGAGTCAAGCGCCTTCGACCACTCGGCCATCTCTCCGCGCGCCGCGATTATAGCGTGCCGGCATCGCGCGTCGTCCCCGCCGGCCTACCGCACCGCCGCGAAGAGCCGTAGGTCGTATACCTACATGTTGAACGTCGCGGCGACTATCCAATTTTCGTCGCGTCACCGACGGCGCGTGGGCACGGAATCGTCGATCCTCGTCGAATTGCATTTGCGGACAACGACCTTGATCAACCCCGTTGGTGCGCTGCGGATCTTTGCCGTGCGCATTGGAATCGCGGCATGCGCGCTCGTACTGGTCGCGGGCTGCGCGACGATGCAGCCGGGCGCCAACTTCCCCAAGACCGAGTCGACCGCGCTCGCTCGACCGGACGAGACGGCGCTCGGCCGCAAGGTCGACGCTCGCGCCAGAGCGCATGCCGGCGTTTCCGGCTTCACGCTGTTCGCGAGCGGCAGCGACGCGTTCACGCTACGGCTGCAGATGGCGGACAGCGCGCAGCGCACGCTCGATATCCAGTATTTCATCTTCAAGGACGACGACAGCGGCCAGCTGCTGATGAGCGCGATGCTGCGCGCGGCAAGCCGCGGCGTGCGCGTTCGCCTACTCGTCGACGATACGGAAGCGCGCGGCCAGGACGACCGCATCGGCTTGCTGGCGGCGCATCCTAACGTCGACGTGCGCCTGTACAACCCGTTCTTCTATCGCGGCTCGATACCGCTGCTGCGCTACGCGGAATTCGGCCTGACGGCGAGCCGCCTGAATTACCGGATGCACAACAAGCTCTTCGTCGTCGACAACTCCATCGCAATCGTTGGCGGGCGCAACGTCGGCGACGAGTATTTCGATAGGGGCAACGAGCTGCAGTTCGGCGACTACGACGTGTTCGCGATGGGGCCGATCACGCGCGACCTGTCGAAGAGTTTCGACCAATACTGGAACAGCGCGCTGGCCGTGCCGGTGCGCGCCCTGTACGGCAACCTTCCCACCGGTCCGAAACTCGAAGCGATGGAGACGCAGCTCGCGAACCATCTCGCCGAGATGCGCGACAGCGACCAGATGAAGGCGCTGCGCACCGGCAATCCGCTCGCCCGCCTGCTGAACAGTGATACAGGCGTCGTGTGGGCAAAGGCCGCTGTCGTCGCCGACAGTCCCGACAAGGCGAGTGTGGAAGGCGGCGACACGATCGGCGCTCTGCTGCGCAAGCGGCTCCTCGAAGCCGCTGCGGACGTGAAGCACGAACTCCTCATCGTCTCGCCTTATTTCGTTCCCGGCACGTCGGTGTCGGACATGCTGAAGTCGCTGCGCGAGCGAAACGTACGCGTCCGCGTGTTGACGAATTCGCTGCTGTCGACCGACGTTCCCGTCGTGCACGCCGGCTATCGTCGCTACCGGGTTCCGCTGCTCGAGGAAGGTGTCGACCTGTACGAGGTGAAGCCGCTGCCGGGCAAGCCTGCGCCGCACGACGGCTCGCTGAAGACTCCGAGCTCCGGGCAGTTCTCACTGCACGCGAAAGCGTATGTGTTCGATCGCAAGCGGATCTTCGTGGGCTCGGCGAACCTCGACCAGCGCTCGATGCACCTCAACACGGAAATCGGTCTGATGATCGAGAGTCCCGAGCTGGCCCGGCAAGTGGTCGCGCGCTTCGACGAGATCGCGCAGCCGGCGAACAGCTTCGTACTCGCACTCGAGAACGGCGGAGGCACGACGCCGAAGCTTGTCTGGAAAAGCGTCAAGGACGGCCAATCGATCGTCTACGACAGCGAGCCGGGAGACGATCGCTGGCGCGAGTTCCTGGTCGAGCTCTACGGGACGCTGCCGCTCGAAGACCAGCTCTAGCGCGCAGGGGCGACCGGCTCGGTTCGCAGCTAGACCTAATGCGCGTCGGCCCGCAAAGCTGAATCTGGCGACGATACGAGCGCAACCCCGGTATACGCGCCGCTTCTGCGCGAATGTCACTCTGATCCGGTCGGAACTTTATAAATGCTGCAGTGCCGAAAGACCGCACGCCCCCTAGTGTACCCTACACTGAGTTGTACCCTACACCATAAGAGTGGCTCTTGGTACCCGACCAGCGAGCCTGCTCGACCGTCATCGCATCGTGATTGTAAGGAGCGCAGGATGAAGAAGATTGGCTACATCGCAGTAACGGCCGCAGCCATGGCCGGATCGTCCGTTGCCCACGCGCAATTCGCGCCACCGCCCCCCGGTACCAATCCCACACCTCCGTGGTACATCGGCGCGGGCGTCGGCCAAGGGCACCTGAACCGTTCACCAGGAGATTTGGGGCTCAACGATGGAACGCTCGACAACAACGATACGTCGTGGACGGTTCGGGGCGGCTGGCGGTTCAGCCCGTTTGCAGCCGTCGAGCTCGGGTATTACGATTTCGGACGCTACAACTTCGACGGAAACGTCATCGGCCACGTAGGCAACGTAAACGGATCGGGAAAGGCGCACTCGGTCGCCCTATCGCTGGTCGGCATCATTCCGATCAGCAACTTCGACCTCTACGGGCGCATCGGTTATGCGCACTCGGAGCTGAAGTTCAACGCGAGCGGACCGCTCGGAGGCATCGCCAACGAAAATAACCGGCAGGACGAAGCGACCTACGGCGCGGGCGTGCGCTGGAATTTCCATCCCCAATGGGGCGTCTTTGCGGAGTGGATCAAGAACGACCGCATCCGCATCGACAGCTACGTCGCGGGCATCGACTACCGTTTCTGAAGCACGGCGGGCTGGCTCCCGCGCGTCCGCATGGCTGACCTATCCTGCTGCGCCGCACTGTCGGCAGGCCGGGTCAGCCGGCGCGTTTAAACCTGACCGCCGGGCATCCGCGAGCCATCCACGAGCCACGTCTCGTTGGCATGCCGCAATAACTCAGGCTCCGCTCGGCAACGGGAAACGAACGACCGCACGCGCTCATCGCGCCAGCCCCTGCGATACGCGTCCCACGCGCCCTGCACGGAATCGCTGCGCAGATCGGCCACCGCGAACGGCAGCGCGTTCAGCAGCTTGACCTGCCCGTTCGGCACGATCAGCAACATTGCCTGGGGGTTGTCGAGCCTGCGCTCCATTTCGGTCACGATATCCCACGGGTAGATCGACAGCGTGATCGGTGACGCCATCGACGCGGCGCGTTCTCGCAATTGCAGCACCGCGTCGCTCCATTGCTCATCGCTGCAGGCGATCCGTTGCCAATCGGACGCTGCGCGGCCGATTCGCATCAGCGGACCCGTGACGAACGCGCCACAACCCAGCGCCGCCGCCAGCTCGAACGCGTCGATGATCTCGCCGATGTTGTATCGATTCGGCACGAAGACGAGCTGCGGCGACAATCCCCGCGCAACCAGACGTTCGATTGCGGATACGGCGGCGGCAAAGCTCGATCCGGGACGCACGCGCTCGTGAGTGGTCGCAAGCGCGCCGTCGACCGAGATCTGCACGCATTGCACCGCCAAAGCAGCCAGGCGATCGGCGGCGGCGGCGTCGATGCGACTGCCGTCGGTCTCGAGCTTCAGCAGCACGCCGTCATTGGCGAGCTGCTCGAAGAGGTCCCAGCAGAACGGAACACCGAGCGGCTCTCCTCCGCCGAAGGCAACGTAGGGAACGCCGAGGGCCGCCAGCGTCCGCGCGATTGTCAGCGCCTCTTCACGCGTCAATTCGTCGCGCCACGCGCGATCGGGACCGGACTCCTCGCAACAGGCAATGCAGCGCGCCTGACAGCGATTCGTGAGCTGCCACGCAACAAACAGAGGAGCGCGGTACTCGTCGACCGAGCCCCCTGGCATTGCGAACGTTCCGAGCCTGTCTCAAAAACGATTTTGAGGCAGGTGACCTTCTCAGGTGAAACGGATGTAGGGCTGAGCCATCACCTGTTCCGAGACGTCCTCGAGCTTGGGCGTCTCCCAGGCGAGCTTCTTGATGGGAGGTGTCTGCGCGCTCACCGTCTGCTCTGTTGTCGTGGGCGATTCGCTCGTCGTTTTCAACTCGCTCATCTTGCCTCCATCGGTTCGGACACGGACCACAGGAGCATGCGCCAGCGGTTCGCTTGCGCATGCTTCGACTCATCCTCGACAGCACTTCGCGCGGCGGTGATCACTTCCGGATCGCGCCACGCGTCGCGATACGCCTGCCACGCTTGTGCCAGTGTTGCCTTGCGCAGATCGGCGCATATGTGCGGAAGCACCGCGGCGACCTTCACCCATCCGTTCGGCAAAACCAGCAGCGTCGCGGGCGGGTCATCGACACTACGGCGCATAGCCTCCGCCAAGTCAAAGGGACTGTAGCAGAGTTCCATGGCGGCTTCAATTTGTGCCTCGCGCTCGAGCACTGCTCGAAACTCCCGGTATTGGTCCGTCGTCGGCTCGAGCGAATTCCATAGGCGCGCAGCGGTGCCGACCCGCATCAGCCTGCCGGTGTTGAAACGAAACGCGCCGAGCGCCCTTGCGCGCTCGATGACGCGCGGCGCGTCGTCGATGTTGATGCGCGTCGGCGCAAACGTTACTTCGAGGGGCATCCCCGCGGCGCGCACCGCGCGGCAGGCCGCATGCGCCTTGGCGAGCGACCCGCCCGGCCTCTGGCGGCCGTAGATGGCTTCGGAATCGCCGTCAAGGCTCACCTGCACCGAGCGAATGGGCAGCCGCGCGAGTCGTTCGGCGACCGTTGCGTCGAAGCGTTGGCCGTTGGTCTCGATCTTGAGATGCACCCCCGCGCTCCCCAGCGCCTCGGCGATCGCGAAGAAATGAGGCACGACGAGCGGCTCGCCCCCGCACAGCATCACGTACGGAACGTCGTTGCGCACCATGTCGTCCACGACGCGCATGGCTTCATCTGCGTCGAGCTCGTCATCAAGGCGCTTGCCCGGTGCCGATTCGGTACAGCAATGCAGGCAGCAGAGATCGCAGTCGCGCGTGATCTGCCACGACACGAGCAGCGGTGCGCCGAGCGAATCGATTTGTTTCGCGGACACGACGCTTCAGGCGGGGAAACGCAGGAAGAGCCCGACCGTGAACAGCCCCACAGCGACCGCATAACAGGCGACCACGCTGCGGACGGCAGGCAGAAACCGGCGAGGCTGCTCGTACGTTCCAGCGGCGCGCCGCGCGCTGGCGATCAGCAGCGGGATCGCCGCGAGCGCCCCGAGGCAACCGAGCGGAAACAATCGGGCGACTACGCCGGAGACGACGACGACCAGCGCTGCGGCCGCCAGACCGAGGTAGAGCGCTACGG
>Ga0207689_10002068_pt1 | contig 18937 bp, 16 predicted proteins | sample KBSMisM52_FD_184312 | JGI IMG/M metagenome (GOLD analysis project Ga0207689, IMG submission 184312) | Miscanthus rhizosphere microbial communities from Kellogg Biological Station, Michigan, USA - KBS Miscanthus M5-2 (SPAdes) (version 2) | ecosystem: Host-associated > Plants > Roots >... | reverse complement strand
GGAGTGCTGGTGCAGGATGCTCAGGTCGAGTTGATCGGGCCACCAATCTGCGTTCGTTGCTGTGTGTTTGCGAGCACCGCCTGAAAACGGGCATTTAGTTTCGGTTGACACGGTTCTCTCCTTGGGTTGCTTCCGCCTGACTAGTCTATTCAGTTTGGAGTCTGGCGCCTCGCGGTTCACTCACGCGAAATCAGAATAACGGCAGCATAGTGATCGGGGGAAGTGAGTAATTCTTATCGATACGATCGACTCAGGCGATCAACCAGCCAGACACCTTACCCGCGACGCAATCCACCAGTGCACACAAGATCTGACGGCACAAGTCGATCAATGCTGCGTCGCAGCGGAGATGTTATGCATTGCACACGGAGTCTGCTATGTCTGCGGCGAGGATGCTGAACGAGCAGCGTCCCGAGTAAGATGGAGGGCTACGACACCAGCGCGGCGATCGAAAACGTTGAACGACGATCGCATGCAAACGCAAGGCTCGAACGAATCCCGGAGGCTCTAGATGGAAGGCGAAATATTTGGTTTTGTCGGTGTTGGGAAGATGGGAACGCCGATGTCGACGCGGCTGCTGGCTGCTGGGAAGAAGGTCTGCGTGTACGATCGCGACGAGCAGGCTATCGCTGGTATGGTAAAGGCCGGCGCGCAACGCAGCGCTTCAGCCGCAGCTGTCGCCAGCACCGCAGAGACCGTCTTCCTCAGCCTCCCCAATCCGGCAATCGTCGAGAGTGTAGCCCTTGGCAAGCTGGGGGTGATCGAGGGCACGAAGGTGAAGAGGGTAGTCGATTTTTCCACCATCGGCCCGCGCACGGCGGGGATTGTCGCGAAGGCACTCGGCGAGCGCGGCATCGCCTATGTCGATGCCCCGGTGAGCGGTGGCCTCGCCGGCGCCCGCAACGGCACGCTGGCGGTCATGGTGTCCTGCCCGAAACCGATCTACACCGAACTGGAGCCGGTACTCAAGACATTCGGCAAGGTGTTTCACCTCGGTGAAAGTGCCGGCCAGGCGCAGACGATGAAACTCGCCAACAATTTGTTGGCCGCGGCCGCGCTGGCCGTGTCTTCCGAAGCGATGGTGATGGGCGTGAAGGCGGGCCTCGATCCGAAGGTCATGCTCGATGTGATCAACGCAGGCTCGGGCCGCAATAGCGCGACGCAGGATAAATTCCCACGCTCCGTGCTGCCGGGTACTTTCGATTTCGGCTTTGCCACCGGATTGTCGTACAAGGATGTGCGCCTGTGCATCGATGAGGCAGAATCGCTCGGCGTGCCGATGGTCGTCGGGGCCGCCGTGCGCCAGATGCTTGCCGTCACCAACGCGCTATACGGCGCTGATTCGGATTTCACCTCGATCTGCCGTGTGGTCGAAACGTGGGCGGGTGTCGAAGTGCGCAGCCGCAGTTGAACTCAGAGGTCACCGAAAACCTGAAACGGGGAGAATAGCGATGTCGACAGCACAGCGCGTGATGAACAGCCCGATGGTCGCCGCGAACGACGAACCGCTCGCCGCGCGCATCGCCCGTTCCTCGGCTTCGGTGTCCATACAAGACCTGCCAGTCGAGGTGACCGAGAAGGTAAAGGTCTGCCTGCTGGATCTGATCGGCTGTGCGTTCGAATCACGCGACCTGCCCTGGAGCCGGCAGGCAGTTGGCCTGGCCGAGCAAGGTAACCCCGACAGCGCGGGAGCAACCATCATAGGCTCGCCGCAAGCGGCCACCTACACGGATGCGGCATTCGCAAACGCGGTCATGGGTCATGGCCTGGTGCGCGAAGACATGCACTCCGGCAGCATCAGTCATCTCGGCATCGCGGTACTGCCCACCCTCCTCGCCCTCTCGCAGTATCGCCGTGTCAGCGGAAGCGAATTCGTCACCGCTACAGTGGTGGGATACGAAGTGGGTGGGCAGATTGGCCGTGCCGCGATGGACGCCGAAATAGCTCGAATCTTCCGGCCCACCGGAATCAGCGGGCCGACGGGCGCCGCCGCCGCTGGAGCACGCTTGCTCGGATTGGACATCGACGCCACGACCAGCGCGATCGCTCTCGGCGCCAACACCACTGCCGGGTTCAATCAGTGGGCTCACACCGGCGGGAGCGAAATGTTCTTCCATGCGGGCTTCGCTGCCCGCAACGCCGTGACCTCGGTCCGTCTCGCCGAGCTCGGTGCGTTCGCCTCACCCACTGCGCTCGATGGCGAGGCCGGTTTGTTCGCGGCGCTGAGAAAGCGCGCAGCCGCTTCGAAAGTCGAACTTTTCAAGGCGAGCCCGGAAATTCTCGCCGTCTATCACAAGCCAGTGCCTGCTTGTAACTTCGCGCAGACCGCCTGTCAGGCAGCTCTGCGCCTGACACGCGAGAACAAGGTCGTCCCCGACCGCATTGGCGCGATCACGATACGAGTCCCGCGCGCTGGCATGCTCTATCCCGGCTGCGACTACCGCGGACAATTCGCCCATATCCTCCAGGCAAAGATGAGTATTCAATACAACGTTGCGGCAGCGCTAATTCGCGGCGGTGTTTCGGAGCAAAACTTCACATTATTGGACGACCCGACGCTGCATCGGCTGCTGAGCGTCACCACACTGCAGGTCGATGACGAGATGACGCAGGCGTATCCCGGCAAGCAGGGTGGAGACGTGGAGATTCGCGAAGTCGGCGGCGCGACCCATCGGGTACGACTGGACGATGTCGTCAATGCGACGGCCACCGACGTGCGTGAACGATTCCGATTGGCTGCCGCTCAAGTGGTCGGAGCCCAGCGTGCGCGTGAGATCGAGCGATTCGTCGACGGCCTGGAACACAGCGACGACGTTGGGCTTCTCGGGATGCTCCTTCGCGCCGAGGCAAGCTGAAGTCCTGACACGGAGTCGTTGGTGAACGGACCCCAGCTGGTCGAAAACTTCCTCCAGGCATTGACTGCAGGTTTGCTCACGGGGGCTATCTACGGCCTCATGTGCGTTGGCCTGAGCGTGATCTTCGGCGTCATGCGCGTCATCAATTTCGCGCAGGGCGACTTCATGATGCTCGGCATGTATGTGGCCTACTACGCATTTGGCCTGCTGGTGGCCAATACCGTCTTCGGCCCCGAAACCGCTCCATACATTGCGGCTGTTCTCGCCGGCCCGATCATCTTTGTCGCCGGCTTCCTTGTGCACAAGTTCCTGGTGAGCCGGGTAACCGGCATTCGTGGCAGCGCACTGGAGTCGGAAGGTCACTACGCACAGCTCATTCTGACTCTGGGGATCGCGCTGATTCTGCAAAACGGGGGGCTGTTCCTGTTCGGATCGGCGCCGGTATCAATCGGGACTCCGCTGTCGTCCAACGCATGGGCCGTAGGCCCCTTGTATCGCGATGCGATCGAAGTCTTCGTCAACCAAGGTCAGACGGTGGCAGCAGTGATCGCAATAATTGCAGTCGCCGGGTTCGTGCTGCTGATGAACCGCTCGCGTCTGGGCAAATCTTTGCGGGCCGCGGCAGACAATCCCGAGGCAGCCATCTACATGGGAATCGACGTCGAGCGCGCGCATCGCCTTGCGTTCGGCTTCGGCGTCGCGATGACCGCTATCGGCGGTGGGCTGCTGGCTTCGGGTGGTCCGTTCCAACCCTACGTCGGCCTCGAGTACGTCATCGTGATGTACGCCGGGGTGGTGCTGGGTGGCTTGGGCAGTGTGTCGGGTGCATTCTTCGGCGGGCTCACCATCGGATTGGTGCAACAGTTGTCGACCTTGTTCCTGCCGAACCAGCTCCAGAACACGGCGATCTTCGTCGGCTTTCTCATCATCATCCTGCTGCGGCCACAGGGCCTGTTCGGCAGGGCGATGCGCAGGACCTGAGCGTGGGCACCGACCTGCGCCGCCAGATATTGCTGATCGGCGCGTTCGGCACCGCGTACGCCATCGCCACCGCGTTCGCGCAGAATTCCTACTACCAGCTGATCATGACCGTCGTGCCGGTGTGGGGTGTGATGGGGTTGGCGTGGAATCTTCTGAGCGGCTACAGCGGTTTCGTATCGTTCGGCCATGCAGCCTTCTTCGGCTTGGGGGCTTATTTCGTTGCGCTGGCTCAGATCAAATGGGGCTTGTCGCCATGGCTCGGTATTCCCGGTGCGGGCCTCGTAGGCGCACTCGCTGGCCTCCTTGTAGGCGTGCCGACTTTTCGCTTGCGCGGTCACTACTTCGCGCTCGCGATGCTCGCTTATCCGCTCGCGCTGTTGTACGTGTTCGAGTGGCTGGGATATCAGGAACTCACTTTACCGATGGAGCGCACCAGTCCGCTCGCGTACATGCAGTTCGAAGACCATCGCATCTACGCCTGGCTCGCGCTCGCACTGATGCTTGCAGCGATGGTGCTGACCAGCCTGGTGGAGCGGTCGCGCTTCGGCATGTCGCTCGTCGCAATCAAGCAGGATGAAGCGGCGGCCGAGGCGGCCGGAATTCGGACACTGACTTGGAAGTTGCGGGCGATCACCTTGAGCGGCGCAATGGCCGGCATCGCGGGTGGCTTCTATGCGGTGGTTTTGCTCGTCGTGACGCCTCCCGCTGTGTTCGGCATGCTGGTGTCTGCGCAGGCGTTGATCGTGACCATGTTCGGTGGCGTCGGAACGCTGTGGGGACCGGTTATCGGTTCGGTCGTGCTGGTCCCCTTGAGCGAATTTCTGCACGCCAGACTGGGCAACATCATTCCAGGAATCCAGGGTGTGGTATTCGGCATCGCGATTGTGGTGGTCACGCTGCTTGCACCCGAGGGCGTATTCTGGAAGATCAAAGATGTGCTGCGTCGTCGGGCGAGTCATTTGGCTGCAGCCCCAATCCCGCAAGCGGTGGGAACGGCCGACGCGGCGAAAGCCAGCGTTGGTACCGAGATAGGTGGTGGTGTGGTCACCGAGTTGCCAGTTCGTCGGAAAGAGCACATGGCGGTGATGCTGGAGGCACACAATGTCTCGAAAGCATTCGGCGGCCTCAAAGCGGTGCAAGACGTCAGCATCCAGGTGTTCAAAGGAGAGATCCTCGGCATCATTGGCCCGAACGGCGCAGGCAAGACGACGTTCTTCAACCTGCTCAACGGTTTTATCTCCGCCGACCAGGGGCGACTCGTGCTCGAAGGTCAGGATATCGCCGGCAAGAAACCCTATGAGATCTGCGACGCGGGAGTGGGGCGAACATTTCAGGTGGTCAGGCCGTTTCGACGCATGACGGTGCTGGAGAACGTGGTAGTCGGTGCGTACGTGCATACAGCATCGGACAAAGCGGCGCGTGAGATCGCCGAGGAAGCATTGACTCGTGTGGGTTTGAGCGAGATCGCCCAGACGCCAGCGGGAAGCCTGTCCAACAAGCAACTGCGCCTGCTCGAAATCGCCCGCGCGTTGGCAGGCAAGCCGAAAGTCTTGTTGCTCGACGAGACCCTGGCCGGATTAGGCGGTAGCGAAGTCGAAGAAGTCATTGCATTGGTTCGCAGGCTCGCCGCTCAGGGGATGACCATCGTGATTATCGAGCACACCATGCAGGCGATGGTGCGGCTGGTGGATCGATTCATCGTCCTCAACGACGGCGCAGTCCTGGCCCAAGGCCAACCTGCGGACGTAACGCGCGACCCCGCGGTCATCGACGCTTATCTCGGCAAGCGCTGGAGGGTCGCCAATGCTTGAGATCGAGGGATTGAGCGCAGGGTACGGAGGCATACCCGTCCTGAATGGCGTGACGATTCGGATCGAGACCGGCGAGTTCGCCGCGATCGTCGGCCCTAACGGCGCGGGCAAGACCACTTTGTTCAAGACCATCTCGGGGATCGTGCGATCGATGGCCGGCAGCGTGCGTTTCCTGGGAAAGGATTTGCTGGCGGTCTCGCCGTTCGCCAGACCCCATCTCGGCATCGCCCACGTGCCTGAAGGACGCCAGGTGTTCCCTTCCCTGACGGTGTTCGAGAATCTGCAGATGGGCGCTTATACCGATGCCGGTCGCGCCGCGTGGAAACAGAATCTGGAGAAGATCTACAGCTGGTTCCCGGTGCTCGCGGAGCGCGCGAAAGCACAGGCCGGTGCGCTGTCCGGTGGTCAGCAGCAGATGCTTGCGATCGCAAGAGGTCTGGCGTCATCGCCAAAACTGTTGATGCTCGACGAGCCGTCGATGGGACTGGCGCCGACGGTGGCCGACGAGATCTTCGAGCGTATCGTCGCGATTCACGGAGAATCCGGCCTCACCGTGCTATTGGTCGAGCAACGCGTCGCAGAGGCGCTGCACTATGCGAACCGCGGGTATGTGTTGGAAGCCGGTCGGGTCGTCCTCGAAGGCAGTCATGACGAGCTGCGGAGCAACGACCGAATACGCCAAGCATATCTTGGGATGTGAGACGACTAACACTCCTTCCCCCGCTTGCGCGCAACCTTCGGCGCAAGGGAGGGAGGAAATAACTCAAAGGAACCCGAAAGGAGGAGAGATGAAAAATAACTTGATGACCTGGGCAACTGGAACGATTGCGTACAGCGTGCTCGTTGCGATGGCACTCGTCGCGTTCAACGCAGGCGCTCAAACCAAAGAAGTCGAGATCGGGCTGATCGCGCCGATGTCGGGACCCTGGGCACGTCAGGGGCAGGTCATGAAACTGGCTGCCGACATGGCGATCGAGACAATCAACCAGCAAGGCGGCATCAAGTCGATGGGCGGAGCCAAGCTGAAGCTTTCAGTCTTCGATGCGGGCGACAGCGTCGAGAAAGCCAAGAACGCTGCGCAGCGCATGGTCGCGGATTCGCCGAACCTGGTCGGCGCGACCGGAGCGTATCTCAGCTCCTTCACACTCGCTGTCACGGAAGTCACCGAGCGCGCGCAATTGCCCGTCGTCACATTCTCTTACTCGGATTTGATCACTTCGCGCGGCTTCAAGTACGTGTTTCAGACCTCCGCCACCGGCGTCCAGCAGGCGGAGGGGTCGCTTCCCGCACTCATGGAGATGGCCGAGCGTGCGTCCGGCAAACGTCCCAAGACTATCGGGATCGTGATGGACAACACCGCAGCGTCCGTGGCGTTCGTGAAACCGATGAAGGATCACCAACTCGCCAAGCTCGGACTGACGCTGGTGGTGGACGAAACGTTCACCCCACCGCTCACCAACGCGACACCGCTCATACAGCGTGTGCGTTCGGCTCGCCCCGATATCCTGTTGTTGCTACCTACCGCAATCTCCGACGCGAAACTGCTGCTGGAGAAGATGAACGAGTTCGGGCTGGGTCGCGGAAAGTTGCCGACTATCTCCAATGGCGCCGCTATCCTGGATCCCGATCTACGCAACAACATGAACATCGAACAACTCGAGGGAGTGATGGCGGTGGTCGCCGACTGGACCACCAGCGCACAGAAGGACTTCGTCGCAGAGGTCAAGAAGAAGACTTCCGAGCCGTGGCCGACACAGCATTTCGTGACGACCTACGGCGACATGTGGATCTTCAAGGCAGCACTCGAAGCAGCCGGCAAGGCAGATCGGGAGGCGGTGGCCAAAGCGCTGCACGCTATGAATATCACCGGTGGACCGGCGGTTTATTTTCCAGGCAACGGCAAGCTGAAATTCGACGAGAACGGGCACCGCGAGGACGCGAGCCTGCTGATCGTCCAGTGGCAGAACGGCGTGCCGATCACCGTCTTTCCATCGAAAGACGCCCTCGCCGCCCCTGTCTGGCCGAAGCAATAGTCGCGAGATTTCTTGTCAATCATCCAATAGGAGAAATGCAATGAACGACGAACTATTCAATCGCGGCCTCGAGATCCGCAAATCCGTCCTCGGCGCCGAGTTCGTGGAGAAATCGATCGCATCGGCCGATGACTTCAACATGCCCATGCAACGTCTGACGACGGAATACTGTTGGGGAGCAGTCTGGGGCCGGGAAGACGGGTTGCCGAAGAAGACCCGCAGCATGCTCAACCTCGCGATGCTGAGCGCACTGAATCGGCCGCACGAACTCAAGATGCACATCGGGGGCGCGCTTCGCAATGGCGTTACGAAGGCCGAGATCCGCGAGGTTCTGCTTCAGGTCGCGATCTACTGCGGCATCCCCGCCGGTGTCGATGCGTTCCGGGTGGCGCGGGAGACTTTCGCCGAACTGGAGAAGGCCGAGAAGAAGTAAGGGGTAAAGCGTAGAACAGAATTTGCCACAGAGATCACAGAGGATATTGAGAACCCTGCCTTGAAGCTCAGCCTCCGGCTCAGACCCCTCCCTTGCGCCGTCAGGCGCCGGGGGGGGGTTGGGATGGGGGCCAGAGTTGGGGGACATCTGTGTCCTCTGTGGCTAAATCGATTTGTGATCCGCGCACTCTGTGGCTAACAGAATCACGAAGGACAAACCATGACCGACGACACCTACGAAGTCTACGCCATCAAGTACGCCCGGCTTTCGCGTCGCTCCCCCGACAACTTCATCGGCGGCGACGAGCACGACACGGACATGCCGCTCAACTACTACGTGTGGGTGATCTCAAACAAGGATCGCACGATCCTGGTAGACACGGGGTTCGGAGAAGTCGCGGCCAAGAAGCGTGGACGGCAGATCGTCCGTCCAGTTGCGGAGGGGATTGCCGCATTGGGCATCGAACCGGCGAAAGTGAAGGACATAATCATTACCCACATGCATTACGACCACGCCGGCAACCTGCCGCTGTTTCCGAACGCGCGCTATCACCTGCAGGACAAGGAGATGGATTTCGCGACCGGCCGCTGCATGTGCCATTCGATCCTACGGCACGGCTACGAACCCGACGACGTAGTGCACATGGTGCGATGTGTGTTTGACGACCGCGTGCAATTCCACGACGGAACCGCCGAGATCGCGCCCGGCATCGAAGCGCACCACATCGGCGGTCATACCAAAGGACTGCAGTCGGTGCGCGTGCGGACGAAGCGGGGCTGGGTGGTCCTAGCTTCCGACGCCAGTCACTTCTACGCGCATATGGAACAGGGCCGTGCCTTTCCGATCGTCTACAACGTGCATGACATGCTGCAGGGACACGAGACTTTGCGCACGCTCGCAACCTCGCGCAACCACATCATTCCCGGACATGATCCGCTGGTGATGGCCCGTTATCCGGCGGCTCGTCCGGGGATGGAAGATTGGATCGCGCGCCTGGATGTGGAGCCGAAGGCGTAAAGGGAAGGAACCCCACCGCACCTCCGCCCGCAAAGGGAGCGGGTAGCCGCGGTTTGTAGCACGGGCAGACACCCATCGTACGTCTACGGCAGATCGCGAGGAACCGCGTCCCCCTCTGGCCCAAGACGATAACTGCTCATAGCGACATACACGCCCATGTCCGAGATACTATAGGGGCCTGGCGTGCACCATCCTCCGAGTGGTCGAGCAACTCCCAACCAGCTCATTCGAAGAATCTTCGACAGCCACATCTTGGAAATTACCAGTGACTTGGATTCACACTTGTCCGTTTAGACACCTTCAAGGTGCTTTCAAAGGCCCCTCAAAGGTGTCTACTTCTAGTTAGGTTTCGCATGCCACCGCCCCTCGACCGTGACAGATTAAGGCTCGCCTGCCTCGAAGTCGCACGCAGCATTGCGTGGCGTAGGGGGCTCGTGAACGATGCGGTGGCATCATCCTTCGCTGACGTCTTGGTGGAGGAAGCGGTGTTTCAAAGCGCTGCTTGTTCCGAAGCTGACACCGGTTACTGAATGCGAGGCACATGAGGGCTAACAGGTCGTTCGACACGGACGTCCGACCGGCCGGCTTCGCCGGCCTAGTGTCCGCGGGTCATCTCCGAAGTTAGCTTTCACCGAGGTTCTCGATGCGTCATATGTCACTTTCCGCGCTTCTCCTTGTGCTCGCGCAGGCTTCTGCGGGTGAGGAGAACAGCAAGTACTTTGCATTTGTCGGTGAAAAAATCAGCGTGACACCCGTCCTTCAAGGAGAAGGAGAGAGGGCATTCGACGAGAAGTTCTTAGCCAAGTATCGCGTACTAGAACCATACCGGGGAATTTATAAAGGGACGGAAATCGAGTTTACGGTATTCGATCACTACGGCAGCCCGCCATTCTCAGAGTATCAACATGTCCTTCTCTACGTTGTCCGCGAAGAAGGGAAGTATCATCACTCCAAGTATCAGTACAGTCCGTTGTACAAAACGAAGCGTGGACAGTGGGCTGGTCCCTATGCTGCCCATGACTACAATCACGAATACAACAAGAACACGGCGATAAAGCCGGAGATCATCGATTTTCAGGAACCTGTGGTAGTCGATATTTCTCGCTTTCAGCCAGCTGAGATCGACAGGTGGTTTCCCGAACCCTACTTCCGAGTCGATGGCGGCAAAGCGACCGCAATATATGGAAACTATCTAAGGGAGCTCTTTCTACTGAAGCAGAACGGAGTGCTAAAGGCGCGAGGTGACTTTCAGTAAGCACGCCTTACACAATATTTTGGCTAATGATGAGGACGAATCATCTGCATTGGCCTTACCATCTGCGCTCCATCACACATGAAGAACCCGAGACGAAATGTCCAAAGATGTAAGCATCACCCCGCAGCGCACTGTCGTCGCTGCCGTCCAGTTGGCGACGGTAAGCGACGTAGAATTTGAAGCATCGTTGGACGAGTTGCGTGAGTTAGCCAAGACACTGGGCTTCGAGGTGGTGGCCACCTTCACGCAGAAGCGCACCAATTTTGATTCGGCGGCCTATTTAGGCACCGGCAAGCGCGAGGAGATACGGCGCTTCGTGCAGGGTGAGGCGGATGAATCTGGCGATGTACCGGACGTCGTATCTGCGGCAGCGAAGCGCGCGGGCAGAGGCTCGGAACGACGCATCGCCCACCACGGCGCAGTCGCAGCACGTGAAGCCGCAAAAGCCATGGCCGGCACCGAAGCCCGGCGGGCCGATTTCGTGTTGGTCGACCACGAAATCTCGCCATCTCAGGCGCGCAATCTTGAAAACGAGACGGGTTGCGAGGTGATGGACCGCACCATGGTGATTCTCGAGATCTTTCACCGCCATGCTCGCTCCAACGCAGCGCGCGCGCAGGTCGAGATCGCGCGCTTGCGCTACTTAGCACCTCGCTTGCGCGAGGCGGCCAAACTGGCCGGGCCGCAAGGGCGGCAGCGCAGCGGCGTAGGTGGCCGTGGTGCCGGTGAAGCCGCTGGTGAGGCCGACCGCGCCAAGATCCGTGACCGCATCGCGGAGTTGAAGCGCGAGATCATTGCACTCGACCTGGAACGCCAGACACAGCGTGCGCGGCGCCAGGAAAGCCAGGGCCTGGCGCGTGTTGCGCTGATCGGCTACACGAACGCGGGCAAGTCCACCCTCATGCGCGCGCTCACGGGCAGCGAAGTGCTGGTTGCCAACAAACTGTTCGCCACACTCGACACCACTGTGCGTGCGCTGGTGCCCGATGGAGTGCCGCGCGTACTGGTGAGCGACACGGTGGGCTTCATCAAGAACCTGCCGCACGATCTGGTCGCCTCATTCAAGTCGACGCTCGAAGAAGCCGCGGAAGCGTCGTTGCTGCTCCACATAGTCGACGCCAGCGCCCCCGACTTTGAACGCCAGATCGAGGTGACGGAGAAGGTGATCGAGGAGATCGACGCGGGCAAGGTGCCGCGCTTGCGCGTGTTCAACAAGATCGACCGCGTTGGCGATGCCAAGGCGCAGGCGGAACGCGCGAAGGCATTGCGCGCCCAGTTCCCCAAGTGCATCGTGATCAGCGCCATCGACAAGGATGACATTGCAAGACTGCACAAGGCGGTCCGCGCGTTTTTTGGCCGGCGCCTGGCCAAGGCCGAGCTGTTCCTGCCGTGGTCGGCGCAACAGCTGCGCGGGGAGTTGTTCGCATATTGCGAGGTGCTGGAGGAGCTCGCCGACACCGAGGGCACGCTGTTCCACGTGCGTGCTGAGCCCAAGGTCATCGAGGACCTGCGTGGGCGGATCGCCGAGGTACATGCGATTCGACAGGCATGAGAGGGGCTATGGGGACTGCTTAGCTGGATTGGTGTACTTCGGTCTTGTCTCCAGTAGGCGCTTTGCGCTTGGATCTATCCGAGTGCCCTTCCTCGTGCAAACTGTAACTTCTTGCCTGGTCTCGTATGGCATCTCTCCCATAGTTGTAACTTGGTCCGATCCTCATACCCATAGCAGTGCCAGCGAGAGCAGGTTTTAATGCGTCCAAAGTGACGCAGCAGCCAATTGACATAGGCGATTGCGGTCCAGGATACTGGCGCGTATCCACTTACCTGCGACGACATGTCAGATACCAATCCGTACGCGACTCCGGCAGCCAAAGTCGACGATGTCACGACCGACGTCGTCGACATCCCTCGATTGAACCGGGTAGCTTCCGGTCAACGCCTGATGATCTATTCGATTCTTGTATCGTTAATTGCCCTAGCACTCCAAGCCTCGATAGGTGCTGCTTCGTTTGTCGTCACAGTGGGCTCATGGATTCTCTCTATTGTGGGCGTTGTCCGCCTCTCTGGCGCCTTAGGAAATGGCGTGGCTCTAAGAGTCATATGCGCCATAGCGATGGTGATTCCGCTAATCAATCTGCTGGTCATGTTGCGGTTCAGTTCGATTGCAACCAATAAGCTACGCGCCGGCGGCTATAAAGTAGGCTTGTTTGGTGCGAGCCAGCGGCAGCCGTGAAAGTGGCCTCTCCCGCCTGACGGAATTCTTCCGGCTCACGACTTCCTCGAAATACCCACGGTGTTTGAGTAGTCTCGTCGGAACGTTCTGCTCTCACAGCAAGTATCGATGGAGACTCTCCTTACAGCCATAGTTGATGACAACCGTGTGCGGGTTAAGGCGCTTCTCCAAGCTGACCCGCTTCTCGCAACTTGCCGGGTCGGCGAGGCGCGGCTGTACGAGTCGGGAATCTTCCACTGGCTTTACGTCGGTGATACTGCGCTGCATTTGGCGGCCGCAGGTCATCGTGTCGAAATCGTGAGACTGCTATTGGCTGCTCATTCCGATCCGAACGCAGCCACGAACCACCGAAAGAGCAGCCCGTTGCACTACGCGGCGGACGGCTATGTCACGGGCACTGGGTGGGATCCGAAAAGACAAGTCAGGACGATCCACTGCTTACTGAGCGCGGGTGCTGCCATCAACGCGCAGGACAGAAATGGCGCGGCTCCATTGCACCGCGCTGTGAGAACCCGATGCGCATCCGCCGTAAGATGCCTTCTCTCAGCAGGTGCCGATCCAAAGAGCAGGAATAACTCCGGATCTACACCGTTTCATCTTGCCGTGCAGAGCACGGGCCGGGGCGGCAGTGGTGAAAAGATCGCCAAGGAGGCACAACGCCATATTATTGACGCATTCCTCGCGATGGGAGTGACTGCCAAGCTCACCGACGGTAAGGGCAAGTCCGTGTTGGATTGTGCCGAGAGCGTGTGGATACGGGAAATGTTGGTGTGACAATGGCACCAAACCCTGCGCTCCAGGGACGATGCCTAAGACCTGCGCTCGTCGGCGCCTTTGCCCGACCAAAGCAAACGTGTGATCCTCCTATTTTGGTCTACTTCCTCTTCTCAACTTCGACCAATCCATGCTGACCATCGACGACGTCCGTGCAGTTCCGCTGTTCTCGACACTCGAAGTGCCCGAACTCGAGCGCCTCGCACAGACGTCTGCCGACCTGCACTTGAGCGCAGGGGAATTCGCCGTTCATGAGGGCGGCGAACGTGCACTCTTCGCAGTTCTGTCCGGAAAGATCGAGGTCGTCAAGCTGATCGATGGGATCGAACGAACGCTAGGTTGGCGCCTCCCGGGAACAATTTTCGGCGAAGTGCCGATCGCCTTCGGTACACCGTTTCCGGGCGCCTATAGAGCGTCCGAAGCCTCGCGTGTCATGCGTTTGGAGCCACGGCAGTATTACGCAATCGCTGCGGCATCGCCGGAAATCTCCATCAAGATCGGCGCTCTGGCACGCGAGCGCATCGGAGGACTCCAAGGCATCATCGCCGAACCGCCCAAGCCACGCGTAACGATGGTCGGGCACCGCTGGGACACCACCTGTGTCGAGCTGCGCCGGTTCCTCGCGCGGAACCAGATTACCTTCGATTGGATAACGCCAGATTCTTCCGAGTTGGCAGCGCGGTGGCCTGGAACCGCACCAGCGGACGGCGACTGCCCTGTCCTGCGGCTTGCAGACGGAACGATGATCAATCGACCGAGCACGCGCGATGTTGCCCGGCTTCTTGGCCTTCAGACGGCTGCGCGCCTGGCTGAGTACGACACCATGATCATCGGTGGCGGGCCGGCCGGCCTGGCGGCGGCGGTGTACGGCGCGTCCGAGGGATTGCGCACCGTGGTCATCGAGCGCGAGGCGCCCGGAGGTCAGGCCGGCACGTCCTCGCGGATCGAGAACTACCTTGGCTTCCCCAGCGGGGTCTCAGGGGATGAACTCGCGAATCGTGCACTCCAGCAAGCAAGACGACTCGGAGCGGAGATTCTGGTCACGCGCTCCGTGGCGCGCATGGATCCCACAATGCGTCAGGTTTACCTCGACGGTGACGACGTGGTGAGGGCACGGACCGTCATTCTCGCGACTGGTGTCGCATGGCGCCGCCTCGCGATCGAAGGTTTCGAGCGGCTCATCGGCAAGGGGATTTACTATGGGGCGGCACGCAGCGAAGCGGGCGTCACTCACGGACTCGACGTCCACCTTATCGGTGCCGGAAATTCAGCCGGCCAGGCCGCACTGTACTTTGCAAATCATGCGCGTGTGGTGACGCTCGTGGTTCGCGGTGATTCCCTAGAGAAGAGCATGTCTCGATACCTGATCGAACAGCTTCGTGGGAAATCCAACATAGCAGTCCAGCTGCGTTCGGAAGTCGTCGCCGCGCACGGCGACAAGAATCTCACAGCGATCGACATACGCGATAACTCGACCGCCACGTTGCGCCGACACGACTGCGGCGGCCTGTTCGTCTTCATTGGGGCCGACGCAGAGACCGAGTGGCTGCCGACGGACATCGCCCGCGATGCGCGGGGATACATCCTCACCGGTGACGACGTGGTAAAGGCCGGGCGTTGGTCGCACGACCGCGATCCCTACCTCCTCGAATCGAGTGTCCCCGGCGTGTTCGCGTGCGGGGACGTGCGGTTAAGTCCGGTCAAGCGCGTTGCGTCCGCGGTTGGAGAAGGCAGCATGGCGATCGCTTTCGTTCACAAATATCTGCAGCAAGACGCTTAGATGAGTGAGCTTCAGGTACTCTCGCTGGCGCCCTTCGTTCCGAGCGGCAATGACTATGAGGCGAGTCGGCGCCTGTTCCGCGAACTCGGATTCGAAGAGATCTGGGAGAACGAAGGCTATGCTGGCTTTAGAAACGGCGACGCAAAATTCATCCTGCAGAATTTTCATAGTCACGCATTCGCACAAAACCTCATGATCAGATTAGACGTGCCGAATCTCGATGTTTGGTGGGAAGCCGTGTCGAAGAAAACTCTGGAGAAGACCTATCCGGGATTCAAGATCAATCCTCCCAAAGATTTCCCGTGGGGTCGCGAGGTCAACTTCATAGACTTGGCCGGGGTGTGCTGGCACGTCGGGACTTCTTGATGAAATGGTGGAACAAGGCGCACACGCCAAGGCGGCCATGAGCGGGCCCCACCATTGCAATCACAATAGGGAATCTCTGCGTTGAATTGGGCCTTGCCCGATGGATATCGAGGATTGATCTTCGATTGCGATGGCACACTCGTTGATTCGATGCCGTTGCACTACCAAGTCTGGGTAACAATCCTGCACCGCCACGGTTTGGACTTCACGGAGGCCCGCTTCTACCAATGGGCCGGCGTTCCCGTCGAGGAGATCATCCGGCGTTTGGCGACGGAGAAAGGCCTCTCAGTCGATGCGAGTGCCATCGCGGCAGAACGCGACGCTTATTTCCACAGTCTGCCGCCAAGCGAATTGCGTCCTGTGGCGGCAGTGGTCGATATCGCTCGACATTTTTACCGGCAACTCCCCATGGCAGTAGCAACCGGGAGCACCCAGGCGTCGGCGGAAGCTTCCTTGCGCGCGATCGGGATTCTCGAATTGTTCGATGCGGTGATCAGTTCAGAGGACGCTGGTCGTCCAAAGCCAGCGCCCGACGTGTTTCTGCTGGCTGCTGAACGGATCGCGGTCGCGCCCAGTCACTGTGTGGCCTTCGAAGATGCAGATGCAGGGCTGCAAGCGGCTCTCGCAGCTGGGATGCGCGCGGTCGATATTCGGCCTTGGCTAGAACGGTGAGCTAGCGAGTCGGCCTGTCATGCGCATCACATCCGCTCGGTACCATCAAGTACTGGAGCGCGCCGGAGCTATCTAACTTCATGTCCCTTAACTCGGAGTCATTGGAGTGAGGCTGCCCGCGGCGGCGCCCAACGCCCCTCCTTGACGAGACCGTTGACCTGCTCGCTCACCATAGCGACCAGGGCTTTTGCGGCTTTCGTTATCGGTCGGAGGGACGATGTCGCCACCACCAGCGAGCGCGTCATCGTGGGTTCGACGATCGACCAGCTGCGGATCCGCCCGGCGCTGATCAATTGATGCACGCATGAATAGGACAGCACCGTGTAGCCGACGCCACTCTCGACCAGACTCAACGTCGAAGGCATAGCATCGATCTCGACCTGTACATTGGGAGAGATCCCGATCCTGGACAAGGAATCGTCGACCAGCAGGCGAAGGCCGTGCGGGCGACTCGGCAGGATCAACGGAATATTGGCGAGCCTTGCGGCCGGCACTGGTCCGGAACCGGCACCGGCCGGATCGCTCACTGGACCCAGGAGGAACAGCTCGTCTGTCAGAAGAGGCGCGCTCACCAGCGTGTTGCTGCGCGGCGCGTTGTACAAGACGGCGACATCGATGCGCCCGGTGGTCAACCACTCCAGAACATGACCGCTGAAACCTTCCATGACGCCGAGCGAGACCTTGGGGAACTCGCTGCGGAACTGCCGCACGAGGGTCGCGGTCAACACGGCGCCGACCGATGGCGGCATGCCGATGACTACCCTTCCCGTGGGTGTCGCACCCAGCGCACTGATCGCGCTTCGAGCTCCCGCAGTCGTCTCCAGAACGCCACGCGCGTGCTGCTCGAACAGTTTTCCTGCTTCGGTGAGGATGATGCCGCGTCCGGTCCGCGCATAGAGTTCCGCGCCGAGTTCCTGCTCGAGCGCCTTGACCTGCCGGCTCAAGACCGGCTGAGCAACCGACAGGCGGACCGCAGCTCGCGAGAAGGAGCTGGACTCCGCAATCGCAATGAAGTATTCGAGCTGGCGCAGTTCCAAGCCGTTCTACTCTGGCGGAAAGTCCACCCGCTTCACGAACACGATTTTGCCGTCCTCGTTCTTGACGATGTTGTAGCCGTGCAATCCGTCTCCGTTCTTGTCGAACACGTAGGTGCCTTCGAGACCCTGATAGCCGTTGATCGCCAGAATCGCGGTGCGAATCGCCTCGGGCTCGGTGCTCTTCGCATTGCCAATCGCCAACGCGATGATGTGCAGGGCGTCGTAGGCCCAGCTCGCGAAGTTGTCCGGATTCAGTCCGTAACGCTCTCGATATACTTTGGCGAAGCTGCGAGTGATCGGGGTCGCATCCGCGTTGAAATCGGCCACGCCGTAAGTGCCGTACAGCGCCTCGCCGCCGAGGTTCAACGCCGTCACCGTGACAGTCGTCGGTGATCCGACCCACTGGACTTTAACGCCGAGTTGCCGCAACTGCCGCGCGAATAGTGCGAGGTCTGCCGGCGCCGTCATATAGGTGCCGATGATGTCGGCACCTGATTTCTTGATCGCCAGCACGGTCGCGGAGAAGTCCTGAGCGTTGGTCGTATAGCCTTGGTCCGTCACCGGCGTGATGCCTAACGCCAGCAGACTATCGGTCAACGCCTTCGCACCGCCGTTACCAAATGCGTCAGTCGCGTGAACGATGCCCCATTTGCGCAGTTTCAGAGTGTTGACCCCGAAGTCCACAATGACCCTCGATGAGTAGAGATCGTTTGGACGTGCCCGGAATACCCACCGGTTGTTGACGTGAGTAAGACTGGGATCGGTGCCGCCGATCATGGTCGGAATGCCGGCTTTCGCGATGGCTGGCGATGCCGCCTGGATCTGCGTGCTCGCGATCGGTCCGACGATACCGACGATGCCAGCCTCGCCGGCGAGCTTGGAAAAAGCCAGCACTGTTCCGGGGTTGGTGGTCTGATTGTCCTCGACGCGCAATTCGATCTGGCGTCCCAACACACCGCCCCCGCGATTGATGTCTTCGAGCGCGAGCTGAAGCCCGTTCACGGTAAACCTCCCGAATTCCGCCCAAGGCCCGGTCATGGTCGTGACCACACCGATCTTGATCGGCTCGGCAGCGTACGTTGTAGTAAGGGCGAGTGCCGCAAACAACGCACAGAGATATCGTGTTATCGAACGCATTTGAGAAAATTCCTTTTTTTGGAACGTGAGACTGCGCGAGTCTACACCGGTTTTCTTTTGCGGGAAGTTGCGCTCGGCAATCTGCGCCCCAGTGGACCACCTCTCACAAAAGGTCAGCATTTGAACAGGAAGCAGAGGAAGCAGAGAAGGCACGTAGTAGTTCTCCGCTGTCTCCGCTTACTCCTGTTGAAGTTGCCTTACGATCCAGCGAGGGTGCGCGGGCTGTACATCATGTGATTGCATTGGCCGTCTCTGTGTACGCCTGTCCAAAAGGGTACCATTGCGCTCGCGACCTCATGGGAAGCCCCGAGGTCCGTTTTTTCGATTCGCATAACCATAATCCGGAGGAGATCACCATGAACCGCAAGCATTTGCTCGGCGCTGCAGCCGCTATCACCAGCCTCGCATCCGCGTTCGTCATCGGCGTCGCCGTGGGTGAGCAAGCACCCCCGACCGAGAACAAGGGAATGAACGTCGGTAAACCCACAGTCATCGAACTCGGTCAGGAGATCGACTCGGTCGAGGGCCGACAGCTGCGTTTGCGCGTGATCAC
>Ga0207689_10002062_pt1 | contig 18969 bp, 15 predicted proteins | sample KBSMisM52_FD_184312 | JGI IMG/M metagenome (GOLD analysis project Ga0207689, IMG submission 184312) | Miscanthus rhizosphere microbial communities from Kellogg Biological Station, Michigan, USA - KBS Miscanthus M5-2 (SPAdes) (version 2) | ecosystem: Host-associated > Plants > Roots >... | reverse complement strand
AGGATTTCGTTGGACAAGTCACGCCTGCTCGGCGCTCGCGGCAGACGCGTGCCGGTGGAGGCGCGCTTCTTCCTCGAGATCCTCCTCGACGCGATCGCTCGACATGACGCGCTTCATACGCTCATGGTCGAGTTCCTTCTCCCATCTGGAGATCACAACGGTTGCAACACCGTTACCGATAAGATTCGTCAGTGCGCGCGCTTCGGACATGAAGCGGTCGATGCCCAGGATCAGCGCGAGGCCGGCGACAGGAATCGTCGGCACACTCGATAACGTGGCTGCAAGCACGATGAAGCCGCTGCCGGTCACTCCAGAGGCACCCTTGGAGGTGAGCAGCAGCACTCCGAGAATCGTAATTTCCTGGATCAACGTCAGGTTGGTGTTGGTCGCCTGAGCTATGAAAATCGCGGCCATCGTGAGGTAGATCGATGTTCCGTCCAGATTGAACGAATAGCCCGTCGGGATCACGAGACCTACCACCGACTTCGAGCAGCCGAGTTTCTCCATCTTCTCGATCATCCGCGGCAAGACCGATTCAGAGGACGAGGTGCCAAGGACGATGAGCAGTTCCTCCCGGATGTAGCGGATGAACTTTAGGATCGAAAATCCCGTTAGCCGCGCGATGATGCCGAGCACGATCAGGATGAACAGCAGACAGGTGAGGTAGAACGTACCCATCAGCTTGGCCAATGGGATCAGCGAAGCCACACCGTACTTCCCGATCGTGAACGCCATTGCGCCGAAGGCGCCCAGAGGTGCCAGCCGCATGATGAAGCCGACGACGATGAAAAGTCCGTGGGAGACTTTTTCGACGAACTGAACTACTGCGCGTCCGCGCTCCCCCGCTGCCGACATCGCGAAGCCGAACAATACCGAGAACAGCAGCACCTGCAGAATGTCGCCTTTCGCGAAAGCGTCTATTACCGTGCCGGGGATGATGTTCAACAGAAAATCGACGACGCTTTGCGACTTGGCCGCGGTCGTATAGTTGGTCAGGCTATTGGTGTCGAGGTGCGACACGTCGACATTCATTCCCGCCCCAGGTTTGAGCGTATTGACGACCACCAGGCCAATGATCAGGGCTAGCGTGCTGACGACCTCGAAGTACAGCAGTGCCTTACCGCCGACCCGCCCGACTTTCTTCATGTCTTCCATCCCCGCGATCCCGGTTACGACGGTGCAGAAGATGATCGGTGCGATGATCATTTTGATCAGTTTGATGAAGCCGTCGCCAAGCGGTTTCATTGCTTCGCCAGCCGAAGGATAGAAGTAGCCCAATAGCACGCCACAACAAATCGCGACTAGCACCTGGATGTACAAAACCCGGTAGAGCGGCTTTTTCTTCATATCGGCTCCTGTGGCACGACGGAGGAACATAGAGTCTGAACGGGCATGCGGACCCCCGCGCACGCTCCAGAGCTTCCGTGCACGAAAGCCATGTCACATTGTGGCAACGGAGATTCACCTGAGCAAGTTTCCGATAAGCAACTCGCCACATGTCTGAAATCTGGCTGATCTGATCGATAGCTATCTCCCACTTTCAGAGTCTCCGTCCAATCCGACAGGAATCGGACCTACGCAGGACGACATTTCCCAACTCTGGCTCAAGTTTTCGACCGATACCTTGGCCGCGGTTGGGATTCTCGAAGCGAATGCGACGGCTTTGCGCAGGATGATACGAATGTGATGTTGCTCGTCTCCAATCCACGCATCGAAGCTGGCACAGTGACGGGCTTCGTCGAGACCAGTCAGGTCGCACTCACAATCTTGAAGGTTCTGGGACTCGACCCGTCGGACCTTGACGCCGTCGGCAAGGAGGGCCCTCCGATCCTGCCGGGCTTGCACCTAGAGCAAGTCGCGCTCATTGTAGGCGGGTGGGCGACTGCGGGTCGCCCGCATGTAGAACTATTTCGATACCGAGAGCAGTGGCGAGCGGCAACCGCTACAACCGGTCAGGCGCGATCAAACGCCGGCCCGGTTGTTTTCGTGCAGAGCAGTTCGTCTATCTCCTCAACGATCGTCCGTGTCTCTACCCGCGGACGCCGGCACCGCGGGACTCACGGCAACCTCCGTGCCTTGCAATAGCCAAGCACGCTGGCTCGGTGCGAACCGCGGCGCGAGCAGGCCATCGTTGATCTCGCGCGTAATCGCGAACCGGTTGAACGAGGTCGCGGGCAGAAACAGTCGCGAGTTGTCGCTGAAGCCGTCGGACGCCGAATCGATATCACCTTCGGCGGCGGAGATCACGCCATCGCTGTTGCTATCGACTCGCCTGACTTCGGCCGCATAAGCATGATAGAGGCGTCTGGTGAGGTCATGCTCATGCGGCATGAACGATAAGCGACGCGCATAGACATCCAACAGGATTTCATTGGCTAATCCACTTGGTATAAAGCGCTGTCGAAACTCCCGTTGTGCGTCGTTGTCGGCATCGAATAGATCCGGGTCGCGTGGCCGGTTGGGGTTGTCTCCGTAGACTCTCGGATCGTTGTGAACGCCAAGCGGTCCCGAGCCCGGCACAATGGATTGAAGCTTGCCGATCTCGCCGTCTCGTAGCGCGTCTGGAGCGCGTCCGAAGTCGTCGGGGAATCCCCCGGTGAACGGCAACTCGTACAAAGGGTGAATCCAGTTCGTCGTATAGTTGAACTCCCAATAGGCGTGACAATCGCTTTGCTGGAGACAGTTATACGCACCCATGCTCAACTGAATCGGTACGACGTTGGTTTGGATGTCAGGGAAACGGTCCGTGGTGCTCGGGAAGTGGACTGGCCTCCCATCGACCGTCAACAACGCTCCAGGCAAGTTGTGCCCCGTGCCCATCCTCCGGAGGAAGGCAGCGTCCTCCGCGGTCATCGTGCCGAACTGTGCATGCCCATCGCGACGCGGTGCCGCCACCACCGGCACGCGCAGATCGTGAATCATCCAACCCTCGTACCAGCCGCTCTCGTTGTTGATGACGAATAGGCCCGATATGTCGGTAAACACGTCGATGAAAGCGCGCGGATTGTTCGGCTCGGTAGGTAAACCTGGCTTGGGCTCAACCACGAGGCGAACTGCAGCCACGGTGGGTAGCTCGCAGTTCGCCCCGGTCGCAGTCTTCATCGCGGTGTCGTTGACTCCTGGAATTACAGCGGTGAAGACGTTGGGCTCGAAGCCAGTCGTGTCCAGCAGGTAGTACTGGAACAACTGACTGGAAAGATCGGCCTCCGCAAAGGCCTGCACCGGAAGATAGCTATGAGGCCTGCCTGCAATGTCCGCCAGGCGGTTCTGCAATGGCGCGGGTAAATTCTTCACATCTACGCGGTTGCGCACCGTCTGCATGTCCTGGGCTGCATTCGGATTGGGGTGGCAGTCAGGGTCCGCTCCGTAGCCGGACCCGACATAAGCGAGCAGCAGCACGACGATTGCTGTTGCGCATATTCGGCCGCGCGAAAGCGGCCTTGGAAGCTGTGTTCCGTAGCTCGATATTGCATGCATCATCTCGATCTCCTTCCGATTGGATTTGAACCCGAAGCAGCGGCGGGTCGCGAATCGGGATCACATTCGCGGGAAAGCACGTCAGTTCGGGCGTTTCGAACAACGCGACGTCTCCACCCTGCCAGAGTCAACATGAAGAATGCTGATGTCCTGACGTCGCGAGCGAGCGCGTTGCGGTCACTGGAACGGGGCGCGCTGCGTCCTTACGGGGATGCAAGCATTGCAAGAAGTCGGGCGTGGCGCAGCGTATCCGCGACGCTAAGGATGCTGCATCTTGGCTACGGTGCCCAGTTCGTCCGGTATGTTCTAGGTGTGCTCGGAAAGGTTCATGATGGCTTCAATTTGAACCGTTCTCTGTGTAGCAGGAACTAACCGAGCGATTGGACTTGTGCTTTACCTGTCACGTCAAAGCCAAACCCGAGTTCGACTTCATATGCGAGCAGGACCACGGCTGCGACCCGATCCCCGTAACCCGGGCCATGTTCGGTGCGCTGCAAAGGACCGATCCGCGCTGCAAGGGCTCGGATCAGGTGAGCGCAGAAGATGCCGAGGCGCTCAAGCAGCTGGGGGCGATCGTGAAGGCGCTAACCGAGAAGAAGTAAAGTAGGGGTGCGACTAAGGCGCCGCGGTTTCCGGCAGCCGTTCGCGCAAGGTGCGCTTTCGGTAGCGCCACGCGACCAGCGTGCGCCGCGGGTGAAACAGATTGATGGCGTAGTAGAGGCCCTTGAACGCGCGCAAGCTCCAGTGGATGGGTGTGCCGCGGAACAGATCGCCGGCGAGCAGAGACAACACAGCCTCCTGCATTCGCAGCACATTGCGCGGCCCCATGAATAGCTCGCGGATCGTGGGGTGCGTCATGCGGTAAATGAACCAGGAGAAGTTGTCCACGCCCGAGCGTACGTCACGATCGAACTTGCGCAGCAGAGCTGGCGCGCGTGCTGGATCGCGCAAGCTCGCGTCGACTACGTCGGCCCCCAGAAAAGCGCTGTTCATGCCCAGCATTACGCCTGAGGAAAAAACCGGATCGATGAAAGCGAACGCGTCCCCGATCATGATGTAGCGTTCACCGTGCATGCGCGTCGCGCGGTAGGAAAAATTTCCGGTCGCGGTGACGTCGTGAGTCAGCTTCGCCTCGCGCAAGCGTTCCTGGAGCTTCGGTGCCATCGCGATGGTGTCCATGAAAAACGTCGTCGGATCGGTCTTTCTGGATCTCATGTAGTACGGCCAGCACACCGCTCCCACGCTGGTTGTGCCGTCGGAGAGTGGAATGAACCAGAACCAGCCGTGCTCGAACCAGAACATGCTGATGTTGCCGGCCGCCTTGCCGGGAAGGCGCTGCGCGCCGGTGAAATGGCCGTACATCGCCGCACTGTTGTGATAGCGGTTGCGGCGCTTGATGCCGAAGCGGTTGGCGAGAAACGTATCACGCCCGGACGCATCCACAAAGAACTTCGCACGCCAGCTGCGCTCGCCGTCGCCGGCCTTGGTCTGGATGCGGACGTCATCACCAGGAGGAAACTCGACCTTGGTGACCCGGCATTCCTCGATCGTCCGCGCACCCTTGCGCGCGGCGTTGCGGAACAGGATCTCGTCATACGCAGAGCGCCTGACTTCGAAGGCGGAAGGATAGGTCTTGTCCCAGGCTTTGCTGAAATCGAACGTCACAGGAGGGCCGTGCTCCGGCGAATTGAACTCGGCGCCGTACTTGGGCATGCCGATGCGCTTGACCTCATCGTAGACGCCGAGACGCTCCAGCAGCGGCATATTCAGCGGCAGCAGCGATTCACCGATATGGAAGCGCGGATGACGTTCCTTCTCCACGATCACCACGTTCCAGCCACGCTCGGCGAGCACTGCCGCGATCGTAGAGCCGGCGGGGCCGCCGCCCAATACGAAGATGTCGCACGAATCGAGATCTGTTGTCGCTGCTTCAGTGGTCTGCATAGCGGTTGGCTGTATGGTTCTTCACCGGCATTCTAACTTGCGTATGGTGAGGGGTTACTCGATCGCAGACGATGCTGGTTCAGGCGGCGTAGACACCACCGTTGATGTCGAGCGTGGCGCCGGTGATGAAGCCGTCGTACTCGCTGGCGAGAAACACGGCGGCCCGCGCAACGTCGTCCGCGTTGCCCCCGCGGCCGAGCGGTATGCCTGCCACGGTCGCTCGGGCAGACTCGGGAGTCGTATGCGTGTTGTGGAAACTGGTGCCGAGAATCATGCCGGGTGCCAGCGCGTTGACGCGCACGCCTTGCGGACCGAGTTCATTGGCGAGGGCTCGCGTAAACGTGAGAATGGCGCCTTTCGCGGTCGAGTAGACCAGCGAACCGGGGTGGCCACCTTTGCGGCCGGCGAGCGAGGATAGGTTGACAATGCTTGCGCCACCGCCGCTTTTTGCAGCCGCTATCAGATGAGGCGCGGCGGCGCGCGTGACCCTGCGAGCGCTGCCGAGATTGAGCGACATGACCTCCGCCCAGAACGCGTCATCGGCCTCGCTAAGGGTTCTTCGCGCCACCAGCGAACCGGCGTTGTTCATCAGCACATCCAGTCCACCGAGGAACTTCACCGCATCGCCAACGAGGCGTTCGCACTCGCGCGGGTCGGTGAGATCCGCGGCAGCATGCGCGTAGCGGCGGCCGAGCGCTTTCGCTTCAGTCTCCAACTCGCGGGCTGCATTGGCACTGCTGCGATAGTGAACGAACACGTTGCAGCCGGCAGCGAGCAGTTGACGGCTGATGGCGAGACCGATTCCTTGAGCGCCGGCGGTGACGAGGGCGCGTTTGTCTTGCAGCTTAGGCATGGGAATGGGAAGGATGCATTTTGGGTGATCGTTATGATAAGGCAACGCAGGGGTGCAATGCACGGTTGCGCGCCAACCAGGGTAGTCACCGCAAAATGACGAACCGCTCCCGGCTAAACCGTCGAGCGCTCGATTGGCTCGACCAAGGTACTCGCACTCGAGCCGATGTGAGCCTCGAGTAGGCGCCGCCGCGCAAGGCGGCGGCGAGTATGCTCGATTCTATTCGAGCGGCAACACCGGAGCTCGTTGAATATGAGCCGTAAGTCCGTTGCCTGTTTTCATCACTGCCACTTCGTCGCCGAGAATATTGACGGCTTCGTCCAGCAGCACATCTTTGGCGCCTTTCCTCGCCTTTTCTGCCGCCAGCTCATTGGCCAGTTTGCGCTCTCCCGGCTGCAGCCCATCGTCTCGCAGCGCGGCGCTCTTTTCGGCGCCGTCTTTGCCCGCGGCGTCTTTGCGCGTTTCTCGGGCCGAGAGTCGAGTCTCGTCGGCCGCCAGTTCCTTGCGACGTTCCGCTTCGTTCAGTGAGATCAGATTCTTCTTGCGCCGAAGCTTGGCTTCGTTGATGTCTTCCTGCAAGTACTGGTAGTCCTTGTCCTTCTTCACGCGTGTGTCGTGGAGTGCCTGAAGAACCGGTAACAAGCCTTTCATGTCACCGGCCGGCGAATAATTCGCCGCCTTGATCTGGGTCCAGGGAAGGGCGTTGTCGAAACTGGATTCGCCGAAGACTTCCGCGTCCACGGCCGACGGCAGAGTGATATCCGGCGTCACGCCGCGCAGCTGGGTAGTTCCGCCATTGATGCGAAAGAACTGCGCGACAGTCATCTTCAATTCACCGAATTGCGGCTTGTTGTTCTTGGCCACTTGATCGAGATCGATCACGCTCTGCACGGTACCTTTACCAAAGCTCGACTCACCGATGATCAGGCCGCGGCCATAATCCTGAATGGCGGCCGCAAAAATCTCCGATGCCGATGCCGAACTGCGATTGATCAGAACTGCCATCGGACCGTCCCAGGCAGCGCCTGCCCGCGTATCCCGCTCAACCGAGATCTGACCGTTTGCGCCGCGCTGTTGCACCACCGGCCCTTGATCGATGAACAGACCAGTCATCTCGATCGCTTGCGCCAATGAACCGCCGCCATTGTTGCGCAAATCGATCAATACGCTGTCGACCTTTTCTTTCTTCAGCCCTTCCAGCAGGCGAGCCACGTCGCGGGCGGCGCTCCTGAAGTCCTGAGAGCCTTTTTGCCTTGCCGCGAAATCCTCATAGAACGCTCCGAGGGTTATCACGCCGACGCGGCGAGTGACGTTCCCATCGACAATGGAATGGACGGCTGCCTTCGCGGCCTGCTGCTCGAGACTGACCGTTTTCCTGACCAGGGAGATCAATCTGTGTTTGCCATCGGGTCCGGCGTCGATAGGGAGTATGTCGAGCACGACCACCGTATCTGCAGGGCCGCGAATCAGCGCGACAGTGTCGTCGAGGCGCCAGCCCATGACATCTATCATGACGCCGCCTTCTCCCTGGGCAACGCCGACAATGCGGTCGCCTGGCTTCAGCTGACCCGAGAGCATGGCAGGACCTCCCGCCACCAACTCCCGTATCGTGGCGTATTCATCGACCTCCGCAAGCACCGCGCCTATTCCCACCAGTGACAGTCTCATCGAAATGTCGAATTCCTCCGCCGCCCGTGGTGCCATGTAGTTGGTGTGGGGGTCGATAGCCATGGTGTAGGCGTTCATGTACGCTTGAAAAGCATCGGCGCTCTTCACCCGGGTCATTCGCTTCAGGTAATTGTCGTAGCGCTTGTCCAGTATTTCGACGATGCTCTTGTCGTCCTTCCCCGCGAGCTTGAGGCGTAGCCAGTCGTTCTTGACCCGCTTGCGCCACAGTTCACGCATCTCGGCCTCCGTTTTCGGCCAGGGTTCCTTCTCCCGTGTGAACTGGTAGGTCTCGTTCTGCTGAAAATCGAATCCCTGCTTGAGCAACGTGCGCGCGTGTCCGAAGCGCTCCGCCGCGCGCTGCTCGAAGAGATTGAAAATGGCGAATGGTACGGTGAGGTCTTCCTTCAGGATGGCGTCGCCAAGCTTGGTCCGATACGGGGAAAGCTGATCGATGTCCGCTTGAACGAAGAAGAGCCTCTCGGGATCGAGCGATTTTAGGTACTGGTCGAACACTTTCGCCGACAGGGTGGTGTCGACTGGCGTCGCCTTATAGTGATAACGGGCCAACACTTCGGCGGCGAGGTGTGCCGCTTGGGCTTCTTCCGGTATCGGCTTCAATTCCGGCGGAGTATCGGGCGTAGCACCCAGTACGGCCGTCGATACGACAAAGATCAACCACAACAGTAGTTTCCGTTTCATTCGGGCTCCATCTCGACGCCTCATGGCGTCGCCTTGAAAGTAGGGGGGTCAGGGACCCGCCGTGGGTGTGAAGGGCAGGTCAAGGATTAGCGTCAGTCGATTTTGACATTGATGGCCGGCTTTTGTTTCACCAGGGTGCCAAACGCACCAAAGATCTGGAGGTACCGTCTCCAGAGCCTTGTCATTCCACGGTATTTCCTTCGATATTTCGCTCGTGCCATGTGCCAAATGCGACCTGATTATTGTGGCCGCTCCATCTTGCAGACGTTTGGCGGGATGATGTCCTCCGCCTCGATCCGGCCTTCGGTGCGCCAGCCGAAGCCAAGGTTCTCGACGTCATGCTTAACGCCCGGCTGTCCGACCTTGGTGAACATGAAGGCATACAGCGCATGCATGAGTTGGTGATCCTCGGCACGCATCCACATCGGCCCGGTGCCCGCGTCATAGCGCATGTTCTCCAATGCCCTGGCCACCGCGTTCGGGTCGAGGGACTGTGCCGTGTCGACCGCCTTCGCCCACATCTCCACCGCGTTCTTGTGTGGCAGCATGTTCCATTCTTCCTTGTACTGTTTCTTGTAGCCCAGGTAGTACTGTTCCAGCTTGCCGTCGGCAATATTCGGATGCCATGAGCTGACGTTGATGAGCTTGCCCACACCTGCTTCGGCGATGGCCGTGGGCGTGCCCGTGAAATGCGAATTGAGAGTGTAGAAGCGGGTTGTCAGGCCCGAGTCGTGGCTCGCGCGCATCATCAGTACGAGATCAGGTCCCCAGCTGCTGGTCACCACGGTGTCGGCCCCGGAGGCGCGGATTTTTGCAATATAGGGCGCGAAGTCTTTGGTCTTCTGGAGTTGGATAAGGTCGTCGCCGACGATCTGAATGTCCGGCCGCCGCTGAGTCAGAAGCTCGCGAGAAAGTTTCCGCACGGCCTGCCCGTAGGCATAATCCTGGTTGACCAGATACACCTTGGAAACGCTCTTCTGCGCAGCCACCTGGCGCACCAGGGCGTCCACCTTCTGGTCGCCATGGACATCGAAACGGAAATGCCAGAAGTGGCACTTCTCGTTGGTGAGTTCGGGTGTCTGTCCCCCGTAGTTCAGGAATAGCACCGACTTGTCCGGGTTGCGCATATTGTGTTTGAGGATCGCATCGGTCAAGGCTAGCGCGATGTGCGAACCGGTGGTGCCGAAGACAAAGCGCAGGTCCTGGTCGGTGACGGCCTTGAAGGCGATCAGGCCTTCCTGCGGGCTACCCTTGCTGTCGAAGTAGACGATTTCGATTTTGCGCCCGCCGAGGATGCCGCCCTTTGCGTTGACCTGGTCGACTGCATACTGCACGTGATTAGCCCACCACTTGCCGATGACGGCCGACGGGCTGCTCAAGGTTTCAATCACCGCAATTCGTACGTTCTCCTTCGTATCCGCTGCCAGAGCTGAAGACGTGACCGGCATAACCGCAGTCGTGGCGATCAGGCCGAAAATTGTCAGCAATGCTCTTGCTTTATTCATCGTGCCCCCTGTTGTCAATCATGAGCGGAACATTCATCGGTGACCAGACTGCCGTCATTGATACCAGTACGTCGTCCGGGTTACCTCCGGACACCAAAGAGAAGCCCGCCCCGGTATCGCGCGCAAAGACGCGTGCCCTGTGCTGCCTGCTTGACCTCGGCGGCTGTGGAACTCGCTCAGTCCGAGCCGCAAGCGCCTCGGACTGAGCTCAAACAGTCCTCGCCGACTTCCCCGAGGTCAAGCGAGCTGCTCGGCGCGACACAGGGGCCCCAACTGCGTACAGCCGCATGTCCCGCAAGGCGCAACGCAGTAACAATACGCGACGTCCGGACGTTATGGGGCTCCTCAATTCGAATCCCCTCGATCTTTCTCGGCCAACGCTGCGAGCAATGCAATCTGCGAAACGTTGAGAGCGTCGTCCGGCTTAGTACCCCGCAACTCGTAGTAAAGATCGCGGCCGAGCTTCACGATCTCCGAGTTATAGGTGGACGTGCGTTCCGCCAGCTCGATGGCGCGATCGAGCACCGCGGCACGAGGTACGACTTCGTTCACCACATGTAGCTCGCAGGCCTCGTAAGCAGCCATAAGGCGCGCGTTGTAGATGAGATCGAACAGCACTTTCTTCGGCAGCGAGTCCTTGACGATCGCTGTTGCGATGAACGGAAACAGTCCTTTCGCCGCTTCGGGCAGACCGAATGTTGCGTCGGCGGCAACCACCGCGAGATCGCACGCGATTACCAGGCTGAATCCGCCGGCATGTGCATCGCCGTTGACCGCTGCGATGAGCGGTTTGCCTAGACGCGCCATGGCGTGGTCCATTTCGATCAGCGCTCGAGCGTAGCCAGCACGTCCGGCCGTCGTCGTTCCCGCCCCTTGGTAGTCCCCACCCAGGCAAAACACATCACCATCGCCTGTCAGAACGCACGCGCGGATCTCGGGATTTGTACGCGCCGACTCCAGGGCGGATCGTACTTCGCGTGCCATCTGCTCAGTCAGGCGATTGCCGAAACCTGGACGCTTGAGCGTCAGTATGGCCACATGCCCGCTGTGGGAGACTTCGAGCTGCGCGGTCGAGTTCGCCACCATCGCGTCACGATCCGTAGCGCTCATGGCGCGCGACGAATTCCGGCAGGCCGATGAACTTGTTGAACTCATCGAACGGTGTCAGTCGATCTGCTATCGCATTGGTCGAACAGCCCTCCCGCATGAACGTTTCCATCATCTCCTTCAGCGCCTTGTGCATCGCCAGCAGTGGCTCTATCGGACAGAGCGCGTAGTCGAAACCCAGTTCGTAGACTCCCCTGAGCGATAGATACGGGCTCTTGCCCGAACGCGCCATGTTGAACAGCAAGGGTTTGCCGAGCGGCTTGAGCTGTCGTGCGATTTCCTTGAGTTGGTCCACGCTCTCCGGCGCATCGACATAAAGTCCGTCAACGCCTACGGCCGCGTATGATTTCAACCGTTCGATTGCGTCGGTGAGGCCGGTGACTGCCACCGCGTCGGTCCGTGCGACGATGAAGAAATCCGGATCGCGGCGCGCCTCGAGCATTGCACGCAGTTTCTGGCACATCTCCGCGGAAGATATCAATTCTTTGCCGGCAAAGTGTCCGCATTTCTTCGGCATCGCCTGATCCTCGAGATGCAGCACTGATGCACCGGCTTCTTCCCACAGCTGGATCGTGCGCTGGGCATCGAGCACACCGCCATAGCCAGTATCGGCATCGGCAAAAACAGGCACCGTCGTCACGCGGCAGATGCGACGGATATGCTCGAACATCTCGGTTTGCGTGAGCACTCCGAAGTCGGGTGCGCCCGCGACGACCGCCGAGGCTACGAAGCCGCTCACGTAGATCGCTGGAGCACCCGCCTGCTCGGCGAGTTTCGCGCTGACTGCGTCGTGGGCACCGAGACAAACGAATGGCGGGCTCTTCAATAGTTCGCGAAATCGTGCGGATCGACTCATTGCGACTCTCCCAAGGTTTTTATCGAAATCATGGGGGTTCTCAGCGAAACTATTTGGGGTTTTCCAGCTAACCATTGGGGCATTCGAGGGAAATCTTTGCCGGAGTTTACTAAATTCCACCGGGCTGGCCCTGCGCTCGAGCGGATATTGGAATGAATTCACCGCGCCCTCCGTGGTAAATTGCATCCTCGAGGATCAACCCAGAGACTGACACCATGGCAATTTCCCCCTTGGCGGGCAAGCCTGCCCCAAAGGAGATGCTCGTCGACGTGGCTCGACTCGAGCGGGAGTACCACAGCCGCAAGCCCGATCGGGACGACCCTAACCAACTGGTCAGCTTCGGCACCAGCGGACACCGCGGTTCTTCCCTGCGCGGTTCGTTCAACGAAGCACATATTCTGGCTACCACTCAGGCCATCTGCGAGTACCGCCGCGGGCAAGGCACCGATGGTCCACTCTACATGGGCAAGGACACGCACGCGTTGTCCGGACCGGCCCAGCGCACGGCACTCGAAGTCCTGGCGGCCAATGGCGTACACACAATCATTCAGCGCGACGATGGTGTGACCCCGACGCCGGTCATCTCGCGTGCCATTCTGGTGCATAACCGCGGGCGCAAACAGCACCTCGCCGACGGGGTCGTCATCACGCCGTCACATAATCCGCCTGAAGATGGCGGTTTCAAGTACAACCCGACCAACGGCGGTCCAGCCGACACCGATGTGACGAAGTGGATCCAGGAGCGGGCGAACGAGTTGCTGCGCGGAAGTAACGCTGACGTCAAGCGCGTCGCGTATGAAGCGGCTGTAAAGGCATCCGGCACGCGTCAGGAAGATTTGATTCAACCCTACGTCGATGATCTGCGCAACGTCGTCGACATGGACGCGATTCGTGCAGCAGGGCTGAAGCTCGCCGTCGACCCGCTCGGCGGTGCCGCCGTGCATTACTGGGAACCGATCAACGCAACGTACAAACTCGACATTGCAGTCGTGAATCCGAAAGTCGATCCGACCTTCTCGTTCATGACCGTCGATCACGACGGCAAGATCCGCATGGACTGCTCCAGTCCCTATGCGATGGCCCGGTTGGTTGGACTCAAGGATCGGTATCGCGTCGCTTTCGCCAATGATCCTGACGCCGACCGCCACGGCATCGTTACGCCCACCGGCTTGATGAACCCCAATCACTTCCTGGCGGTGGCCATCGGATATCTGCTCGCACAGCGCCCGCGATGGCCCACACGCGCGGTGGTGGGCAAGACGCTGGTCAGCAGCAGCATGATCGATCGAGTGGTGAGCAAGCTTGGCCGCCGGCTGTTCGAGGCGCCGGTCGGATTCAAATGGTTTGCGCCGGGACTGTTCGATGGTTCTTGCTGCTTCGGCGGGGAGGAAAGCGCGGGAGCGAGCTTTCTGCGGTTCGACGGAAGCGTATGGACCACGGACAAAGACGGCCCGATCATGGATCTGCTGGCAGCCGAGATTACCGCACGCACCGGCAAGGATCCAAGCGAACACTACCGCGAACTGACGCGAGAGTTCGGCACGCCGCACTACACGCGCATCGACGCTGCCGCGACTCCCGAACAGAAGGCGAAGCTGGGGAAGCTCTCGCCTGCTGCAGTGACCGCGGCGAAGCTCGCTGGAGAACCGATCACGGCGAAACTGACCAGGGCTCCGGGTAACGACGCGCCCATCGGTGGACTCAAAGTCGTCGCGGCGAACGGGTGGTTCGCGGCCCGACCCTCGGGCACGGAAAACGTCTACAAGCTCTACGCTGAGAGCTTCAAGGACGAGCAGCATCTGCAGTCGATCGTGGCCGAGGCGCAGCAGATCGTCGACAATGCGCTAGGCAGCGTATGACCGCGCCCGACTCGATCGTCTTTCTCGTCGATGTCGACAATACACTGATCGACAACGACCGCATCCAGGTCGATATGCGGCAATACCTAGAGCGCGAGTTCGGTGCTCTGTGCCGCGATCGCTATTGGACGATTCAGGAACGGCTGTTCGCCGAACTGGGATACCGCGACTATCTCGGGGCGTTGCAGCGATATCGCGTCGAGTATCCAGACGATATGAACGTCCTGTCGATGTCCGCGTTTTTCCTCGACTACCCGTTCGGCGATCGGCTCTACCCAGGGGCTCTCCAGGTGCTTGCCCGGTTGCGCGCCTGGGGGCGGACCGTTATCCTCACCGATGGCGACGCGGTGTTCCAGCCGCGCAAAGTCGAGCGCTCCGGAGTCTGGGCAGCGGCGGGAGGATCAGTGCTCATCTATGTCCACAAGGAAGAGGCGCTGGAGGACGTGGAACGACGCTATCCAGCGCGGCACTATGTGCTGGTGGATGACAAACTCCGCATCCTGGCGGCGGTCAAACAAGCCTGGGGTGAGCGCGTAACGACCGTGTTTCCCCGCCAGGGCCAGTTCGCAAGTGACGCCAAAGTCCTCGCGTCCTACCCTGACGCCGATCTTACGATCGAGCGTATTGGCGACCTTCTCACCTATGACCTGCCAGCGCTGGTGGCTGGCGGCCGATCAACCCAACCTGCCACGATGGTGACACGATGAAAGCAACCCAAACGCTTCACGACCTGGGTCAGAGCCTGTGGCTCGACAACATCACGCGCGATTTGCTGACTTCGGGCACGCTCAAGCGTTACATCGATGAGTTGTCCGTCACAGGCCTGACCTCGAACCCTACGATCTTCGACCAGGCGATCAAGAAAAGCGCCGCCTATGATCCGGCCATCCGCAAGAAATTGAAGGAAGGAAAGTCCGGCGAAGCATTGTTTTTCGAGTTAGCACTTGAAGACATTACCCAGGCCGCGGATCTGTTCAAGCCGACCTTCGATCGGACCTGCGGTGTGGATGGATTTGTCTCGCTGGAGGTATCGCCGTTGCTGGCGTACGACACCAAGACCACGATCGAAGTGGCTAAGTCGCTGCATGCCAGGGGCAAACGCCCGAACCTGTTCATCAAGATCCCCGGGACTAAGGAAGGATTGCCGGCGATCGAGGAAGCGATCTTCGCCGGCGTCCCGATCAATGTCACGCTGCTGTTCTCTCGTGAGCAGTATGTGGCGGCCGCGGAGGCATACTTACGTGGAATCGAGCGACGCATCGCGGCGGGACTACAAGCCGATGTAAGATCCGTTGCGTCGCTGTTCATCAGCCGGTGGGATGTTGCTGTGGCGGGCAAAGTGCCTGAGGCTCTGACCAACCGGCTCGGGATCGCCATCGGCCAGCGCGCCTACAAAGCCTATCTCGATGTGCTCGATGCGCCGCGTATGCAACGTGCGTTCAACAGCGGCGCGCGCGCCCAGCGCCTGCTGCTGGCGAGTACGGGTACCAAAGATCCGAAGGCCTCCGACATCCTCTATATCAAAGGACTCGCGGCGCCCAATACGGTCAACACAATGCCGGAGGGAACGCTGAAGGCTTTTGCCGATCATGGTGAAGTCGGTGCGCCGATGCCCGCTGACGGAGGTGATTGCGAGGCGGTGCTCGCTCAGTTCGCCAAAGCCGGCGTCGATATCGACGCGCTCGCTCACCAACTACAAGAAGAGGGAGCCAAGTCGTTCGTCGGATCGTGGAACGAATTGATGGGCCAGATCAAGTCCAAGAGCGAGGCGCTCGAGAAGACGAGTTAGATGTAAGGAAACAAACCTCAACAGGAGGAAGCGGAGATAGCAGAGAACTACGTATTTCCTCTGCTTCCTCTGTGTTCTGCTGTTCAAATTGCAGTAGTTTGTAAGCCGCTGTTTCGTCGGTATTGGGGACCATTGGGTGAACGTGTTGGTGATCGACGTGGGCGGGACGCACGTCAAGATACTTGCCACCGGGCAAGATACTTCGCGTGAATTTGCGTCCGGGCCCAAGCTCACGGCCAAGGCCATGGTGAGCCGGGTAAAGCGATTGGCCGGTAAGTGGAAGTACGACGCCGTTTCGATCGGGTATCCAGGCCCTGTTCTGCGCAATCGCCCGGTTGCGGAGCCGCACAATCTTGCACCCGGTTGGGTCGGGTTCGATTTCGAAGCCGCGTTCAAGCGCCCGGTGAAAGTCGTCAACGATGCCGCCATGCAGGCGCTGGGCAGCTATAAGCGCGGCAAGATGTTGTTCCTCGGCTTGGGCACCGGACTCGGCTCTACCGTGATCGTGGACGGTATCGTCGAGCCGATGGAACTGAGTCACCTCCCATACAAACGCGCAACCTATGAGGACTATGTCGGAGTGCGTGGACTCGAACGCTTCGGCAAGAAGAAGTGGAGGCAGCATGTGGCGGATGTGGTGGAGCGGCTGATCGCCGCCCTGGAACCGGAAGACGTGGTCCTCGGGGGCGGTAACGTCAAACACCTCAAGCAATTGCCTCCGGGATGCCGGGCCGGCAACAATGCGAATGCGTTCCTCGGCGGCTTTCGTCTCTGGGAGGGCAAACGCAAACGTCCTGCTCGAAAGCGCAAGTAAGCAAACGTCTCAACGCAGAGGCGCAACGATTCGCCGACGATATCCAATGAAAGGATCATACAGATGAGCGCGAGTATCACTTCTCTTACGGCGCGCCCTGCCTGGAAAGCGCTGGAGACGCACTATCAGAAGTTGCGTGGCGTCCATCTTCGCCAGTTGTTCGCCGACGATTCGAAGCGTGGCGAGCGCATGGCTCTGGAAGCCGTTGGCCTCTATTTCGATTACTCGAAGAATCGAGTCACCGATGAGACCATCGAGTTGCTCCTGCAACTGGCCGGGCAGTCGGACCTGCGCAGCCGCATCGATGCCATGTTTCGGGGCGACAAGATCAATATCACGGAACAGCGTGCTGTTCTGCATGTGGCTCTGCGCGCGCCGCGCGGAGCCTCCATCCTGGTCGATGGCAAGAACGTCGTCCCCGACGTTCATGCGGTTCTGGACAAGATGGCGGATTTCTCCAACCGCGTGCGCAGCGGAGCATGGAAAGGCCACACAGGGAAAAAGATCCGCAACATCATCAATATCGGAATCGGCGGATCGGATCTGGGACCGGTAATGGCGTATGAAGCGCTCAAGCACTACAGCGAGCGAGGCACCACTTTCCGATTCGTGTCGAATGTCGATGGCACCGACTTCGCCGAATCCGTGCAGGATCTCGATCCCGCCGAGACGTTGTTCATCGTGTCGTCGAAAACGTTCACGACGTTGGAGACCATGACCAACGCTCAGAGCGCGCGCGACTGGTCGCTCAAGGGATTGGGTGGTGATCCGAAAGCCGTGGCGAAACACTTCGTCGCGGTATCGACCAACACCGCAAAGGTTTCGGAGTTCGGCATCGACACGGCCAACATGTTCGGATTCTGGGACTGGGTGGGCGGACGTTATTCGATGGATTCGGCGATCGGTCTATCGACGATGCTGGCAGTCGGAGCAGACAACTTCCGAGCGCTGCTCGCGGGTTTCCACGAGATGGACGAGCATTTCCGGACTGCGCCGTTTGAGCGCAATCTGCCGGTTTTGATGGGTCTGCTAGAGGTCTGGTACAGCGATTTCTTTGGTGCACAGACGGTGGCGGTGTTGCCTTACGAACAGTATCTCAAGCGTTTCCCTGCCTATCTGCAGCAACTGACGATGGAGAGCAACGGCAAGCACGTCACGCTCGACGGCGCCGCTGTTTCAGCCGATACCAGTCCAATCTATTGGGGGGAGCCAGGAACCAACGGGCAGCATTCGTTCTACCAGTTGATTCACCAGGGCACCCGGCTCATCCCCTGCGATTTCATCGCTTTCGTCGAGACTTTGAATCCGCTTGGGCGACACCACGACATGTTGTTGGCTAACGTTCTCGCGCAGACCGAAGCGCTCGCGTTCGGCAAGACGCCGGAGCAAGTTAAGGCGGAAGGCATACCCGATTGGCTCGTCCCGCACCGGGTGTTCGAAGGAAACCGTCCCTCCAATACAATCCTCGCGCAACGGCTCACACCGGAGGCACTCGGCAAGCTGGTTGCGCTCTACGAGCACTGCGTCTTTACGCAAGGTGCAATCTGGAACATCAATTCATTCGACCAGTGGGGCGTCGAGCTGGGCAAGGCACTGGCTCAGCGGATCATTCCCGAACTCGAGGGCAAGACCGAGCCGAAGCTGGAGCATGATAGTTCGACCAACACGTTGATTCGGCGTTATCGGAGCCTGAAGCAGGCTGCGCAGTAAACATTCCCTCGCCCCTTGCGGGAGAGGTTTAAGGTGAGGGAGATGAATAGGGTGAGGGGAGGAACAAGTGAGGGAGTCGCCCTTACACCCTCGCCTCCTGCCCACTCCCGTCGATGGGAGAGGGGGCTTTCAGACGAAGGTATGTGAGGGATACAGCATGCAACTCGGAATGATAGGTCTCGGAAGGATGGGCGCGAACATGGTGCGCCGTCTGATCAAGTCGGGCCACAATTGTGTCGTATTCGACATGTCGCCCAAGGCGGTGGAAGAGCTGGTCAAGGAGAAAGCAACCGGGTCTTCCTCGTTGCAGGATATGGTGCAGAAGCTGGCGAAACCGCGAGCTCTGTGGCTGATGGTTCCCGCTGCGGTGGTGGACAAGACCATCGCCAGTGTGTTGCCGTATCTGGAGAAGGGCGACATCCTCATCGACGGCGGCAACTCCTACTACGTAGACGATATCCGGCGCGCGAAGGAACTCGCCATCAAAGGAATCCACTACGTCGATGTCGGCACGAGCGGTGGCGTCTGGGGTTTGGAGCGTGGTTACTGCATGATGATCGGCGGTGAGCAGCCGATCGTAAAGCACCTCGATCCCATCTTCGCCACGCTGGGACCGGGCATCGGTGACATCCCGCGCACCCCGGGGCGAGACAAAGTCGGAGGCACCGCCGAGCAAGGGTACCTGCAC
>Ga0207689_10002061_pt1 | contig 18976 bp, 13 predicted proteins | sample KBSMisM52_FD_184312 | JGI IMG/M metagenome (GOLD analysis project Ga0207689, IMG submission 184312) | Miscanthus rhizosphere microbial communities from Kellogg Biological Station, Michigan, USA - KBS Miscanthus M5-2 (SPAdes) (version 2) | ecosystem: Host-associated > Plants > Roots >... | reverse complement strand
TACCTGTCCACCCGAACCGCGACCGCCATCAAGCTGCCCGGATACCTGTAACGGTGCGGTACCGCCCGTCCCGGAGGGGACGCCACCTGTCCGCCTGGCTTGCGACGGGTCTTAGGGAGCGGTGCGCCTAAGCCGGGTCGGCCAGCATCTAAGGCGTCTTCGACCTGCGAATACTAGGAAATCGCCCGATTCGGGGCCCCCCGCCTTAGGCGCATCCTCGATATATAGGCACGTTCGTCCCGAGGAGACCGCGATGTACCCCAGCACCACCGTCAGCTACGACCTCGCCCAGGCCAGGATCGCCGACCTTCGTCACCAGGCCCGGCGCGATGGTCTCGCCCGCGCCGCGGCGCGCACCACCCGGCCGGACCGGACGCGCGTTCCGGGTCGCCTCCACCGGCCCGTCCGCCGGCACCGGGCCGCCCCCGCCGCTGGCTGACCCAGCTCAGCGAGCTCAGCCAGTTCGGCCACCGAGGAGTCACCATGTCATCCGTGCCGTGTGACCTCAGCGCCAGTGCTCTCAGCGTCAGTGCTCTCAGCACCGGGGCCGCCCGGGCCGATGCGCTGTTCGCATCGGCGCTGCAGCGTTCCGACGAACCCAGCCCCGGGCAGGTCCGACGGGCGATCGCCGCGGCCGTCGCCGCCTACGGCGGCTCAGGCTGCGCGGCGCGAGTCGCGCAGGCCTTCGGCGAGCACCCCGAGACCGCCGTCACCCGGATGCGCTGGGCGCGCACGCTGGTCGCCCGTGCCATCCCCGCCACCTGCCTCACCGCCTGAGCCGCCGCGCTCACCACGCGGCGCCTGAACGTCATCACATAGGGCCCGGCGCCGCTCTGGTCTCCACGACGGCGAAGGTGGCAGGGGGCATCGTGACCATGTCCTGCTTGATCGCGACCCCCGCGCTGGACGCGGCGAGGACGCCGGTGCCGCGCTGCCCGAGCGGCAGCCGGACCGCCTTTCCGCCGAGGTTCGCCGCGATCCTCAGCCGGCCCCGCCGGACCAGCAGCCAGCGCGCATCCTCATTGAAGTCCGCCTGCACCCGGTCCAGCCGCGGATCGGTCAGCTCGGGCCGCGCCCGGCGCAGCGCGATCATCTCCCGGTACCAGGCGTGCAGGCCGAGATACGGCTCACGGTGCCGCTGCTCCCAGTTGAGCTTGGAGCGGAGGAAGGTCGCCTCGTCCTGGGGATCGGGCACGTCGGCAGCGGCCCAGCCGTGTGCGGCGAACTCGTTCTTGCGTCCCTCGGCGACGGCCTGGGCCAGCCAGGGCTCGATGTGGTCAGTGAAGTACTGCCACGGGGTGTCCGCTCCCCACTCCTCGCCCATGAAAAGCATCGGGGTATAAGGCGAGGTCAGCACCAGGCCGGCGCCCACCTTGATCAGTTCCGGCGACAGCGAGGCGGCGATCCGGTCGCCGGTGGCCCGGTTGCCGATCTGGTCGTGGTCCTGCAGGTAGCCGAGGAAACGGTGGGCGGGCACGCGGAACACGTCAACCTGCCGCCCGTGCGTGCGGCCGCGGAACGCGGACCAGATGCCATCGTGGAAGAACACGCGGGTATAGGTCTTGGCCAGCGCCGCCAGCGATCCGAAGTCGCAGTAGTAGCCCTGCCGTTCGCCGGTGATCGCGGCGTGCACCGCGTGGTGGAAGTCATCGCTCCACTGCGCGGCCAGGCCGTACCCGCCCGCCTCCCTGGAGGTGACCAGGCGGGGGTCGTTGGTGTCGGACTCGGCGATCAGGATCAGCTCGCGGTTCAGCCGGGCCGCGAGGGCGTGCACCTCGGTGGCGAGCTCTTCGAGGAACACCAGGGCGCGGTGGTCTTCCAGCGCGTGCACCGCGTCCAGTCGCAGCCCGTCCAGGTGGTAGTCGCGCAGCCACATCAGCGCGTTGCCGATCAGGAACGCCCGCACCTCGTCGGATCCGGGCTGGTCCAGGTTGACCGCCGGGCCCCACGGCGTCACGTGCGCCTCGGTGAAGTAGGGTCCGAAGTCGCCCAGCCGGTTGCCGATGCCGACGTGGTTGTACACCACGTCGAGCAGGACGGCCAGGCCGCGGTCGTGGCAGGCGTCCACGAACCGCTTGAGGCCGTCCGGTCCGCCGTACGGCTCGTGCACCGCCCACAGGTTGATCCCGTCGTAGCCCCAGCCGTGCCGCCCGGGGAACGCCGCGACCGGCATCAGCTCCACCGTGTGCACGCCGAGGTCGCGCAGGTGACCGAGCCGTCCGATGGCGGCATCCAGGGTGCCGTCGCCGGTGAACGTGCCGACGTGCATCTCGTAGATCACCGAGCCGTGCAGCGGGCCGCCGCGCCAGCTACGGTCGGTCCAGCGGAAGGCGGAATGGTCGTAGGTGCGGCTCGGGCCCTTGATGCCGAACGGCTGGCGCGGGGAGCGCGGATCAGGCAGCAGCTCGCCGTCATCCAGCCGGAACCCGTAGTCGATGCCGGCCGTCACGTGGGGCACGTCCGCGCTCCACCATCCGGTGCCGCCGTCAGCGCTCTCCTGGCCCATCGGGTAGCGCTGCCCGGCGACCTCGACGTCGATCCGGCCCGCGGCGGGGGCCCAGACGCTGAACGCGGTCACCGGATGCTGCCGTCGGCGTGCTCCTGGAGTTCGGTTTCCCAGACCCGGTCCGGGATGAGCAGTGCCACCGGGAGCCGTCTGGTCAGCTCGTCCAGGGGCGGCCGCAGGCCGGCGTGCCTGACCCCGGTGAACACGTCGCGCCAGTGCACTTCGGGCAGCGGCAGCGTGGTGTCGGCCCAGCCGCCGCGCCGCCGCAGGCCAGCGGGCAGCCGGGTGACGACGGTGACCGCGTGGCCGCCGCGCAGGAAGGCGAACGCGTGCCCGGCGGCCGGTCCCTCGGCGGCCAGCGAGGTGTAGCTGTCGGCGAACCAGTCCGGGTGGTCGCGCCGCAGCCGCAGCGCCCGCGACGTCACCAGCAGCTTTTCCGCGTCCAGGCCGCCGCCGAAGGCCGTCTGGTCCGGGTTGGCGTCGAGCGCGGCCAGCAGCCGCTGGCGGCGCTGGTAGTCGACCGGCCTGCGGTTGTCCGGGTCGACCAGGGACAGGCCGGTCAGCTCACAGCCCTGGTAGACGTCGGCGACGCCCGGCATGGTGAGCTGCACCAGCTTCGCGCCGAGGGTGTTCACCCGGGCGTCCGGCGCGATCCTGGCCACGAAGCCGGCGATCGCCGCGGTCAGTTCCGGGTCGCCGAGCACGGCGCCGGCCAGGCCGAGCACCGCGGACTCGTAGCCCAGCCGGCGCATCGTCCAGGACGTCCGCGTCTTGGCCTCGTGCATGGCCTTGCCGAGGTACTCGTCCAGCCGTTCCGGCCCGATCAGCCAGGCGCCCACCAGGGTCTGCCACATCAGGTATTCCAGGTCGGGTTCTGGGGCGCGCTCGGTGACCTCGGCCACGGCACCGTCGGCGAGCCACCGGGTCAGGCCGTGCCATTCGGCCGCGTGGTGACCCCAGTCCTGCGGCCATTCGGCCAGCACCGCCAGCCGGGCCCTGACGTCTTCCTGCCGCTTGGTGTCGTGCGTGGACAGCGTGGTCATGGTGCCCGGCCAGCGCCGGGCCAGCCGCCCGGCGGTGGCGTGGAACTCGGCCGGGCTGACGCCGAAGAGGTCGGGGTCACCGCCGACCTCGTTCAGCGCGGCCAGCCGGGTCCAGCGATAGAACGCGGTGTCCTCCACGCCCTTGGCCAGTACCGGCCCGGTGGTCTGGCCGAACCGGATGATCAGCTCGTCGCGGGCGGCCTGCTGGTCCGGGTCGGCGGTCACCTCGCCCAGGCCGAGGACCGCCGCGCGCACCGCGTCCAGGGCCGGGTGCAGATACTCGGCCAGCCGGTCCCGGGCCGCGGCCGCCGCCGCGGTGACCGCCGCCGCCGCGGCGGTGGACGGCGGCTCGCCCGGGGTCACGTAGGCCCGGTACACGCCGAACTCGGCCAGCACGGCGACCAGCACGTCGTACAGATCGCCGGCCGAGAACCCGTCCAGGGCCGGGTAGCCGGCCCGGGCGAACAGGCGGGTCAGCCGGGCCAGCTCGGCGGCGAAGGTCCCGTTCGCGATGTCGTGCTTGGCGTCCCGCTCTACCTCGGCGAAGCTCTGCTTGCCGCCGGTGAAGCGGACGTACTCGTCGGTCAGCGGCACGTCCCCGGCGGGATCGATGAACAGGCCGCCGACCAGGGACAGGGCGTCGTATCCCGTGGTGCCCGCGCAGGGCCAGTCGGGCAGCTCCTCGCCGTGCGCCAGGATCTTCTCTACCACGATCCAGGCGCCGCCGGTCTTGGCGGACAGCCGGGTCAGGTAGCCGCGCGGGTCGGCCAGCCCGTCGGGGTGGTCGACGCGCAACCCGTCGATCAGTCCCTCGTGCACCAGGCGCAGCAGCACCCGGTGGGTGGCGTCGAACACGTCCGGGTCCTCGACCCTGAGCGCGATGAGCGAGTCGATGTCGAAGAACCGGCGGTAGTTGAGCTGGGTGGCCGCGTCGTGCCAGTCGGTGAGCCGGTAGTGCTGCTGCGCCAGCAGCACGCCGAGGGGCAGGTCGGCCACGCCGTCCCGGAGCGGGAGCACGTGGTCGAAGTAGCGAAGCACGGGCCCGCGGTGGGCGGCGGCGTTCTCCGGATTGCGGGGCGCGGTGTCGATGATGAGGTCGCCCAGGCACTCTTCCAGCGGCCCGGCCAGGATGGGCAGCAGCAGCTTGTCTTCCTGCGCCTCCCAGTCGATGTCGAACCAGTGCGCGAACTCCGACTTCCGGCCCTGGTAGAGCACCGACCACAGCTGCCGGTTGAGCGTTTCCGGGGTGGGCCGGGCCATGTGGTTGGGCACCACGTCGACGACCACCCCCAGACGGCGCCGGTGGAACTCGGCCACCATCTCGCGGAACGCGGGCTCCCCGCCGAGGTCCGTCGAGACCAGCGAGTGGTCGATGACGTCGTAACCGTGCGGCGAGCCGGGGTTGGCCTGCAAGATCGGCGACAGGTAGACGTGCGTCACGCCCAGCGTGGCCAGGTAGCCGGCCTGCTCGGCCGCCTGGCCGAACCCGAAGCTGTCCCTGAGCTGCAGCCGGTAGGTGGACACCGGGTGCTCGCGCCCGGTGAGCGGGCGGCCGGCGTGCCGGCCTGCGGGCTCAGCCACGGCGCAGCAACTGCACGGAGTGGTTGATCACGTTTATCGCGTCTCCCGGCTTGACGGGGTTCTCGTCTTCAAAATCCGTCGCGTGGACCGCCGTGTCCAGCACTTTGGACCAGCGGGGTCCGTAGCGGCGCGGCGGGATGACGAACCGGAGATCTTCCTCGCTGGCGTTGAACAGCAGCAAGAAAGAGTCGTCCTGGACCCGCTCGCCCCGCCGGTCCGGCTCGCTGATGGCCCGGCCGTTCAGGAACACGGTCAGCGACTTGGCGAACCCGGCGTCCCAGTCGTCGCCGGTCATCTCCTCACCGGTCAGGGTGAACCAGGCGATGTCGCCGAGCCGGTTGCGGCCGCCGCGGGCCGGCAGGCCGCGGAAGAACCGGCGCCGGCGGAACACCGCGTGGTCGGCGCGGAGCTTGATCAGGGTGCGGACGTAGTCGTACAGGGCCTGGTCGTCCTCGGCCCGCACCGCCCAGTCCACCCAGGAGATCTCGTTGTCCTGGCAGTAGGCGTTGTTGTTGCCCCGCTGGGTGCGCCCCATCTCATCGCCGGCCAGCAGCATCGGCACACCCTGCGAGAGCACCAGCGTGACCAGGAAGCTGCGCTTCTGCCTGGCCCGCAGCGCGAGGATGGCCTTGTCGTCGGTGGGGCCCTCGGCGCCGCAGTTCCAGGACCGGTTGTCGTCGGTGCCGTCCCGGCCGTCCTCGCCGTTGGCCTCGTTGTGCTTGTGGTCGTAGGAGACCAGGTCGGTCAGGGTGAACCCGTCGTGGCAGGTGACGAAGTTGACCGACGCGACCGGGCGCCTGCTGTCCTGCTGGTACAGATCGCTGGAGCCGGTCAGCCGGGAGGCGAACTCCGGCAGGGTGGCCGGCTGGCCGCGCCAGAAGTCGCGGATCGTGTCCCGGTACTTGCCGTTCCACTCACTCCACAGCGGCGGGAAGTTGCCAACCTGATAGCCGCCGTCGCCCACGTCCCACGGCTCGGCGATCAGCTTCACCTGGGACACCACGGGATCCTGCTGGACCAGGTCGAAGAACGCGGACAACCGGTCCACCTCGTAGAACTGGCGCGCCAGGGTGGCGGCCAGGTCGAACCTGAAGCCGTCCACGTGCATGTCGAGCACCCAGTAGCGCAATGAGTCCATGATCATCTGGAGCACGTGCGGGTGCCGCATGAGCAGGCTGTTCCCGGTCCCGGTGGTGTCCATGTAGTAGCGCCGGTCGTCGTCCACCAGCCGGTAGTAGCCCGCGTTGTCGATGCCGCGGAAGGACAGCGTGGGCCCCAGGTGGTTGCCCTCGGCGGTGTGGTTGTAGACCACGTCGAGGATCACCTCGATGCCCGCCTGGTGCAGCGCGCGGACCATGGTCTTGAACTCCTGCACCTGCTGGCCGCGGTGGCCGCTGGCCGCGTACGCGTTATGCGGGGCGAAAAAGCCGATGGTGTTGTAGCCCCAGTAGTTGCCCAGGCCTTTTTCCTTCAGGTGGCTGTCGTTGACGAACTGGTGCACCGGCAGCAACTCGACCGCGGTGACGCCGAGCCCCTTGAGGTGCGAGATCACCGCCGGGTGGGCCAGGCCCAGGTAGGTGCCGCGCTGCTCGTCGGGGATGACCGGATGCATCCTGGTCAGCCCGCGGACGTGCGCCTCGTAGATCACGGTCTCGTAGTAGGGGGTGCGCGGCGGCCGGTCCAGGTTCCAGTCGAAGTACGGGTTCACCACCACCGAGCGCGGGACGTACGGCGCGGAGTCGGCGTTGTTCCGCCGGTCCGGATGCCCGAACTGGTAAGAGAACACGGGCTGGCCCCAGTTGACCTGGCCCTCGATCGCCTTAGCGTACGGGTCGATCAGCAGCTTGTGCGGGTTGCAGCGCTTCCCCTCGGCCGGGTTGTACGGACCATGCACCCGGTACCCGTACCGCTGCCCTGGGCTGACCCCGGGCAGGTACCCATGCCAGACGAACCCGTCCACCTCGTGCAGGTCGACCCGCGTCTCGGTGCCGTCGTCGTCGAACAGGCAGAGCTCGACCCGGTCGGCTACCTCGGAGAACAGCCCGAAGTTGGTCCCGGCTCCGTCATACGTGGCACCCAGCGGGTAGCTGTCGCCCGGCCATACGGCAGTCGCCGCCAAGTGTTTCCCATCCCTCTCGCTGCACGTGCGTTCCGACCTATTCACACTTTCCCACGTCAGCCGCCTCCATGCGCCCACTCCCGCGCTACCTGCACGCTCGTCCGAGCCGCACGGCGAATGCGGGTACCCGGGATTGTTCGTCAGTTTTCGTTGTCAGAGCAGCAAAAACTGACGAACATTCGCCGTCGCGGGGATGGCATCGGGGATTTGTCTGCGGTTGCCAGGGTTAGCGGGCGCGCAGCGCCTCGATGAGGGCGGGAATGACCTGGTGCAGGTCGCCGATGACGGCGTAGTCGGCGTGGGCCAGGATGGGGGCGCCCGGGTCGGTGTTGATCGCGATGATGTGCTTGGCGCTGGCGCAGCCGGCGATGTGCTGGATCGCGCCGCTGATGCCGCAGGCGAGGTAGAGCTCCGGGGTGATCTTGGTGCCGGTCTGGCCGACCTGCTGCTTGTGCGGGCGCCAGCCCTCCGAGGTGACCACGCGGGACACCCCGACCACGCCGCCGAGCAGTTCGGCCAGCTCCTCGAGCGGGGCGAAGCCGTCCGGGCCGCCCACGCCGCGGCCACCGCCGACCACGACCCGGGCGGTAGCCAGCGACGCGCCGCCCGCACCGGCCGGCGATTCGACAGCCCGAACCACCAGGTCGGCCTCGGCCAGCTCGGGCTTGTGCACGTGGAGCTGAAGCGAAGCAGGCGTTTCCGCGGAAACGGCCGCCACCGAGTCGGTGGCCACGGTGAACAGCGCGACCGGGGCCTCCATCACCGCGTCCTCGAGCAGCAGCCCGGCCCAGCGGTGCCGGACCAGCCGGTGCGTCTTGCCCTCGTCCGGGGTGACCAGGGTGCAGTTGGCCGCCATCGGCAGGCCGGTGATCGCGCCCACGTGCGCCAGCACCTCGTTGCCCCGGTCGGTGCCCGCGGCCAGCACGGCGGTCGCGCCCGTCTCGGCCGCCAGCCCGGCCAGCGTCCGCGCCCAGGCCTGCGGCGCGTACCCCTCGAGTGAGCTGGACTCGACCAGATAGACGTCGGTGACGCCGTAGCCGGCCAGGGCGTTCTGGGGTGCGGCGTCGGCGAAGACAACAGCGCGGACATCGCCGATCGACCGGGCGAGGGTCAGCGCCCGCAGCGATGCGTCGGCGGGCTCGCCGCCGTCGAGTTCGACCAGGACCAGCACGCTCACGAGAGCACCCCCCATTCCTCCAGGACGCGGACCAGCGACGGGACCGCATCCACACCCTCACCCAGCACCTCGGCCTGGTGCTGGCCCGACTCGGGCACCCGGAGCGCCGATTTGCGCAGCCCTTCGGCCGCCCACTCGGGCGAGGACCGGTCGACCGCGGCGCGCTTGGCCCGCAGCCGCCCGGGCAGCGACGGGTAACGCGGCAGGTTGATGCCTTCCTTGACCGTGACGACGGCGGGCAGCGGCAGCGAGTACGCCTCCTCCACGCCGCGGTACTCCCGGCGCGCCACGACACCGCCATCCGCAAGAGACAGGTTCTTGATCCCGGTGGCGACGGGCCAGCCGAGCTCGTGCGCGAGCCGGACGCCGACCTGGTAGTCGCCGGTGTCGGCCGCCTCGTTGCCGAGCAGGACCAGGTCGTAGTTACCCGACCGGACCTCGGCGGCGATGGCGGCCGCGGTCGCGATCGGGCCGAACTCCCGGCCGTCGGTCTCCAGCAGCACCGCCCGGTGCGCGCCGAGGGCCAGCGCGCCGCGCAGCTGCTCGATCGCGGCCTCGGGACCGAGGGTCAGCACGGAGACCGAGCCGCCGTCCCGCTCGGTGATCTGCACCGCCTCCTCGACCGCGCATTCCTCGTGCGGGCTGATCGAGAACCCGGACGCCCGGGTGTCGACCTCCTGCCCGTCCGGGGTCACCGCGATCCGGCCGCCCACGGTGGGGACCCGCTTGATACAGACGAGTATCTCCATGACTGCAAACCCTTAGCTCAGTGATTCCTTATAAACGCACGCGCCCCGCCGGTAAGCCCGCCACCCGCCTCCGGGATTGTCATGAGCGTGGCGTTGTGCACATTCTTTGGTGCACAACGCCACGCTCATACCCGTCCGCCGAGGGGCGCGAGTGGCTTGGTGTGACGATGATTCTGGTGGTACTAGGCGGACCCTCAGGTGACGGGGGACGCTGCGACGGGCGGCTGCGGGAACCAAGACCTAGCTCCTGATCCGCGCGTTCTCCGGGTCGAACAGCGGGGTCGCGCTGGCCCTCGCCACCGTGACCGGGTACTGCTCGCCCATGTACTCCACCTTCAGCGTGGTGCCTTCGACGGCGTACGAAGCGGGCAGGTAGGCCATCAGCAGGTGCCTGCCCACCGACGGGCCCGAGCCGGCGCTGGTCACGTACGACGGCCGTCCCTTCGCGTCCACGAGCCGTTCGCCCGACAAAGACAGGATCGGCTCGCCGCCGAGCATGTACCTCAGGGAGCCGTCAGAAGACTCGTGGGAGTCCACGCTCAGCGTGCACATCACCGCGCACGGCGACTCGGAACGCTGCCGCAGGTACGCGTCCTTGCCGATAAACGACTGCGGCTTCACCTTGGGCCGGGTCATGCCGGCTTCGACCAGCGTGTAGTCCGGGGTCAGCTCGGCGCCGAACGCCCGGTACCCCTTCTCCAGGCGCCCGGTGGTGCCGTACACCCCGATGCCGGCCGCGACCAGGCCGGCCGGCTGCCCGGCCGGCCACAGCGTGTCCCACAGCCGCAGCCCCTGCTCGATCGGCACGTGCAGTTCCCAGCCGAGCTCGCCCACGTAGGAGATCCGCGACGCGAGCACCACGACCCCGCCGACCTCGATCTCGCGGCAGGTGCCGAAGCCGAACCCCTCGTGCGACACGTCGTCGGCGGTCACCGCGGCGAGCACGTCCCTGGCCCGCGGGCCCCACAGCCCGATCGTGGTCCAGGCGGAGGTGAGGTCGGCCAGGAACGCGCCGGGCGGCAGGTGGCGGCGGATCCACGCCGCGTCGGACATGCCGGTCGCGCCGCCGGTCACCACCCGGAAGCGGTCCTCGGCCAGCCGCATGACCGTCAGGTCGGCGCGGAACCCGCCGTTCTCGTCCAGCCACGACGTGTACACCACCCGGCCGACCGGCACGTTCAGCTGCGCCACCGACAGGTTCTGCACCGCGTCCAGCGCGGCGGGGCCGGATATCTCCAGGATCGCGAACGCGGACAGGTCGACCAGGGCGGCCGCGTCCCGCATGGCCAGGTGCTCGGCGTTGATCACCGGCGACCACCAGCGCGACTCCCATTCGGCGGTGCGGTCCATCAGCCGGCCGGCGTACCGGTCCATCAGGCCGGAGTTGGACGCGTACCAGAACGGCCGCTCCCACCCTGCGGTCTCGTAGAAGACTGCTCCCAGCGAACGCTCCCGCTCGTACGCCGGGCCGACCCGGACCGGCCGGCCGGACTCCCACTGCTCGCCCGGGTGCACGATGCCGTACATCTTGTTGAAGCCCTCGCGGGCCCGCCCGCGGACGTGCTCGACGGTCTGCTGGTGCGGGTAGAAGCGGGCCGCGTCCGCCTCGTGCACGTCGACGGTGGGGACCTGGCCGGACATCAGCTCGGCCACCGCCCGGCCGCAGCCGGGACCCTCCTTGATCCACGAAGCCGCGGCCGACCACAGCCCGGCGGCCTCGGGCATCTCGCCGAGCAGCGGGTGCCCGTCCGGGGTCATCGAGATCAGCCCGTTGATCGCGTACCTGATCCCGGCCTTCTCGTCGCCGAGCAGTTCGGGCATCAGCTCGAGCGCCTGCTCCAGCTGCGGGTCGAAGTCGTCGGAGGTGAACGGCATCTCGGTGGGCGAGAGCACCGACTCCTCGATGGACGGGATCTCGTCCGGCGGGACGATGATCGGCCGGTGCGCGTACGAGCCGACCTCCATGTCGCCGCCGTGCTGGCGCTCGTACATGTTGGTGTCCACGTCGCGGACGATCGGGTAGGAGATCTCGCCGGGCGTGTCGGCGAACAGCGCGATCGGGCCGACGCTGATCATCTGGTGCACGGTCGGGGTGAGCGCGAGCCGGGCGCCGGCCATCCGGGCGATCCGCGGGGACCACACGCCGCAGCAGATGACCACGTTGTCGGTTGAGATCTCGCCCGCGCTCGTAGACACCGACCGGACCCGCCCGCCATCGACGGCGATGCCGTACACCTCGGTACCCGGCAGCACGGTGAGCGCCCCGGCCTTCTGCGCGCTCTCCCGCATCAGCGTGCCAGCCCGCAGCGAGTCGACCACGCCGACGGTGGGGAAGTGCGCGCCGCCCAGGATGACCGACTCGTCCAGGTACGGGACCAGCTTGTTCACCTCGCCCGGGGTGACCAGCTCGGCCGGGATGCCCCAGGCCTTGGCCTGGCTGCACCGCCGCTTCAGCTCGATCATCCGCTCCGGGGTGCGGGCCACCTCGATGCCGCCGCTCTGCGTGAACACGCCGAGCTCTTTGTACTGCGCGGTGCTGTCCTCGGTCAGCTCGAACATCATCTTCGAGTACTCGATCGGGAAGATGAAGTTGGACGCGTGGCCGGTCGAGCCGCCCGGGTTGGGCATCGGGCCCTTGTCCACCAGGACGAGGTCCCGCCAGCCCAGCTGCGCGAGGTGGTGCACGAGGCTGTTGCCGACGATGCCGGCCCCGATGATGACGGCGCTGGCCCGCGCCGGAGTCTCAGTCATAAATCATCCCGCGAGTCGTGGTTGGTCGATTCCGGTGCGCTCCAGGGCCGCCCGACGCCATCGCTCGGCCGGCTGGAGCTGGTTGAAGGTGAACACGTGCAGCCCGGCCACGACCGCGCCGGGCGCGGTGATGACCGGGGCGGCGCGGTCGAGGAAACGGTCCGGGCTGTACCCGCCGGGCACCCAGAACCGCAGGATCCAGCCGGGGTGCCTGGTGATGAAGCGGGCCGACTCCGAGGCGCCCGCCACCGTGGCCATCCGCAGTAGCCGGGTCCGTTCGGCCGGCCCGGCCAGCCCCACCTGCAGCGGCAGGGTCACGCCGCGCGCCCTGATCCGCTGGATCCAGCGGCCGAGACCGGCCGCGTCGAAGCACACGTTGCTCACGATGTAGCTGGCGTACCTGCGCTTGTCCCACATGGCCTGGACGGTGATGTCGTCGTGGATCTTGGGGTGGCTCTCCGGGTAGCCGGTGATGCCGATCCGGCCGAACGGGCGGCCCATCGCGTCCAGCCGCTCGAGCAGCGGCAGCGCGCCGTCGAACGGCCCGGCCGGGTGGGTCGCGTCGCCGCCGGGCACGAACACGTCGTCCACCCCGCACGCGGTCAGCCGGGCGACGATCTCGGCCAGGTGCGCGTCGCTGGCCACCGAACGGGCGGCCAGGTGCGGCACCACCCGGTACCCGCGTCCGGCCAGCTTCTCGGCCAGCTCGACCGTCGGCTCCAGGCCCTTGACCGGCGACGCGGTGATCGCGACGGTCATCCCGGCCGGCACCCAGTCCGCGACGGCCTGCTCGGTGCCCTTGGCCGGGATCACCTCGTACCGGGGCGCCGACAGCAGCTCGCGCAGGCTGGCCATAACGCGGCTCCCACCAGACCGGCGAGCGCCTGCTCCAGCCGGGACACCCCGACGTCGACCCGGGTCAGCGGCAGGCCGAACCGCCCGGCCACCCGGTCCGCCTCGGCCGCCAGCGCCGCCGACGGCTCCTGGGCCAGCCAGACCAGCCGGGTGTAGTGCCCGAAGTAGTCGTCCCACAGCTCGGGGTAGCGGTCCAGCCCGAGCCCGGCCAGCACGGACCGGTCGAAGCTGCGCAGCAGGAAGTCGGTGAGCACGTAGGTGCCGGGCTCGGCGTCGAACATGGCCGCGATCCGGTCCGCGCCGCCGAACACGTCGTAGCAGTGCAGCCCGGGCAGGCGGCGCACGCCGTACCGGGCGCACAGCTCGTCCAGCGCGCCGTATGTCCCGCAGTCGGCGTAGGCCAGGGCGACGGTCCGGCCCGATGCGAGGGCGGAGACCACGGCCCGTTCGGCGGCTGTGACGATCGTCTGCGGCCGGTTGTGCAGCACGGCGGGCAGCGGGGTTACGGCGGCCGGCCAGCCGCGGCGGGCCACGATCTCGCGCACGTGCCCGGCCAGCGCCCCGCAGGCCACGATCTCAATGGTCAGGGAAGGGTAGCTGCTCGACGAAGCGGTCGTTGAAGTCGGCGCGGTCAGAGAGCTCGACATACCTCACCTCCTCCAGCAGCGCCAGGCCGCCGGCCCGCTCGCGCAGGCTGAGCAGCGCCATCTTCGCCCCCTCGCCCGCCACGTTGCCCGCGGACACCACCCGCATCACCGGCACCTTGGGGACCAGGCCGATCCGGATCGCGCTGGCCGGGGACAGATAGCTGCCGAACGACCCGGCCAGCAGCACCTGCTTGACGTCGGCCGCTTCCAGCCCGGCCTCCTCCAGCAGGATCTGCCAGCCGGTGGCGATGGCCGCCTTGGCGAACTGGAGCTCGCGCACATCGCGCTGGGACAGGTAGATGCTCTCGGCGGGGTCCCCTTCGGGCCCCCGCCAGTGCAGCACGAACACCCGCTCCTTGCCGATCGTGGTCAGCCGGCCCGCCAGCCCCGGGGCGATCACCGCGGCCTGCTCCTCCGGGACGAACCGGCCGGAGGAGTCGAGCAGGCCCGCCTTGACCAGGCCGGTCACCGCGTCCACCAGGCCGGAGCCGCACAGGCCCTGCGGCTCGGCGTCGCCGATCACCTTCAGGGTCAGCTCGTCGGGGGTCATCGTGACCACCTCGATGGCGCCGTCGGCGGCGCGCATCCCGCACCTGATCGCGGCGCCCTCGAACGCGGGCCCGGCCGGCGCGGCCGTGGCCAGCAGCCAGTCCCGGTTGCCCAGCACGATCTCGCAGTTGGTGCCGATGTCGACGAACAGCCGGACCCTGGCGTCCCGGTCCATCCCGCTGGCGAGCAGCCCGGCCGTGATGTCGCCGCCCACGTAGGCGCCGAACGCGGGGAACACCACCGCGCGGGCCCGCGGGTGCACGTTGCCGCCCAGGCCCAGGTCGGCCGCCAGCACCTCGGGGTACAGCCGGGTCGCCATGATGAACGGGGCCATGCCGAGCGGCTCGGGGTCGATGCCGAGCACCAGGTGGGTCATGGTGGCGTTGCCCGCCACCGCGACCTCGTACACCTCGTGCGGCTCGACGCCGCCCTGGGCGCAGACCGCCTGGGCCAGCTCGGCCAGGGTTTCCCGGGCCAGGTTCTGCAGCTTGTCCAGGTTGCCCGGGTCCATCATGGTGGCGCTGATCCGGGTGATCACGTCGGCGCCGAACGGCTGCTGGGCGTTCAGCGTGGACTCCACCCCGGCCGGGGCGCCGGTGGACAGGTCGAGCAGGGTGGCCACCACCGTGGTGGTGCCCAGGTCGAAGGCGATGCCGAACCGCCGGGCGGTGGTGTCGCCCGGCTCCACCGCGATCAGCACGTCGTCCACCACCACCGCGGTGACCTTATAGTCGGCCTCGCGCAGCGTCCGGCCGAGGGTCTTCAGCACGGAAAGTTCGGCCCGCGGCTCCAGGTCGTCCAGCTGGGCCAGCACCCGCTCCAGGTCGCTGGCCTGATCGGCCAGATTGGGCTCGGCCAGCTCCAGGTACCGCTTCTGCACGGCCGGGCGCAAGATGACCTGGCGGCCGACGCCCACGGTGGCGGCCTTGGGCCGGGTGGTCAGCGGCGGTACCTCGACCGCCGTGTCCCGGACGGCCGTGGTGCGGCAGGCCAGCCGCCAGCCGTCCTTGATCTCCTGCGGCGAATAGGCCCTGATGTCCAGGCTGGACGGCGCGGGCGGGTCCTCGGCGATCCTGATCCGGCACTTCTTGCAGGTGCCGTGGCCGCCGCAGGTCGAGTCGATGGCGATGCCGTTCCAGCTGGCCGCGTCGAACAGGGTCACGCCGTACGGAACCCGCACCGCCCGGTCATTGAAGACCAGATTGACCCGAACGGGCTGGGGGACCTCTTCTTCCGCCGTCGTCACGTGGCTCCCTGGGCCTGCGCCTTGGCTGCCTCCGCGGCCTGCTCTGCCGCCTTTTGGGCGGCCCGGTGCGCGGCGATCCAGCTGGCGCCCCACTCGTCGCGGTTCAGTACCAGGTCGGCGGCCTTGACCGCGCGGACGATCTGCGGCGCGCGGGCGTCCATGATCGCGCTGGTCAGCCCGTGGCTGATGGCTATGGGCAGGAAGGCGGCCGCGATCGAGTGCCGGTCCGGCATGCCGAAGCTCACGTTGGAGGCGCCCAGCGTCATGTTCACGCCGAACTCGGCCTTGATCATCGCGATCGTGTCGATCGTCCGGGTCGGGTGCAGGGTGTCCGCGCCGACCGGCATGGCCAGCGGGTCGATCACGATGTCCTCGACCGGGATCTTGTACGTCTCCGTGGCGGTGCGGATGAGCTTGCGGACGAGCTCGAGGCGCCGGGCCGGCTCCTCGGGGATCTCCTCCTCGTCGTTCGGCAGCCCGATCACGGCGGCGCCGTACTTCTTCACGATCGGGAGGATGGCCTCCATCCGCTCGTCCTCGGCCGTCACCGAGTTGACCAGCGCCTTGCCCTGGTAGGCGGCCAGCCCGGCGTCGAGCACCTCGATGATCGAGGAGTCGATGACCAGCGGCAGGTCGGTCAGCCCCTGGATCAGCGGGACGGCCTGGCGCATCAGCTCGGCCTCGTCGGCCAGCGGCGCGCCCATGTTCACGTCGAGCAGCATGGCCCCGCCGGCCACCTGCTCCTTGACGTCGATCTCCACCCGGGACAGGTCGCCCTGGCGCAGCTGTTGCTGGAAGATCTTCCGACCGGTCGGATTAATCCGCTCGCCGATGATCGCGAACGGCTGGTCGTCACCGATCCGCACCGTCTTGGTCGCCGAGGACAGGATGGTGTGCACGGGCTCGTTTCCTCCGGCCGGTTGTGCTCGTTGCTTAGGCGTTGACAGGCGCGCGGCGCTGCGCGAGGAGTTCCTTGGCCCGGACCACGGCCGCGGAGGCGTCGGCCGCGTACCCGTCGGCGCCCACCACGTCGGCGTACTCCTGGGTGACCGGGGCGCCGCCGACCATGACGATGACCTGGTCCCGCAGGCCGGACTTCTGCAGCGCGTTGATGTTGGCCTTGAACATCGGCATGGTGGTGGTGAGGAAGGCGGAGAACCCGACGATGTCGGGCTGGTGCTCCTTGATGGCGTCGACGAACTTCTCCGGCGCGACCTGGACGCCGAGGTCGATGACCTCGAAGCCGGCGCCCTCGAACATGATGTTGACCAGGTTCTTGCCGATGTCGTGCACGTCACCCTTGACCGTGCCCATCACGATCTTGCCGATCGTCTGGGCCCCTGTCTCGGCCAGCAGCGGGCGCAGGATCTCCAGCGCGCCGGCCATCGCCTTGCCCGCGATGAGCATCTCGGGGACGAAGAAGTCGCCGCGCTCGAACCGGGCGCCCACCTCTTCCAGCGACGGGATCAGCGCCTCGTACAGCAGCGTCTCCGGACCGAGGCCCTGGGCCAGACCCTGGTTGGTGAGCTCGAGCACCGCCGGCTTGTTGCCGGTCAGCGTCTCGTCGTAGAGCTGGCCGAGCAGCTCCTCGGTCGTCATGGCGTACCTCCTGCCAGTTGTGGTCAGCCTGCCTTGCGGTGCTGCCGGGCGCCTCGCTGCCGGTAGCCGAGGACCGCGGACAGGGCGGCGGCCTCCTCGGCGCAGTACCCGGCCATGGCGGGCAGCCCGTCCCGGTTCATCCTGGTCGTCGGGCCCGATACCGACAGCGCCGCGACCACGGCGCCGTCGTAGCCGCGGACAGGCGTGGCCACCGCGATCAGGCCGGGTTCGAGTTCCTCGTCGGTCACCGCGTAGCCACGGGTCCGCACGGTGGCCAGCTCGGTGCGCAGCGCCGCCTCGCTGGTGACCGTCTTGTCGGTGCGCCGCTCGAGCTGGCCGCCGGGCAGCTGGCCGGAAAGCTGAGCCGCGCCGTAGGCCAGCAGCACCTTGCCCAGCGCGGAGCAGTGCAGCGGCACCGACATGCCGACCCAGTTGGTGCCGCCGATCAGGAAGGTGCTGTCCACCTGGGCGATCTGCTCGACCAGCCCGCCCGAGGCCACGCCGAGGTTGATGGTCTCGCCGGTAGCCTTGCCGAGCCGCTCGAGGAAGGGCTGGGCCACCGCGACCAGGCCGGCCTCGGCACCGCCCCGCCAGGCGAAGCTGACGAACATCTCGCCGGGCAGGAACCGGCCGTGGTCATCCCGCCGGACCAGCCCGTTACGCTCGAGCGCGAGCAGCAGCCGCGAGGTGGTCGACTTGGCCAGCCCGGTGGCCGCGCTCAGCCCGGTGAACGTCATCGGGTCGGCCGAGTGCACGACCTCCGAGAGCAGCCGGGCCGCCCGGTCCACGGCCTGGGTGCCGCTCTGGTTGCTCATCGCTACGGGGGTTTCCGTTCGTGCGGGGGCAGGCGTGCCGGAAGACATAGGTTCCACTTTATGGGACCGAGTTCTACTATGTGATCGTAGGGTCCGGGTCTAAGATCGGTCAAGTTGCTGCTGCTTCGTCCCCAAAAGGCACGGTGAAGTCGATGTTCGTGAACACGATGCCGAGGTACGAGATCCTGTCCGCCGACTCGATCGCGGTGCTCGAGCGCGGCTGGCGCCGGATCGTCTCCGAGATCGGCATCCAGTTCGCCAAGCCCGAGGCGGTCGAGCTGTTCGCCAAGGCCGGACAGCAGGTGGACGGCGACGTGGTCAAGCTCGACCCGGACTTCGTCCTGGAGCAGGTGGCCAAGGCGCCGCGCGAGTTCGACGTGCAGGCCCGCAATCCGGCGCACAACGTGCACATCGGCGGCGACCACATGGTGTTCAGCGCGGTGTACGGCTGCCCGTTCGTGCGCGAGGGGGACGTGCGCCGCGACGCCACCCTGCAGGACTTCCGCCAGCTGGCCAGCCTGGCCCAGGCCTACGATGAGCTGGACTCGGCCGGCGGGGTGATCTGCGAGCCGAACGACGCGCCGCTCGACTCCCGGCACCTGGACATGATCTACGCGCTGCAGACGCTGACCGACAAGATCTACATGGGCAACGTGGTCTCCGGCCCGAACGCGGCCGACACCATCAAGATGACCGAGATCCTGTTCGGCGGCCTGGGGGGAGCGGGCAGAACGAGTATCGAGCGGACCCCGGCCACGATCTCGCTGATCAACTGCAACTCGCCGCTGCGCTGGGACGACCGGATGCTGGACGCCCAGTTCGAGTACTGTGCCGCTGGCCAGCCCGTGGTGCTCACCCCGTTCCTGCTGATGGGGGCGATGTCGCCGGTGACGATCCCGGCCGCGCTGACCCAGCAGCTGGCCGAGGCCCTGTCCGGCATCGCGCTGGCCCAGCTGATCCGGCCGGGCTGCCCGGTGATCTTCGGCTCGTTCCTGTCCAACATCGACATGCAGTCCGGGTCGCCGTCGTTCGGCACCCCGGAATCGGCCATCGGGCTGCTGTGCACCGGCCAGCTCGCCCGGCACTACGGGCTGCCGTTCCGCACCGGCGGCGGGCTGAACTCGTCGCAGACGGCCGACGCGCAGTCCGCGTACGAGGCGCTGATGACGCTGCTGCCGACCTTCCTGGCCGGCACCAACTTCGTCATGCACGCGGCCGGCTGGCTGGAGGGCGGCCTGGTCAGCTGCTACGAGAAGTTCATCATCGACATCGAGCTGCTGCGCGAGCTGCGGGTCGAGTTCACCCCGCTGGAGATCACCGAGGAATCGCTGGCGTTCGG
>Ga0207689_10002060_pt1 | contig 18979 bp, 22 predicted proteins | sample KBSMisM52_FD_184312 | JGI IMG/M metagenome (GOLD analysis project Ga0207689, IMG submission 184312) | Miscanthus rhizosphere microbial communities from Kellogg Biological Station, Michigan, USA - KBS Miscanthus M5-2 (SPAdes) (version 2) | ecosystem: Host-associated > Plants > Roots >... | reverse complement strand
GCCGGCACGATCCACCAGCTGCACTCCTGTGAATTTCGTATACCCGGTCCTTCCGGCTCCCTCAGCGCCTCCCGCGATCCGGTTGGCGCCCCAGTCCTGTTTGCCCGCAATGAACTGCGCGGGCACGTCGATGGTGCGTCCCGAAAATGTGAGTTGCTCGGCGATGTTTGCGGGAAACGCGGTACGGCGGTGCCGGTAGTTGTGCAGCGCCCCGGTCCACCCTGAGGTGGCGTACTCCTGCCCGTAGACATCGCACTCCGCCTGAGTGAACCACTTGCAGTTCGCGATGTACTCCTTCGACGGCATGAACGCGACCATCGTGGCCGGCATTCCTCGATCCCTTCGCATCACGTAGTACTCCGGCATCCGCGCGTTCTCTGCCGCGGCCTCTCTCGCGGTCGGCATCGGCCGCAAGGGCGTCAAGTTCTGGTTGCCGGGAAACTCGCCACCTTTCATGTAATAGAACGCGCGGAAAAAGTCGCTCATGCTTTGTGGCATGTGCTTCATGTCTTCATCGGCCTGCTTGCTGGCCCAGTACTCCTGATAGTCGCGGCGCGGCGGATTCAGCTTCGCGAACTCCGCGTCGAGCTCCGCCGCGGTGTAGGGCGGCTTTGGTTCCGCGCCCGCGAACGGGAACGATGGCGGTGCGGCGCCCTGCCCCGAGACCGTCGTGAGGCGCAGAAACATGTCGGGGCGAACGATCGCGGCATACGTGGCAGGGAGCTGGCCTTGATCGTGCCCGACGATGAGCTCCGTCTTCCGATACCCGAGCGCATAGAGGAGCGCGATCTGATCGCGCACCATGTTGAGCGTCAGGAACGGCGTGGGGTCCGCGTCGAAGGATCGGTCCCAGCCCACCGTCCGCCCATACCCGCGGCAGTCCGGCGCGACCACGTAGTAGCCCGCGTCCGCGATCGCTGGCATTACCTTGCGCCAGCTGTAAGCCAGATTCGGAAACCCGTGGAGCAGCAGCACGAGAGGCCGCCCTGGCGTCCCAGCCTCGAGCACGTTGACGGTGAGGCCATTGACCTTCGGCACAAGCCGGGGCTTGACGCCCGCTGGAAGCGTGTTGTTGCCGTAGGGTGGCAGCTTCTCGAACGGCGCCAGTGTCGTGATCTGTGCCGTTGCGGCGGCGGGTGCGATCGCCACGCCCCCAAGCGCGGAAGTGGCTACGAGAAACTCGCGTCTCGAAAGTCCGGCCATGGCGGCCTCAGTCTAACGTCGAATCAGCTGTAATTGAGTGACATATGACTCGCCGTCGCCAAGCGGCACACGGCGCGCCGCGGTCGTGAGCGCCTGCAGCGCCTCAGACTCCTGCCACTCGCCGGAATCCACCGACCCTTGCAGGTCAACAGCCGCCACGTAGTAGTCGCCCTCGGGCAGGCCGCCGACGCGGAACGAGCCATCCGGCGAGGCCTGCACTCGCCTCAGGTAGCTCGAGTTTGCGAACCACTTCTCCCGCTCCGTGGAAAACACGATCACCGCACAGCCGGCGGCAGGCCGACCAGTGTCGCCGGCCACCCGGCCCGAGATGACGCCTGTTGCGTGAGCCACCTGGATCAGCGCGTCGCGAAAGGTCTCCTGCGCAAACCCGAAGTCGAAGCCTCCTTGAGTGGCGTCCACGCCACCGATCGTCACTGCCTTGACATACCAGCCCTCTGACGCTGTCGCGAGCCCGAGCCTCGCGCGTCCGTAGAGTCCGGTCAGATAGAACCTCCCGTCGCCGTAAACCGCGAGCGTGCTCTGGCCGGCCTCGGGGGCACGATCGGCGTCGAAAGGAACGGCCACCAACGGCACGGTGGCGGCACGCGACTGCGGCTGGTCCTCGACCACGATGACTCCCTCGAGCACAGCCCCGGCTGACGCTCTGATCGTCAGCGGGTACGGATCGCGGTCGGTCACTGACACCGGCTCGACACCGAACTCGGCGGGACGTCCAGGCCCTCGGGTGCCGAGCGCCTGCACGAGGTACTCGCCAGGAGGGACGTTCGTCAGCGTGAAGGTTCCGTCCGAGTTGACGGTTGCGGAAAGGGGCTTCGACGGCACACCTGTGGCTCGTCTGGCGGCGATCAGCCGCACCGAACCGGTCAGCGGGGCACCTGCATCATCAAACGCAGTGCCCGACACGCTGTGCTGGGCGAGGGCGTCCGGCACCGCACACGCCAGGAGGACCATCGCGAGCGCCGCGCGCATCAGCGTCACGCGCCCCCTTGTGCCAGTTGGTGCTGCAGGTAGTCCACCACGCGCTCGAAGGGGTCGAAGCCGAATGCGGCGGCAACCGACGGCCGCAGGTTCGAGTTTGCGTTGATGTCGTAGAACACCCGGCGGCCGTCGGGGGTCTCCAGATACTCGATGCCGCCGACGTCCAGACGTGCCGCGCGGACGATCGCGGTCGCCACGTCCACGGCGTCACGCGGCACCTCTGGATACGGGTAGAACTCGACGGGTGGGGCCGCGACGGCCGGAACTTCGCACGCACCATCGCCGTCGTCCGGATTGCAGACGGGTGACGGGCACAGGTTGAAGCGGCCGTGCGTCTTGACCCGCATCGCATAGAGCAGTTCGCCGCCCAGGAATTCGAGGCGAACGATGCCCTGGCCGGGATCGTGCGGCAGGTACTCCTGGAGCAGGAACAGGTTGTCGGGCAGCCAGACCCCCGGGTCCGCGGCGAAGACGGCCTCGATTTCCGCCATCGAGTTCACCACCTGGATGCGCGCGCCGCTGCCGCCCTGGTCGGGTTTGAGCAACGCGGGCCACGTGATGGAGGACTCGAAGCGGCGCAAGGCGCTGACGTCGTTGAACGTAATGGATCGCGGCGTGTCGATGCCCAGCGAGTGGAGCAGCGTGGCCTGGGCGCTCTTGCTCAACTCCAGCGCGAACACGTCGGCGCCGTTCAGCACGCGCGCGCCGCGACGCTCCAGGGTCCGCATGTAGGCCAGGGCCAGCGGCACGGCACGCGCGTTGCCTCGCACGTAGGCACTGGGGCTCGCCTGGTTGAAGTAGAGCCGCGCCATCGGCGCCTCGATGTTGCTGAACGCCGCCTGCTTCAAGTCGAACGGCGCGTACGGGACACCGCGACGGTCCAGTGCCTGAAACAGCGGCTTCTGCCAGTCGGGATGCTCGTGGATGACGACCAGGCCGGGATCCATGGGCCGATCGTGCCACACCCGGTCGAAAGGAGAGACTATATGGCGTGACGCAGAGACTGGCGGTGCTGACCGTGGTGCTCTCTGGAGCGCTGGGGTCCCTGGCGTTCGCGCATCACAGCCACGTCTACGACGAGTGCAAGAACATCGCGATCGAGGGGCAGGTCGAACGGGTCGAGTTCAAGAACCCGCACAACCTGATCGTCCTCAGAGTCGACGATGGAACCACGTATGCCGTCGACTGGATCAGCGTGAGCCGGCTGACCAGTGCCGGCATCGTCGGCGCCGCGAAAGCCGCGGTGGTCTCCGGAGCCCGCATCGCGGTGACGGGTTATCGCATCAAGACCGCGGCCGAACTCAAGAAGGTTGCGCCGAAGTTCAAGGGCGACGTAAATCCGAACACCGTCGAAGCACGCTCGTTGCGTCGCGTGGGCGACAGTTTCGTCTGGGCGCCGAAGCCCAGCGCCTACCCTCCGAACTGCTCAGCCCCGTAACCGTTGCAGCAGGGTCTCCATCCTGGACGGTTCGTGGCGTTCGGGCGCCTCGACGAAGCGGAAACGTGTCACCGCTTCCGGTCCCCAGAACCGCCCGACGGTGATCAGCAGATCCAGATCGGGTCGAATCCAATCGGCAACCATGGTTTTCTTCCCGATCGTCTGCAGCTGCTCGTAGGTCAGTTCGCGAAGATGCAGGGTCTGCCGGCCAAGTTTGATGGCGTAGTCGGGTATCGCCGCGCTGTCGATCAGCGTCTCCAGGAGCCGCTCACGCCAATCTCGTGACAGGCGTCCGAGCACGGTGCGAAACCACATCATGTCGAGGAGTTTTCTCAGTTCGACACCGTCGATCGGCAGATCGGCATGGGCACCGTTGCCGGCCAGCGCGAGTGCAGCTGGATCGGAACGATTGAGGGCAATCGCAAATTCCCAGAACGTCGCGAATGCACACGCTCGAGGCAGGGCGGCGACCGCGGGCTGCGAGGGCTCCGTGGCCAACACAGGAGGTGGCTCGGCGGCGACCACAACGGTCGGTTCCGCCGCGACCATCACAGGAGGCTCCGCCACGACCACAGCGGACGGCGCAGCGGCCACAGCGGGTGGCTCTGCCACCACGACAGCGGATAGCGCTGCAGCGACTTCGCTGATGGTGCGGTAAGAACCGACGTTCGTGCGAACCCCTCGCTCGAGGCTCCAGTCAACCGCGAGCGGCTGGTGCGCGCCGGTGTACTCGGCAAACAGCGCCGTCACGCCCCACGGCTTCGGCGTGCCCACGGCTCGGGCGTACAGCGGGGAATAGGGGCTTTGCGGGTCGGCGCCCATCGCGGCCGCCAGCTGCCCTTTGATCTTCGCATCGACGACGTTCGACCAGTCGCCCTGAATGCAGATCAACGACGTGCCGGCCGGCTTGTCGAAGGCGTAGTAGGGATTGGCGCAGCAGCGCCGTGCGGCGTGCTCCACCGCTTCATCCTTCGGCTCGCCGCCCGCCGGAGGATCGATCTCCGCGAACCCGATGCGCAGGCGGCCTGGCCCGGCAAACAGCATCGAGAGATCGGAGGGGTCGACCTGCGAGAGGTCCCATAGGACGTAGATCAGTCCGCGGAGGCCCCTGGCAATGGGAACGTTCATTCGTTCCCACACGATTGGTTGCGGCTGCGGATCGTGCTCCATGTATCCGCGGTCGTTGAGGATCTCGATCAGGCGGATCCCGGCGGCATCGAACTGCTCAATTGCGTTCACGGCATAGTCGTAGTGACGTTTGTCCACTTCGTGACGCTCGAACGATGGCCGAACGAAGATCGGGATCACGAGCTTCTTCTGTTGACGCGCGATCTGTGCGAGGGGAAACATCGTGCCCGAGCCGGTCCCTTTGCCGCCCGTGCCGATCAGGATGACGATCGAATACCGGCTGATCAGCGCTTCGATCTCGCGGCGTGATTCGTTCAGCGCCTCGAGAGCCACCTCAGGGTCGTGCCGGGCTCCCAGGCGGCCTGTCGTGTGAGCGCCGATCAGCACCTGCTCCTCTTTGGGCAGATCGGACAACGCGAACTGGTTGGTGTCGAGAAACCGGGTGGTCACGGCGCGTCTGAGTCGTTCCGCGTACCTGGAGTCGGCTTTGTGCGTGACCGCCAGATCCCGCAGGAACGCCGCCTTCACCGATCGCAGAATGTTCCCGCCGCCGCCGCCCGCGCTCAAAAGGAGGATTTGCATGTCACACCCTGCGTGTCGGACCGGGTTTCTGGAATTGAAACGGCACCACCACCCACTCGTCGTGCGCACGGAGCGGGCCGTTCACGAATGAGTCGTCAGCGAGCGCCTGCAGCACACGGCTCACGTCGTACTCGACGTTCTGCTTGTGATCCGACAGGTTTGGATAACGCCGGCTCGGGCCTGGCGCAAGGAGAATATCGAATCGTCTCCCGAACCGGCTGGAGCGGAACTGGACACGGACCGGACGTTCGGCGGCATGTTGCTGGATCAGCGGCCGCTCGAACTCGCGGGCGAATCGATCGGCGAAGTGCCGCATGACGAACCGCGCTCTCCGCCTCCGATCGAGAGCGTCATCGAGGACCCGCCACCCGAACCAGGGCACCGCGACCGCGGCACCAAGCCAGATCACGGTGAGGTCGGCGCCGCTGCCAGCGGCGCCGACCGTTGCCAGCGTTCCTGTGGCTTCGAGAACTGCGGGTTCTGCGACCGTCTCGGGTGCGCCAGACAGTTCGACGGCTTCGATTACTGATGACTCGGCCGGTGCGGATGACTCGGCTGCTGCCACCTGCGTCAGCTTCCGGGATCTGGTGTCAGTCGAACGCCTGATGACGCAGGCCTGCCAGCCGGGGCGAATGCGGTCGTATTGCGACTTGGGAACGAAGCTGCCCGAAGCGGCCTTGATCTGGAACCACGGCTGATACTTGTTCCGGGCATTGCCGGTGAGGCGTTGCGCGACGTGCGAGGCGGTATCGCCACGCCGAATCGCGTGGCAGACGAGCGACTGCGCAAGGACGGCCGTCGGTGCGATCGCCAGCATCAACACGACCGGCAGCGCACGCCGAGAGAGTCGCCTCATCGCCCGCAACCCACACCTCTTCCGTTCTGACCCGATACGAGGGTGGTGGGGCTTACTCAAGCCGTGTGCCAGAGGGATGAGCTCGAATTTTGGTGGTTTGCCAGATCGTGTGGAAGAGAAGTGTGGCCGCTCGGCTCCACCTGTCCTGATGTCAGGCCGACACCCGGATGAAGAAGAGGACACGTGCTGTGTTAGGGTCAAGTCGCCCCCAACAGGAAGCGAATGGACGAACCACGAGTCGAACCTCGCACAACCGGCCGCTGGCGCAAGTGGATCGACATCACGCAAAGCGCCAGCATCATCGCGCTGGCGGTCTCGCTGCTCAGCTTCTATCGCAGCTACTTCTATGTGAACCAGGAACTGGCGGTCACCGTCACCGAGGTGTCTTACGGGACCAATCGTGGCGAGTTGTACATGACCGTCGCGTTCTCAAACGGTGGCAACCGCGACGCCGCGGTCCTGCGCATCGAGCCGGCGCTCTGGTCCAACGCCATCAATGGCAAGCCGGCATGGAAACCGCTCGTCGAGCCGGTTGATCCGCAGATCCCGCTGGTGGCGCCGCACACGCCGCTGGTGGTGAAGTCCGGCGGCGTCGAGGTGCTGCGGCTGTCGACGCTGCTCAATGCCTTGGACGTGGAGAAGACTGGCCCGTTGACGCAGGGTGGCGCGTTCCTCGGCGTACGGGTGGCGACCATGAACTCCGACGGCAACCTGTACCTGCTGGAGCACCCCGTGGCTCGCCTGGATCTTGCCGCGGACGGGCGCGTCCTGAAGGCAGACCCGGCCATCCATCGCACACTGTCAGGGTTCTCCGACGTGTCCCTGGCCCCGCCCGGGGATTCGCTCACGGCCAACAAGCAGACGCCGTTCGTGTGGGCGGAAGAACACTACCGCTGACCGGGGGGGACGAGTAGAACACCCGTCCCCCCGGTTTCTGTCGTCGAGAAAAGATCAGGCCGGAACGACGTTCTCAGCGCGCGGACCCTTCGGGCCCTGGCCGACGGTGAACGTCACGTTGTCGCCCTCGCGCATGGAGTCGAAGGGCGTGCTCGTGCACGCGGACTGGTGAAAGAAGTATTCGGTGCCCTCGGGCGTGCTGATGAAGCCGAAGCCCTTGTCCGTGATGCGCTTGATGGTTCCGTTGGTTGGCATTGGTAAATCCTCTGGAGAGAACTGGCCGGAATTGGCCGCGTAACTGCCGAGTGGGTCCTGGTCTCGTCGCACACCAGTCGCGCATCGAGGCAGCGGGGCCGTGGCCCATTTCCCCAGCGTGAGTGAGCTCTGTCGATGAATGGAGTGTCGTTGAGATAGGTGTCGAACTGCTGATGCGGGCTCGCACAGAGTATACAGCCCCGGGGCTGCCGTGCAGCTCTGCTGGCGGGCCGGTACACACTTTGCCAGATCGGCACTACGGTCATGGCCAGAACACCAGGCGCGGTGGCGTTGGCGATCTGCCTCGCGGCTCCCGCGTACGCGCAGCCAGCGGCAGTGCAATCGCAGACCGGCACCATCGCCGGCGTCGTGATCGACGACCGCACCGGGCAGCCCATCAAGGGCGTCTCGATCTCGGTGGAAAGCCAGTCGATCGGCGCTGAAACCGACAGCAACGGACGATTCAGCCTGAGCGCGCCCCGGGGCCGCCAGACGATTACCGCCTCGCTCATCGGGTACGCGCTGCTGACCACCGATATCGAGCTTGCGGACGCGCCGCTGGAGATGACGATCCGGCTTTCGGCAGGTGCCGGTGCGTATACCGAGAAGGTGACGGTGTCGGGCTCACTTCGCCGGGAGGCCGATTCGGTCCCTGGCGGGACGTCGGTGTATGGCCGCGAGCTCGAGACCTTGCGCGGCGCCGTGCTCGACGATCCGCTGCGGGCGATCCAGTCGCTGCCCTCGGCGACCGCGACCGACGACTTTCACAGCGAGTTCGCCGTCCGCGGCAACCCGTTCCGGTACGTCGGTCTGGTGGTGGACGGTGTGCCCACGCGGTATCTTTTGCACACCGCCAACATCGACGATGGCGGCTCGATCGCCATGATCAACAGCGAGACGCTGAGCAGCGTGTCGCTGCTCCCGGGCAGCTATCCCCAACGCACCGGCCGCCAGCTCGGCGCCGAAATCGATCTCGCCACCCGGGAGGGCAGTCGCGACGAGTTCCGCGGACGGGCCGGGTTGAGCGGGACGAGCGCGAACGTCCTCGGCGAAGGTCCCATCGCGCACGGCAAAGGATCGTGGCTCGCTTCGGTCCGCCGCAGCTATCTCAACTACCTGATCAAGCGGATCGATCCCGACACTGGATTCGCCTTCAGCTTCCTCGATGCGCAGGGCAAGGCGGTCTACGACCTCAGTCCCCGCCACCAGGTGTCGATTACGGCGCTCTTCGGTCGCGCGGTGTTCGAGGAAGGCGATCCGGACCTCAGCGTCAACGAGATCAAGACCGGCATCAACCGCGCCTGGCTGACCACACTGTCGTGGCGATACTTGCCGGGCCCGCGGTGGGCTCTCACGCAGCGGGTGTACACGACCGGAGTGCACTTCGACTACGAGAATCGTGCGGGCGCGCCGCTCGACGCCGCGCGCTTCAGCCGACTCGGATGGCGCGCCGACGGCTCGTTCACGCCGGCCACGCGCGCCGTCGTCGAGTTTGGCGGCGATCTCGAACATCTCGACGGCCGCAATCGCATCGCCCGGCAGATTGCGGATACCGGTGGCCCGGTCTCGCTCAACGAATACGAGCAGCAGTCGTCGGCCGCATCCGCCTACGCGCAGGTTCGGGTGGATGTGCACCCGCGGCTGACCGTGATTCCCGGCGGCCGCATCGACCGCTGGACCCTGACGGACTCGTCGAAAGCGTCCCCGTGGATCAACGTCGAGTGGCGCGTGTCCGAGGGCACGCGTGTCCGCGGGGGCAGCGGCATGTATCGCCAGTTCGCGGATCTCGATCAGGTGTTCGGCATCCGCGGTGGCGGCGTCGGCCTGCGGCCGGAACGCGCGCTGCACCTCGATGCCGGCATCGAGCAGGCGCTGCCGGGTCAGACGCGGATCCTGTTCAATGTGTACTCGCGTCGCGAACGGGACGTGTTGTGGACGCCGGGGGAGGAGCCGCGGCTCTCCCCGTCGGGCGCGATCATCCTGGGCGCATTCGACGCACCGTGGGTCAACGCGCTGAGCGGCGAAGCGCGCGGCGCCGAGGTCGTTCTGCGTCGCGATGCGACGGGCGGCTTCTCCGGCTGGGCGGGCTATGCCTTCAGTCGCCTGAAATATACCGACACCGGGACCGGCGAGACCTTCTGGGGAGATGCGGACCAGCGGCACACGATCTCGTTGTACGGCAGCTATCGCCTCTCGAGCCGGGCAAGCGTCAGCGCACGCTACCGGTACGGGTCGAACTATCCAGTCGAGGGGTATATCGGTCTGCCATCGCCGGCTCTGGGCCAACCACGTGTGGTCGATGGCGTGCCCTCGTTCCTGGGGCTCTCATCGGAACGCAATGCCCTGCGGCTGCCGCCCTACGCACGACTGGACGTGCGCGCGGATCGCGCGTTCAACTGGTCGAGCCGCCGGCTGGTCGTGTTCGTCGACGTGGCAAACGTCCTGAATCGTCAGAACGTTCGCAACACGTCTTACACGATCGACCGCGCCGGACGCGTCTTTGACACGACCGGGTCCCTTCTTCCGATCGTGCCCTCGGGCGGCGTGGTGGTCGAGTTCTGACCCAGGCTGACCCCAGGCAGAGGCGCGAACGCTCTGGCCTTCAGCTGATCGATGTATTCGCGCGCGACCCGCATTCCAACCTCGGGATCGGCCGGCAGACCCTGATTCTCATCCGACACCTGCGTGAGCTCGTCGCGGCTGTTCACGCGCGGAAACGGACAGTCGGGCACCGGCACCTCGAGGAACGCGCAAAGCGGCCGCCAGCCATCCTGCGGCGAGAACACCAGCAGGCGCTTGGGCGGCAGCGTATCGATCACCTCCTGGTTGCGCCGTTGAAACCATTCGGTCATGAACGCGCGGTCGGTGATGGGGCCGCCGCTCACGTCGAGGATCGCGGCGGCCATCAGCGCTCCCATCGGCGAACCGGCCAGCGAGCCCTGCAACCGATCGGAAAAGATCGTCTCGCTCGCCGACTCGAACCAGCGGTCGGGATTGCGGACGGTGAGCACGACTTTCGCGGCGGGGTAGTAGGCGGCCAGCTCGCGCCAGTAGTTGCAGGCCGGCGTATCGACGGTTGAGCGGAAACCGTCGAAGACCGTCTCCCAGTCGGGCCGGCCGTCCATCACATCCAGCCACTGCGACACCTTGCGCTGTCCGCCGGCGAAGATCTCGGAAAAGTGGTGACACGGCCCGAAGCCCAGATGTTCGAGGGCGAACTTGAGCGAAAACGTAGCCGTGCGTGAAAACCCCGCACCGATGACCTCGAGTGCCATCACTCCACCCTCCGTCCCGCGCCAACAAGATACAGCGGAAGGGGGAGCGAAGACTCAGGATCCGATACGTTCGAACGCCACGACTCGCGCACTCAGTTGCGGAGCCGCCCGGCGCCTCGCTGCGGTCCATGCTGCGGCATGGCAATCCGTCGCCGCAAAGGGGGCCGTCCACCATTTCGCGTCTGCGAACGCTGGTGACGGCGGCACGAATCCGAGCAACGCCTCGATCTGTTCAAAGGTCAGAAACACGGTGGTGGCGTAGCGGCGATCGAGGTAGGTGAACAACGGCATGTAGGCGGCAGGGACGGGCGGCCTCGGCTCGTCCGGTGCCGTAATCCGCAGGCTCACAGGCGTCTCCTGTGGACGCCCGCGGTTCCGAAGCCACTCGATCAGGCGCGCCATGACGCGTTGATGCTTTCGGAAGTCGTCTCGTCCGGAGAGTGCCACAACCGTCGCGCCACCACAGGCGGCACGATGGCGACGCAGGCGACAACCATCCAATACGGAACGGAGGTGACGCCCATGACGATCGCCACCACGCACACCACAAGCGCCCAGGCGGCGAAAAGCAGCCGTTTTCTATTTTCGGAGAACATGAAACGAGTGTAGCCACCGGCACAGTGGCCGGCTGTTCCAAATTGCACGCGCCACGCCCGGCGCGCGCCTGGTAAGAAGCGATCAGTCGCGAAGGACGATAGTGAGCAGCGAGCTGTTCACCTTGAGCCCGCCGTTGTATTCGATCAACCCGAGCTTGCGGAACTTGTTCATGAAGAAGTTCACGCGCGAACGCGTGGTGCCCACCATTTCGGCGAGCGTCTCCTGTGACAACTTTGGCAGGACGCGCGCGGTCTTGTCCTCCTTGCCGTAGCGAGCCAGCAGCAGCAGTGTGCGGGCGAGCCGCTTCTCGCTGGAATTGAACAGCTGATCCACCAGGTCTTCCTCGATTCGGATGTTGCGCGTCAGCATGTGCGCCAGGAACCGGTCGGAGAATTCCGAATGTTCGTGCAGCATCCGAACCATGTCGCGCTTCGGGACTCTCAGCAGCGCCGTCCGCACGACAGCCGTCGCCGTGCCCATGCGCAACGGCTGGCCGGCCAGACAGCCCTCACCGAAGAAATCGCCAGGGCCGAGCATGGCCACTACCGCTTCCTTGCCGGTCGCGGACAGCACGGACAGCTTTATCCCGCCTTCCTGGACATAGAACACGCTGTTCGCCGGCGCCCCCTGGGCGAAGACCACGTCACCGGCCGTAAATCGCACGGTGCGCGGAGACATCCCCGCCGACTTCAGGAATGCCTGAACGTCGAAGACCGGCGGGGCCGGGAGGGCGGTGGGGGACTTCGACGGCATGTCATGGCGATCATCTCACACGCGTTCGTGCTCCGCGACCCACGCGGCATAGGCGGCCACCGTCTCCAGCCGGTGAGCATTCCACCGCTGTCCGCATCGGGCGCACACCCAGGAGTCCTGGGCTTGGAGCGCCTCATCGGCGACCGACGTATGCGGCGTGTGACAGCCTGGACAGGCGATACGTAGCAGGGAGTCTGACATGTCTCGACCTCAGGGACGAAAGGCGCCTTTGTTCGTTGTACGGATCTTGTCGCGCGCGTCAGCCGCGTCGGCGATCTCTTTCTTGCGTGCTTCGAGTTCACGACGTGGCGCCTCGAGGGCATCCAGCCGGGCGGCGTCCCGGATCGCGTTCCGCGCCCGTGTGCTCAACGCCTTCGACACGAGGACCAGCCGAAACTCCATCGAATACGCATCACGAAGCAGGGTCAGGGACGAGGCTGCGCTGTCCCACTGCGCCAGCACGACGGCGTCAGGGAGCGCGGCCGGTGGCCGGTTTCTCGCCGACCTGAGCACCGGGTCGCCGTAGAGCGCGTTCAACGACTCGATGATTTCGCCATCGGTCAGCCCCTTGGTGCGGTCGCGATCGTAGGTGACGACAAGCTGATACAACGCGTCGTCGCAGAAGGCGAACACGATCCCTCGCACGGGATCCGCCACCGGATCCGTGGAACTCGCGTACGGCGCTCGCCATTCGAGCTCCTGGATCTTCGCGGGCCGTTCGTGAAGCGTCTTGACATCGGCCACGCGTGCCCGGCTCGCCGCGATGACGGACCCGAGGCTGCTTTCGAGTGCGTAATCCCGATAGCGGGTCAGGTCCTGCGTTGATCCGAGTTGCGGACTGAGGATGAGAAGGGCGGTGATACAACCAGCGCGTGCACTGTTCATGAGGGACTCCTGGCGTGGGCGGTCCATGCAGCGTGACACCAGGTTCTCCGACTGTCTGTGCCGGTTTGCACAAGCGCCGGCGGTGTGCTCTTCGGAACAGCCGCCAGCCATGATCTGCGCTCTCATCAATGACGATGACGACGTTCCTCGGACAGATCGGCGGGATTCTGGGCGATGTCGCGCTTCGCACACTGGCGATCCTCGTGCTGGTCACGGCGCTGGGCTTTACCGTACAAGGGGTCATTGCCGCGGCGTCGTTCGTCATGGAAACGATCGGCCGGTCGTGACCGTGACCGACCGGAAGAGACAGGCGCATTGGTGCCACCGACTGGGTGCGACCCACCAGCGGCGGGATGAATCGGCACGTCATGAGGAGTGCGCGCTTCTGGACCGCGACGCGCAGCGGCAGATTGCGGTGCGGCGCCGCTGGCCCGCGATCGCCGCGGCGATGCGCGCCCTCGCGAGCCGCTACAACGACGGTGCGGGCGGCGAGGTCCTCACCGTGGTCGACAACACCGACAGCGAGAGCCGCGCTCCAATCCTCGAAGTCGTTGCCCACGGCGGCCGGACCCTCACGCTGGAGCTGAGCGGCGCCGACCTATGCGTGCGCCCGAATGGAGGCGCGGCCGGCGAGCCGGACAGCGGCAGGCGGTGGCTGACGTTCGACCTCTCCGACGAGGACATGGCCGCTTCGGCGCTCCAGCCCTGGCTGATGCGATCGTAGCGGCTCGCGAAGAGGAAGACACATGAACGACCTGGTTCAGCCATCCACCGACACCATCGGCATGCTCCGCGATCTTGTCGACGCGCTCGATCGACGGGTTCCCCGTGCCGAGCGGGTGGGCGAGACGCGCATCGCCCTCGAAGCGGCCGCGCTCAGGAGAGCCGCGCTGGACCGCATCGAGGAGCTGACGCGGACCGGCTGACCCGCCGCTCCGATTCAGCGCTTGCCGGCGCCGCTCTTTGGCGCGGGCGGATCCGCGATCGTCGTGGGGGTGTCCGGGGTCGGCACCGTGCCAACGGGTGCGCGCATGCGGCGGGCGCGGTAGTCGAGAAAGACGGCAAACGAGATCAGCTCGTGGTCGCTGCGAGCGACGGCTGTCGTGCCCGGGAGAGCGCCTGGTGGGATCGCCGGCTCAGTCATCAAGGGTTGTGGTCAACAGCAGTCTTGCCGCCAACGGCTCACGGCGCTGTGCACAAGCGGACAGCCAGCCGACCGCTGAAGTGTCAGGATCCTGACATGAATCTCAGGCCACTCCACGATCGCCTCGTCGTTCGCCGCCTTCAAGAAGGTGAGCAGCAGATCGGCGGCATCATCATCCCCGACTCCGCGAAAGAGAAACCGCAACGCGGCACCGTGATCGCCGCCGGCAGCGGCACGGTCAGAGAGGACGGCACGCGAGTGCCGCTCGACGTCAAGCCCGGAGATCTCATCCTCTTCGGCAAGTACGCGAGCCAGGAGATCAAGCTCGATGGCGAGGAGCTCCTCATCATGCGGGAAACAGAAGTACTGGCCGTTCTCGAGACGCCGCCCACGAGCGAAGGCAACTAATGGCAAAAGAAATCGTCTACGGCAACGACTCGCGGCAGGGAATCCTTCGCGGTGTGAACAGCCTCGCGAACGCCGTCAAGGTGACGCTCGGACCGCGCGGGCGCAACGTCATTCTCAGCAGAAGCTTCGGCAGTCCCACCATCACCAAGGACGGCGTCACGGTGGCGAAGGAGATCGAACTGCCGGATGCGCTCGAGAACATGGGCGCCCAGATGGTCAAGGAAGTGGCCAGCAAGACCTCGGATGTCGCCGGAGACGGCACCACGACGGCCACGGTGCTCGCCCAGGCGATTTACCGCGAAGGCGCCAAGAACGTGACCGCCGGCGCCAGCCCCATGGCGGTCAAGCGCGGCATCGAGAAGGCCGTCCTGGCCATGACGGCGGAGCTCGCACGCATGTCCAAGCCGGTCACCGGGCCGATGATCGCGCAGGTCGGCACGATTTCCGCGAACCACGACGAAGGCATCGGCGGCATCATCGCCGAGGCGATGGCGAAGGTCGGCAAGGACGGCGTCATCACCGTCGAAGAAGCCAAGAGCATGGACACGTCGCTCGACATCGTCGAGGGCATGGAGTTCGACCGCGGCTATCTGTCGGCCTATTTCGTGACCGACCCCGAGCGGATGGAAGTGGTGCTGGAGAACCCGCTCATCCTGATCCACGAAAAGCGGATCGGCGTGATGAAGGATCTGCTGCCGGTGCTGGAGCTGGTGGTCAATGCCGGACGGCCGCTGCTGATCGTCGCGGACGACATCGAAGGCGAGGCGCTGGCGACGCTGGTGGTCAACAAGCTGCGCGGCACGCTCAAGGTGGCGGCCGTGAAGGCGCCCGGCTACGGTGACCGCCGAAAAGCGATCCTCGAGGACATCGCCGTACTGACGGGCGGCAAGGCCATCACCGAGGATCTCGGCCTGAGACTCGAGAACGTGACGATTGCAGATCTCGGTCAGGCCAAGAAGATCACCGTCGACAAGGACTCCACCGTCATCATCGAGGGCGCCGGCACCGCAGAGTCGATCGCGGGGCGGGTCAAGCAGCTCCGGGCGCAGGTCGAGGACACCACGTCGGACTACGACCGCGAGAAGCTGCAGGAGCGGCTGGCCAAGCTGGTGGGCGGTGTGGCGATCATCAAGGTCGGCGCGGCCACCGAGACCGAATTGAAGGAGAAGAAGGCCCGCGTCGAGGACGCCATGCACGCCACGAAGGCCGCGGTGGAAGAGGGCATCGTGCCCGGCGGCGGGGTGGCCTTGCTGCGCGCGGCGGCGGTGCTCGAGCAGCTGGCCGTCGACGGCGACGAGCGGATCGGCGTCAACATCATCCGCCGGGCGATCGAGGAGCCGATGCGCTGGATTGCGACCAACGCCGGCCACGAGGGGTCGATCGTCGTGCAACGGACACGCGCCATGAGCGGCGAAGAGGGCTTCAACGCCCAGACCGAGCGCTACGAGAATCTGGTGCAGGCCGGCGTGATCGATCCGACCAAGGTCGTGCGCTCGGCGTTGCAGAACGCCGCGTCGATCGCGTCGCTCCTGCTCACCACCGAGGCCGTCATTTCGATCATTCCCGCGTCGGCTCAGAATGGGGCAGGGGCGTCGGGCGGCATGGGCGACATGGGCGGGGGGATGTATTGACCATGACGGCCGCGGCCACCGGGCTCCGCACGGACACCCACGTCACCCACACCAGCGCCCCGGTGCTTCCGGGCATCAACGCGCTCACGCCGGAGACCATGCCGAGGGCTGAAGACGACGAGGCGACCCGTGCCCACAGTCCCGACTTCCACGACCGGCCGGGCAGCGGCAAGAACACGGCAGACCGGCTGAAGTACTTCTAACCGAGCGGTCCTTGGTCCGTCCTGGGTCCGGGGTCCGCGGTCGATATTCGACCGCGCCCCCCGGTTGCTGGCCACGACCGCGGCCCTGACGCACTGGCCACGCTGTCGCCGCGCTTTGCGGCGATGTACTGCACGATCGGCCGGCCCTCGATTCCCCACGAGCAGTTGCTGCGGGCGTTGCTGCTGCAAGCGCTCTACACCGTGCGCAGCGAGATCGCCGCGGCGTTCTTTGATGCGGTGGTGACGCAGGCGCGCGACGCTGGGTTGCGCGCGCGATCTTCCAGGCCTAAAGCCCAGAGCCCAAAGCCCAGAGCCGGCAGGCCGCCGCGTTACTTTGTCAGCGGCCTGCTAGAGCCCTTCGGTCACGCTGACGCTCACGTCCATGCCGCGCACGGACGACGGCGGACCGACGAAGGTGCCCCAGAGCGGCAGCGCGTTGCGCTGGTCCCACGCGACCGCCACGCGAATGAGGTTGCGGTTGCCGACGATGTCGTTGGTGGGGTCGAAGTCCACCCAGCCGGCTCCGGGCAGGTAGACCTGCATCCACGCGTGGGTGGCCCCGCCGCCGACGACGGCGCCGCCGGCGGTATCCGGCACGAAGATATAACCGCTGACGAACCGGGCGGCCAGGCCACGCGATCGCGCCGCCTCCATCATCAGGACCGCGAAGTCCCGGCAGCTGCCGCTGCGCCGGCGCAGCGTGTCGCCGGGACTCTGCACCCCTTTCTCGACGCGCGTGAGATAGCGGCACTCGTCCTTGATGCCGCGCGTCATCGCCAGCAGCAGCCCCATCGTCGTGTTCTTGCCACCTGCCAGGAAGCGCGCGGTCCAGGACGAGAGATCGTCCGACGGGTAAACCCGGGTGAGAGCGCCAGTCAGATCGGGACGCTCGTCATCGGAGTACGCGAACGGGAAAGCCCGGGCTCCGGCCTCGAGCACGTAGTCGGGCAGTGGGGTTTCGATGTGCTCGAGCGTCACCGTGCTGTCGAATCGCAGCTCGGTGGCCGCGGTGTCGAACGTGGCGATGGCGACGGAGTTGTCGAACACGTCGTGCAGCCAGCGCAAGTCCACCGGCTGCGGCCGGATGTCGAGCTCCGAATGCAGCAGCCGGAGATCGTGGCTGGCACGCGGCCGGAACATCATGCGGTGCTCGCCGAACTGCACCGGCTCCGAGTACGAGTAGGTGGTGACGTGCCGGACGGTCAGGAGCCGCATTGCGGCTGCGTCTCGTCAGCCCAGACCGTAAACCCCGTCAGCGTGTTGGGGCCGAACGTGTTGCTGATGGCCACGTCGGTGGCGTCACGGCCGCGCGCCATCAGCACGCGGCCGATGCGCGGCGTGTTGTTGCGCGCGTCGAAGGTGTGCCACCGCCCGCCGATGTAGGCCTCGAACCAGGCCGCGAAGTCCATCGGGCCATAGGGCGGCTCGACGCCGATGTCGGTGAGATAGCCGGTGCAGTAGCGCGCCGGGATGTTCATGCAGCGGCACAGCGCCACCGCCAGGTGTGCATAGTCGCGGCACACGCCCTTGCGCTCCTGCATGGCGTCCCACGCCGTCCGCGTGGCGCGCGCGTCCTGATAGTTGAAGGTGATGTGGCGGTGGACGTAGTCACAGATGGCCTGAACGCGGGCGGCTCCCGCCGGCGCGCGGCCGAAGAGGTCCCACGCCGCTTCCGTGAGACGGTCCGTCTCGCAGTAGCGGCTTCCCAGTAAATACACGACCACGTCCTCGGGGAGCTCCTCCACCGGATGCTGTTCGGCGGCAACGGCGATCGGGTCGGGTTCGCCCGAGTCGCGCAGGAGCGCGCGGGCCGACAGGCGGAGCCGGCCCGCGGGCGCCAGGATGCGCGTGCACCAGTTGCCGAAGCCGTCACGGTAGGGCACCGCCGGAATGAACGGGTCGGCCTGCATCCGGTCCGCGTCGATGATGTCGCCGGCACGCTCGTGATGGATGTGCAACATCAGCATCATCGGCGTCGGCCGAGGGCACTCGTAGATCAATTCGTACCCGACGCCAAGGGTAAGGGTCGCCACGCTAGTCCTCCACGGCTTCGTTCAGCATTTCCTGGACGCGCTCCCGCACGGCCTCCTTCACGGCCTTTTCCACCGTCTTCTTGACCTCCGTGACGGTGAGGCTGGGACCGTCTTCCAGCACGGCATCCTCCACCGCTTCCTTCACGAGCGGATCGAGCGGTGAGAGCTTCACCACGGTCGCCTTGAGCGCCTTCTTGATCTCCTTCGTCGTCGACTGCCCGGTCACCTCGCTGGCCTTGACGCCCCAATCGGCTTCGAAGGTATCGAGCAGCCCGCGCATCACTTTCTTGTCGCGCACGATCAGCCCGACCTCGCGCCGCGCATCCAGTTCGGCCTTGCGCAGGCTCTGGCTGCCGACAAAGGCTTCGCGCCGGTCGCAGATGATGGTGCGCGTGTGCAACCGGAAGCCGCGCAGCGGCCGGACCTGCAGATGCTCGCTCTTCTTGCCCAGCACCCCGATCACCCGGACGTCCACCCCATTTTTCGCGCGGTCGTTCAGGGCTCGCACCATCTCGGCGTCGTCGATCTTGGGGTCGTAGATGAGCAGCTCCTTCCGGGCCCGGCCGATCAAGGCCAGCAGTTGCTTGCGCGCGTTGATCGGGCTGACCACGAAGCTATCGACCGCGGCGACGTAACGCGTCCGGTCCTTGTCGGCGGCGAGCAGTTTCAGGCCTTCCTCCACCAGCTTGCTT
>Ga0207689_10002058_pt1 | contig 18982 bp, 17 predicted proteins | sample KBSMisM52_FD_184312 | JGI IMG/M metagenome (GOLD analysis project Ga0207689, IMG submission 184312) | Miscanthus rhizosphere microbial communities from Kellogg Biological Station, Michigan, USA - KBS Miscanthus M5-2 (SPAdes) (version 2) | ecosystem: Host-associated > Plants > Roots >... | reverse complement strand
AACCAGGTGAGCCTGGAATTGCCTGGCGTGAATTGCAGCCTCAGCGGCACGCCGGAATTTGTTTGACCCAGGAACATCACACTTCCCGGCGCAATCACGAGGATCCCGGCGCCCTCCCAGGGAAATATCTTGAAGGGAGCTTTGAATCGAATCTCGGAAGCGTAGCGAACGGGAAACCAGCGATGGCCGCCGACCAATTGCTGTTGTTCTCTAAGTGCCGTCTCACGGATACGATTCCGTTTGCTCTTTTGATAGAAAGCATAGGCATAAAAAGCCCCCACGGGCACGATAGCAGCGGCCAGAATCAACACTAAGACGATCGCTAGAACAATCGCCTGAGTAGTATCGTTGTCCATGGTTTATGAGTGCTGTGAATTCGCAAAGTGTTAGTGACCAGCGAGCGCGAGCCGCTGAACGCGTGAAACGATGTCACTAAGTTTAACGTCTTCAGTTGTCTTAGTCTGTCTTTCGAAGAGCTCTACTATACCGTCTGCCACTTTCTTGCCAAGCGTGATGCGGTAGGGAAGTCCGATGAGATCAGCATCCTTAAACTTCACTCCCGCGCGCTCATCGCGATCGTCAAGCAAGGTCTCGAGTCCAGCGCGTTGCAAATCCTGATAGAGTTTCTCCGCGGCTTCGCGCAGCCGCTCGTCTTTGGTGTTGGTCACCGTCACGACCACATCAAACGGGGCAATAGTCTTCGGCCAGATAATGCCATCGTCATCGTGATGCTGTTCGATGGCGGCAGTAATGATGCGTTCCACTCCGATGCCATAGCTACCCATTACGATGGGCACCGGCTTACCTTCGACGGTCAATACCGTCGCGCCCATCGACGCCGAATATTTCGTCCCGAGCTTAAAGATGTGACCGATCTCCATCGCCTTGAAAACTTCCAGGGTGCCTGCGTCACACCGAGGACAACCCTCGCCGGCAACAACACCGCGCAGGTCAGCCCATTGATCCGGCTTGATGTCTCGTTCAATTTCGACTCCACGTAAGTGGTGATCGTCTTTGTTCGCACCGGTGGTCAGGTTACGGCGCGTTTTGAGAGCCAGGTCAGCCACAATCAGCAAGTCGAAATGAGCCTCCTTCGCCCGAGCTCGCGCGCCTACGCCACCGAGACTTCCGGCGCCGGCACCGAGTAGTTCGCGAATCTCTTCTGGGTGGGCCGGGCGCACTGCCGTGGCCGCCAGTGTGTCTGCAAGCTTCGTTTCGTGCACCTGATGGTCGCCGCGAACCAGAGCCAACACGGGTTGCGGTTCGTTGTTAATAGTTGCGACATAAACGAGCGATTTGATTTGTGTGTCGGCTTTTGCGCCTCCGGGGAACTTTTCCAAATCTTCAATCGTGCGCACGCCTGGCGTGGGAAACTCTTCCGGAGCTTCCGGTCCGACTAAATCTTTGATCGGGGTCAGTCTGGAAGTCGCCTTCTCGAGATTTGCGGCGTAGTCGCAGTTTACGCAGCTCGCGATAAAATCCTCGCCTGCTTCTGTCTTCGCTACAAATTCATTTGACTCGGAACCACCCATGGAGCCGGACGATGCTTCTACAATCGAATACTGAAGACCGCAACGGCTGAAGATCCTTTTGTACGCTTCACGCTGATCGTTAAAAGACTTGTCGAGTCCAGCGTTGTCTACGTCAAACGTATAAGCGTCCTTCATGGTGAAGGTGCGCAGACGCATTAGTCCCGACTTAGGGCGTGCCTCATCGCGAAATTTCACCTGAATCTGATACCAAACCTGCGGCAGTTGTTTGTAGGAGCGCAGTTCGTTGCGCGCAATCGTGGTGAACACTTCCTCGTGCGTCATGCCGAGACACATATCGCCATCCTTGCGATCCTTGAGGCGAAACATTTCGTCGCCTATCGCGTCCCAGCGTCCCGATTCCTTCCAAATCTCCGCCGGATGCAGCGCCGGCAAGAAAAACTCCTGGCCGCCAACGCGATTCATTTCCTCACGCAGGATTGCCATCACCTTTAGCGCTACGCGTTGCGCCAGCGGCAGGTAAGAGTAGATTCCCGCGCCCAGCTGACGAATTAAGCCGGCACGCAGCAGCAGTTTGTGCGAGACAACTTCCGCGTCTGCGGGCTCCTCGCGAAGTGTCGGGATGAAGTATTGTGACCAGCGCATCAGGTTTTAGTTTTAACTTTCCTCGGGATTATTACTGAGTTTGTTACAAGGGGTTCATTCTCGCCCAGCAAAAAGGTTAACGCAATGTAGTAGGCAACTTTTGGAGTGCGCTGACCTGTCAGCGCTTTTGTTTCGGCTGCGACTTGTCGCTGCCGTGGGTGAGTCGCGATGCAGTAAGAACGCGGCGTCAAGCCGCCGCCGAACAAAGCGGTGACAGGTCACCGAACTCCAAAATGTCATACTTCATTGCGACCACCGGAAGCGTGATGTACCATCGACCCCTGCCAATTTTCTGATCGTACGGAGACTCAATAATGAAAATCGCGCTCGCCAGCGATCATGCAGGTTATGCCGAAAAGGAACGTTTGAAACCATTGCTGCTCGAACTGGGGCTGGAGGTTGAAGACCTGGGGACTGTCTCTGAAGAGTCAGTTGATTATCCCGACTACGCACGCAAGGTCGCGGATGAAGTGGCGCAAGGTCGGGCTGATCAGGGAGTACTTGTTTGTGGCTCGGGAACCGGTATGGCGATTACGGCGAACAAGGTGCCCGGTGTGCGCGCGGCGGTGGCGTGGTCGGAGGAGACGGCTCGACTGGCACGTCAACATAACGACGCGAACGTTATGGCGATCGGCGCGCGTACTACGCCGGCAGGTGATATCCCTGCGATCGTTCGCGCCTGGTTCTCATCAGAATTTGAGGGCGGCCGCCACGCTGATCGGGTTGGAAAGATAGAAGGCGGAAGGCAGTAGGCGGAAGGCAGACGGCAGCTAATCAAGAAATCCTAAATGACCGACGCCAAAGACCAAAGACCCAAGACCTAAGACCAAAACGACAAAGGATCAGGGCCAAATGACAGATTCAAGAAACGCACCGCTCGCCGAAGTTGATCCAGTGATTTCGGAAGCTATTGATCACGAAGTAGCCCGTCAGGCCAACGGCCTGGAGTTGATAGCCAGTGAAAACTTCGTGAGCGAAGCTGTACTGGAAGCCGCTGGCTCAGTTTTTACGAACAAGTACGCAGAAGGCTACCCAGGGAAACGTTATTACGGCGGCTGCGAGTGGAGCGACGTGGTGGAGCAGGCGGCAATCGATCGCGCCAAACAGCTATTCGGAGCCGAACACGCCAACGTCCAGCCGCACAGCGGGGCGCAGGCAAACATGGCGGTCTATCTAGCTGCGATTCAGTATGGCGATCAGATCCTCGGCATGAACCTTTCGCACGGCGGTCATCTCACCCACGGCCACCCGATGAATTTTTCCGGCATTAGTTACAAAGTGGCTGACTATGGGGTAGCACGTGACACCGAGCAGATTGATTACGACGAACTGCAACGACTGGCCGAAGAGCACAAGCCAAAACTAATCGTCTGCGGCGCGTCGGCCTATCCACGCATCATCGACTTCCAGCGCATCGGCGAAATTGCAAAAGCCGTGGGCGCGCGAATGTTTGCCGACATCGCTCACATTGCCGGCCCGGTCGCCGCCGGCCTGCACCCTTCGCCGGTGCCACACGGCGATTACGTCACGACTACCACCCATAAAACGCTGCGCGGCCCACGCGGTGGCTTGATCTTGTGCAAGGAAGAGCACGCGAAAGAGATCGATCGGAAAGTGTTTCCCGGCGTGCAGGGCGGCCCGCTCGTTCACATCATTGCCGCGAAGGCAGTCGCGTTTGGAGAAGCACTGCGAGACGACTTCAAGGAATACCAGCGGCAGGTTCTCGCGAATGCGAAGGCGCTTGCCAGTGAGTTGCAGGAGCAGGGACTGCGACTGGTGTCTGGCGGAACCGACAATCACCTGATGCTGGTCGACGTCTGGATGGATGGTAAAGGCACCACCGGTAAAGACGCCGAGAAAGCGCTGGAAGCGGCAAACATCACCGTCAACAAGAACACCATCCCGTTTGATCAGAACAAGCCATTCGTCGCTTCCGGATTGCGCATCGGTACGCCGGCCGTAACCACACGTGGCATGAAGGAAAGCGAGATGCGCGAAATTGGCCGCTTGATCGCGGAAGTAATTCATGCGCCGGCGTCCGAAGAAGTGCGCGACAAAGTGCGGGCTGGTGTGACTGAACTAAGTGGACGCTTCCCCCTTTACGCGAAGCGGATAAGACATCAGTCAGGCGCACAAGGCGCGCACTGACGATTCCGACTTTCAGGATTAATGAGACGCATTCAAAAATACTCAGGGTTCGTTATCCTCGTTCTGCTGTGCGGCTCCCATTCGCTCACTTCGGCTGGTATAAGGCCCTCCTTTGGTCTGGAGGGCAACACCTGGAATGCCACGCACATCGTGGTCGTAACGGAAGGCAAAACCATCGACGGCATATTCCGCGTGCTCGAATCGTGGAAAGGCGATCTCAATCCAGGGGACACAATCAAGGTTCCGGAACTAGCTTCGTTTAAAGCAGAGTCGTCTCGTACGGTTTCGGACCCGTGGTATCAGAAGCCAGGGACTAACCCGGGCCTCGTTGTAACCGGGGATCGAATGGTGTTGTTTCTCAAGAATGATTCCAGCAACTCAGTCTCGGAGGGGGGCCATAACGGCTTACGTTCAACGGCAAAGATGCAGTGGAAGTCTCCAAACTTTTATAAAGATATGACCGTCTCCGTGGTTTGGATCGAACAGGGCAAGACGTATGCGTTCGTCCAGGTTATGAACCCCGGACCCAGTCTGTTGATCTCTCTGGGCCAATCCGAGGAGGATTTGCAGGATAGCGAGCAGAAGATTAAGTACGTCCAGGACTCTTTTCTGCAGGCAGCCGCGATCACTGACCCTGACAGGCGGGCCGAGGCGCTCGCCCCCTATCTTCACCATTCGCTCCACGAAGCACGAGACGCTGCGTTTGAGGCACTCGGTAGAACTGGTAAGCCCGCTTTACCGGTCTTGCAAAGAATGTTGGCGGACGATTCGCTGCTTGATATTCATGGCAAACTTATCGAGGTTCTGGCAGAGGTCGGAAAAGGTGATGTGGGTCCGCACCTCACTGCGGTGGTCGAAAAGGGATTGGAGTTTTGGAGATTGACTGGCCCGGGATTAAGAAGAGGTTGGTGGAACGGCACAGGCTTTAATTCCTGGGAAGACTCGGTGCCGCTTCGAGACCGATATATGGCAGTTTATGGGGCGCTCCTCGCTTTGCGAAAAAGGCCTTACCGCGAATCTGAGAAGGTGGTGATTCAGTTTAGAGACTTCTGGCATTCATTGCCGCAGCTTCAGGAGATCGGTTCGGATCAAATGACGCAAGCATGCGATGACTTGCTGCGCGAACTCGAACGCCTAAAAGCTGAGGTCAGCGCTGTTAGCTTCGAGGGATTACATGCATTTGATCAGACTGACCTGCTTAAATTGCTCCGCGAGCAACGCGTATTGACGCCAGGATCGCCATTGACTCCTGAACAGGTTGAACAGGCACAGACAGCCATTAAAAAAATGCTGGCGTCACAAGGCTATACGCACGCCACGGTCGCAGTGCGCGATGATCAAACGGATCCGAATCTCAAAGCCCTCACCTTTGTTGTTAGCGAAGGCGAGCCGATCGGCATTGCAGATATCCGCTTTGCAGGTAACAAGATCTTTTCAACAGCCGAACTCATTGCCACGATGCGGAAGTGCCTGGCTGGCGACGAGGCGGACCAGGTTAATATTTACAATGCTGAAGAATTTGATTACTGCTTGCGAAGCTTGGACAACTTTGCCAGGAGTAAAGGTTACCTGCGCGCGCGTTTTCATGATCCGGAAAGCGAAGAGACCAAGAGTGGGCTCGTGATCACTGTGCACGCGGACGAAAGCAGACTTTACAGGCTTGGAGAGATCGTGATTGATGGCGCTGCAGCCATTCCAAAGGATCGGCTGCGCGCAATGCTGAGTTTACGCCCCGGAGATGCTGCGGATGGTGAAATCATAGGCAAGTGGTTGTTTGAGGATATCAAGCAGAAGTACGGAGAAATGGGTTACATTGAGTACACTGCGGAAGCCGAGCCGGAATTCAAAACCGCGAACGGGATCAACGATGGCACGGTTGATTTCAAAGTTACAATTGAGGAAGGCCGGCAGTTTAGAGTTCATGCAATCGAATTCGAGGGCAGTAGTCTTCCGGAAAAAGACTTGGCCGGTCTTTTGCGAATCCACGCTGGCGATGTCTTTGACTCGCGGCTCTGGCAAGAAAGCATTGATGAGTTGAATAAGTCGGGCCGCTTCGCGTCGATCGACAAGGATCGTGATGCTGACTTCAAGACTGACCAGCAACTGGGACTTATCGATATCGTTATCAAGTTACGACCCGCCGAACGGTCGGTCAACGAATAGTGCTGTTAAATTACTGACCTTACTTCATCTTTTCAAAAAAGGTTCACAATTAACGCTTAGCCGTTGGCGTTTACCTCTGCGGCATAATCATGGAAGAAATCTTCGGCCCTGAAGGCCTGATAGCTCAGGCGCATCCTGAATACGAACACCGTCCTGGCCAGATCGAAATGGCCCGGGCGGTGATGAGCGCCTTCGAGGATCGTAAGCACCTGATTGTGGAAGCAGGCACAGGTACGGGCAAAACGCTCGCATATCTTGTCCCGGCGGTGGCTGCCGCCCTCGGTGGACGCGGGCGCGTGATCATCTCGACCGGCACGAAGAACCTGCAGGAACAATTAATGGAAAAGGACATTCCTTTCCTGCAGAGCGTGTTGCCGAAGGGCTTCAAAGCCGCTTACATGAAGGGACGAAATAACTACGTTTGTCTGAGCAGACTGGGGCGCGCGGAAAGTTCGCCGGTGCTCGAAGGTTTGGATGAGGTTGATTATTTCGACCAGGTTGGTCATTGGGCGAAGAGTACGGAAACCGGCGATCGTGCGGAACTATCAAACCTGCCTGAGTCGCTTTCGTTCTGGCGTCACATCGATGCGCGCTCGGAAACTTGCCTCGGCCAGCAATGCCTGGACTTCGACGCATGTTTCATCACCCGCATGCGCCAGCGGGCCATCGATGCCGACATCGTAGTCGTCAATCATCATCTGTTTTTTGCGGATCTGGCCTTGCGGAACAGCATGTATGGCAGTGTCCTGCCTGATTATTCGGCGGTCATTCTCGATGAAGCGCATCTGATCGAAGATGTCGCTTCGGAGTATTTTGGCACCCAAATATCGAACTATCAGATCGACGATCTGATTCGTGACGTTGGTGCCGTTCCCTACGAGGATGCCGAAGCTGACCGCGAGATTACCAGGACTTCGTCGCGCGTGATGCGCTTCGCCGCCGACTTCTGGATGGGTTTCCGCGACGGACGTGGCGAGGAAGGCCGTTATCCGATCATTCCCGGCAGTTTTACGGTACGTAACAGAGACGGCGAGTTGGAACCGACGCCGCTCGGCGATCTTTACATCGCGCTCGACGGCGCGCTCGGCCGGTTGGAAACAACGCTCGATGCCTTGAAAGAAAAGCCGCCTGAAATTGAAAACATAGTCAGACGAATTCGCCAAACGAAGTTTGACCTGCAGTTTATCGTTACCGGTCAGGACAAGAAATTTGTCTACTGGACCGAGCGCCGCGGCCGTGGCTTCTTCCTGCGAGCTTCGCCGATCGATGTATCCGGACTGCTGGAAGATAAATTGTTTGAGAAAGTCGACACAGTAGTGTTGACGTCCGCAACCCTTTCCAGCGCCGGCAACTTCTCTTTCATTCGCGAGCGACTGGGACTTAATACTGCGAACGATTTAATTGCAGAGTCAACTTTTGACTATCAAGCCCAGGCGCTATTGTATCTGCCGCCGAAGATGCCCGACCCGCGGTCGCGTGAATGGTCAGAAGCGGCCGCAGCGGAAGTCGTGAAGATTGTGAATGCAACTGAGGGCCGTGCGTTTGTCCTATCGACCAGCTTGGCTGGAATGCAATCGCTGTATGACCTGGCAATGCCCGAGATCGAGTATCCCTGTTTTCTGCAAGGTAGTGCTTCGAAGGGCAGGCTGTTGGAGCGTTTCCGCCAAACGCCAAATGCTGTGTTGTTTGCCACCTCGAGTTTTTGGCAGGGTGTTGACGTGCGCGGCGAACAGTTGTCGTGCGTGATCATCGACAAACTGCCGTTCGCGGTGCCGACTGATCCGATTGTGGCCGCTCGCCAGCGCTATATCGAGGACGAAGGCGGCTCGAGTTTTTTCGAATACAGCGTGCCGCAGGCAATTATTAGTTTGAAGCAGGGACTGGGACGATTGATTCGAAGCACGACAGATCGTGGCGTTCTGGCTGTACTTGACCCGCGGCTGAAGACGAAGAGTTACGGCCGTTTGTTCCTAAAGAGTTTGCCGCAATGCCGCGTCACTTCAGATATTGAAGATCTGGCGCAGGTATTCGAGGCTCGTCAAGCGGTAGCGGGATAATGCCGGTCTGTCTATGGATCGGAGCAGGGAGGACGGATAATGAGTCCCGAAGAAATGGAAGATACGACCATCTACAAAGTGGTCGTTAATCAAGAAGAGCAATATTCAATCTGGCCTGCTGACCGCGAGAACCCGCTGGGCTGGAACGATGCAGGCAAGAGTGGCCCGAAGGCGGAGTGTCTTGCATACATCGAAGAGGTCTGGACTGACATGCGGCCGCTCAGCTTGCGCAAAAAGATGGAAGAGATGGAAGGCAGCCGAACAGCCGGGGGAGAATAGAAGGGCCAATGCCGGGACAATTTGAAGTAATGATCGAGCGTAATTTTTCCAGCGCGCACCAACTGCGTGGCTATAAGGGGAAGTGTGAAAACCTGCACGGCCACAACTATCGGGTCGAGATTTATGCTCGCGGCAGAGAACTGGACAACATCGGATTGCTGGTGGATTTTGTGGAGTTGAAAGCCGCAGCAGACGAGGTGGTGCTCTATCTCGACCACCGCAACATCAACGAGCTTGACCCGTTTATTGAGCTCCAACCTTCGGCAGAGAACCTCGCGAAGTATGTGCTGGAGCGTGTGGCGGCCAGGGTGGGCGACGAGCGAGTGCAGATTTATAAGGTCAGATGCTTTGAGACGCCGACGAGTGTGGCGACCTACCAGGTAGATTGAGATCTCAGCTTTGAGATCTCAAACGTGGTAATGCTGCCGTGTCAGAAATCGCTCAGGCCGATACCAACGCCGAAACGTCGATATTGTACTTCCTGATCTTGCTATAGAGTCGGGGGCGGTAGATGCCAAGCAGATTAGCGGCTGCCTGCTTGTTACCACCGGTACGTTGCAACGTCTTCTCGATCACCAGACGCTCAATGTCTTCCAGTGACATGTTTGCTGGCACGTCCCAGCCCGTGCCGGCGGGCGATCCTTCCGGAAGCGAGCCGTTATCAAACGGAAGATCCAACGGCTCAATTCGAGCTCCTTTCGCCAACAAGACAGCTCGTTCGATAACGTTCTGCAACTCCCGAACGTTTCCCGGCCAGGGGTGTCCAAAGAGACGCTGATACGCGGCCTGAGAGACGCCCTCAATCGGTCGCCCGTATTTCTGCGCATACATCTGGAGGAAGTGCTCGGTCAGGAGTTGAATATCCTCGCTTCTTTCCCGCAGGGGCGGCACGTGAATAGTAATCGTGGAAATCCGATAGAAGAGATCGTCGCGTAAGAGACCGTCGCGAATGGCGTCGGCTGGTGGACGATTAGTCGATGAGATCAGCCGGAAGTCTACAGCGTAGGTCTTTTCTGAACCAATCTTGCGGTAACTGCGCTCCTGTAACACCCGCAGAAGTTTCGGTTGCAGTTCAACCGGCATCTCGGCGATTTCGTCCAGCATTAGCGATCCGCCAGCTGCGTGTTGTACCAGCCCCTCCTTATCGGCATGCGCGCCGGTGAACGCGCCTTTGGTGTGGCCGAAAAGCTCGGATTCAATTAACTCCTTCGGCAGGGCAGCACAGTTCACTTTAATGAACGGTTTTCGCGCCCGCAACGAATTGTAGTGAATCGCGTTGGCGATCAGTTCTTTGCCGGTTCCCGACTCGCCTACGATCAGGACGTTAGCATCCGACTTTGCGACTGACTCGATAGTCTCATAAATAGTTTGCATCGACTTTGAAGAGCCGATGATGTTGAAGTATTCGGAGCGCGTGGAAAGCTGCCGGCGCATGTTGGCGTTCTCAGTGAGCAACTCACGCTGCTTCAGCGCATTCTTGATGCGTCGCAGAAGGGTATCGAGTTCGAAGTTGTCCTTCTCGACAAAATCAAACGCCCCCGCTTTGCTGGCTTCAAAAGCGCGTGGACCTGAGCCATGGCCGGTGAGAACAATCACTTCAGTCAGCGGACGGGCATCCTTGATATGACGAACCACATCGAGACCATCCATGTCCGGTAGTTGCAAATCGCAGATGGCCACCTGATGCCCGCCTTGATCAAACAACTCAATTGCCCCAGTGCCGGTATCTGCGGTGTCTACTAAGAAGCCTTCCTCGACCAGATGCTGTTTCAAGGAATCCGCCATCGTCTCCTCATCGTCAACAACCAGAATGCGCACGTCCTTGTTTTCCACTCGTCTTCCTCCTAGAAAGCTTCTGTTGATTTACTGTACTGTTCGCTGTGCTTCCATCTATGGGGCCAGGGGTAGACGGACGCTTAAAACGCCGTCGTGCCGAGTCGCCGAACCGCCATGCGCCTCAATTATTCTGGCGGCCAGCGATAGTCGTATTTCGTTGCTGCCGGCAAACGAGTGAAACGGATCGTGATCCGAGGAATCGTCCACGAACCATTCAATTACTCCGTTTCGCCTCGATTCAGTTGAGTCGACCTTCAAACGAATCGCCAGCGAGCCTGCTTTGTTCGATAACATCTTTATGGCGCTGAGCGATATCCATCTGAACGCCTCCGCCAGCAGTGTCCGATCAAATTCACCTACCAGCGAACCGCCGGTCTCGGCGTCAACCACGACTGACCCCGACAGGCCACCAGTGACCGGAGGGCGATTACTTAGGTTTTCAGCGTTCAAGCTCGCAGCTACGTCGCGCGATAGTTTCTCCAAGTCAGTTCCGACTTGCTTCTTCAGCTCAAGAGGTCTCCCATATTCCACAATCATGGAAACATCTCTCGCGGTACGGTCTAAACCGGCGATCAGCTTGTTAATCGTTTCTAACTCATCTGCGGGCCGCTCGCCCTTCTCCATTCGCTTCCGCAAAAACGTGGCATAGAGTTTGAGACCGTTCAATTGATTTTTGAGATCGTGAACGATCTGGACAGAAGCCCGACCTAGTGCCCGCAAGGCGTCGTTATCTTCGGTTTCTGACAAAAGTGGCTTCATCTGGCTTTGAGGGGAATTACTTAACTTCGTCAGGCTCGTCGGAAAAGCGCCAGTGAAGTGTACTGATTAAACCCTGCAGGGGGAAACGACATGTCGGCTTTCGGTGCGCGATCTTAGCAAAAAACGCGGGCGTATTCTAGTGATACAGCGCGGTTACTCCTAAGGAAGGTCAGAGCGAATTGAATTTGACTACTGAATCAACTGCGAAAAAAGGGATTTACCCCATGGTCACCGAAGCTGAAGTCGTGACGGTTCTACTCGTCGAAGACACCGAGGACAATCGCCAGATGATGAGAAGGTTGCTCGAGATGAGCGGCTTTCATGTCGTGGAAGCGCTCAACGGAAGGGAAGCCGTCGAAGTGGCCGCTCAGGTGAAGCCCGGGATTATCCTCATGGATCTGAGCCTGCCGTTTGTTGACGGTCTGGCCGCGACGCGTCAAATTCGAATGCTGCCGGAGCTCAGCGACGTGCCCATAGTTGCTGTCTCGGCTCACGACACAGCAGACTTTCACAGCCTCGCCCTCGATGCTGGATGCAATGCATATGTCACCAAACCGGTTCACTATCCCGAACTCGAGGATCTCGTTAATAGCCTGCTAAGCAGTCACTCCTAACTCCAATTCCCGGAGGCTCAAAGCCTTAGGAAACTTTTCCTGGCGCACGGTGTCTAAACGGACCTGGGAGTCGGTGGTGTTTGGTGACACCGAGACATTGCAAAAACAGTTTCCGGCGCACTAGAATCCAATTCGACAATCCATGACTCCAGAGCGACAACTTCCCGATTCAGACGATTCAAGACGCACCGTAATAATCGTCGTTGCGGTAGTAGCAGCGATTGGAATTGCGGCGCTTTTTTATTTGCTTATGCGCGCCAGCGGTGGGGGCACAGTTGAGCCTACCCTGGAAGGGGCCATTAGAGCCGGCTCGCCGGAGTTTGAGCAGTATGCGTCAAAAATCGTAGTGGACCGGCCGGAGGCTTATGAGTCGAAGCGGGCCCTGGGAGACATAGTAATGAATCTCCAGACGATCGTTCACAACTTCAGTGGCCGCACTCTAAGTGGACTCGAGATCAAAGGAGTCGTGGTGGACCATCAGGGAAAGCCGGTAAACCAGCGCGCGGTGGTGGTAATTCCCACGAGACAACCTGAACTGGAAAACAACCGGAGCATGGCAGTGCGCGTGATGCTTGAGGGGATGACTGACAAAGACGACCGCGCCAATATTCAAATGGAAGTCACGGCATTCAAGTTCAAGTAGCACTAATCGGAAGTTTCAGTTCCTCCAGATTCCAGAAACAGCTCTTCCAGCGACTGCTTGAGAGGTTGAACCGATACAAGTTTCCCGCCAGCCTTTCGCAGAGCTGTCATTACAGAATCAACGTCACGCTCGTCTTTGATTTCAATCCGCAACCCCGCGGGAGTCGAAGTCAGCAAAAAGTCATGACCAGCCGGCAAGTGAGGCTTAATAGTCATCTCGTCAATTCCGCTCAGTACTACTTCAACCTGGTTACGACCGGCAACTTGTTGGCGCAAATCGTCGAGGTATCCGACCTGGGCGAGGCGGCCGCCTCTGAGAATCGCTACCCGATCGCAAAGCACTTCGATGTCGGACAAAATGTGTGAGCACATGAAAACCGTCTTGCCTTGTTGACGCAACCCCGCGATTAGATCGCGAACCTCACGCCGTCCGATTGGATCCAGCCCACTCATTGGTTCGTCAAGAAAAACTATCTCCGGATCGTTGATTAGCGCCTGAGCCAGACCAACCCGTTGCAACATTCCCTTGGAAAACTTTCTTAGCTGCGTGTTCCACTTCTTCTCGTCCAATCTGACGGCGGTTAACAACGTTCTCGATCTGTTGTTTCGTGCTGTCTTTGAAAGGCCAAAGATCTGCCCGCAGAAGTTAAGGAACTCGAGCGCCGTCAGGTAGTCGTAGAAATAAGGATTCTCCGGCAGGTAACCGATGCGACTATGCATCGAAACGTCGGCGATGTCGTGATCGAGAATTCGCGCCTTTCCCCCAGTTGGAAAAATGAGACGCATTAACAGCTTGAGGGTGGTGGTCTTACCCGCGCCGTTGGCGCCCAGGAACCCAAATATCTCGCCCTGGTTAACAGTCAGGGATAGCGAATCCAGCGCGCGCACTTTTCGTTTGCGCAGGAATCCGACTTCGTAGTCTTTCGTTAAGTTATCTATTTCTACAACGGTCGTCATAAGTTTGCTATTCGTGTTCTCACGAACTTAGATCATCTGTAGGGCACTTCCGATTTCGGATCGACATCGAGATCGCAGCCATCGCTAATCAGGACATAGGCGGTTCCGGTGGGATCAAGCGGTGCGCCGGTCGAGTCCACCTCTAACCGCAAAGCACGTAGCAACGGTTCAACTTCTTTCCAGGATGACGGACAGCGACCAACTCTGGCTTTAAAGACAGTAAGGGGTTTGCGCAACCTGTCCATTTGATCGAAAGAATCAAGCTGGAGTAATCGCTTTCGTGCCATCTCTTTGACTTTGGCGTTCTCGGCTTGTTCGTACATGCGGCCATAGATCTCGCGGGCCAGTTCACGGCTGCCACCTTCGTTAGCCATTTTTGCTTTCATTGCCAGCATCCAGTGCGGCGCTCCCGGCAGTTTTGAGCCTTGCTCATAGGCTTCGCCGGCTGCCTGGAAATCTCTCTGCTGCCAGTAGATGTAGCCCAGGTGTTGATAAAGTCGCCACGCCTGGGGATTAGCGGCAATGCCTTTTCTTGTTATGCGTATCGCCTCTGGCAGATCCACCGCGGGCAGAACTACCGCCGCATACTGGTAAGGTTCGATAAACTCGGGATCGAGGGTGGTGGAGGTATCGATTAGCGGCGCCAACAGTTTCAAATTGAGTTGAGCCAGATTATCTATGGGAACGTTATCGGGAACGTCAATGATCTTTCGCCCCACATACTGCAGCGAACGCATCCAGTACCAGTCAGCGGCCAACCCATTGAAGCCAAGACTTATCCGTTTTGCCATGGCGCCATTGAGATAGAGTTGTTCTTCGTCAATCTTCGAATCGGTCGGCGGCCGGTGAGAGTCAAGCCAGCGTGATAGTCCCACGACACCGGCAAGCCCGACCAATAAAGTCAACAGCAACAAGCCGTCGCGCATGAAAGCCTGGTATTTCATTTGAAGTTTCGCCGGCGAAAAATCATAGTCGCGGTGGCAAGGATTACGACGATATATACGACCGAGTAGAGAATTGCGCCGGCAGCGTGCCGGGCGTTGGGTAACTGTCCATGGGCTGCCGGAGTAATGAAACTGAGGTTCGATAGATTTGGCAGCAAGTAATAGAGTGCCGAGAAAACCCAACGGGCGGCATGTCCCCCCATCGAGTTGGCGAGACTTTTGAGATCCGCACTGAAATGACCAATGATGAAAACGAAGAAGGTTAACAGCGCCGACAAGGCCGGCGACGAAAAGGACGAGAAGAGAAGGGCGACGCCTGTCAGAATCATCAACTCAACGTAGATCAGCAGGATGGCTGGCCAAACACTTAGTGCCAGTGGGTCCCAGCCGCGCTTTACGTAGATTAGTGCTAAGGAAACACCAGCGCCCATGACTGCGACATTAACCAGCAAGGTCAAACAAAGACCAAGATATTTTCCCAGAAGAAACTCGCCGCGGCCGACAGGTTTCGAGAAGATTGAGTAAACCGTGCGTCGTTCAATTTCTTTGTAGACCAATCCCACGCCTACGAAGATGGCGATGAAGACTCCGAAGAGCAGCATCGCGCTCAGCCCAAGATCCACAATGATCTTGCGTTCCTGTCCGCCGGAGAGTTCGCCGATGAAAACTGCGGCGGCAGTGAGAATGAGAACAAACAGGACCAGGTTATAAAGCACGCGATCGCGTACAGCTTCGCGAAAGGTATTGCCGGCAATAGTCGCGACGCGACGCGATGCTCCCACAAATGCGCCCGTGGTCGGACCTCCTCCATTCTTTGCAGCTTGAATTGTTTTCACGAGATGGTGATGTTTGAACAACAGAGTCCGTAACGAGAGGATACTCTAGCGTAACAATCAAGTTTCCGAAAGCACTTTTAGTTAGTCACATTACGACGTCGCGCTCCCTGAGCGAACGCCATCAGACCAATGAACAACCAGCCGGCAATGCTCACGCCGACTGCAACGCGAGCGCGCAGAGGCTCACGAAAATCCAGATCAATCGCAGTGACAGCCTGACTATCAGGCAGCGAAATTAGCAGTGCACCATCGGTGTCGGGACGGATAGAAAGCGCCTGGCCCGGCGTGCTGGCGACCCAGAGAGGATAGTAGAAAGTTCTCAATCGCAGCTCGCTGGCGCCGCCGGGGAATACGTCAAAGCTACGATGCTCGGGCCCCCAGGTGTTTACAACAACTTGACGATCGCCAGCTTCCACAGGGCTCTTCATTTCTTTCGGATCCAGGCTCGCCCAAACGGGAAGCCAATATTTAACGCTCGGTGTTCCGCGCACTGATTGGAGATCGGATTGGAACTGTAACGGCTTCCGGTATTCGGCTTCACGTATCGTGTGTGCCAGGGTGAAGGCGATTGAGACCAGCATACAACCCAACACAAGCAAACGTACCGGCCGTCGCCACTTCACTGTGTTTTCGAGCAAGAGGGGTATGCTCGCAGCGGTCAGTAAAGATCCCGTCATTGAGAATAGCGCGAGCCAACGCCAGGGAAACTGAGTTTGTTGGAGGACCGGTAGCATTCGCCACAAGGGACGGCTCAAGGGCAGCGACATTAAGAGAGTGATAACCGATAGGATTGCAACCGGAATTAGTTTGCCAAAACCTATCTGACCGCGTGGGCGACGAAAAAACAGAATAACTGCGGGAGCGAACAACAAAAAGGTAATGACAGTGAGGATGTTAACCCACCATACAGTTGGATTGTCCGGAGAGAGGGTAGAAAAGACGAAGTTTTGCCTATAGTCGACCGAATTATCCGGGTTTACGTTGTTAATACCAATCCATTTAAGTTCTCCAACCATTCTGACCCAATAGAGTGAGCTGGCCGCCAGGCCAAGCAAGAGCGAACTGAATAACAACTGCAAGGATCTTCGCCAGGTTTGTCGATCGATGAGCGCAACACCATAGACCCCCAATGCCAACGAACCCATCACCGCGAGTGGGAGGTGTGTCAGGATCAATAGAGCATAGGTAGCCGCGAGGCCCGCCACGTCTTGAGACCGCCCGCGTCGGCAGACGCGTTCGACAAATCCGAACGCAAAGGGCAGCACAGCCGCGCCCGCGAATTCCGCCAGCAGGGAAGCCTGATAGAGTTCATTAACGTGATAAGGCGCCAGCGCATAAAGGACGGCTGCCCACATTGCCGAGGATTCAGAAAGCATCGAGCGCGTCCAGAAGTACATTCCCAATCCGCTTAATGTGGACAACAGAGCAAAGGTGAGCAACGTACCTACATACCAGCTGCCGGTTAGGACTTTGCCCAGCGAGAGCAAGTAATAAAGTGCGGGTGGATAGAATCGAAAACTTGGATCACCGTATCCGGCATTTGACTCTGCAAGCCAGCCTGGGTAGAGCTGGCCACTGCTCAGCGAATCGAAAAATGGCAGGGCAAAACGAAAATGGTTCAACAGGTCTTTGTTCGAAGGTATCCCGAAGAACAACGCTGGCGCGATGAAAATTACGGAAACGAGAACTGCCCAAGTGAGGCATCTCCTGGTTGAGGGCGAGGTGATTGCAGGCTCCATCAAAGTCAATTGTGATGCTTCTGAGCTCATGCGTCCAATGCTTTAGAAAAAAATTTACGGAGGCGGAGCTTACTCCATCCTCCGCAAAATCAATTCAAACTATTGTTGTTCTTCAATTGCCCACTGGTGCCCAAGTCGCCGAATCGACAGCGGCCGCATGGTTCGCTGGGCCGACATCAGAAACCCTGGCTCGCAGCACGCCGTCCTCAGCAATCGTAAAACTGCGGTTGCCGGTGCGAGTAAAAGCGGCAGTATCCCTTGGAACAGCAGCCACAAAAAAATTGGGTATGGTTAAGGAGTTATCTGGCGTTGCTGTGAATGTGTAACCACTCTTCGAGCCACCGCCCAGTTCAGCGCCGATGAGGTCATTAGCCATAAGAGACGCAAGGTCTCCATAGTCACCACCACCCGCTGTTGCTCTATAGGCTGCCTGACAACTCTGGACAGTGCGCAGGGAGGACTGTGCCGAACCTTCATTCGCGGCGCGGCGTGAAGCCAGGAGGTTGGGTATGGCAATGGCGGCAATGATCCCTATGATAGCTACAACAATTAGTAACTCGATGAGAGAGAAGCCCTGCTGTCTCGCGTTTTTCATAATCTTTCCTCATGTGACAGGCCGGTTGACCTTGCTGCGACTCCGTCTCAAGTTGCAGCATGCTCAGTTATCTTCAGTCACAGAAAAACCAGCAGACTAAATTTGGAACGGGGGCCGGAGTTTCACTCCGGACCCCGTTGCCTTTTCGGTTTAAAACCACTACCAGGTTAGTTGCCGACAGCGGTAAAGGCGATGACAGCAGCCCGATTCGCAGGTTTGGTGTCAGTGACTTTGGCACGCAAGACGCCATCTTCGGTGATACCGAAGCAACGGTTGCCGGTGCGGGTAAACGCCGCTGAGTCATGCATGGAGGCAGTCGCGTAAAACTGTGCCGGAGGACCAGCAGCCGGAGTGGCGGCAAAGTCATAGCCGCTCTTGGTTCCGGTCGCCAGCTGGCTATCAACCAGGTTCTGGCCTGAGAGAGAAGCCTCATCCTGGACGAAAACGCCGGTGAGGGTCAACTTGCCGAATTGTCCGTCGCCGATGGTTGACTGATAGACGGCTTCAGAACTGTGGACGGTGCGAAGAGTGGACTGGGCCGAACCCTCGTTGGCAGCACGCCTTGAAGCGAGGAGGTTAGGGATTGCGATGGCGGCGATAATACCGATAATCGCAACGACGATGAGGAGTTCTATAAGTGAGAAGCCCTCTTGGCGTTTGTTTGTATACATTTCTTTTTTGTTGTCCTTAGAGAAAGAGTTTAGATGTTTTCTCGCGTCAACGTTTCGTCGTTACGATGTGCGCAAGCGCGAAGTGTCAGGGTGGTCTGTTACAAGCCCTGTGCCACCTGGGGGGCCGAGCAAATACCCAGTAAATGCTGAGGTTTGGCTGAACTGAGCTTTGTGGCCGAGTGGGCTTTTGACATAAGTGACAAATTAAGGCGGAAGGTCGCTGACGTATTCCGTCAAAGTTGGATTAACGGAAATTTCCTTCGCCTCAGGTTGCGGTTGCTCGGCTACCTTCAGTCACAGTCGTGGTCGTTAGAAAAATCAGCATAATAAAATTGCAACGGGGGCCGGAGCTTCACTCCGGACCCCCGTTACCTTTCGGTTCAAAACTACTAGGTTAGTTACCGAGAGCGTTAAAAGCGATGACGGCAGCACGGTTCGCAGGTTTGGTGTCCGTAACTTTGCCGCGCAAGATGCCATCTTCGGTGATACCGAAGCAGCGGTTGCCGGTGCGGGTGAACGCCGCTGAGTCATGCATGGAGGCAGTCGCGTAAAACTGTGCCGGAGGACCAGCAGCCGGAGTCGCTTCAAAGTCATAGCCACTCTTGGT
>Ga0207689_10002057_pt1 | contig 18983 bp, 13 predicted proteins | sample KBSMisM52_FD_184312 | JGI IMG/M metagenome (GOLD analysis project Ga0207689, IMG submission 184312) | Miscanthus rhizosphere microbial communities from Kellogg Biological Station, Michigan, USA - KBS Miscanthus M5-2 (SPAdes) (version 2) | ecosystem: Host-associated > Plants > Roots >... | reverse complement strand
CAGAAAACGAAACTACTGCAACTGTGCCAACCTAGTTTGTCTCAACCAAGGGGTTCACCCCATGCCACTGTGCCCAAAATTGTGCCCAGTGCTAGCTTGGATACATTTAGCAGTAGACTAGGCTCGAAGCGCCAAACATGCAGATTTACTAGGGTATATGAACTTATGCAAACCTGGCTAAAGTGTTGATTCCTCGTTCGAGTTGAACTTAGGATCTGGCGGGTAAAACCGTGGGGGTTCGAGTCCCCCCTTTCGCACCAATAATTTGTGTCCGATTGTATTCATCACTTCCTCCTTCTTGTTAACCGCAAGCTCCTAAAGAAACTTAGTCCATCCAATACGGAATCCGTACAGGCCCTCTACGTCATTAAGGGTATGGTCTGGGATTACTGCGGTTAGTACCGTCATATTGCCGGTATTTTTACCCGGCCCCCGTCGCGGAGGGCGTTACATGAGCATCGCAAAATCCTCGTTGTGGGTAACCGGAATTTTCATTACTTCGCTGACCTTGGCTCAAACTGGTTCAACTCCAGCGATGTCTCCAAACGCGTTAGTTCAAACGGTGGTTGCCAACGAATTGAAGCAGTCAGAGAGTGACCCGAGTCGTTGGATGTATGAGCTGACTCAGGTCGAAAATGGACAGAATCAAACAAAACAAGTGGTAGAAATGCGAGATGGCTCGCTTGATCGCCTCATCGCAGTTAATGGACAGTCATTGAGCGTTCAAAAGCAAAGTGAAGAGACCGATCGCATCAACAAGCTGGTGCATCATCCACAAGAACAGGAAAAACTGAATCAGCAGCAACGGAAAAATGCAGCGCAGTGCACGGCACTTATGAAAATGATGCCCGCGGCCTTCATCTTCAGTTACGCCGGACAAGAAGGAGATTTAGTTCGTCTTGCATTTACCCCGGATCCCGCATTCCATTCCTCGTCTTGGGAAGGACGGGTATTGCATGCCGTGGCGGGTACTGTTTTGATACATCTCGGAGATCAGAGACTGGCGGCAATCAGTGGCCGGTTGATTGAGGACGTAAAGTTTGGCGGCGGATTTCTGGGACATCTCTCTAGCGGCGGACATTTCAACATACAACGAACAAATATCGGACATGGCCACTGGGAGATCACCAGTTTGCAAGTGAATATGAATGGAAAAGCGCTATTATTCAAATCCATCGCCATACAGCGCAATGAAAGCAAAGCAAATTTTAAGCGTGTAAGCGACAACTTAAGCCCCCAAGCCGCAGCAGAGGAATTGAACAGCGGCACGGTTCTTGCGCGGGGAAAAATAGAACAACATTTAACTCATTTGTTCTCCGTGTACGATCAGTCCTCTCTACAAATACTGATCACAGCACGCAATCGTCCGGCGGATTGACAAAGTTTTACGAAAATAACTGCGTTTACCGCGAGAACGTAAGCTCTTGTACGTTCGCCAACTGGTTGTGCTCATCCTTCGACAAGCGCAAATCCGGCCGACCCAGGTTCTCGTCCAAATGTTTGACTGAAGATGTCCCCGGAATCGTCAGCATCTTGGGCGACCGCTGCAATAGCCACGCCAATGCAACCTGCATCGGAGTTGCCTTGTGGGCCTTGGCCACTTTGTCGACAATATCCATGCCCGCTTTTCCGGCTGCGAGTGGGAACCAGGGGATAAACACGATGTCATTTTTTTCGCAGTAATCCACCACATAGTCCCACTCGCGATCAGCAAAGCTATAGCGGTTCTGCACCGAAACAATCGGACAAACCTTGCCCGCGCGTTCGACGTGCTCTTTGGTAACGTTCGACAAACCGATGTGGCGAATCTTCCCCTGCTTCTGCATATAGACCAATGTCTTCAGCGAATCTTCAATCGACACCATCGGATCAGGAATATGCAGCTGATACAAATCAATTCGGTCCAACCGCAGACGCTTCAAACTCCCCTCAAGCGCCTGCCGCAAATGAGCCGGAGTCGCATTGTGTCCCCACATGCCCGGCCCGCCGCGTGTCCAGCCGGCCTTGGTGGCAATCACCAAATTGTCCGGATAAGGCCACAACGCTTCCGCGATCAACTCTTCGTTGATATATGGGCCGTAAGAATCCGCGGTGTCGATGAAATCAACGCCTAATTCAATCGCGCGGCGCAGCACAGCCAGTGCTTCATCACGATTTTTCGGTGGTCCCCAAATGCCATCTCCAGTGAGCCGCATGGCTCCGTAACCCAAACGGCAAACTGTAAGATCGCCACCAATTTCCACTGTGCCTGCGGCTTCTAAAGACATCGCAGCTCCTCTGGCTAAATCGAAATTTGTTCGGGTGAGATTCTAACAGGATCAGACAGATCGGTTGGCGCGCAAAACAAACGTTGCCGCCAAAATTGTGATGATAGAAATTAGCGCAAGGGATGTCAGGCACAACACGCACCAGGCAGCCAGCACGAAGCCTTCGATGTAGGTAAGGCGCAGCGCAAACGCCAATCCCGCCAGCGCCGTAATCAATAAAAACGTCCTTCCTTTTACGTTCTTGCGACAGAAACGGGTGAGGATAGCGAGAATTAAGTACCCCAAAATTCCAATCAGCGCCACCGGGACCTCAAACACGGTGGAGTAGATACTCCGGTTCACAATGTCACAATTAAAGCTCCCGCCGAAATCGCAGAAAGAGGACGCCGATTTTTCGTAGTGGTGATAGAGGGAAACCGATGAAACCACTATCCCCGCGATGGCCAACAGCACGATTGCGTTTAGAATCCAGTGTCGGCTCGAATTCATTACAAGCTGCACCCGGATTTCTCACTCAAGAACTCCAGCGGTTTGGTGCCTTCGACCAGCGAACCGTCGGGCAGCTTCCATGTGGGAAAATTCTTTACGCCAGCCTGAACGCAGGCAGGCTGTTCCGCACGCGAACCTTCAATTCCGCACTCCACATAATTAAGGTAGTGAAATGACGAGCCAAACATCTTTTTCTGCTCGGCACAGTGCTCGCACCAGTACAAGCCATACATCGTGACCTGCTTCGCTGTCAGGCATTTCGCAAACGCTGAATAATCTTTGCGTTCACAGGCAGCAACGGAAAGCAAAACGGCGGTGAGCCCTAGCAACACAAGAAGGGCAACAGGCGGGACACCGCTTCTAGCAATTCTGTTCTGCATGAGGAGTCTTATACCACGACGTTGATCGCGGAGGCGAGAACATCCAGCGTCTGGCAGTGAAGGGTGAGGACTTCGCCGTCCACCATGACGTCCACAGGGGCATCGAGTTCGAAATCTACTCGCTTCACTGCACGCGCCTCCGCCAGCGGATGATTGATGTGTGTGCCATCATAGAGCGTTGGTAGATTGCGGATCAGCCCGACACGCCCAATCGGCCCCCAGCGTACAAACTCGATCAACCCATCATTGACCTCGGCACGCGGAGCGATCATCATGGTGCCGCCGGTAAATTTGCTGTTGCTGAAAGTCAGAAAAAGGCATGGTCGGCGATCAAGTTTTTGCGCGCCATCCACGCGAAGCGGAAACGGCCTGCGCCGGAAACGTGCCAGGCAAATAAAAATTGATGTCTGGTAGCCGAGTTCTCCCCACCCGCTGAAACGCCGCGCCCGCAAAGTGGCGACATCGGCAGAGAACCCGATGCTCAACAAATTGATGTAATGAATGACTCCGTCTTTATGTCGAAGCCGCAGAACATCGCATGGGTGCGACTTCCCTTTCAACAGGGCATCGAGAGCATACTCCACGCCCTTGTCAGTGAAGTCCCGCAAGAAAGAGTTACCGGTCCCCAATGGAAGAAAAGCCAGAGAAGGCCGTTCGCCAGTCTCAGCTTCAGGAAACAGGCCGTTGACGACCTCGTATGAAGTTCCATCGCCGCCAACGGCAATGAATTTTCGATATCCCTTGGCGTAAGCATCCCGCGCAATAGACGTTCCGTCGCCGATGCGGGAAGTCTCCGCAACTTCAATCTGAACTCCACCATTGCGAAGTTTCTCCAGCGCAGGTCCAACCAGCTTGCGGCAACGTCCTCCACCAGCAGCCGGATTCACGATGGCCAGATATTTTTCGTTCACAGGGAGGTAACTGCGGACCGGTCTTTGGCTTGTGCGATCTCTTCGGCAAGAACGGTGCGTTTGATTTTCATAGAAGCAGTGCGGGGAAAATCATGGTCCCAGATTAGATATCCGCCGACGCGCTTGAAATCTGGAAGCCGGCGATTGCGTGTTTGAATTTCCTGTTCGAGCTCCGAACTGAACTCCTGGTTCTGCTCCAACCGCAGAACCAGTACCAACATTTCGTTTCCCAAGCCCTTGGCCTTCCAAACATAGTTGGCGGCGAAAACACAATATTCTTTGACCGGCAAACCGTCGAAGGCGTTCTCAATATCCTCGGGGTAAATATTTTTCCCGCCTTCGGTCACAATCATATTTTTCTTGCGGCCGAAAAGTTGCAGATGGCCCGAATCATCAAATCGGCCAAGATCGCCGGTGAGCAGCCATCCATCGACAATAGTTTCAGCGCTTAACTCGGGATCATCAAGATAATGCGACATCACCGTTTTACTGTGAGTTGCCACTTCCCCAATTCCATCTGAGTCCGGATTCAACAACCGCAATTCAACTCCCGGGAGAGGCTTGCCGACAGTATCTGCTCGAAACGGCTTGAGATCATTCACCGTCAGCACTGTCCCAGCTTCAGTAAGCCCGTATCCGTTCGCAACCGGAATTCCGAGATCGTAAAAGAACTGCAGCGTCGAAGGCTCCATAAATGCGCCGCCGGTAAACAAAGTCAACAATTCTCCCCCGAATGCTTGGTGAACTTGAGGCAACAGTTTCCGGCTTTTTTCCACATTTGGCCGCTGCCGTGTCAGCAGCTTGTTGATTCCAATCATCCGGTTCAACATGAATCGCTTGAATGCAGAAAGCTCTTCGAACTTGGCCTTCAGCCCGCGCTCCAGATTCTTGAGCACCATCGGCACCAGCGCCATATACGTAATGCGGTAACGAATCATCGCATCGCGCACAAACTCCGGACGCAACGTCCGCAGATGTACAACGCAAGCTCCACAGACAAATGGCCCAATGAATCCAACCATGAAATCAATCGCGTGATTTGTCGGGAGAATGCTCAAGTAGCGCACACCCGGCCAGAACGGATACCAGGCCGTCAGAGATTTGCACTGCTCCAGATAGTTTTCGTGAGTAAGAACGCAGCCCTTGGGTCGCCCGCCAGTACCGGAGGAATACACGATGGAAGCGGTGTCATCGCGCTTGCGCGAAACAAAATTCGGCTCGCCCTTACGCTTGAAATCCTCCCAGCGAAATGCGCCGCCCAAGTCCGCGCTCGGAGGGGCCTCAGTCACCAACACCTTTTCAACTTTGTGATCGTTGAACCCTTCAGTGCGCATGATGGCACGCCAGATGTGAAACTCAACCACCAGAAAACGCACCTTACTGTGAGCCAACAGTTGCAGATGCTCTGCCGCGCTGAGCTTGTAATCCAGCGGCACCAGCACACCGCCACAATAAAAAATGGAATAAGCCGAAATCAGCCATTTCGACTGATTGGTCATGATGATGGCCGCACGATCGCTGACCTTGAACTCGGCATCCTGAAGTGCTCGCGCAAACGGCAGGGCCACTTCCTTGAAGTCCGAATAAGTCATCCGGACCTTTTCCCGGTCGCGGTCGGCTTCAATTAGGCAGATTTCATTCGGCCATCGGTCCAAAGCGGCGCGAAGTGCAGAACCGAGGCAAGTGTATTGATCGAGATCAAGCATTGAACTGAGAACTGACAACCGGGAACTGATAACTAGCACATCCTCGCGTTTTCCCACGCCAATCTACAACCGCGACTGAATCCGCCCGGCCAGTGTGCGGAAATCAGACACGCCTTGCATTTCATAATCCGGCAACTCGACGTGAAAATGATGTTCCAACTTCGTGAGCAAATCGAGCGCCTGCAGACTGTCGATACCGAGCGTCTTGAAAAAATCATCGTCCGGAGTAAGCTTCTCGCGGCTCACTTTGAAGTGAGCGGCAGCAAGATTCAGTATCTCGTCGAGTGTCTGGTCCGCTGTACGCATAACTTAGTCTATATCGAAACCACTGCTTTTCACGGCAAGTAAGGTTGCGCATCTGTGCTCTCGACAAATTTGCGCAGGCCAACCTCAACCGCAGGATGTGCGAACAATTCACAGAAAATGTCGATCTCTTTTCTCAGCTCGTCGTAAGGAATCGGCTTAATGAATTGCTTGGCGGCGATAGCGGTGCGCCGATCAAACTTCCCCAGTTGCGCGGCGGTTGCACGAGCCGCGCGCAAGGCTTCGCCCTCGCCCACAACCTGGCTGACTAAACCCACTTGTTGGGCTTTGGTGGAGTTGAAACTTCTTCCCGTGAGAAGAAGGTCTCGTACCACACCATTCCCCAAATCCCGCTTCAGACGTGGGATTCCGCCGAAGCCTGGAACCAGCCCCAGGCGCAATTCAGGAAAACAGAATCGCGCCATCTTGTCGGCAATGATCAAATCGCTTACCAGAGCCAGCTCAAATCCGCCGCCGAAGGTCACTCCGTGTACCGCCGCAATCGTAGTCAATGGCGCCGCATCAATCGCATTCATCACGCGGTGGATCCGCTCCAGGAACTCCCTTATGCCGGCAACGGCATCGTTCTTCGCCATCCCCTGCGAGCGGTGGTAGAGCTCCCGCAGATCGGCCCCGGCGCAGAATCCCGCCTTCTGCGTACTGTAAAGAATCAAAGCATGCGCGTCAGATTGCAACTTCTCAAGAGCCTCAGTGAATTGTTCCAGCTCTTCCAGCGTGAGAGAACCGATCTCATTGCAAGGATCACGATGCAAGGCAAGTTCGATCACGCCTGCTTTCATTTCCCACGACAACGCTTTTCCCTGAAATGAGCTCATGAAGCCTGCTTCACCTTGTACATCTCTTCAATCTCAGATTTGAGGCGTGCCGCAATCGCATCCCGCTTGAGCTTGCCATTCGCCGTCAGCAAACCATTATCAATAGAGAATGGGTCCGCTTGTAAATAAAAAGCACGGATCTGTTTGTAATGAGGAAGCGACGGATTTGCCGCATCCAGCGCGGCCTGCGCTTGCTCGCGTGTAACTGGGCCGGTGATGATTGCCGAAAGATATCCGCGGCCGTTCCCCACAAGAACCACCTGCTGCGCACCGGCCAGGTGATGGAGCACTTTCTCTTCAATCGGTTCGGGAGCGATATTGTGACCTGAGCCAAGAATAATCAGGTTCTTAATCCGCCCCGCAATGCGCCAGTTCCCTGCTGCGTCAATTTCTCCCTGGTCCCCGGTGTGGAACCATCCATCGCGCAGAACTTTGGCGGTTTCCTCAGGACGGTTCCAGTAGCCCGTGAAAACATTTGTGCCACGCACGAGAATCTCGTCATTTCCTCCGAGTTTCATTTCCAGCCCATCAATGGCCGGTCCCACACGTCCGGGAACAACCCGCCGCGGATCATCCATGGTACAAATGCCCGTGGTTTCTGTAAGTCCATACACTTGCAGCACTGGAATTCCGAGCATGCTGAAGTAGTGCTGCGTTTCGATATTCAGTGGCGCGGAGCCGCTGATAAGCCCGCGCAACTTCGGCCCAATCATCTTTTTGCGAATTGCAGGAAAAACCAACCCATTCGCCAGCCCCAGCCAAAACCCATCCATGGCCTGCTTTTTCCCTTCCTGCTTCCGCGTCCACGCAGCTTTGGCTCGCGAATAGATTGATAGAATGATTCCGCCCGTCTTCCAAATCTGCTCATCCACAGCTTTTCTCATGCGTTCAAGGAGCGCAGGAACATTGAGAAAGTAATCCGGCGTCGCAGCCCGGATCTCGCCGGATAGTTTGCTGAGATCTAAATTCAACGTCACCAGACTGCGCCGCGATAGATAGGACAGCATCGCGATCCAGGAAGCACAGAAGCAAAACGGCAAATAGTGATACACACGTTCCTGCCCCGTGGAACCACTCATCAAACTATTGAGCCGCGCCGCCGTCCGTTGCAGAATGAATCCAACGTTTGCCGCATTGATGATCACACCTTTGGCTTCGCCCGATGTGCCGGAGGTGTAAATGATGGCCACCGGATCACTATCAGAAATCTGTGACTTCCCCGCCGCATTGGCTTTGGTCGCAAAGATTTCGTCGAACAAAGATTGCGGAGGCGCATCTGGCCAAATTTGCTTAATGGCACCCTGCGACTCAACATCGCCGCAGCAAATCAGCGCTGGCGAGCAATCTTTCATCATGGCGACAAGCTCTGCCGGAGCTTGCCGCGCATACAGCGGAACAACGATCAAACCTTCGGCCATCAGCGCCAGGTCCATCGCCACCCAGCGCATGCTGTTGTGTGCGAGCAACGCGCAGCGATCACCCTTTTTCAGGCCCTTCTGGCCCAGAAATGCACGCGCGTGACCGATCATCTCCAGCAGTTCACTGCCAGTGACGACAACCGGTTTGCCGTCATGCATCTCTTGCAGGAACTCGATCAGCGGTGCCGATTCCAGTTGCTTGAAAATATTTTCCAGGAAATTCATGCGGGAGGTTATGCGTGTGCCTCAGCCAACTGGCGCAGGCTGGCGCTCATTGGCGGCAGGTAGTCTTCCCAACTCCACTCGCCTTGACGTGTGGGAAATTCGGGGTAGCGTCGCTGGACTTCCTCTTCAAAATACACGCCCATGCGCGCCATCACTTTCAAGTTCCGTACCACGGTCTTGGCGATCCCGTTAGCGACCAATTCTCTTTCCTTGCAGAGCTTCTCAAGTGCAGTCAGCAGTTTGGGCTCGAGATCGGCGTCATCAACATTCATCAACAAGTCTTGATGTCCGCGCTCACGCATCAAGTTGCGTATGCGTTCGTCCATGGTAATTCCGCAAGATGGCACCAGCCCGGGCATAGAAGTCACGATCCCGTGATAACGCGAGGACGCCATCATATGGCAAGCACGCAGAATGCTGACAAGCTGATACATGTTGTAATCGTCAGAAGTAAACACCGGAACGCCGCCGAGTCTTTCAGCAATCTTGCGCGCTGGCCGCGCATCCAGCCGCTCCATCGCCGCCATGACGACAAAAACTTCACGCTGCTTACGGAACTCATCCACTGCATTCCCAATCGCCGTCAGATATTGCTTATAAGCCCGATCCGCGGCTGCACCCGAATTGTGGAAATAAACAGAACGGTAGTGGCTTTCCTTGTAAGCGCCGGTTAGCCCGCGAGCTACAAACTTTCCAATCGAAGCCTTCACCGGCCACTCAAAAGGATTAATCGGGCAAACTACCAGTACTGTCGAGCTGCCGTCCCATCCCGCATCTTTCAGTACTTTGCGGCCATACTCCGGCGATTCGGGTTCGAACGTCCAAGCGGTATCAGTGCCCAACTCAGTGGGGATATTGAGTTCGCGCAGTAAAGCACGTGATTCATCGTTGCGCGTGATGACAAAAGAACTCTGGCAGTAGCGTCCGCACATCTTCCGTACCAGTGGGTCCATATGGCCAGCCTCAGCGCCGTAGCCAACAGAAAGTTTGTTCTGCGCGGCGGCGATGCCAAGCGAACCAATCATCATCGTGGTCAGCGCATTGGCAAATTTGCTCTTGAACATGGAACCCTCGCATGCCACCACGCCATGATGCCGCGGGACTTCTTTCGCCAGAAACGGGGGAAAAATGTCGGGAAGAAAAACCTGGCGCGTATCTTTGAAATATCCCTTGGAGAAATCAAAGTTCTGCGACATCACACTAAGTTCAATTTTGTCCGCGCCCATAATATGACGGATCTGCCGCAGCATCTCTTCCACGCGTACATCCGACCCAGTATTGCGCGTGCCGTTATATCCCGCAAACAGAAGCTTCAGCTTCTCCCCGGGCTGCCATGAGTTTCCTTTGCCTAACACCCAGCCCACTTTGGAGGATTCAATCAGGCCGCTGACCCAGGCCTCGAGGAAAAAATCCATCATGCGGGCGAACCCCCTACCGCGGCGGGCCATTCCTGGAACTTGTAGGAGAAGTTGCTCTCGCGGCTGAACTTCAACAGCGGGAAGCTGTACTGCGAGAACGGTACCGGCTTGCGGTTCAATTCAGTTGTAACGCGAGTGTTGTCAAACACTGTGTTCCACAGCAGATACGGCATAAAAACTTTCATCAGCGATCCGCCATACCCGATCTTGCCTTTACGGTTCGACATCCAGTTCACGGTACCGTTGAAAGGCTTCGCCAAGCTCGGCATAAAAATTGGCCCGCTCTTGCTCTGTACCGCAGCCAAAGCGGTAGTCAATTCACGAAACGTCTGCGAATCGGTCCCAGAAGAAAGATGATAAGTGTCGTACTGTGGATCGGCTTTCTGATGCAATGTGGCAATCGCATCGGCCACAAAATCCACATTCACGATGTCGATTTTGTCATTCGGCCGGAAAGGTAACACCGCCAGTCCAGCCAGAAACACAAATGCCTTCACCATATCGAACTGCGTCGTCTGCGGATAACGGCTGTCCCCAAGCACGATGCTGGGACGGAAAATTGTCTTGGGCGTGTCGGGCAGCAACTGCCGGATCATATGCTCACAAAATTTCTTCGTGCGAGCGTAGGGATCATAATCCGACCGGCCCCAATCAATTGACTCATCTTCGGTGACGACTTCATCCTGCCTGTGCCCGGCAACGGCCACTGTGCTCACATGACTAAACCGCCGAATACCGTGATGAATGCGAGCCCGCATCGCCATCTGCACAACTTCCAAAGTCCCGCGCAGGTTCACATTCAAACAGCTTTTTTCTGATTTCCGATTCAACGAAGCCGCGCAGTGAATGACCGAATCCGTCGTATAAACCAGCCGCTCGTAATCACTGTCGGACAACCCAAACCGCGGTCCGGTCAAATCGCCACGGAAGATCTTGATACGCGTGTGTAGATGATTGTGAAACCGGGAAAAATCCAGATGCAGTTGCAACGCCTGCCACAGGCGCACTTCCGCTTCATGCGGATCCTTTGCGCGAATCAAAAGATTCAGCGAATCTCTGTATCCTTCCAGTAAATTAGCGGCGATGTGTGCGCCGATGTATCCGGTTGATCCGGTTAGAAATATCGCCACGTTGCTCCGTTAAGTACCAGTATTAGCAGTCGCGTTCACTGAGTTCATTTGAAACTCGCGCGCCAGACGAGCCTCCAGTGGTCTGCCTTCAATCAAAGGATAAGTCCATTTACGCAGCGCGGGAATGTGTATGTTGATCCAATATTCCCACCAGTCGATGGCACTGGTGTCGTAACCAAAATCTTTTTTCTCTTCCGGAACCAGCGCGAAAGAGAGCTTCTCGACATTGTCCGCGATGAAGTCGTGCTCGTTGAGCAAGATGAACGGTTCAAACAATTCCACCAGCTTACCCACACGTTCGAGACTTCGCTCAGTCTTGGCCAGGGGAGTCTTACGCAGCGGCAGCGGAGACATAATCTTCTGGATCGACTGCACAATCGCGCGCTGCGCCGGAACTGACATACGGTTGTAACGTTCTTTGGAAACTGGAATCGCATCGAACCGCAAACGCAGCCAATACTCCATGCCTTCCTGCGCACGATAGTGCTTGCGGTGCGCGAGCGAGGTAAGTTCGATGCACCGCCCCATATCGCAGGGATTCGTCACCGAAGTCGCCAGCTGATACATCGAATCATGCCGCCGCTCGATCACCGCGGCAGCAATCAAAGTCATCCCCTGGCAGACCGAATCCACCGGAATAATGTCGAGTTTCTTGTGCTCATTCGAAGGCAGCTGCCGGAAATAAGTTCCCAATAGATAAGACAATGCCGCAGAAGTATTGATGCCCTCATTCCAACCGCGGAACGGCTTCTGCACTGAAGTCTCCACAATCGCCGGACGCACAACCGCGATCGGCAGCCCAGCGCCGTACTTGTAGAGTAGTGATTCCGCAAGGCTCTTGGTCAAGGTGTAGGTATTCGGCCATCCAAGTTGGCTAGCTCGCTTCATGCCAGCTTCGGTCAAATAAGTCTTCAACCAGCGGATCCGGCCTTTGCGAATTTGATTTTCCAGCGCAGCGCCTTGCAGATTTTTGGCGGCGTGTTCCTTGCCCATCGCCTGCTGAGTCAACTCGGCGGTGACGACAGGCCCTTCGGCATCTTTTTCGGCGCTCTTGATCAGCTCATGCAGCCCGCGCCACTCTTTTTCCGCGTCAAAATCAGCCAATCCAACCGGCGTGTAGTTCGGACGCAGCGTTTCACTCACACGTCCGTCCCGCGCTCCAGCCACATAACAAGTGGAAAGATGTACCAGCCCAGCATGATCGCACTGCCGTATAAACTCGACGACATTCACGGCAGCGTCGACGTTGGTACTCAAGGCATCCCGCAGATCGGGATTGAAGTCGGTCAGGCCCGAGCTGTTGATTAGCAAATCCAGTTTCTGCTGCAAGAACCCAAGGGTCTCGGAATCGATTCCCAGCCCGGCCGCAGTCAGGTCGCCCTCAATGACTTCAACTTTCTCCTGCAAAAACCGTGGGAAAACTGCGCCATACTTCTCATAGAGCGGATCGAATACTGGAGACTCCTCCACCATCTTTTCGAATCGCTTTATCGCCGGGTTCGACTTCTGCCGCCGCACCAGCAGATAAATCTTCCCAATCTCCGGCAAATCCATCAGCGTATTCGCCAGCCACACCTTGCCGATGAACCCGGTCACGCCGACCAGCATGACGTGCTTTCCCGCCATCGCACGCCGCACCGATAAAGGGGCTTCGCGCTTGGTATCGTCAAAATGGATCACGGGATGATGAATCACAGGGACAGACCGCACCGCAGGCACAACCGCGGATTCCAGTCCTTCAACATCGCGCAGTCCCAAATCTTTCACAAGCAAATCTGCATCGCGGCTCACCTTGGGCTTGCGTCCCAGCAGTCGATCGAACATTCGCTTAGGCCGAATCACCGGGCCCAGCAACCGCCCAGTGGCGAAGCCATCGCGGAACTCGAGCCGATTGGCGACAATCCACTTCACTCCCAAGTACTGCGCCAGCGGACGTACCTGATGATCCAGACTGTGGCTCACCAACACCACATTCGCGCCGGACTCCACTAAGGACTTAAGCCGTCCTACCAGCTCCTGATCCAGATGCGGTTCCCACTTATACTTGAAAAACTCTTCCCCTAATAAATCCAGACGATCCCGACTAACGCCACGCAGTACCGCATGCACTACCCGAGTAGCAAACACCCGATGGACCAAATAAACAAAGGGACGCAGCACTGCCATCCCGAGTACCACCAAACGCCGCAACATACGTCCGAGAAAGCTCTGGGCATTGGTGGTAAAAAAAGCGATGGGACGCACAGTCGTCAGTTCCAGCAGCGTGCCTTCCACGCGCCAATATACGAACGGACTGTGCCCGTTTTTTGAGTTGGACTTTTCCAAAATTATTCTCATCCCTGGAATTACTGGGATCCTAGGTCGCCCCAAACAGGGCTAGGAAGACCACATTGTAAACAATCACGGTTCAAGAACGAAGTGGAGAGCGCTATGTAAAAGATAGTAAGAGAGATACCTAACTTAAATGAACCGAGGATATGCGGCTAAATCAGGACCTCTACCGGTCGCGTCCCCTGATGTTCGCCAGTCGACTCCAGTGGGATGGTCACGGAAACCCGGGTACCCGAGCTGTCTGACTCAATATTCATACTACCGTCAAACTGGCGTAACCGCTCCCGCATGCCACGAATTCCCAAGCCCGCACTATGAGAATTCACTTCCGCCAATTTAGCCGGCGACATGCCATGCCCTTGGTCTTGTATATCGACCGTAACAGCATCCTCTGTTCGCGCCAATTGGATGCTTACGGTTTTACTGCCGGAGTGCCGGTGGATGTTGGTCAGACACTCTTGGACCACACGGAATACCAGTAACTCCATGTCATCCGGGAGCCGGCCAAAGTCTTCCGAAATGGTGAGCTGGATATTTAGTTTGCTGCGTTCGCTCAAGCCCTGGATGTACCAGCTTAGAGCGGAGAGAAGCCCACTTTCCTCCAGCAAGGGAGGGTGTAACAAGTACGAGGTAGTACGGATTTCCTGATGCAATTGCTGGACCAGTGCTTCGCTATCCTGCACCTGTTTTGCGACTTCAGGCGAAAGGTCCTGTACATCCTGGCCCAGATGAGCAAGATTCATTCCTAGCACTGTCAAGGTCTGTCCGGCGCTATCGTGAAGCTCGCGTGCGATGTGGCGACGTTCATCTTCCTGGGCTTGCAACAGGCGCCGGGAAAGATCGCGCAGTTGTGCGGACTGTTGAAGCACGTCAGCGTTGCGGACTTCCAGCTCATTGGTGCGGGCGCGCACTTCTGTGTCGAGGCTTTTCGCGAGCTTGCGGTAACGCTCTTCGCTTTCCCGCAGGACCTGCTCCGCCTGTTTTTGCTTGCTTATATCTCGCGCCACTTTGGCGGCCCCGATTATGCGCCCAGTAGAATCTTTCAGTGGTGAAATCGTGACGGAAATGTCCAGAGTGGTGCCATCCTTTCGCATGCGGACTGTCTGGAAATGGTCCACTATTTCTCCACGCCGGAGACGCGCCAAAATTTCGACTTCTTCATCCCGGCGATTGGCGGGGATGATGAGGGTAATAGGTTGCCCGATGGCTTCTTCTGCGGTGTAACCGAATATGCGTTCTGCGCCTTGGTTCCAGGTGGTGATAACACCGTCGAGGTTTTTGCTAATAATCGCATCGTCCGAACAAGCAACGATCGCAGCTAACCTTTCGGTGTCGAGACGCAACTTGTTTTCCAACTCCGTTACTTCTCCGCGAACTTGCGCGATTGCCAGGTGTGACTTAACGCGCGCCAGCAGTTCCCTAGCGGAAAAGGGTTTCACTATATAGTCATCCGCTCCGGAGGAAAGGCCTTGGATTCGGGCCTCTTCTCCGGCACGGGCGGAAAGCAGAATTGTAGGAATGCTTTTCAGTGAGTTATCGGCACGGACCGCTTGTAATATTCCAAAACCATCGAGCCTCGGCATCATGATGTCGGAAACAATCAGGTCAGGGCGCCGCTTTCGCGCGGCGTTCAGGGCCGCTTCTCCGTCAACTACAGCCTCGACTTCATATTCCTCACTCAACAACCGCTGAACATAATCGCGCATGTCGGCATTATCATCGGCAAGCAGTATGCGTGGGCGCTGCTTGGTTTTGACGGTTGGGCTTTGGATCGGTTTTTGCGAATTATGTGGCGAGGCTGACTGAAGTTCCTTCGAAACTCGTTGCTCGACCGGCAGCCACCGCAGAGCTTCTTGCACAAATACTTCGCCGCGCGCTCCAGTTGATTCCAAAGTGCGTTCAGCGCCTATGCGGTCAACCGGAAGATGAACCTTACCGAGCGGGATCGCGACCGTAAATGCACTGCCGCGTTTTAGTTCGCTTTCGACGCAAACTGTACCGCCATGCAGTTTCGTGAGTTCCTGGATCAATGCAAGACCGATGCCGCTGCCTTCGAAGGTTCTTCCGTACGCGTTCTTGACGCGATAGAAGCGCTCGAACAGGTGCGGAAGGTCTTGCGGGGGAATGCCGGTACCGGTATCTCTTACCGTGAGTTCGGCTGTTTTGTTTACCGCTCTTAACGAAATTTCAATCTCGCCCGCAAAGGTGAATTTGAAGGCATTCGATAGCAAATTGAAAACGATTTTCTCCCACATTTCGCGGTCCAAATACACTGGCTCTGAGATTTGTGGGCAGTTGATTACAAATTTCAAACCGGCACGCTCGATCGTCGAGCGAAACACGCTGGCCAGTTCAGTAGTGAAATTCGCCACGTCAATTGGCTCATAGCACGCCTGAATGCGTCCAGATTCCAGGCGCGAGAAGTCCAACAAGGTGTTGACAAGTTTGAGGAGACGTCGCGAATTGCGGTAGACCACCTGCAAACGTTCGAAGTGCTCGGCGGGCAATCGGTCGGGCTCCGCCAGACTATCTTCGATGGGGCCTAGCATTAACGTCAGCGGCGTACGGAATTCGTGGCTAACGTTGCTGAAAAATATTGTCTTTGCCCGGTCAATTTCCGCCAGAGCCTCGGCACGTTTCCTTTCTTCTTCGTAGGCACGGGCATTGGCAATGGTTGTAGCAACTTGTGTAGACATCAATTCCAGAAAGTTCCGATAACTCTGGTCGAATTGAATACGCGCGCTGATACCGACGACCAGGAATCCTGCGAGTTGGTGAGGAATATTGGAACGAACAGGAATCACAGCGGCAGTACTTGGCGCATCCGACCAAGGGCCCTGGGGGACAAACTGCAATCTGGCATCGAGATTTCGAGCAAGTTGAATCTCTTCTGTTGCAATGGTCTGAGAAAATGGCCATTGCTGTTCAGTTGCTTTCGATGACAAGTCAATTTTCTTTGCAGACCCGGAGATGTCGATGTCGATCCCGGCGTTACCGGCGAGGTAGGCTGACTCCTGTTTCGCATCCAGCAGATATAGAAGGACAAAAGGAACATCTTTCGAGTGGCGGGCGAGGGTTTCTGCTGCAATTGTACACGCTTCTTCGGCAGATTTCGGCTCGACCGACCGTGCACCCAGTTCTTGAAGAGCAACTACCCGGCGTTCTCCAATAACTTTTCCTGTAATTTCGTGCACCGTAGCGAGCACGCCGCCAATGCCTGAGGGTACTGTTTCGTCTGGAACCGGACTGTATGCAATCGTGAAATGAGTTTCCTCGACAAAGCCGCGGCGGTTGATCTCTAGTGGGATATCTTCCATCCATGTGGCTGGGCCACCGCGAAAAGGTGTTTCGATTAGCGGTTTCAGAACATGCCAAATTTCGTGCCAAACTTCCTGAACTGGCTGACCGAGTGCCCACGGATGTTTTTTCCCGAGGATGGGCACGTAGGCATCGTTATATAAACTGCAAAATTGAGGCCCCCACCACAAAAGTTGCGGGAACCGGTTGGACAGGAGGAATTGTGACATCATGCGCAGAGCAGGGGACCATGAATCTGGCGGGCCTATTACAGTTTTGGACCAGTCCGTGGAACGCATAATCGTGGCCATTTCCTCATCGCCGACTAGCCAAGGCATACCCTGCGTGGATTTAGCGGGTTGCATGGAATGTCTCAAATCGTGATTGGGGAAAATTTGTTGGATTGCAGGAATCAGTTTTCGGCGAAGATCCGCTTTCTCAATGTAGCCATGAGCCTTAACTTCCGCAGCTTGTTGACTCACTACAGCCGGATCATTCTGACTGACAATGATGACTTTTGTCTCGGGTAGTTCATGCTGAATGACTCTGGTTGCTTCCAGGCCATCCATGCGGGGCATGGAAACATCCATGAGAATGAGATCTGGACGAAGCAATTTTGCTTTCTCGATGGCCTCTAATCCGTCGCGCGCCTCGCCGCACACGGTACACTCCTTAGGCGATGCGAGCAGGGAGCGCACGGTGTTCCGGACGGCTTCGTTGTCGTCAACAACAATAATTTTTAGCAAGCTCATCAGATATCCCGCAGCTCGTTCCACCGTTCGAGTTGCATGAGGCGCAGCGCTGCGCCAAGGACAACGTGCTCAAAACAACCTTGCCCTCCACGTGAAGGCAAAAGCATCGAGAATCGCGTGATTAGGATGCATTACGAGCACAGATTGGATAATACGGTTTTTACTGTAGGCAGGGATCCGCCTTTGGCGGTCCTTGAAAGCAGGACCAAAAACATTATTCAAACCTTAGCGCTGTAATTGGACTCACTCGTGTAGCTCGCCGCGCCGGAATCCATACTGCCAAAAGCGCGATCACACTTAGTAGAAACGGTGTAACGATAAACGCCGCCGGGTCCCAAGTCTTAACTCCAAATAAAAAGCTGGTCAAGAAGTGGGCCAGCCACAAGGCCCCACCGATGCCCACGACCACACCGACTGCAGCTAGCAGCATTCCCTGCCGGATCACCATATTGCGGATGTTCGAAGCTTGCGCTCCGAGGGCCATGCGGATGCCAAGTTCCTGGGTGCGCTGTTGGACCGAGTAGGCCATCAGGCCGTAGATGCCGATAGCGGCCATCAACAAAGCCGACGCACCGAAAATAGTCAGCAGCAACATATTGAACCGCTGGCGTGACGTGTTCACGACAACGATTTCGTCCATGCTGCGTATGTGAGCTACAGGGAGCCCTCCGCTAGCTTCACGCAGAGCTGCAGCGAGGGGCTTGGCCAACGTATGAGGTTCTACATGGGTCTTAACAATCCACCAGAGCGGTGCAATGCGGGAGTTCAGTGCAGTCACTTTGTCTGGCATCTGCGACATCGGAATGTACATCGTGGGAAAGGGATCCTGATCGAGACCACCGGTGCGCATATCGCCGACAACCCCGACTACTTGCCGCGGTCCTTCGACAAATGCCGGGCCCACGTTAGCTCCAATGATGATGCGGTCTTGTAACGGATCACCCTTGGGCCAGAATTGTTTGGCCATGGCCTCGTTGATGATCACCACCCCAGGCGCAGAGCCATCATCCTGCCGCGTGAAATTACGTCCGCGCAGGATGGGGACTTTGTAAGCGTCGAAGAAAGTCCACGAGACCGGAAAATAACCGCCTCCGCCGGTGGAGGGAGTGTCGCCTTTGGGCCTGCCGACCACATCAAAAGGCAAACCGAAACCTCCTTGCAGTGGAAGACAGCATGCTGCGGCCGCGACGGTAACTCCAGGCACAGCGTTCAATCGCTCTGTGCCTTCGCGCACTACCTGGGCAAGGCCAGCGCTGGTTTGAAACTGACTTCCACCAACGGACATGGCCATGGTCAGCACGTTGTGCGTGTCAAAACCGGGATCGACGGCTTGCAGCTTCATGAAAGTTCGAATCAGCAGAGCGGCGCCAACGATCAAGATTAAAGAAAGCGCCATCTGGCTGACGACCAAAAGCGAACGCATCTTGCCGCTGCGAAAGCTGGCGCTGCTATTGATCCCGCTCTCTTTAAGCGTGCTTACCAGATTTTTTCCCGAGATGCTGATCGCTGGAAATAGCCCG
>Ga0207689_10002048_pt1 | contig 19028 bp, 18 predicted proteins | sample KBSMisM52_FD_184312 | JGI IMG/M metagenome (GOLD analysis project Ga0207689, IMG submission 184312) | Miscanthus rhizosphere microbial communities from Kellogg Biological Station, Michigan, USA - KBS Miscanthus M5-2 (SPAdes) (version 2) | ecosystem: Host-associated > Plants > Roots >... | reverse complement strand
GGACGTCCCTGGGATTTCGGCAAGGCCTTCGATGAGTCGGCCCCGATCACGGCGATCTACCCGGTTGCGAGCCATGGACATCACTCGTCCGGCAGCATCACGCTCTCGGTCAACGGTGAACTACGGCAAACCGCCGACCTGCAGGACATGATCTGGAACGTGCCCGACACTATTGCGTTCCTGTCCAATTATTACCGACTGCAGCCCGGCGATCTTATTTTCACCGGGACGCCCGCTGGTGTCGGCGCAGTCAAGAAGGGCGATGTCCTGGTCGGTGCGGTGGCCGGGGTGGGTGAACTGTCCGTTACGATGATCTGAAGCCCTCCGCTCCAGAATACGCAATCAACCTCGGAAAAAAATGGAAGACCGCAAAACCTGGCTGGAGGTGTCGTTGAACGGTCCATGGGGACGTGACCGCCAACCGGGCATTCCCGTTACCGTCGAAGAGATTGTCGACCAAGGCATCGCATGTTCCAAAGCAGGCGCCGCCATCGTGCACGTGCACGCCTACGACGAGGCGACGGGGAAGCCCAAGGAGGATGCCGAAGTCTACGCGCGCATCATCGAGGGCATCCGCGGCGGCTCCGACGCCATCGTCTATCCGACAATTCCGATACACGGGATGCCGCCTTTTCCCAAGGATGGGCCCGCGGTAGAGCGTTTTTCCACCACGGAAGCGTTGGCTCGACGTGGTTTGCTCGAGTGGGCGGCAGTCGACCCCGGCTCGGTCAACTTCGCGTACTACGATGAGTTGCGCGAAGACGTAGAAGGATTCGTATATACGAATCCCGAGGATCACATCCGCCACGCGCTAACGTTGGCGCGGCGCTTTCGTTTCCATCCCGCCTTCGCCATATACGAACCGGGGTTTGCACGGATGGGCGCAACTCTGCATTGGCGCTGCAGCTGTCCGGCACCCATCTATCGATTCATGTTCTCCTCGGGCTACACGTTCGGGTTTCCGCCGGCCGACTATGCACTGACTGCTTACCTGAAACTGCTCGACCAAGTGGCTCCAGGCGCCCAGTGGATGATCGGCGGGCTTGCGGTCGATGTATTGCCAATGATCGGGCGCACTGTGATGGAGGGGGGCCATGTGCGGGTGGGGCTGGAAGACGCGCCGTTGGGCTCGGAGCGCTCCAATCTGCAGTGGGTTGAAGCCGCCGCACAAGCGATCACCGATGCGGGCGGTGAACTGGCCACGCCGAAAGATATCCGCGAGCTGATGGAGGCGATCGAGATGGGAGATGGGTGATGCGAGTGACAAGTGACAAGTGACAAGTGACAAAAAGAGAGGCTCCCTCTCCACCGTTAGCGGGGGAGAGGGCGGGGGTGAGGGAGCTCACTCGTCACTGGTCACTTGTCACCCTTCACGCTTCACCCTTCACGTATAATTTCGCTTCCTCCTTCAATCGTGCAAACCGCGGGACTTCAATGACAGCGCTGGCCAGAATCGGCATCACCATGGGCGATCCCTCAGGGGTGGGGCCCGAGATCATCGTCAAGGCCTTGCAGGAAATGTCTCCAGAGCATCGATCGGCTACGGCGGTGATCGGGAATCTGGACTTTCTCAAGCGAGCAGACAAACTGGTCGGTGCAAACTTAAGCTACACAGACCAATTCGATAATGCTCGCGGCGGCGTGGTGCCGGTTGCGCATGTGCCGACAAAAGATATGGCGCGGATCACCGACGGCCAGATCACTGAGGCAGGAGGCGAAGCCGCCTATCAATATGTCGCGAAAGCAGTGGAACTGGCGCTCGCCGGCAAGATTGCGGTCATCGTCACCGCGCCACTCAACAAAGGTGCCATGCATTTGGCTGGCCATCACTTCGATGGCCACACCGAATTGCTGGCGCACCTGACAGGCGCCAAGTCGTCTTTCATGCTGCTGGCCTCAGACAAGCTTTCCGCAGTGCATGTCTCGACGCATGTGAGTCTGCGTGGCGCCACGGAGCGTGCAACCACGGAGCGCGTCCTGGCTACCATTCGCGCCGGCAACGAACATTTCAAGGCGCTCGGTTTTGCCAATCCGCGCATCGCGGTCGCCGGACTTAACCCACACTGTGGGGAAGGCGGCATTTTCGGCAACGAAGAAATCGAACGGATCAACCGCGGCGTCGAGCTGGCGCAGCAGGAGGGCATCAACGTCAAGGGCCCGATCTCAGGCGACACCGTTTTCTATCGAGCGCTCAAAGGCGAATTCGATCTGGTGGTAGCGCAGTTTCACGACCAAGGGCACATCCCGACCAAGCTCATCGCCTTCGACGAGACGGTCAACGTTAGCCTGGGCCTGCCGATCCGCCGCACATCGGTCGATCACGGCACTGCTTTCGACATTGCCTGGCAGGGGAAGGCGAGTCACGTCAACATGCGGGCAGCGGTTGCATACGCTCGCATGATGGCCGACCGGATGCCCGCACGCGCGGCTGCCTGAACGTACCAGGCAAATCTCAACGCAAAGGCGCAGAGGACGCTGAGTACGCAGAGAAAAGCAGCATGAGTTGATGTATATGCTGTCCCCGGAGATTTGGATGTCCCTATCAGACGCCTCGCCCTTTCTCCGACTGTCCCTGGTGATTTGTCCCCCTCTAGTATTTCTCTGCGTCCTCCGCGCCTCTGCGTTGGGTGTTGACTTGCCTGTTCGTCAAAAGTGAACCCAAAGGTCACCATCATCGCCGACGATCTCACCGGCGCGCTCGATGTGGCCGGTCCGTTTGCGTCGCGTGGTCATCGAACTTGGGTGGTCGTAGACGAAGCCGGATGCGAGCGGTCCGTGCTTCAGGGTGCGGAGGTGGTCTCCATCAATTCGGCCTCGCGCCACCTCGCGCCTGGCCTCGCAGCTAAACGCATTCGCGGGATCTCTGGACGCCTGTGCTCCCCGAGCACCGAAGTTTCGATCAAGAAGATCGACTCGACGCTGCGAGGGAACGTCGCTGCGGAAACGCTGGCAATGATGGATGCGGCGGGCCGGCCGAACGCCATTCTGGCACCTGCGTTTCCAGCACAGGGCCGCACGTTCGTGGATGGCGTCGTGCACGTCAATGGCGTTCCGCTCTCGCGCACTGGTTTTGCGCGCGATGCGCTTTCGCCGCCGCCGCTTCAGCCGCTCGACGCCGTATTCCGTAACGCTGCTCCGAGCGCGAAGATCTTCAAAGTGCCTGCTGAGGGGCCATTCGAACTGGCAGCAAGGGGCGAGGACCAGCGCGTCTTCGTCGTAGACGGCCAGAGCGAAGCCGATCTGCGGCACACTGTGGAAGCGTTGGGGCAACGTGTTTCGGACTGCGTCCTGGTCGGTTCCGCGGGCATTGCCGCCGCCGTCGCGCAAGTGTGCATGCCGTCGGGTCCAGCGCGCCAGCGGCCATTCGCTTCCGGTCAACTATTGGTCGTTGTTGGATCGCGCGCGGAGCAAAGCGCCCTGCAAGTCGACGCGTTGTCGCGGGAAGAGGGCGTCCAGATTTATGCCGCGCCCAATGGTCGGCTGGAAACGCTCGCTGCCCATACCAGCGATGCCCCCACCATCGTGCTGCGAGCGACCTCGGCTGCTGGTGAGAAAGAAGGCAACGCCGAAGAAGTGGCAGCTTCGCTAGCGCGACATACGGCGCGGTTGTTGCGCAGTCGCCCAATCGGGGCGCTGGTGGCTACCGGCGGCGATACCGCAATCGCTATTCTCCATGTGCTTGGCCAATCCGCCCTCGAAGTCATGGGTGATCTGCTGCCTGGAATTCCGTATTGTCGCTTGGGAGTGGACGGTCGACCTGTCTGGCTGATTACCAAGGCCGGAGGATTCGGTACGCGGGACACCTTCACCGAACTTGCGCGCCTGTTGCACTCGCCTCGTTAGATGTGTGCTGAGTGTGCCGTGCGCCTGAGTGCACCAGGCTGGAACCAGACGCAACGCAGCGCGGTCCATGCTAGGGGAGGCTGTGGTGGATGAGGAACGGACGCATGAAGTGGAGATTAATAGGCGCGCTATGTGCTTCACTGCTCTCGAGCGGAGCTCCGGCAGCCGATGCACAGAACAGCAACGTCAGACTCGGTCAGATCGGCATCAGTTTCTACGCCGTCACCGGAGGTGTTATCCAGGAAGTGTTGGAACGCCTTGGCCACACTGTCGAGGTCAGTCAGGGTAGTCACAGCCAGATTTTTCCGAGACTCGGTGCCGGCGAGATCGATTTGTTGGTGGCGGCTTGGTTGCCTCATGGCCACGCGATGTACTGGAAGGAATACAAGATGCGGGCGGAGGAACTCGCTGTCCTTTACCGGGGCGCGCGCTTCTACTGGATGGTGCCGACCTATATTCCAGAAACCGCGGTGTCCAGCGTGGAGGATCTCACCAAGGCGGATGTGTTGGCGCGCATGCAGCGTGAGATCCCCGGCACCGGCCCGGATTCCGGCTTGATGATTCAATCGACCAAGATGATGTCGGCCTATGGTCTCGATGCAGCGGGTTACGTGCTCGAGCCTGGCCCGCATGCACGCTGGATCGATCACTACGAGCGGGCGACGCGGGACGGTCGCTGGTTCGTCATGCCATTGTGGAAGCCGCAGTTCATCAACAAGATGGGAAACATGCGGCCGATCGATGAACCCAAACTGATCCTCGGCGAACCCAATACAGGGACATTAGTGGCCAGCAAAGACTGGGTGGCGCGAGCACCCCAACGCACCGTAGCAGTCCTGCGCCGCATTGACCTTGGATTGGATGCTGTGGCCGAAATGGACTACCTCGTTAACAAGGAAGGTAAGACTCCGCGCGAAGCCGCACGCGCCTGGATGACTGACAACCAAGAAATCGTAGACACGTGGTTGGCTAGTGTCCCGTCCCATTAGTTCGTGGCCGAAAACCGGACGAGAATCGACCTCATGCTGCGTTCCGAATCCTCACCAGGTGTGCGCACCGAAGCGCGGAGCAGGGGCCCCTTATTGGGGATGCGACCGCGAAGGTGTGCGTAAGAACGCGATTCCGCCGATGCGCTTTACATCCCGCTGCCGGGTCGCATCCCCGCGAGCGGGGCCCCTGCTCCGCCGTACGCGGGCGCACCTGGTTCCGGTTCGCGCCTTGCCTGAGGCCGATTTCGCCGATTTTCAAACCGACTCTGCTGTGCACACACTGGGCTATGACCACGCATTTCTTCAGGCAAGGGTTGTCCCACGAACCAACGGGACGGGACACTAGTGACTAGCACCCCCTTCGTGTGCCGGCAGGATCGGTTGTATCCCGTCGCCGGGTTCGCGGCAGTGACCGGTATCGTGCTGTATTTTCTTCTCTCGGTGCCGGTCCTGGCCGACACGGCGGCCACCGCAAATCCGCAAGTCGTGGTGGACGCTCGCCGTGACGGTGACGCCGTTTTGGTCGAAGCGCACTCGTCCCTGAATGCGCAAAGGCAGACGGCTTGGGATGTATTGACCGACTACGAGCACTATCCGCAATTCGTTCCGGACCTGACGTCGAGCCAGGTGTTGGCGCGTTCTGGCAACACCGTGATCGTTGAACAGAAGGGCGTGGCGGGATTTTTTCTGTTCCACTTCCCGCTCGAAGTGCGGTTATCGGTTACAGAATATCCGTTCGAACAGGTGACCTCTTCGGCGATCGGCGGCAATTTCAAGGATACGACCGGTGCTTACCAGCTCTTCGTCGAGGGGGAGCGATTGCGCGTGACATATACAGGGCGGCTGATTCCGACGTTCCGCCTCCCGCCGTTTTTCGGGGTTACTGCGATACGCATTGCGGTCGAAAAGCAATTCACCGGGCTGGTTCGGGAGATCCAAAGGCGCGAGGCTTTGCTTGCAAAGCCGAACCAGTGACCGCGGGCCTGGCGCGCTTAGAATCTCTTTACGTCTTCACAGAGCATACCAGCCGGCGTGTAAGATTCACCCCTCCATGACTCCGTACTGCATTGCATGTCCGTAGCCCGCTCGTCTGCTTCCGTATTCCTGTCTCCCGACAGCATTGCCATCGTCGGTGCGGGCGATCGACCGACCAGCTCCGGCGGGGCGGTTCTGCGTAATCTGCTCAAGTCTGGCTACCGCGGGCGGATCGTACCGGTTAACCCGAAGGGCGGCGAACTCCTTGGTCTGCAAGTAGCCGCGTCGCTGAAGGAAGTAAGCCCGGCCTGCGAACTTGCAGTGATCGTCGTGCGCCCCGATGGCGTCCTGGATGTCGTGCGGGAAGCTGCTGCGACCGGACATCGCAATTTACTGATCCTGCCTGGTGGCTTCGCGGAGGCCGGTGAAGAGGGCAAAGCTCGCGACCGCGAGCTTCGTGCGTTGGCCGACGAGCATGGGTTGAACATCGCCGGGCCGAACTGCGCAGGCACAATTGACCTGCTGGATGAGCAGCGGCCGTTTGCGGCGACTTTCTTTCGCGACCTTCCTCGGGCTGGAGGTGTTGCGCTGATTTCCCAGTCCGGCGCAATTGCCGAAGAGGTCGTAGCCTCCAGCCACACCCTCGGTATCCCGCTGGGCGCAATGGTTTCGGTTGGAAACGCCATGCAGTTGGGTCTGAGTGAGTATCTGGAGCATTTCGGCGCCGACCCGGCGTGCAAGGCAATTCTGCTCTATGCGGAGTCTTTCGGGGATGCGAAGCGGTTTCAGGCCCTTGCGCGCTCCGTGCGCAAGCCGATCATCGCGCTCATCGGCGGCCGAACTTCGATCGGCCGCGATGCGGCATTTCGCCATACGGGATCGACCGCGATGTCCAACCAGGACGCCGACGCGTTCTGCCGCGCGGCTGGGATCGTCCGGGTCAGCAGTTTGCGCGAGCTGATGTTGGCGGGTAAAGCATTCTGCGCGCATCCCGGAGGTATCGGGCGACGCGTGCTGTTGTTGTCCAATTCCGGTGGCCCGGGAGTGCTGGCGACTGATCAGTGCGTGCAGGAGGGCTTGGAGCTTCCCACGATACCATCCGCGTTGGTGCCGAGATTGCGCGCTTTCTATCCGCCGGAGGCGGTGGTCGCCAACCCGCTCGACCTGCTGGCTGATGCCCGAGAGGATCGTTTCGGCGGCACACTGGAAGCAGTTCTCGCAAGCGCTGCCGATGCATTCGATGCGATCCTGATCATTCACGTCGTGCCATTCATGGTCGATGCCGGTATCGTGGTCATGCGGCTCGCGGAATTGGCGCGCGATTCTTCGCTCCCGATCTTGCACTCCATGATGGGAACGCTGGAGCACAAGCGGCAGTGGATGATCACCATGGAACGGGCCGGCGTGCCCATGTTCGACAACGTCGAGGATATGGCGGCAGCGGCGGGGATGCTGGCGCGCTACCGGGCGTCAGCTGGTAATTCTTCTGGCAGTTCTTCCACGCAAAGCGCCACCACGCAAAGTCACTGACAGGAGACGACCGTGAAGCTGTACAGTTTCTCCCGCAGTTCGGCCGCATACCGGGTGCGTATCGCACTCGCCCTCAAGGGGCTCAGCTACGAGTACGCGAGCGTGAATCTTCCGAAGGGAGCGCAGTACCAACCCGAATACTCGGCAATCAATCCGCAGAATCTGGTGCCGGTGCTGGACGAAGGCAATCAGCTTTTGTATCAGTCGCTAGCCATCATCCAGTACCTGGATGAGGTGTATCCGGAGCCGCCTTTGCTGCCGCAGGATGCTTTCGGACGCAGCCGCGTGCGTTCCCTGGCGCTGCTGGTGGCGTGCGAGATCCATCCATTGAACAACCCGCGCGTGCTCAACTATCTCACCGGCAAGCTGGGAATCTCCGAGGAACAAAAGCTCGAGTGGTACCACCACTGGGTGAAGGCCGGGTTTACGCCGCTGGAGAAGCGTCTGGCTGACGAGCCGGAGACCGGGCGCTTCTGCCACGGCGATGCCCCGGGTTTCGCCGACTGCGCGTTGGTGCCGCAGGTCGCCAATGCGAATCGTTTCAAGGTGGATTTATCCGCCTTTCCGACCATCGTGCGCATCAACGACGAGTGTCTGAAGCTGGAAGCCTTTCAAAAAGCCGCACCGCAGAACCAGCCGGATTGGGACTAGGCAGCCGTTCAGTGGGGCATCCGGTAGATACATGTGAAATCTGTTATCGATCCCATCGATTGCCAAGCGGTTGTGCGCTTCCGCGAGGTGTTCCGTTGACGTAGAATGGGTCAAGCCGAACTGGGAGAATTCGACTGAAACTGAAAAGGGGCGCCTGCCCCAATTTAGGCTACCCAGGTCCAGGCACGGCGTACGCCCGGGGAAGCGTCCCAGCCGATCGGACAAACCGCCTTTGAAGGTGTTGCAATGAAGATTTCCACCAAGACCATTCCGCTCGTAGCCCTTGTAGTACTCGGTTTCTCGACGCTCCCAGCGCGAGCGGAGGGCGATCCGGCACCGACGATCCAGCGCGAACTCGCCATGCAGAAGTACAAGGGCTGCCATTTCACTGACGAAATGGGGAAATACCTGTACGAGTGCGTGAAGAAGAACGATGGTTTCGGTACGCACTGGTGCTACGACGAGACTCTGGACGTGTTCTGCCCGCCGCAATTCGAAGCGCGTAAGGCGGCGGAGGCGGCTGCTCCGCCCAAAGATAAGCCTACTAACTAAACTGCATCGACGGCGGTTGTCCCCAGGCAGCGCCGCAAACCGATCGCTCGTATGAATCCGCGTCCAGTGATAGTGCGCTTGGCCCGGCCGCTGGAAGCCGGTGACATTGCATTGATGTGTCGCGACCTCATCGAGCGCGGATTGGGATGGTCCTGGACGCGAGCCAAAGTCGCCAAGAACATGGCCAACCGCGACATAACCACCCTGGCTGCGTGTGACGGCAAACACATGATTGGTTTCGCCATGATGTATTTTGGCGACGATCATGCGCATCTCAATCTGCTTGCTGTCAAAACCTCCTACCAACGCAGTGGTCTGGGCCGGCGCCTCGTAGCGTGGCTCGAGGAGTCCGCGCGTTGTGCGGGTATTTCGGCCATCCATTTGGAGGTGCGGGCCAACAACACAGCTGGACGGCGTTTCTACCGCGCGCTCGGCTTTCAGGAGGTGGCGCTATTGCCGCGCTACTATCGAGGAGTCGAGTCGGCGATCTGGATGGCCCGCGACCTTCGCACCCGCGCTGCCCAACCGCGCGTCCAAGGCCCTCAATCGACGTAGCGCAGCGCGCCTTTCGCCAGCAGGGCTGGTTCATCCCAGAATTGCAGTTTCTCCCCGCGCTTGACCTTATTCTCTGCCTCCGCCTCCTTCTGCCTGACCAGCTTTAGCTGAGCCGCTACACGCTGCGCTTCGTCCAGTGGCACCGCCACGACGCCGTCCCGGTCCCCTACGACAAGGTCACCGGGATGGATCGCAACACCGCCGCAGCTGACCGTCAGATTTATCGCACCGGGGCCCGTTTTGAACCCGCCGTTGGGTACGGTGCCGAGCGCGAACACCGGGACGCGCGCGGAAAGAATGCCCTTCACGTCCCGCACCAGCCCGTCGCAGATCACGCCTGCCACACCCAAACGCCGCGCCCAGTGCAGCCACAAGTCGCCGAGTTTGGCCGCGAGCAAGTCGGCGCCGCCCGCGATGACGACAACGTCTCCTTTCTTAACGAAATCCAGAATCGCCATCACCGCGAGAAGATCTCCAGGACTGCATAGCGCGGTTACCGCAGGGCCGCAACAATACATGTCCGGGGAGAGCGGTTTGATCCGATGATCGAGACAGCCACCGCTGTTGAATGCATCGGTCACGAAACCGGTGGGCGCACCCTTGAACGAGCGCATGAGCGCAGCGGAGGGTCGCACGATTTCTCGGCGAACGGTGAGAGCGACAGGGTCTCCAATCATGTTTCGATACCTGAGTTGTTGATTTGTCGAGGGGCGCTCTTCTGCCTATTGGTCCGGTGGCGCGCTGCGCGGAACGACGTCGACCAATTCGACCTCCCAGATGAGAGCCGAGCCTGGCGGCACGTCGTTTGGATACGGATACTTGTAGCCGTCGTAGGCGAGTTTGGGCGGGACGATGATGGTGCGCTTGCCGCCCACTTTCATATCGGCGATACCCCTCTCCAGACCGGGCATTACGCGTTTGAATCCGTACAGGAAGGTCAAGGACTCGCCGCGCGCCTCCGAGCTTGCAAACTGGTGGCCTTTGTTCTCCGGTGCACTCGGGTCATATAACCAGCCGGTGTAGCGAAGGACCACGTAGGCATCGGTCTGCGGGGCGCGTCCCGTCCCCGCGGTGCTATCGATGACCGTCAACTTGGTGGGTAGAGAGGCTGGAGCACTGGGCTCTTCGCTGTGCAAAACTGAAGCGGAGCAGGCTAGAGCGAGTACCAGGCAGAAGCGGGCGAGTACGGGTGCGGGCATGAAAGTCTCGGAGGCGGCGGCTAGTACGATCGTGGCAACCGATTCAGGCATCGGAGCTTGGTCGGCATTATCTCCTAACTTGCACGGCGACTTGGATCCTTTGGCGAGTTGCATCCGCTTCAAAGCTCGAGGGGCGGTTCTCCGGTGGACGTCTTGAAAGGACTATGTTCATTCAGTTCATCCAGATAGCCGCCGATGCCGCGGGACTCACGCTCGAGAAAGCGTTTCACGGCAGTTGCGAATTGCGGGTGCGCCAACCAGTGTGCCGACAACGTTCGTGTGGGAAGGAGGCCTCGGGCGAGTTTATGCTCGCCCTGGGCACCCCCCTCGAACATCGCGATTCCGCGCGCGATACAGAATTCGATCGCCTGGTAATAACAGGTCTCGAAGTGCAAGCCCGAATAGAACTCGATGGCGCCCCAATAGCGGCCATACAGCGTGTGACCGTTGTGTATATTCATGGCGCACGCGATCGGCTTTCCCTCGCGCTCACCCACCACCAGCAAGACGTTGGCTGGCATCTGCTCGGCCAGCCTTCCGAAAAATGCGCGCGAGAGATAGGGCGTGGAATGATGCTGACGATAAGTGCGGTTGTAGCAGCGCGTGAAAAAATCCCAATCCGCTTCCGTCGCTTCATCGCCCGACAACCAGCGGAATTGGATACCCGCTTCGCGGACACGCCTGCGCTCCTGCTTGATCTTCTTGCGCTTGTCATGGCTCATGGTGGCCAGATAGTCGTCGAAGTCTCTGAAACCGGGATTCGCCCAATGGAACTGCACGCTCGAGCGCAGCATCAGCCCACGTGCCTTCAGTTCCTCCGCCTGTTCCGGAGGCGGGAAAAGGATATGTAGCGAGGAGGCTTCACTGTTGGCTGCCAACTCGAATGCCGCATCCAATAGACTACGTCGCCCGGCGGCGGTGGGAGCCAACAATCGCGGACCCGTGGCCGGGGTAAACGGGACTGCGCAAAGCAGTTTGGGATAGTAGCTGAGGCCGTGCTGCTGATATGCCTCTGCCCAGCTCCAGTCGAAAACGTATTCGCCGTACGAATGCGTCTTGAGATAGAGGGGCATCGCTCCGGTCAACGTCGCACCCTCCCACTGTGTGATATAAGCGGGTGCCCAGCCGGTGGAGGCGCTCGCGCATCCGGTCTCATGCAGCGCGTGCAAGAACGCATGACTCAGGAATGGGCTGTCTCCAGCCAGACGATTCCAGTCCTGTGGGGGAATCTCGGCCAGAGAGTCGAGGACGCGCACGTGTTTTGAAGGCATCAACTAGAGAAGACCGAGTCTTGCGTGCGCGAGCAAAGTGATCTGGGTCTTGCGCCGGAACGCGCAGGAGGCCCCACAAACTAGAACGCGTTCGATCCGGCGCTTATCCCGCTGCGGGGTCGTATCCATCGGCCAAGCCCGACACAACTTACTTCGCCCTCCACAGTTGCGCACGGGGGCGAGGACGCCGTGTAGCTCACGGCGCACGCATTTATCTCTCGTGCGGGAGTGTCTATACTGTCGCGGGTAGGGCTCAGACCGACGGCAGGTCCTTAAACTTGTGGGGTGCACCATGAAGAAAATCGAAGCTATCGTCAAACCGTTCAAGCTCGACGAAGTACGTGAGGCGCTCTCTGAGATCGGGGTCACCGGCCTGACCGTAACTGAAGTCAAGGGGTTCGGACGCCAGAAAGGCCATACCGAACTATACCGGGGAGCGGAGTATGTGGTGGATTTTCTCCCGAAAGTGAAGGTGGAGGTGGTTGTTGCCGACAAACTTGTCGAGACTGCCATCGAGGCTGTGATCAAAGCCGCGCGCACGGGCAAGATAGGCGACGGCAAAATCTTCGTCAGCAGCGTGGAGCAGGTTATCCGCATTCGCACCGGCGAGACCGACGAAGCCGCCGTTTGACCGGGAGCGCCGGGCGGAAATCTCAGCCACGGCAATTCGCGGCGAGGTTTCACATCGGGATCTCGATCTACGAGCCACGAACCACCAACCACGATTCACGAACGTCGAACCACGTAAGTCACTCATCCGGCGTATCGTCTCTCGCCTCGCACCGGGCGCCACTGGCCTGCAATAGCACCATCACCGCTCCACCGCCGCCGTCATTGGGGCGGGCTTCGCAGTAAGCCAGCACGGGAGCGCGCTGGGCGAGCCATCCAGCTACCTTGCGCTTGAGAACCGGCTGCCGGTTTTTCGAACCCCAGCCCTTCCCGTGGATTACGCGCACGCAACGCAGCCCGCGCCGATGCGCCGCGCTGAGGAAGTCGGCCAATAACTCCCGCGCCTCATCCGTGCGCAGGCCGTGCAGATCGAGTTGATCCTGCACTGCCCACACGCCTGAACGCAGCTTGCGGAGTATTTGGGGCGACATGCCTTGACGTAAGAACGCGAGGGCATCGCCGGACTCGAGATCCGCTTCGAGTGCCGGAGCATCGCTGAGGCTATCCTCCAGCACCTTGCGGTCGTCCGCCATGCGTTGGGCCGGGATGGGCGCAGGCCGAGGTGTCGGATGCAAAACCCGCCCCTTGTCTGGCAGTGGGATGGCATCCTTCACTGCCTGGCGAAAGACCTCGGCCTCTTCCTTGGCGCGATCCGCTTTAGTCGAAGGTTTGCTCATTTGGCTTCGAACCACCACCGACTTAGTGCCCGAGTTCGTCGAGATATCGTTCGGCATCCAGCGCCGCCATGCACCCACTGCCGGCGCTTGTCACGGCTTGGCGGTACACATGATCCTGCACGTCTCCTGCGGCGAATACACCTGGGACGCTGGTCGCTGTGCTATTGCCGGCACGGCCTCCGTGCGTGACGATGTAGCCGTTCTCCATCTCCAACTGACCTTCGAATATCTGTGTATTCGGCGTGTGTCCGATTGCGATGAACAGCCCTTTGAGTTGCAGGTCGCGGGGCTGGCCGGCATGTGCCGGTTTGATGCGGATGCCGGTTACTCCACTGTTGTCGCCCAGCACTTCGTCCAATGTAGTGTTCCATTCGATGCGCACGTTACCCCGCTGGGCTTTCTCGATCAGCCGGTTGGACATGATCTTCTCAGCGCGGAATTTGTCGCGACGGTGAACGACGGTTACGGTCTTGGCAATATTGGAAAGATACAGGGCCTCTTCTACGGCGGTGTTGCCGCCACCGATGACCGCCACGTCCTGGCCTTTGTAGAAAAAACCGTCGCAGGTGGCGCACGCAGACACCCCCTTGCCCATGAACTTCTGCTCGGAGGGCAGGCCAAGATACTTGGCGGAAGCGCCAGTCGCGATGACCAGTGCATCGCAGGTATAGGTAGCCTGATCACCTATCAGCGCGATCGGCTTGGTTGCCAGATTGGTCGTATGGATATGGTCGAAGACGATTTCGGTGCCGAAGCGCTCCGCGTGCTTCTGGAATCGCTCCATCAACTCGGGCCCCTGGACGCCGTGTGCATCCGCAGGCCAGTTGTCGACATCCGTGGTGGTCATGAGCTGGCCTCCTTGCGCGATGCCCGTGATGAGAACCGGCTGGAGGTTGGCGCGCGCAGCGTAGACGGCCGCGGTGTAGCCCGCAGGGCCGGATCCGAGGATCAGCAAGCGGACGTGACGGGGAGTGGCCATGATCGGGGGTTCGAAGCTTCGTTGAGTGAGAAGTGAAATTGAGCAACAACGGAAATCTAGCAGCAGCACCGCTACGGTGTCGAGTGCCGGGAACTCACTTCGCGCGACTAGCCGCCGATTGCTTGGACCGCTGCTTAGCGTCCCGACATGGCTTAGACCGGCTTGCACGGCTATAATGCCGCATGTGCGTAACCCTATGTAGGCAGGATGTTTTTTAGAGCGAAGTCCGCGCGCGTACGCCAGCGGACACCACTCCCGCCGCGCATCACGGCGCGCCTGCGCGAATCCTGGTGGTTGGCGCTGGTTGCGATCGCCATCTACCTCGTCCTTATCCTCTCCACGTACGACAAGGCCGACCCCGGATGGTCGCACAGTATCGCTGCTAGCCAGGTGCACAACGCAGGCGGCCGCTTCGGTGCCTGGGTGGCAGACATGCTCCTGTACCTGTTTGGCTCGTCAGCCTACTGGTGGGTCGTGTTCTGTTTGTTCACAACCCTTTGGGGCTACCGTCGTCTCGAGGTCGCCGGCGATTCCGATCGACGCCCCTTCTGGATCGCCTGCATTGGTTTCGGTGCGCTGATACTCAGCAGCGCGAGCTTGGAGGCGTTGCGGCTGCATTCGCTTTCGGCTGCCCTGCCACTTGCCCCAGGAGGCATGCTCGGCTTGGCCATCGGTGGTCCGCTTCAGCGCTTCTTCGGCTTTACCGGCTCCACCCTCGTACTGTTATTCACTGGTGCAATCGGGCTGAGCGTGTTTACCGGGTTATCCTGGTTAGCGGTGTTGGAAAGACTGGGCGAGTGGGTCGAACGTGCCTGGACGTGGGGCGCGCAGCGGTGGCGTGCTTCGCGTGATCGCAAGGCGGGCGAGGCGGCGGCGCAACGGCGCGACCAGATCGTGGAGGTGGAAAAACAGATCCTCGACGACCATGAACCGATCCATATTGAGCCTGCGCAGTTGGCGATTCCAAAGTCCGAACGCGTGCGGCGCGAAAAGCAGAAGCCGTTGTTCGAAGACCTGCCGGACTCGCCATTGCCACCGGTACATCTGCTGGACGAGCCTGGCTTCAACGTCGAGGTGCTTTCCGCGGACACGCTGGAGTACACCTCGCGACTGATCGAAAAGAAACTGCTCGATTTCGGTATCGAAGTGAAAGTTGTCGCGGCTTACCCTGGCCCGGTAATCACGCGCTATGAGATCGAACCGGCGGTGGGAGTAAAGGGCAGCCAGATTGTAAATCTGGTGAAGGACCTTGCGCGCGCGCTCTCTGTGGTGAGCATCCGGGTAGTGGAGACCATCCCGGGCAAATCGTGCATGGGTCTGGAGATCCCCAATCCGAAGCGGCAAGTGGTCCGATTGTCCGAAATACTGAGTTCGCAAGTGTATGCGGACATGGGCTCGCCGTTGACCTTGGCAATGGGCAAGGATATCGCGGGTAAACCCATCGTCGCGGATCTTGCGAGAATGCCGCACTTGCTGGTAGCAGGTACGACCGGATCCGGCAAATCGGTCGCGATCAACGCGATGATCTTGAGCCTGCTGTACAAGGCCACGCCGAACGAGGTGCGACTGATCCTGGTCGACCCCAAGATGCTGGAACTGTCGGTCTACGACGGTATCCCGCATCTGCTTGCACCCGTGGTCATCGACATGAAGCAGGCAGCGAACGCGCTTACCTGGTGCGTTGCCGAGATGGAGCGCCGCTACAAAGTGATGTCGTCGCTGGGTGTGCGCAATCTGTCGGGCTTCAACCAGAAAATCAAGGATGCCGAAAAAGCTGGCGAACCCATCAAAGACCCGATGGCGCTGAGCGTGGACAATCCACCACCGCTCAAAGAGCTTCCCATGGTCGTGGTGGTGATCGACGAACTGGCCGACCTGATGATGGTCGTAGGAAAGAAGGTGGAGGAGTTGATCGCACGCCTCGCGCAAAAGGCCCGAGCCGCCGGTGTGCACCTGATCCTGGCTACGCAGCGGCCCTCGGTCGACGTGATTACCGGCTTGATCAAGGCAAATATTCCCACGCGCGTGGCCTTCCAGGTGTCGAGCAAAGTGGATTCGCGCACGATTCTGGATCAGATGGGCGCCGAGTCTTTGCTCGGCCAGGGGGACATGCTGTATTTGCCTCCGGGGACCGGGTACCCACAACGAGTGCACGGTGCGTATGTCGCGGACGACGAAGTGCACAAAGTGGTCGAGTACCTGAAATCGCGCGGACAGCCTCAATACATCGAGGGTTTGCTGGAGAGCGGCGAGGAGGAGACCGGCGAACTCGGCGGGCTGGAGGAAGGCGATGCCGAATCCGATCCCCTTTACGATCAGGCTGTGGAGATCGTGCTCAAAACCCGCCGCGCATCCATCTCGCTGGTGCAGCGCCATTTGCGCATTGGCTATAACCGTGCCGCGCGGCTCATCGAGCAAATGGAGCGGGCCGGTATGGTGTCGAGCATGCAGTCGAATGGAAATCGCGAAATATTGACGCCGGCGAAAGAGTGAATGGGTGAATGAGTAAAGGAGTGAAAGTGAATGCATTGACTCGCTTGGCTCTCGTGCTGCTGGGTATCGCTGTGGGCAGCGCGGCGCATGCCGCGGGCAGCATCGAGAAACTCAAAGCTTTCGTGGCACAGACTCAGTCTGCGCGCGCAATATTTACCCAGCAGGTCATGGACAAGGATGGCAAGACGATCCAATCGGGCAGCGGACGCGTCGCGTTCCAGCGGCCGGGCAAGTTTCGCTGGGAGTACCTGAAGCCCTATGAGCAACTCATCGTCGGCGATGGCGAGAAGTTGTGGGTATTCGACAAGGACCTCAGTCAGGTCACGGTGAAGAAACTGGAAGGTGCCCTGGGCAGCAGCCCGGCAGCCTTACTGGCAGGCAGTAATGAGATCGAGGAGTACTACAACCTTGACGCCACAGGCACCAAGAATGGTCTGGACTGGCTGGCTGCTTTTCCCAAGAACAATGACACCATGTTCGAGAAGGTGAGGATGGGCTTCAAGGGCAACACGCTCGATACCATGGAGTTATACGATCATCTTGGTCAAGTCACTGTGATCCGCTTCAGCAAGATCGAAAATAACCCAAAACTCGGACCATCGACTTTCAAGTTCACGCCGCCTGCGGGGGCAGATGTGATTTCGGACCAATAAAGGTGAATGAGGTGAAAAAGTGAAGAGGTGATTCCCCTCTCCCGGCCTCTCCCCGGGCAGGGGAGAGGAGTTCTATTACCCCTTCACCTCATTCACCCTCTCACCTCTTCTCCTCCTTCAGTGGCACAAGCGCCCGCCGACCTGTTCCCGCCTCAGAAGCCTGCGGCACCGCTGGCCGAGTTGATGCGCCCGCAGAAGCTCGAGGACGTGGTCGGCCAAAGGCACTTGCTCGATCCAGGCAAGCCGCTTGAAGTTGCGGTGCGTGCCGGCAGGCTTCACTCGATGATTCTCTGGGGGCCTCCGGGCGTGGGCAAGACGACGCTCGCGCGGCTGCTCGCCCGCTCAAGTGACGCTGACTTCATCGCTTTGTCCGCGGTATTCTCCGGCGTGAAGGACATTCGCGAGGCAGTGGCGCAAGCAGAGCGAAGTCTGCGCGATGAGGGCAAGCACACGATCTTATTCGTGGACGAAGTGCATCGCTTCAACAAAGCTCAGCAGGATGCTTTCCTCCCGTTCGTCGAGCAGGGCCTCTTGACCTTCATCGGTGCCACGACCGAGAACCCTTCGTTCGAAGTCAACGGCGCTTTGCTGTCACGAGCTGGGGTGTACGTGCTCCAACCGTTGACCGAAGAGGAATTGAGTGTGTTGTTCGAGCGTGCTCGTGCCTTGGCCTTTCCGGACTTGAGTTTCGCCGAAGAAGTCAGAAGGATGATCACCGAATTCGCCGATGGAGATGCTCGACGGCTATTGAACATGCTCGAGCAAGTGGGCGCGGCAGCGCAAACGCAACAGCGATCCATAGTGGACGCAGATCTCGTGAGCAACGCGCTAGCGGAGCGTATGCGGCGATTCGACAATGGCGGCGATGTCTTCTACGACCAGATCTCGGCCTTGCACAAGTCGGTTCGTGGATCCTCGCCGGACGCCGCGCTCTACTGGCTCGTGCGCATGCTGGATGGCGGCGCAGATCCTCTCTACCTCGGCCGGCGCCTCGTACGCATGGCGACCGAGGACATCGGCCTTGCAGACCCACGCGCTCTACGGTTGGCTCTGGATGCTTGTGAGACCTACGAGCGGCTAGGATCGCCGGAGGGCGAACTGGCGCTGGCACAGGCCGCTCTCTATCTGGCGTGTGCCCCGAAGAGCAACGCTGCATACGTCGCATATAATGACGCCCGCGATTTCGTGGGGCGCGATGGCTCGCGGCCTGTCCCCGTGCATCTGCGAAATGCACCGACACGGTTGATGAAGGAAATGGGCCTCGGGGCAGCCTATCGATACGCGCATGACGAGCCCGACGCATACGCCTCAGGGGAGGATTATTTCCCTCAAGGTATGCCGGAAGTGCGATTCTATTCGCCGTCTCCGCGTGGCATGGAGGCAAAAATCGGCGAGAAGCTGGCGCATCTGCGCGACATGGATGCGGCCGCGAAGAAGAAACCTTGAACCTTTGCGCTCCGTGCGCCACCGTGATTACTCGAGGCCTGCATGCTTGACGTACAACTGCTGAGGAACGACCTGGATGGGGTGGCGAAGCGTCTCGCCACGCGTGGTATCACCATCCCGATCGATGACGTTCGCGAGCTGGAGGCCGCTCGTAAAGTCGTACAGACGCGCACCCAGGAACTGCAGAGCAAGCGCAACACGCTCTCCAAGAAAGTTGGAGAGGCGAAGCACAAAGGCGAAGATGCTTCCTCGTTGATGGCCGAGGTCGGTGGCGTCGGCGATGAACTGAAACGAGCGGAGACGGAACTCGAAGTCATACAGCAGAAGCTGAACGATCTCCTCTTGGTGATCCCGAATATCCCGCACGAGTCGGTCCCCGTCGGCCGATCAGCCGATGAGAATCTCGAAGTCAGACGGATCGGGACGCCACGCAACTTCGATTTTCCTGTAAAGGATCACGTCGACCTCGGCGAACAGCTTGGCATGCTGGATTTCACGCGTGCCATCAAAATCTCGGGCGCTCGATTTACGCTGATCACCGGTGCC
>Ga0207689_10002046_pt1 | contig 19044 bp, 19 predicted proteins | sample KBSMisM52_FD_184312 | JGI IMG/M metagenome (GOLD analysis project Ga0207689, IMG submission 184312) | Miscanthus rhizosphere microbial communities from Kellogg Biological Station, Michigan, USA - KBS Miscanthus M5-2 (SPAdes) (version 2) | ecosystem: Host-associated > Plants > Roots >... | reverse complement strand
ACCGATCCGGCGTGCCCCCTGCGCAGCAACCGTCAGACCAGCCAGCCGAACACGCTCAGGCCAGCGGAAGCTGGTCTCCCCCGGTCGATAGCCACGTGCACACCGAATGGTCGTGGGACGCGCCACGCGAGGCGTCCATGGTGCACAGCTGCGAGCAGGCCGTGGCGGCCGGCCTGCCCGGGGTGGCCGTCACCGACCATCTGGACTTCACCACCTGGACCGACGGTGACCAGATCGGCTCGATGGACCTGGACCCGCACCGGTACGCCCGGATGCACCTGCTCGACATCGCGGGCTACCTCGCCACCCTGGACGACTGCCGTCAGCGCTTTCCCGAGCTGCGTATCCTCTCCGGTGTCGAGATCGGCGAGGCCCATCTGTGGGCGGCCAGCGCAGCCGCGACCGTGGCCAAGGCCGGCCCCGGCGGGCCGGACCGGATCCTGGGCTCGCTACACGCCATCCCGCACGAGGGGCGGCTGACGGCCGCCGATGACCTGTTCCGGCAGATGCCCGCCGGCGACGTGATGCGCCGGTACTTCGCCGAACTGCTTCGGCTGGTCGAGGGCAGCAACCTGTTCCAGATACTGGCGCACCTGGACTTCCCACGGCGGATGTGGCCGCGGGCGGCCGGACCGTACGAGGAGCAGGCGTTCGAGACTGAGTACCGGGCTGTGTTGAACGCCCTGGCCGCCAGCGACCGAATCCTCGAGGTGAACACCAAGAGCCCGCTGGTCTCGGCCGGCCTGCTGGGCTGGTGGCGGGAGGCGGGGGGACGGGCGGTCTCGTTCGGCAGCGATGCGCACCAGCCCTGGCGGGTGGGGGACAAGTTCAAGCTCGCGGTCGATGTGGTTGAGGCGGCGGGCTTCCGGCCTGGCCGCGACCGGTTCGACTTCTGGCGGCTCTGACCCTCGCTGAGCCGGCGTGGATGCCGTGTTCACGTCATCGGCAGCGCCGACCGGAACGCCATGGAACTGGGCTTTCATTGCGTCAGGACGCACTGGATCCGGGGTTTCATGGCGTTCTGCGACAGGGCCTGTGACCGGTGGCGGACCGGTGCCCGAGCGCCGGAGGAAGGCTCCGGTCCGCCGCCGGTGGCTCTCAGGTCCAGGTGTCGTCGAAGCGCGCGATCATCTCATCCCAGCTTTCGCCCTCGGTGCCCCCGTGCTCGCGGGCACTGCTGTCCTGGGCGCTCTTTGCGGAAGCATCGTGCGTCCAGCCGCTGGACTCCTTGTCGTCCACGGCGGCTCGCGGCGTGGGAATGGAACGGCTCTGACAGTGCACGGCGAAGCGCAGCTCTGCGTAGTAGGTCTCCCGGTCGCGGAGTTCGGCACGGGCTTCGGTGTGCGCCGGGCGGCTGTTGCCGCCCGAGCGGAAGGGGAGGTCGGCGCGGTGATCCCCGCCCTCGTTCGCTGATAGGCCCTCGTCCGGGCAACTGCTGGCCACGACACACACCTCGTATGCGGATCTAACACGGAGCGAAGTTGTTTCGCTACCATTTGTAATGTAACACTACGTACTTTACCCAATGCAATGGGTAACAAGGTAATAGTTACCTATCTTCCGGGCTAGGTTACAAAGAGTGACAAACTTGCAACTGGAGAGGCGCTGGGGATGGCTGATTCCAATGGGGACGCAGGAACACGCCGTGGGGCACGCGCCGGGCACGTTCGGTAGTAATAATTGTGATACAGCGGTCACTGTCCGCGCATGACATTGCCGAAGTTCGGGCCGCTCGAGGGAGCGGGACGGGCGCACCGGCACCGGCAAGACGCCGCACCTCCCGCCCCACCCCCACCACCCACCGCGCAAGCCACAAATTCCGTGGGACGCGAACGCCATGAAACCCCGGATCCAGCGCGTTTAAACGCACTGGATGTCCGGTTTCATGGCGTTAGGGAGCGGATCGGCGCGGGGGCGTGGCGTGGGCGAGGGCGTGGCGAGGGCGGGAACGTCGCGGGTCGGGAGCGTCGCGGGTCGGGAGCGTGGCGAGGGCGGGAGCGTGGCGAGGGCGGGAGCGTCGCCGGGGTGGGGCGTCGCGCGGCGGGCGTGGTTGCGGGGTCAGGGGTGGATGTCCGATTCCCGCCAGTTCTGGTCGGTGCGGGCTGGCATTGTAGAAGGCGTGAGCCAGAACAGCACGATCACAAGCGGCGTGGCCGCGCTCGACGACGAGCGGCGCTACCAGGCCGCGGTCAGCAAGGATCCCCGCTTCGACGGGGTGTTCTTCATCGCGGTGACCTCGACCGGCATCTACTGCCGGCCGTCCTGCCCGGCGATCACGCCGAAGCGGGCGAACATGCGGTTCTACCGCAGCGCGGCGGCGGCCCAGGAGGCGGGCTTCCGGGCCTGCAAGCGGTGCCGCCCGGACGCCTCCCCCGGCTCGCCCGAGTGGAACATCCGGGCCGACGTGGTGGGCCGGGCCATGCGGCTGATCGCGGACGGGGTGGTCGACCGGGACGGCGTCGAAGGCCTGGCCCGGCGGCTCGGCTACGAGCAGCGCCAGGTGCGCCGGCTGGTCACCGCCGAACTAGGCGCCGGACCGCTCGCCATCGCCCGGGCGCAGCGCGCGCAGACGGCACGGATCTTGACCGAGACCACGGCGCTGCCGCTGTCCGAGATCGCTTTCGCAGCCGGCTTCGCCAGCATCAGGCAGTTCAACGCGACCATCCGCGAGGTTTTCGCGGTGACCCCGACCGACCTGCGCCGTGCTGGTCCGGGGGGACGACCCCCCGGATCCCCCCGCGCTTGGGGGGGCGACCCGCCCCCCCAAGCCCCCCTGGGGCTCCGGCTCGCCTACCGGGCCCCGATCGACGGGGAGCGGATGCTGGGCTACCTGGGCGCCCGGGCCATACCGGGGGTCGAGGAGGTGCGCGAGGGCCGGTACCGGCGGACCACCATGCTGCCGAACGGGCCGGGGGTCTTGTCCCTCGCGCCGGCATCGGGCTACGTCGACTGCGAGCTCCAGCTCGAGGACCTGCGCGACCTGACCGCCGCGGTGCAGCGCTGCCGGCGGCTGCTCGACCTGGATGCGGATCCCGAGGCAGTCACCGGCTATCTGTCGGCCGACCCGGTGCTCGGGCCGCTGGCCCTGGCCAACCCCGGACGGCGCTCGCCCGGGCACGTCGACGGCAGCGAGCTGGCGCTGCGGGCGGTGCTGGGCCAGCAGGTTTCGGTGGCCGCCGCCCGGCGGCTCGGGGCGCGGCTGGTGGCCGCCTACGGCAAGCCGCTGTCCCGCCCTGACGGCCCGCTGACCCACGTTTTCCCTGAGGCCGGGACGCTGGCCGCCGCCGACCCGGCCGCGCTGCCGATGCCGCGCAGCCGGGCCCTGGCCCTAACCGGGCTGGCCAGCGCTCTTGCCTCCGGCGAGCTCGTGCTGGACCCGGGGGCCGAACGCGACCGGGCCGAGGCGGTGCTGCTGGCACTGCCCGGCATCGGACCGTGGACCGCCTCCTACATCCGGATGCGTGCGCTGTCCGACCCGGACGCGTTCCTGCCGTCGGACGTCGGCGTGCTGGACGCGCTGGCCCGCCTGGGCGCGGTTCCGGCCGGGACCGGCCCCGCGGCCCGCGGCCGCGCGGCCCGTGCGGCCGCCGCGCTGGCGGAGAACTGGCGGCCGTGGCGTTCCTACGCCGTCCACCACCTGTGGGCGTACCTAGAAGAGAAGGATCGATGATGACGAGCCCGTTCGTGGCGCCGGACCGTGACGCCCCGCGCCTTTCCCATATTGTCAGCTCCCCCATCGGCAGGCTGCTGCTGCTCGGCGACGGGCACGCGCTGACCGGCCTGTGGATGATCGATGCCGAACGGCACACGTCCCGCGCCGGCGACGGCCTGACGCCGAGCCCGGAGTCGTTCCGCGAGGTCGCGGCGCAGCTCGAGGCGTACTTCGCCGGCGAGCTCAAGGAGTTCACCGTGCCGCTGGCGCCGAGCGGGACCCCGTTCCAGATGGCCGTGTGGACCGAGCTGACCAAGATCCCGTACGGGAGCACGATCAGCTACGGCGACATCGCGCTGGCGCTCGGCAAGCGGCTGGTCGCCTCGCGCGCGGTCGGCCTGGCCAACGGGTCCAACCCGATCTCGGTCATCGTGCCCTGCCACCGGGTGATCGGCAGCGACGGCAGCCTGACCGGCTACGGTGGCGGTCTCGAGCGCAAGGAACTGCTGCTCCAGCTGGAAGGCGCGGGACCGGTCACCCTGTGGTGAGATAGGGGCGTGTGCCCTGAGGTACGGCTGAGTCGATGGAACGGATGACGCGCGGGGTGCGTCAAAGCACCATGATGTCTCCTCGCCAGGTTCGCGGAACTGTACTAGCGGTACTGCTGTGCTCGGCGCTGGCTGGGTGCGGCTCGGCCACGGCTTCGGCTCCGGCCGGGGCGGGCGCGACGTCATCGGCGCCGGCGACGTCAGCGGCGCAGGCCGCGTCCTCGGCCCCGGCGTCCCCGGGCTCGTCGTCGGCCTCGGCCTCGGCCACGTCGGCCGCAGCCGCGTCGGCGACCGGGTGCGCCGGCGCAGACCAGGCCACCTCGGTCACCGTGCACCGGGTCCTGCATCTGGTGGAACCGACCCGGGGGACCGCGCTCAGCAAGACCCAGCACAACGCGACCCTGGTGCGCGCGCTGTTCCGTCAGTTGTGCGCGGCCGTCAGCCACCCGTCGGCGGCGAAGGGCGCCACGCTGCACTGCCCGGCCGATTTCGGGATCGTCTACCTGGGCACGTTCTACGACGGCAGCCGGACGCTGGCGAAGTTCAGCTACGGCTTGAGCGGGTGCGAGACGGTGAGCCTGACCGCGGACGGGAAGACCAGGACCACGATGGTGATCGGTGCGGCGTCCGCGGCCGCGCCGAAGTTGCGGCCCGACCTGGCCGCGGTCCTCGGGGTGCCCAGGCTGGCCATAGCCCAGCCGGTGACCGGAACCCGAAACTCCGGCGCGACCCACTGACGACGGACGGCCCGGCTACGGCAGGTTGCCGGACTCGTCGAGGTCGAACTCGCCGTCCTTGACCCCGAGGACGAACGCGTCCCATTCGGCCTCGGTGAAATAGAGCTTGTCGCCGTCGGGGTTGGCCGCGTCGTACATCACGTACAGCCTGGGCTCATCGGCCTTGTGCGGAGCGGCCGAGGTGTCGGTGGTGACGTACACCTCGACCCGGCTCTCCTCGGAATCGACCGCGCTCGCGTCGGCTGGCGCCATGTCGACTGCCACAGCGTCGTCACCCGGTGTATGCATGCGCTCAGGCTACTACGAGCGGATAGGGTCGTGTCCGTGCCCGATCCCGTTTCCGTCAGCTTCTCCGCGGCCGAGGAGGCCGCGTGGTACGCCCGGCTGCCCACCATGTTCGCCGCCGCGGCCGCGCTGTTCACCAGCGCGGACGGCGGGCTGCTGCTGGTCAAGCCGAACTACCGGAATCACTGGTCGCTGCCGGGCGGGATCCTCGAGCACGGCGAGCCGCCGCACGAGGGCTGCCGCCGCGAGGTCAAGGAGGAACTCGGCCTCGACATCACGCCCGGGCCGCTGCTCGTGGTCGGCTGGGCCGGCCCGCACGGGGCACGCCCCCGGCCGGTCGTGCACTTCGTCTTCGACGGCGGGGTGCTCGCCGATGACGTGCCCATCCAGTTGCAGGAGGACGAACTCGACGAGTTCAGGTTCGTCCAGCCGACCGCCCTGGACGACTACCTGCCGCCGATGATCAGCACGCGGGTTTCCTCCGGGCTGCGCGCCCGGGACACTGGGGCGACCGCCTACCTGCCCTGGACCGAGCCATAACCCTGGCGCTGAGCGGTGCCGACGCCTCGCCCGGACGGCTACTCGCCGACCAGGGCGATGATCGTGACTTTTCGGGGTGGATTCGGGCTTGCGGGTGATTTCGGGGCACTATGGCGCACAAAAACCACCCGGGAGCCCCGATCCACCCGGATCTTTGCCGCTGCCGGCGCTCGGGCGGGGCGCGGTCTAGCTGGCGCGGGTGGCCGCTGGTCCCGACCGGACCTGGAGCTGGTCGAGCAGGGTCGCGGTGGCGGCCGCGACCGCGTCGACCGCGTGGCCGAACGCCTCGGCGTTGTGCCCGGCCGGGGCACGGAAACCGCTGATCTTACGCACGTACTGCAGCGCGGCGGCGTGGATATCCTCGTCGGTCACCCGCTCGGCGTACGGCGGGCGCAGGGTCTTGATGCTTCGGCACATGCTTCCGACGGTACCTGGAGGTTCACTCCAGTCCGAGCAGTCCCTCCAGGCCGACGGTCAGGCCGGGCGGGAGGGAGCCGATGCCGCGGACGGCGAGCAGCACCCCCGGCATGAACGAGACCCGGTCCAGCGAATCGTGCCTTATCGTCAGCGTCTCCCCGGTCCCGCCGAACAGCACCTCCTGGTGCGCCACCAGGCCCGCCACCCGCACCGAGTGGACATGCACGCCGTCCACGCTGGCGCCGCGCGCGCCCGGCAGGGCCGACACGGTGGCGTCGGGCGGCGGCCCGAGGCCGGCCCCGGCCCTGGTCGCGGTGATCATCGACGCGGTACGCAGCGCAGTGCCGGACGGGGCGTCGGCCTTGTTCGCGTGGTGCAGCTCGATCACCTCGGCGGAGGGGAAGAACCTGGCCGCCTGGGCGGCGAACCGCATCATCAAGATGGCGCCGACGGAGAAGTTCGGCACGACCAGGACGCGCACGTCCGGGTGCTCGGGGAGCCAGCCGCGTACCTCGTCGAGCCGGTCCTCGCCGAACCCCGACGTGCCGACGACCGCGTCCACATCGTGCAGGACGCACCAGTGCAGGTTGGACATGACCACGCCGGGATGGGTGAAGTCGACCACCACGTCGCAGCCGGTCAGCGCGTCAAGTGCGTCACCCTGATCGACTTCGGCGCCGACCTCCAGGTCCGGCGCCTCGGTGACGGTCCGGACCACCTCGCGTCCCATCCGTCCCCGCGCGCCGAGCACGCCGACCTTGGCCATGGCTGCCTCCTAGCTAGGTCTGCTCATCGTGGATCGCTACACCCCCGATGAGGGGTGTAGCGATCCACGATAGAGAATTCAGGCCTGGAACGGGCTGGGGTCGTCGAAGGGGCCGACGACGGCCAGGGCCTTGGGGCGGGTGAGGATATCGGCGGCGATCGCGCGGATGTCGTCGTGGCCGACGGCGTCGATCGCGCTGAGCACCTCGTCGACCGGTTCCAGCCGCGGGTAGACCAGCTCGGACTTGCCGAGTCGGCTCATCCGCGAGGACGGGTCCTCCAGGCTGAGCACGATCGAGCCGCGCACCTGGCCCTTGCCGCGGATCAGCTCGGCGTCGGTCAGGCCCTCCTCGACCACCCGGGCGATCTCGTCGCGGCAGATGGCCAGTACCTCGTCGGCCTTGGAAGGCAGGCAGCCGACGTAGATGCCCCACATGCCGGTGTCGGCGTGCTGCCCGGAGAAGCTGTACACCGAGTACGCCAGGCCGCGCTTCTCCCGCACCTCCTGGAACAGCCGGGAGGACATGCCGCCGCCGAAGGCCGCGTTCAGCACGCCGAGCGCGAACCGGCGATCGTCGGTCCTGGCCAGCGCTTCGCAGCCGAGCACCAGGTTGGCCTGCTCGATGCTGCGGGAGATCAGCGTGGTGCCCACTCCGGACGCGTGTCCGCGCTGGTCCCCGGCCAGCCGGGGCAGCACGGGCTCGGCGGCCCGCTCGAGCGCCGGGCCGAACGCGTTCCTGACCAGCTCGACCACCGTGTCGTGGTCCAGGTTGCCCGCCGCGGCCACCACCAGGTGCTCGGGCGTGTACCTGGCCTGGTAGTGCTCGAAGATCTGGTCCCTGGTGATCGCGTTGATCGAGTCCGTGGTGCCCAGGATCGGCCGGCCCAGCGGGGTATCGCCGAACAGCTTGGAGGTGAACGCCTCGTGCACGGTGTCCGAGGGGTCGTCGTCGTTCATGGCGATCTCTTCGAGCACCACGTTGCGCTCGGCGTCCACGTCCTTCGGCGTGATCAGCGAGCTGGTCACCATGTCGGACAGGATGTCAACGGCCAGCGGCAGGTCCGCGTCGAGCACCCGCGCGTAGTAGCAGGTGTACTCCTTCGCGGTGAACGCGTTCATCTCACCGCCGGCCGCGTCCATCTCCGCGGAGATCTCCAGCGCGGTGCGTCGCCTGGTGCCCTTGAACAGCAGGTGCTCCAGGTAGTGGGTCGCACCCACGTGAGCATGGTCCTCGTCACGCGAGCCGACCCCCACCCAGATGCCGAGCGCGACCGAGCGCACCGCGGGCAGGGATTCGGTGACTACCCGCAGACCCCCGGGGAGAACCGTGCGGCTGACTCCATGGCCTGATTCGGTAGTCATCTAGTCGTGTTGCCCGCCGCGGGTGCGGTGCCTGGTCCGGCGGTGCCCGTCCCCGCCGTCGCGGTCACCCCGGTCCCGGGGTTCCCGGTGCTCACGGGGACGGTCGCCGCGGGGGTCGCCGCCGCCGGAGAGGTCCTCGCCGGCCGCCTCGCGCTCCACCACCTCGACCGGAACCAGCGACAGCTTGCCGCGGTCGTCCACCTCGCGGATCTCGACCTGGATCTTGTCGCCGATGTGCACCACTTCGTCGATGTTCTCGATCCGCTTGCCACCGTGCAGCTTGCGGATCTGCGTGATGTGCAGCAGGCCGTCCTTGCCGGGCAGCAGCGAGACGAACGCGCCGAACGTGGTCGTCTTCACCACCGTGCCGAGGAACCGCTCGCCGACCTCGGGCATGTGCGGGTTCGCGATCGCGTTGATCGCGGCCCGCGCCGCCTCGGCCGACGGGCCGTCGGTGGCCCCGACGTAGATGGTGCCGTCGTCCTCGATGGTGATCTCGGCGCCGGTGTCATCCTGGATCGAGTTGATCATCTTGCCCTTCGGGCCGATGACCTCGCCGATCTTGTCCACCGGGACCTTGATCGTGATGATCCGCGGGGCGTAGGCGGACATCTCCCCCGGCTCGGTGATGGCGCCGCGCATGACGTCCAGGACGGTGAGCCTGGCCGCGCGGGCCTGCTTCAGCGCCGCGGCCAGGACCGAGGCCGGGATGCCGGCGAGCTTGGTGTCCAGCTGCAGCGCGGTGACCACCTGCTCGGTGCCCGCCACCTTGAAGTCCATGTCACCGAAGGCGTCCTCGGCGCCGAGGATGTCGGTCAGCGTCACGTACTGGCCGCCCTCGTGGATCAGGCCCATGGCGATGCCGGAGACCATGTCCTTCAGCGGCACGCCCGCGTCGAGCAGCGACATGGTGGAGGCGCAGACCGAGCCCATCGAGGTCGAGCCGTTGGAGCTGATCGCCTCCGACACCTGCCGGATCGCGTAGGGGAATTCCTCTCGCGTCGGCAGCACCGGGAGCAGCGCGCGCTCGGCCAGCGCGCCGTGGCCGATCTCGCGGCGCTTCGGCGAGCCGACCCGGCCCGTCTCCCCGGTCGAGTACGGCGGGAAGTTGTAGTTGTGCATGTAGCGCTTGGTGCGGTCCGGGTTGAGCGTGTCGATCATCTGCTCCATCCGGAGCATGTTCAGCGTGGTCACGCCCAGGATCTGGGTCTCGCCGCGCTCGAACAGCGCGGACCCGTGCACCCGGGGCAGCACGTGGGTCATCGCGGCCAGCGGCCGGATGTCGGTGAGGCCGCGGCCGTCGATGCGCAGCCCTTCGGAGATGATCCGCTCCCGGACCAGCTTCTTGGTCAGCGCGCGGAACGCGGCGCTGATCTCCTTCTCGCGCCCCTCGAACTGCTCGGCGAGCTTCGCCTGGGCGAGCGCCTTGACCCGGTCGGTCTCGGCCTCGCGCTCGTGCTTGCCGGCGATCGTCAGCGTCGTGGCCAGCTCCTCGGAGACCTCGCGCGCCACCGCCTCGTACACGTCCTCGGCGTAGTCGACGAAGACCGGGTACTCGGCGGCCTTGGCGCCGTCACCGGCTACCTCGGCGGCGAGCCGCGACTGCGCCTCGCACAGGACGCGGATGAACGGCTTGGCCGCCTCCAGGCCCTCGGCCACCGTCTCCTCGGTCGGCGCGACCGCGCCGCTGGTCTCGTCGGCGAGCAGCTTGAGCGTCCCCGGGGTGGACTCGGCCTCGACCATCATGATCGCGACGTCCCCGCCGTCGTCAGCCGGGAGCACCCGGCCCGCGACCACCATGTCGAAGGTGGCCTGCTCCAGCTGCTCGTGGGTCGGGAAGGCCACCCACTGGCCCTTGATCAGCGCGACCCGGACCCCGCCGATGGGGCCGGAGAACGGCAGGCCCGCCAGCTGGGTGGACATGGACGCAGCGTTGATCGCCACCACGTCGTACAGGTGCTGCGGGTCGAGCGCGAGTATGGTCTCGACGATCTGGATCTCGTTACGCAGGCCCTTGACGAAGGACGGGCGCAGCGGCCGGTCGATGAGACGGCAGGTAAGGATCGCGTCCTCGGACGGACGGCCCTCCCGACGGAAAAACGAGCCGGGAATCCGGCCCACTGCGTACATCCGCTCTTCCACGTCGACGGTGAGCGGGAAGAAATCCAGGTTTTCCTTGGGCTGCTTGGACGCCGTGGTCGCGGAAAGCACCACGGTCTCGCCATCCAGGGTCACCAGGGCGGAGCCGGCAGCCTGACGGGCCAGCCGACCCGTCTCGAACCTGATTGTGTGTACGCCAAATTCGCCGTTGTCGATAACGGCTTCAGCGCTGTGGACACCCTCCACGGGTGAGACCTCCTTGCGGTAGATCCCGCACCCACCCGCCGCCGTGCCGCATGTGGCCTGCTGGCTCGCCTAAGAGGCGGCCGGCCGGTCTTCGATCGAAGCCCTCGGGTGCTGCCGCCTCGAGGGCAGTGCTCGAAGGCACTGTCGTCGAGGGCGGGCAACCCGGGGACCACTACCGAGGACCGGCCCTGGCGCTCGGGGCCGGGGGCTACGGGATGTCAGTGTTGTCGATATTCAGTTGTTCCTGGCCGGCGGAGCTTAGCGGCGGATGCCGAGCCGCTCCCGAACCGCGCGGTAGCGGTTGATGTCCTTCTTGGCCAGGTACTTCAGCAGCCTGCGGCGGCGGCCGACCAGCAGCAGCAGCCCACGACGGCTGTGGTGGTCGTGCTTGTGCACCTTCAGGTGCTCGGTCAGGTGGTTGATCCGCCTGGTCAGCAGCGCGACCTGGACTTCCGGCGAACCGGTGTCACCCTCACTGGTCGCGTACTCCGCCAGGATCTCTTTCTTGGCGGCGGTATCGAGCGGCACGTGGCTCCTTAAGGATTGGCACGAAACGGGCTGATTCCCCGAATGGGAGGATCAGGGGCGAGGCAGCCGCATGAGGGTGCAGCAAACCTCACGCTGACCCGGCTAGTCGCCGGGCAGCGTTTCACAGTACCACGGACGGCGTGCAGTGGCGCCCGCCTGTCAGCGGCACGTCACGTCTCCGAGGCTACGCTCTCCGCCTCGGTGCCCTGTGCAACGGTACCGGGCGCAACGGTACCGGGCGCATCGGTATCAACGATGTGCGCGCCGATCTCCCGGCCGCCGTGCGCGGCGAGGTACACGATGATCCCGGCCACGGTGACGACCGCCATCACCAGCAGGGTGATCCAGTCCAGGTTGAAGTAGGCACGCCCGCTGCCAAGCCCGGACGGCAGCACCACGTTGATCAGCATCAGGATCAGGTACAGGCCGGCGACCACGGACACGGGCCAGGCCCAGCGGCCCATCGTGAACTTGCCGGCCGGCACCCAGCCGCGGGCCCGGGCGATCATCGACCCGATCACGGTCAGCAGGAACGACAGGTAGATCCCGCTGACGCTGAAGGACACCAGCGAGACCAGCACGTTGGTATTGGCCGGGTAGGTGATGAACCAGATCTTGACGTCGTGGGTCGGCGCGGCGAACGCGAGCCCGATGAACACCACCGTGACCAGCGCGCCGCCGAACAGGGCATTGGCCGGGGTCTTGAACCGCTGGCTGACTTCCGAGATCCACGTCGACCCGGGCAGCGCGCCGTCCCTGGCGTAGGAGAACGCGAGCCTGCTGCCGGCCCCCTGCACCGCGGAGCCGCAGGAGAAGAAGGCGAAGATGATCAGGACCAGCAGCACGTCCTGCATGCCGTGCGGTAGCTGGCTGAAGATGTACGGCACCCCGCCGTTCTGGACGGTGAGGTTGGCCGACGCGGCACCGGCCGGCATGGCCAGCAGCAGCGCGGCGGTCAGCACGAACGAGGCGATCCCGCCGCTGAGCAGCGACAGCCGCATGGCCCGGGGCACCTGGCGGCCGGCGTTCCTGGTCTCCTCGGAGATGTCCCCGGCCGACTCGAAGCCGTAGAAGATGTAGACGGGCGCGAGCACGGCGATCAGGGCCGCGCCGAGCCAGCTGCCGCCGAAGTTCAGGCCGAGCGCGTTGGCCGAGGCGTGCTCAGCGCCCAGGGTGCTGGTCAGGAAGCCAAGGCCGTGGTGGAAGCCGTGGATGCCGAGCACGACCGCGACGCCGAACGTACCGAGGATCTCGACGTAGACGCCGAACTGCGCGACCCGGCCCATCACCTTGGCGCCGATGATGTTCAGCGAGGTCTGCAGCGCGAGCAGGACCAGCGTGATGACCAGGAGGACCAGGTGGTTGGTCGGGTCGAGTTGCCAGCCGAGCCAGAGCTTGGCCAGGGAGGTGACGTAGGGCACCACGCCGGTGTCCACCGACGCCACCGTGACGAGCAGCGCGATCCCGTAGAACCAGCCGACGAACCAGCCGAACCTCCGGCCGACCGTGTACTTGCTGTACTGGTAGAGCGCGCCCGCCACCGGGTAGTGGCTGGCCAGCTCGCCGAATACCAGCGCGACCAGGAGCATCCCGGCGACCGGGACCCAGGTCAGCCAGATGTAGGCCGGCCCGCCGGCGCCCAGGCCGAGCACGAACAGGGAGAAGATGCCGACCATCGGCGACAGGTAGGTGAACGCCACCGAGAAGTTCGCGAACAGCCCGAGTACGCGGTTGAGCTGCGGGCGGTACCCGAGGTGCGCCAGCCTTGTGTCGTCCTCGTCCAGGGCCTCGGCAGGCGCCCGTGGCGCCCGTGGCGCCTGTGCCCCCGTGTCCTGCATATTTCCCTCCTCCGGGTCACCGCGGGGAACGCGCCACCCGCGGAATGCAGCAACGTAGCGCACGCGGGCACCGGGCATGAGGACTCTCAGGCAGGGTTCAGCTAATCAGCAGCCCGGGGTCAGCCGGGCCGCCGGTTGAGGGGTTCCTGCCGCCTTTTTAGACTGAGCCAATGCCCGACCTGAGCATTGCGCGCCACCTGCCGGGGGCCCGCCTCCCGCAGGCCCTATCCGGGGGCGAGAGAACCCGGCCAGCCTGGTGGCCGGTTTGGTCGGTGCCGGCCGGGCTGCGCATGCTGCGGGCGGTCCTGGTGATCCCGTCCCTGTTCGCGCTGACCTTCGAGGGCTTCGGCAACCTGCAGATGGCGCTGTTCGCGGCGTTCGGCGGGTTCGCCAGCCTGGTCATGGTCTCGTTCGGCGGCAGCAGGCGGGACAAGCTCATCGCGCACCTCGGCCTGGCCGTGACCGGCAGCCTCGGGCTGATCATCGGCACCGCGGTCAACGGGATCACCTGGCTGGCCGTGCTGGTCACGATCCCGGTGACGTTCGGGATCTTCTTCGCCGGGGTGGCCGGCCCCAACGCGGCCTCCGGCGTCACCGCCGCTCTGCTCCCCTACGTACTGCCAGTGGCCACGCCGGGCACGATCAGCATGATCCCGGACCGGCTGGCGGGCTGGTGGCTGGCCGCCGTCGTCTCGACCGCCGTCGTCCTGCTGATCCCGGCGCCATCCCCGGGAGACCGGCTGCGCGCGGCCGCGGCGGGTTCGGCCCGTACGCTGGGCGCGCACCTGGAGGCCTCGGCGCGCGGCACCGCGACCGCCGCCGACGCCCAGGCCTGCCAGGAGGCCAAGCACCAGCTGATGACCGCGTTCGCCAGCACGCCGTACCGGCCGGTCGGCCTGGCAACGGCCGACCAGGGCATGGCCAGCGTGGTTCAGCTGCTCGAGTGGTGCACCGCGCTGCTCGCCGACGCCACCGAGGGGCACCCGAACCTGGACCAGGCCGCGCAACCCGACCGCGAGCTGTTCGTCCTGACCGCCGTCGTGCTCAGGCAGACGGGTGACCTGCTGGCCGGCACGACCAGCGCGGCGCCGGACATCACCGCGATGGAACGGCAGCGCGAGGCCGCCACCGCCTATCATCAGTCGGCCGCCGACCGGGACATCGACTCGGTCGAAACCGTGGCCCGGCACGCCTTCCACGCACAGGCGATCGCGCTTGTCGTCAGGAACATCGTGGCGGACGCCCTGATCGCCACCCGCCGGGCCGACCCGGAGACGATCGCGGCCCGGCGCCTCAGCTGGTACGGCGCCCAGCCCGAGGGGACGATGGCGGAGCGGCGGGCGGCCTCGATCGCCGGCGCGATGGGCGTCCTGACCAGGCACGCCAGCTTCCGTTCTGTCTGGTTCCTGAACAGCCTGCGCGGGTCGCTGGCGCTGGCCGCGGCGGTCCTGGTGGCGGACATATCCGGTGTCCAGCACGGGTTCTGGGTGGTCCTCGGCACCCTGTCGGTGCTGCGCACCAACGCGGCGTCGACCGAATCCACCGCGCTGCGCGCGCTGGGCGGCACCCTGCTCGGCTTCGTGCTGGGTGCGCTGCTGCTGCTCGGTATCGGCACCAGCACCCCGGCGCTGTGGGCGGCGCTGCCCATCGCGGTGGCCGTGGCCGCCTACGCCCCGGGCGCGCTGCCGTTTACCTTCGGCCAGGCCGCCTTCACCGTGGTCGTGCTGGTCCTGTTCAACCTGCTCGCGCCCGCCGGCTGGAAGGTGGGCCTGCTGCGCATCGAGGACGTGGCCATCGGCTGCCTGGTGAGCCTGGTGGTCGGTGTCCTGTTCTGGCCGCGGGGCGCCTCGTCCGTGGTCGGCGACGACCTCGCCGACGCGTTCCGCCGGGGTGCCGCGTACCTGACCCAGTCGGTGGACTGGGCCCTCGGTACCCGGGACGAGCCACCGGAGGCGGGCGCCGCGGCGGCCACCGCCGGGATCAGGCTCGACGAGGCCCTGCGCGGCTTCCTGGCCGAGCAGGGTGCCAAGCGGGTGTCCAAGGAGGACCTGTGGATGCTGGTCATGGCGTCCATGCGTCTCAGGCTGACCGCCTACTCGCTGGCCGGGCTGAAGGCACCCGAGTACCGCAAACACCACGGCATGGCCTACGCGCGGTTCGTCCTGACGCAGGCCACCGCGGACCTGGCCACCTTCTACGAACGGGTCGCGGTGCTGGTCGGGCGGCCGGTGGCGGGCCAGGTACTGCTGCCGGTCAAGGTGCCGTCGTTCACCGGCCTGAACGGCACCACGTCACGGGCCGGCGCGGATAGCGCGGTGGCGGTCATGGCCGCCCCGGCCGGCGACGCGGACGGGCTGGAGGAGGCCGGGGACCTGGTCCGCGTGGTCACCACCCCCCATCATCCGCACCTGCTCTGGGTGCACGAGCATCTGCAGCACCTCAGCTCGCACGTGCGCGCGATCGCCGAACCGGCCTCGCACGTCGCCGAGCAGCGCCGCCTGCCCTGGTGGCGTTAGTAGTGCGCCATAGCGGTGTTGCGCACCCCCGGGAGGACCAGGGCGCCGAGCGCGCCGATCGCGGCGAGCGCGACCAGGACCAGGCCAGTCGAGTGCAGCGCGGCGACCGGGCCGAGGGTGCGGGCGCGAGTAGCGTACAAGGCCGCGACCAGCCCGATACCGAACGACCCGGCGATCCGCTGCCACGTATTGAACAGCGTGTTGGCGTCGCCGAGCTGGTCCGGCCGCAGCGGCTGGACCAGCGCCTGCAGCAGCGGGGCGACGACTAGGCCGATGGCGACGGAGCGGCCGGCCAGGATCGCCGCGATCAGCCACAGCGGGGTCGCCGTCATGATGAGCAGCAACCCCAGGGTGGCCACGGCGAGCACGGCGAAGCCGGCCAGTACGGTGACCCGTACCGTGAGCCCGGCTAGCCAGCGTGGGGCCAGCACAGCGGACAGCCCGGTGATCAGTCCCTGGGGCGCCAGGGCCAGGCCCGCCGCCAGCGCGCTGCGGCCCTGCACGGACTGGACGAACACCGGCAGCAGGAACACCGCGGCCCAGGTGACCACCGAGGCCAGCGCGCACAGCGCCATGGACAGCGCGGGCCCCCGCTGCCGGGTGAGTGACAGATCCAGGGCCGGCTGCTCGCGGCGCGCGGCCCAGCCGGCGTAGCTGGCGGTCAGCGCCGCGCCGGCGGCCAGCGGGATCCAGGTGACCGGGGCCGTCCAGCCCGCCGAGGCGCCCAGACTGGCGCCCAGCAGCAGGCCGGTCAGGCCCGCCGCGAGCAGGATCAGCCCGGGCAGGTCGAAGCGGGCACCCGGCCGACGCCCCGGCGCCATGGCCTCCGGGACGTAGCGGACCGCCACCGCCGCCAGCGCGCCCAGCGGCACGTTGATCAGGAAGATGGCGCGCCAGCCGACCGCGCCGATCAGCGCGCCGCCGACGGTCGGGCCCAGCGCCGGGCCGAGGAACAGCAGCATGCCCGCCACAGGCGAGATGGCACGGGCACCTTTACTGTCCCGGCCCAGCAGCATGCTCATGGCCAGCGGCACCAGCGGTGCGGCGACCAGGCCCTGGACGACCCGCGCGCCGACCAGCACGCCGGCGTCCGGGGCGAGAGCGCACAGCGCCGAGGCGGCGGTGAACGCGATGACGCTGGCCCGGTACGCCGGCAGGGTGCCGAACCGCCGGGCCAGGAACGCGGTCCCGGCCAGCCCGGCGCCGAGCGCGAGCAGGTAACCGCTGACCGTCCACTGCACCACGGTCAGGCTGGCACGCAGCTCGCGGGCGATCGGCTCGACGGCCACGTTCACGATGCTGGAGTCGAGCATCGACAGCAGCGGCCCGGCCAGCAGCGCGTACTGCAGGAGCGGGCCGGCCCTGGGGACCGGGGCGCCGGGCGGCGCGAGTTCCGTGGGGCCGGCCGGGGCGGTCACGGCTCCTCCTTCGCGAGCTCGCCCAGCTCGGCGAGCCAGGTCAGCTCCTGCTCGTGCCGGCGGATCAACTCGGCGGTGACCAGCGCGCCCCACGAAATGCCGTGCCCGGTCGCGAGTCTGTGCATCGTCTGGTAGTGCGCCAGCTGGTCGCGCACGGCCCGGGTACGGGAGGCGAGGATCCCGGCCCGTTCGGCCGAATTGATCTCAGAGAACTGGCCGAGACGGGCCAGGAACTCCGTCTCGTCCCCCGCCTGCTCGGCCGGCAGCTCGGCCAGCATGTCGTGCAGCAGCTCCCGGCCCACCTCGGTCAGCGTGTAGACCAGCCGCGGCGGCCGGCCCTCCTGCGGTTCGGCGGCCTTGGTGACCGCGCCGGCCTCCTCGAACCGGCGCAGCGCCGGGTAGAGCGAGTTGTTGTGCAGCACGAAGCCGGTGGTCTCCTCCACCCGCTTGCGCAGCTCGTACCCGTGCGCGGGCCCGGACCGCAGCCGTCGCAGGATCAGGATCTCGATGTACGACATATAGTTCAGTGTTACCTATGTCAGACTGGACGTCAATGGCAGGCGGAATTAGAGAGTTTCCCTGGGGATTTTGCTCTCGGTGTGACCGAAAGTGGGTTTATCTACTGAGAAACGGAGATTCCGCGATGAAAACCCAGTTCTATGCCCCTGACCAGCAGGCCACGAGCCCGCAGGACGCGAGCCGGACCGAGCGCCGGACCGCGACGGTACGGTCGATCATGCCGGAAATCCCCCGCACGCGCATCGGCGTCGGCGTCGACGCCCGCAAGCTGTGGGCGGGCGGGGCGGCCAGTGCCGTCGTCGCCGGCCTGGTGGCCCTGGTCGGGGTCCTGATCAGCCGTTGGCTGTACGCTGCCCCGGTGCCGGCCCCGAGCCAGGAGGGCGCCTACGGCGACGTGCGCACGACCGCCCTGATCGTGGCCGTCATGGCCGCGACGCTGGCCGCGACCGGGCTGGCCCAGCTGCTGATGATCGGCACGTTGCGGCCGCTGATGTTCTTCGGCTGGATCGTGGCCCTGGCGACCACGATCATCGTCGTCTTCCCGTTCAGCACCACTGCCCCGCTCGACGCCAAGATCGCCACGGCAGTGGTCAACCTGGCCATCGGCGTCGCGGTGGGCACGCTCGTCGGCGGGGTCGCGGCGCGGTCATCCGCGCCCTACGACCGGATCAGTCGCCACTGAGGGAATGCCGCTGCGGAGCGATGCCGTCGAAACTCGCCGGCATCAGCGGCGCCGGGTTCAGATGCTGGGCCCTGATGGCCGCCAGCAGCGCGGTGAGCTGCCGGCCGAGCCCGGGATCCCAATGCAGGAGGACGATCTCGCCCGGGCTCAGCGGCTTGCCGTCCCAGGTCTGAACACGGTCACCCGACATGGTGGCGCTCCAGCCGGCCAGGGCGGTCAGCCCGCCCCGTGCCGCTGCCACCTCCACCGTATGATTGAACGCCCCGTACGGCGGGCGCCCGATCACCGGGGTCTGGCCCAGCCAGCGGCCGAGCAGCGTCCGGGCCTGCCCCCACTGGGCGGTGGCCCGACCCCGCGTGAGCGTGGTGAGGCGAGGATGGGAGACCGTGTGGTCGCCGATCATCCCGCCCGCGGTGACGAACGCCTTCCAGTAGCTCAGGTGCTCCTTGGCGGCCCCGCTGATGAGGAAGGCCGTGATCGGCAGGTACGTCTGGTGCATGAGGGCCAGCACCTCCGCGCTGGGCGTCCAGCCGTCATCGATGGTGATGTAGATGGCCCGTCCGGCCGGGCGCGCGAAGCAGTACAGCCGGGCCACGGACACGGCGGGAACCTTGGCCGTGGACCGGGCGGGAATCGTGACCGGGACGACCAGCTGCTCGCCGTCCCGCCCGGTCAGCCGCAGCCTGGCCGGGCAGGCCTTCGCGCTCTCGGCCACCGCCACCTGCGTCGATGCGACGATGCTGACCTTGTCGGTGCCGCACAGCAGCTGCGCCGGTCCCGGGCGCAGCGGGCCCGAGGTGTACACGAGCCACCGGCCGGAGCTCGCGCCGGACGAGACGACCCGCAACGGCGGCGGGGTGGTGACCATGACCGTCCTGGTCAGCGGCTGC
>Ga0207689_10002039_pt1 | contig 19067 bp, 16 predicted proteins | sample KBSMisM52_FD_184312 | JGI IMG/M metagenome (GOLD analysis project Ga0207689, IMG submission 184312) | Miscanthus rhizosphere microbial communities from Kellogg Biological Station, Michigan, USA - KBS Miscanthus M5-2 (SPAdes) (version 2) | ecosystem: Host-associated > Plants > Roots >... | reverse complement strand
TGATCGGACAGACTAGGAGAATGAGCGACGGGATGAACCCTCAGGCACAAGAGCACCCGCAGGTCCTCGTGGTGGGCCCGGACGGCATAGCGACCTCGGCCGGCGACCAGGATGAGAGCGGCGGCCGCGAGCGTCCGGTCACCGAGATGGTCGAGCAGCCGGCCAAGGTCATGCGGATCGGCAACATGATCAGGCAGCTGCTCGAGGAGGTCAGGGCGGCTCCGCTGGACGAGAAGAGCCGGGCCCGGCTGAAGGAGATCCACCAGAGCTCCATCAAGGAGCTCGAGGACGGCCTCGCGCCGGAGCTGGTCGACGAGCTCGAGCGGCTGTCGCTGCCGTTCACCGAGGAAGACCTGCCGAGCGACGCCGAACTGCGGATCGCCCAGGCCCAGCTGGTGGGCTGGCTGGAAGGCCTGTTCCACGGCATCCAGACGACGCTGTTCGCCCAGCAGATGGCGGCCCGGGCCCAGCTCGAGCAGATGCGCCGCGCGCTGCCGCCGGGGATGATGCCGCAGCAGCCGGAGCCGGATCCGCAGCACCAGCGGCCGGGCTCGGGACCGTACCTGTAACAACCATGATCCCGAACGGTCCGGGCGCGTGCCCGGCCGACCGGTCCTGCGGCCCCGGGTTATCGGCGGCCCGGCCCCTATGGACGGCCGAAGCGCAGCCGCCCCAGCCAGGCGGCGGCGTCGGCGAACTCGCCGTCCGACGTGCCCGGCCTGACGTGAGTGGACCCGCCGTCGCACCGCGCGTAGCTGCCGAGGAAGCGCACCTCACGGCAGACCCGGCGCAGGCCCATCAGCGCCTCGCCCACCCGGGCGTCGTCGACGTGGCCCTCGCAGTCGATGAAGAAGTAGTACTGGCCGAGCCGGTCGCCGGTGGGCCGGGACTGGATCGTGGTCAGGTTGACGCCGCGCACCGCGAACTCGGTGAGGATCTCGAGCAGCGCGCCCGGGTGGTCCTCGGCGAGGAACAGGGCCACCGAGGTGCGGTCCGCGCCAGTGCGCGCGGGCAGCGGCCCCGGGGGTGACACCACGACGAACCGGGTGACGGCGCTGGCCCGGTCGTGCACGTCGGGGGCGATGACGGCCAGGCCGTACCGGTCCGCGGCGAAGGCGCCGGCCAGCGCGGCGTCCACCTGCCCGTCGGCGGCCTGACGGGCCGCCTCGGCGTTGGACGCCAGCGGCACCCACTCACTATCCGGCAGGTTGGCGGCGAGCCAGCCACGGCACTGCGGCATGGACTGCGGGTGGCCGCCGACCCGCTTGATGTCGCCGAACGCGGTCCCCGGCCTGGCCAGCAGCGCGAACGCGATGGGGATCTGCAGTTCCGCCCGGATGACCATACCGTTCCCGGTGGCCAGGTCGTCGAGGGTCGCGGTGACCACGCCCTCGACCGAGCTCTCGATCGGGACCACGGCCCGCTCGGCCGTGCCGTCGCGCACCGCGGCGAGGGCGGCCTGGATGGTGGGGCAGGACAGCGGCTCGGCGCCGGGGTCGACGGCGCGCAGCGCCGCCTCGGAAAACGTCCCCTCGGGCCCCAGGTAGGCATAAGGCATAGCCCACATGATGCCAGCCCGCGCGGGCGCGGCGCGCGCCTGCGGCCTAGGCCGCGGGCATCGACCGGCGCGTCCTGACCGTCACCTCGGGGTGGCCGGCCCGCTCCGCGGCGGGCAGGCCCTGGCCGAGCCGGGCGGCCCGGACGGCATGCTCCTCTTCCGGCGAGAGCGCCTGCGTACCCCGCGCCCGACCGGACGATCTTCGCGTAGGTGCGGGTCTCCGTCCGCCCGTTGATCGAGCTCAGCACCGCGCCGTCGCCGAGCGCGTTGAGCAGCGCGACGGAGGAGGACAGCTGGCCGGACCACCGCGAGGTCCCGGAACGCCCGGGGATCCACCGTCCCGCGCGAGCCGATGCTGCCGTTGATCAGCGCCGTGCATTCGGCGACCGCCCGGGCGGTGCGCCGGTGCGCGACGACCGCGATCAGGATGCCGAGCACCCCCCACGGCGGGCCCGGCTACCGACGGCCAGTGCAGCAGCAGCCAGCAGTGGATCAGGGCGACCGGTATCACGCAACGAACTATAACGATCACGCAGCGTCAGGTACCGGTGGCGCGCCGGTCCGCGGCAGGCAGCCTGGCCAGGATCACGATGAGCGCCACGGCGGCGATGCCGAACCCGTCCTCCACGACCCGGGCGGCCAGCGCCGGCACGTCGGGCCGGCTCAGCAGGGACCGGCCCCACCAGGGGATGGTCAGCGCGAAGAACGCCGCGGTGCCGGCCGCGATGGCGATCCGCCGCCGGGAACGGCCGTCCGCCAGGATCGCGCCGATGACCACCACCACGACGATGTAGTGGTGGATCCAGGAGACCGGCGAGAGCAGCACGCCGAGCAGCGCGGTCACCGCGATGCCCTCCATCTCCCGGTCCTGCCGGGCCAGGCGGCGGGCCACCGCGAAGCCGGCCACGGCTACCAGCACGGCCACCGCGGCCCACAACGCGCCGGGAGCCTGGCCGGGCAGGAAGACCCTGAGCAGGACGCCGCGCAGCGACTGGTTGGAGGTGCCCGCGTTGGAGCCGAGCCGCCCGGACTGGAAGATCGCGCTCGTCCAGTAGGTGACCGAGTCGCCCGGCAGCAGCAGCCAGGCGCCGAGCGTCCAGGCCAGCGCGGCGACCGCCGCGGTGACCGCGGCGCGCCGCCGGCCGGACAGCCACAGGTACACGATGAACACCCCGGGCACCAGCTTGATCGCGGTGGCCAGTCCCACCAGCGCACCGCGCGGCCAGCGCGGCGACCGCGCCGCGCAGTCCGCCACGGCCAGCGCCAGCAGCACGGTGTCCACCTGGCCGAACCGCATTTCATCGCGCATCGGGAACAGGTAAGCACCGGCCGCGAAGATGACCGCGAACGCCGCCGCGCGCAGCGGCACCGGGGACACCCGGCGCAGCAACGGCGCGAACGCGAACCAGATGATCACCGCGAGCGGGACATAAACGAAGGGGACCCAGGCTAGCTGGGCGGCCGACCAGGGCAGCAGTGCCAGGGGCACGGCGAACAGCGCGGCCGCCGGCGGGTACGTGAACGGCAGCAACTGCGGCGGCGGGGTCAGCATGGTGTAGAGCGGCTGGCCCTGCAGCACGCCGAGCCCGCTGGTGCGGTAGACGTTGAGATCCACCATCCGCTGGTCCGGCACGCTGGTCAGGTACCCGCGGACCAGCGGCCAGATGGCGGCCAGGGCCGCGATCCAGGCCAGCACCGCGAGCAGGATGACCGCCCACCGCGGCCAGCCCGCGGGTCCCCGGCGACCCGTCGCGGCCGCGGCCGGGGCCCCGGTAGCCGTGCTCATCGGTGCGGGCTCATCGGTGCGGGGCTCATCGATCTGGGCTCATCGTGCCGGCCTTCGCCGTGGTCGCCCCTGGCTGCGCGACCGCTGGGATACCCGGCCCGTTCGGGCCGTTCTCGCGACGTGCCCGCACCATCGCGAGCACCAGCCATCCGGTGGCCGCGGCCAGCACCGCCGGCGTCACCCCGTGCCTGATCACCGGCTGCAGCCAGCCGAGGCCGGCCGGCAGCGTCGCGTCGGCCTGCCGGGCCGGCAGGTAGCCGAACCCCAATGCGGCGGTCCTGGCTAGCACGATCCAGCCGAGCGCCTCCGCGGCACCGCCCGGCGCCAGCGGGACCAGCGCGAGCAGCGCCCAGGCCAGCGCGTCGTACCACGGCAGCACGTAGGGCCAGGCGAACAGCCAGGCCATTACCACCGCGAAGACCACCACCGGGTATGCCGCGCGCGAACCAGCCGAACCGGGTTCCAGCCCGCGGATCAGCAGCACCGCGAGCAGCACGGCCAGCGCAACCGCCCCGGCCTTGACCAGGTCGGTCGCTGCCGTCCCGGTCACCGCCAGGTGAATGATCGTCCGGATCACCCGCCACGGGGACCCGATCGAGACCATGTCGCTCGCCTGAGCTGACTGCCGCAGCATGGCAGACCCGCCGATGGCCACCGCCGCGCCCGCCGTCACCGCGAACCCGGCGGCGAGACCCGCCAGCGCTGGCCACTGGCGCCGCCACAGCGGCCTAGGCTGGCGCCGGGCCCGGAGCACCACGGCTAGCGCGAGCCCTAGCCCTACCAGGGCGATCGTGACCTTGACCGCGAATCCCAGACCGACCAGCGCCCCGGCCAGCGCCGCGCGCGGCGCCGAAACCTCGGCGCGGACCTCGTACATCACCGCCACCGCCGCGACGCCGAATACGACCGCCTGGCTGTCCACGTGCGCGCCGGCCACGAGCACCTGGAGCAGCAGCGGGTTGGCCGCCCACAGCAGAGCCGCGCGCAGCTGCCACTCCGGGTTCCCGCGGGTCATCCGGTGCAGCAGCAGCGCGGTACCGGCGAAGGCGGCCAGGTTGGCCAGGCCGAGCACGAACACGGTGAGCCGCACCGAGGTCCCGCCGGCCAGCGCGGCCAGCGCCTGGATCGCGGTCGCGAGCGGACCGTAGACCGACGGAGACCGCGCCCAGTCCTGCACCGCCCGGGCTATCGGATCGCCCAGGGCGGCCAGCTGGGCCGGCGTGGTGGTGTACGGGTTGTGGCCGGTGACCAGCATCCGCCCGTAGGCGGCGTAGCTGAGGTGGTCCGAGGACCCGAACGGCGGCACCAGCGTCAGCGCGACGGCGGCGAGCAGGCCGCCCACCAGCACGGCCCGCGCCGGGACGGACCAGCCGCCGCGGACCGCGCGCAACGCGAGGACAAGGCCGACGGTCCCGGCGGCCAGCGCGGCCGCGGTCAGGCCCACCGCCAGGTAGGGCGACGGGTGCAGGCCGAACGACCACGGCGGCTGACCCGGGCGGCCCGGCAGCGCCGGTTCCATGACCGAAGGGCCGGCCACCGCCACCGCGAACGTGCCCGCCACGCTGGCCCCGATGGCGATGAGCCCCGCGCGCCCGGCCGACTCCGCCCGCCCCGGCCGCCCGCTCATCGCCGGACGGCGAGGGCCCTGGCGACGTCGGCGAGCTGGTGCGCGCGGTGCAGCTGGGCGCCCAGGCCGGTGCCGGTGGCCCGGTGGGCCAGCTCCACCTCGACCTCGGTGACCCGGAAGCCCTGGCGCAGCAGGTCGATGGTGAGCGCGGTCTCCACTCCCCAGCCGCGCGCCAGCGGGCGCGCGGCCTCGAACGCCACCCGGGTCAGGCAGCGCTGGCCGTTCAGCGGCTGGGCCGGCTGCCAGCCGACCGCGCGGCGGATGCCGGCCCCGGACAGCCCGACGACCAGGCCGTGCCCGCCGAGCTTGACGGTCGCGGCGAAGACGGCGATGGTCATGTCGGCCCGATCCGCCAGTACCGGATCGGTCAGCGGGCCGGCCTGCGCGGCCGACTCGGCCAGGTCCGCGTCGAGGAACAGCAGGTGCCGGGGACGCTCACGGCGCTCCCGCTGGTCGACCAGGCCCACCGCGTTCGCGCCGCTCTGCATCGCGGCCGCCTTGCCCCGGTTGCGGGCGTGCCGCAGCACTACGGCGCCCGCGCGGCGGGCAACGGTGCCGGTTCCGTCGCGGGAACCGTCATCGACGACCACGACGAGGCCGACGCCGGGCAGCCCGGCCGACGCCGTCACGGTCTGGCGGATGCGATCGGCTTCGTTCCGCGCCGGGATGACCACCGCGACGTCATCGCCCTGGGACCGTCCTGACATGGGGCCGATACTAGGCGAACCGGTTACCGGCCGCGCCCGCCTACTGCGGAACGGCCGGCTTCGGCCTGCTCCGGTTGGCGTCATCGACCAGGGTGAACACCGAGTCGAGGCCGGTCACCTGGAGGATCTTGCGTACCGCGGGCTTGGGGGAAGCGATCTCAAGCTCGCCGCCCCGCTCGCGCACCCGGCGCAGGCAGGAGAGCAGCACGTTCATGCCGGTCGAGTCGCAGAACTCCACGCCGGACATGTCGATCACGACCCGGGTGGGCATGCCGTCAGCCAGGACCGCGCCGAGCTCGCTGTGCAGCCGCGGAGCGGTATAGAGATCGATCTCACCGGAAATGGTCACGATTGTGTGATCATCGTGAAATCGACTTGAGACATTTAGCTCCACGAGCCGAACCTTACCGCTCCCGGCGTCCGGAAGCCAGGCAACTACGCTGAGCGCATCCTTAGAGTTCGGTGCATAAGTCGCCGGGGAGCGTGCGCGGCCACTCGGTCGCTAGCCGCTCTCCGTGGCCACCACCGGCACGCCGACCGCGGTCATCCGGGTCGCGGCCGGTACCTCGGCCCATACCGTGGTGCCGTCCGCGTCGCTGCTTGTCCCCCAGCGGGTGGACAGCTTCTCCACGATCCGCAGTCCCCGCCCCCCGGTCGCCCCCGGGGTCGGCTGGCCCAGCTCGGGCACGGTGGCCCCGCCGCCGTCGCTGACCGAGACCTGGACGCAGCCCGGGTCGATGCGCCAGGCCACGCGGATCTTGGCCCCGGGCAGCGGCGCCGCGTGCCGCAGGGCGTTGCTGAACAGCTCGCTGATGACCAGCGCGACGTCACAGACGGCGGAATCGTAGACATCGGCCGCGATCAGGTCCGACACCAGGCGCCGCCGGGCCACGCCCACGCTTGCCGCCGCGAACGGGAGCAGCAGTACGCTCGCCGCAGTCACCTCCATGCCAGCCCCAGTCCGTCTGTCCGACCTTGAGCGAACCCGGTACGAGCGGAAATGCCCCGTGAGAGCGCTGCGGAAACACGTGGGCACTCTAGATATCTGAACGGTAACGGCGTCCCAGCAGAAACCTGCGGTGGCCCCGGTACCCGCCGCGGGCACGGTAACGTCTGTCCGTGAAGGTTGTCAGTCCATCCCCCCGCGCGCGGGTCGTCCGGTGCGCCGTAGGCTCGCCCGGATGAAGGAGCGCACACGCGACCAGGGCGGTCCGGGCACGCTGACCGACGACCTGGTGGTCCCCGAGATAGACGCGTCCACCCTGGCCGACGAGCCGCTCGCCGACCTGGCCGCCAGGTACCGGCTCCGGCCGAGCGCGGCCAGGCCCGGCGTGTTCGTCTACGCCAGGCAGTTGTGGGACCGGCGCCACTTCATCGTGGGCTTCGCGACCGCGCGCAACGTCGCGATGTACACCGAGGCCAGGCTCGGCCAGCTGTGGCAGGTGCTCACCCCGCTGCTGAACGCGGCCGTCTACTACCTGATCTTCGGCATCATCCTGGACACCAGCCGCGGGGTGCCGAACTTCCTGGCCTTCCTCATCACCGGGATCTTCATCTTCAACTTCACCCAGCGGGCGTTCATCACCACGTCCCGGGTCATGCCGGACAGCCTGCCGCTGATCCGGGCGCTGCCTTTCCCGCGGGCCTGCCTGCCCATCGGGTACGTGCTGATCGAGCTCGAGCAGCTGGTCATGTCGATGATCGTGCTCACCGTGATCGTGCTGGCCTCGGGCGAGCCGCTGACCTGGTACTGGCTGCTCGCCCTCCCGGCCCTGGCGCTCCAGGCGGTGTTCAACATCGGCATGGGCCTGAGCCTGGCCCGGCTGGGCGCCGGCGCGGATGACTTCAGCCAGTTGCTGCCGTTCCTGGTCCGGACCTGGCTGTACGCCTCCGGGGTCATGTTCAGCATCCAGACGATCAGCTCGCTCCGGCATCATCCGACGATCACGTACCTGCTGCAGGTCAACCCCGCCGCGGTTTACATCGGCCTGGTACGGAACTCGATCCTGCAGTCGCAGCGGATCGGCTGGCCTGGCAGCAAGCCGTACAGCGCCGGGAATTGCGCCCTCTACCACACCGGGAAAAAGGCGTACCTCGAATACAGTGCCTACTGCCACGGCGTGGTGCCGATGAACGGGCTGTGGCTGTGGGGCATCGGCTGGGCGATCGTGGCGCTGGTGGTGGGGTTCGTGTTCTTCTGGCAAGCGGAAACGAGGTACGGCCGTGGCTAGCGGGCCTGCATCTGACGGTCCTGCGCCCACCGTCATCGTCGATGACCTGCACGTGGTCTACCGCGTGTACGGCGCGGGCGGCGACAAGGGCACCGCCGCGACCGCGCTGATGCGGGTGATCAAGCGCCAGCGCCGCCCGTCGGTGCGCGAAGTGCACGCGATCAGGGGCATCTCGTTCGTGATCAACCACGGCGACGCGGTGGGCATCATCGGCAGGAACGGCTCGGGCAAGTCGACGCTGCTGCAGGCCATCGCCGGCCTGCTCCCGCCCGAGCAGGGCTGCGTCTACAGCAGCGGGCAGGCCGCCCTGCTCGGGGTCAACGCCGCGCTGCTCGACGACCTGACCGGGGAGCGGAACGTGGTGCTCGGCTGCCTGGCCATGGGCATGACCCCGCAGGAGACCAAGGACCGGTACCAGTCCATCGTGGACTTCTCCGGAGTGGGCAACTTCATCGACTACCCGATGCGCACCTACTCGACCGGCATGGCCCAGCGGCTGCGGTTCTCCATCGCCTCCGCCAAGAACCACGAGATCCTGATGATCGACGAGGCGCTGGCGACTGGCGATGCGAACTTCCGGGCGAAGAGCCACGAGCGGATCGTCGAGTTGCGCGGGGAAGCCGGCACCGTGTTCCTGGTCGCGCACAACCTGGCCGAGATCGAGGCGAGCTGCAACCGGGTGATCTGGCTGGAGAAGGGCCAGATCATGCGGCAGGGCTACGACGTGCCCGCGATCATCGACGCCTACCTGGAAGCCACCGGCGGCGAGCCGCGCAAGCGGGACAAGCCCCACCAGAACGAGCACAGCGCCACCGCCTGAGTTCGGCAGCGGGTCAGGCCGGGGGCTCGGGGTCCTCCGCGGGGCGCAGCCGCAGGCACATCGAGGTACCGCCCTGGGGGCGCGTGCTCGCGGTGACCTCACCGTGCTGCGCCTCGGCCAGGCGCCGGACGATGAACAGCCCGATGCCCACCCCGCCGAACCTGCGCCGGTCGCCGGCCTCGCCCTGGAAGAACCGGTCGAAGATCCGCTCGTGGTCGCCGTCGGCGATGCCGATGCCCTCGTCCTCCACCGTGACCTCGATCCACTCCCCGGTCACCCGCGCCCGGACGCGCACCGTGCCGCCGTCCGGCGAGTACTTGAAGGCGTTCTCGAGGAGCTGGCCGACGATGATGTCGGTGGCCATCGTGTCGCCGCTGGCCCGGGGCAGGCCGGCCGGGACGTCGGTCACCACCGCATGCTTGTCCGACAGCGCCTGGAACGCGGCGGCCGCCCCGTGCAGGACGGCGGCCAGGTCGAACGGGCCGTTGCTGACCGGCAGCTGGTCCGCCCCGGCCCGCGAGCCCAGCAGCAGCTGCTCGACCAGGCGGCCGAGCGACCCGGCCCGTTCGGCGATGATCCGCACCGCGGCCCGCCGTTCGGGATCGGGCAGCTGATCCCAGCGGCTGGCCAGCGTGCTGGCGAAGCCCTGCACCACGGTGATGGGCGTGCGCAGCTCGTGGCTGGTGGTAGCCAGGAACAAGTCCTTGGCCTCCTCGAGCTCCTTGGCCGCGGTGACGTCGCGGAAGTCGATGACCAGCTCCCCGCCGCCGTCGGCGAGCGAGGTGCACAGGACGTCGAGCCAGCGCCCGTTGGGCAGCTTGCAGTTCAGCGTGGAGCCCGGCTCGGGCAGCGGGAACGACGGCGGCCTCCCGATCGCGTCCGCGGCGGCTGTTCCGGTGATACGGTGCGCGGCGGGATTCCACTGCCGGACCAGGCCGGCCTCGTCGAGCACGGCGATGCCGTCCGCGCTGCCGTCGATGACCGCCCGTTCATGCGCGCGCTGCCTGACCACTTCCTCGAAGGCCATGGCGTTGGTGAGGGCCACCCCGGCGTGGCCGGCCAGCAACTCGAGCAGCTCCAGCTCGACGTGGCTGAGCGTACGCCGGCTGTACAGCGCGTAGAGCGCACCATAGGGTTTGCCCGCCACGTGCGAGAGGCCGAGTGCGATCGTGTGCAGGCCGGGCAGCGCCGACCAGATCAGGTCGTCGAAACCGCCCGATTCACGGGTCGCCATCATGACCGTCTTGCCCGAACCCATCAGCTCGCCGACCAGGCTGGTGGACAGCGTCGCGGTTCTCCCGCGCAGCCGGGCCGGCAGGCCGGCCGTGCTGACCAGCCGGAGCGTGTCGTCCTCGATGAGCACGAAGCCGCCCGCGTCGGCGCTGGTCAGCTCGCGCAGGCTGGCCGCGATGCGGTCGAGCACCGACTCCAGGTCGCGCTGAGCGTTCATGTCGGCGACGACATCGCCGAGACGGCGTACCACCCGGGCCCGTTCGGCCATATAGTGCCTGGCCACGTCGTCTTCTCCGGTCTGGTGGCAGACGTTGACCCAGCCGGTCACCTCGCCCGCCCCGTCGGTCAGCGCGCTGGTGTCGATCCGTACGTCGATGACCGTGCTGTCCTTGCGGATCCGGCGGGTCGCGAAGGAGATCTGGCCGCCGCCCCTGACCCGCTCCAGCACCGCGTTGTGCTCGGCCTTCAGCTCCTCCGGGATGATCTGCGGCTCCAGGCCGACGACCTCGGCCGCGGCCCAGCCGAACATCCGCTCCGCCGCGGGATTCCAGAGCATCACGGTGCGATCGGTGCTGAAAGCGACGATCGCATCGGCCGCACACTCGATCACGGCGCGGGCCGTGGCATCCGTCCGGCTGCCGATCGTCCCCGCTTGCCCTTCGGTCACCTCAACATCGTGCCATGTGACCGCCGGTGAGTACTCACATATGGCCGCGCGCTGATCTATAGTGCTTTTCAAATAACGAGTAAGGCCGTCCATCCGGGGCAATCATCAGGGTATGACTGTCGAGGAAACGGTCTTCCGCTAGGACGCGGATTATGGACCAGGCAGAGTCACGCCCGTCACCGGGCCAACCCGGCCCGGACCGGCCCGGACCGGATCAGAAGAGACCGGGCCAGCCGGACCGCGAGGGCCAGTCTTCCCGCACGCCACCTCCCGAGGTGGCGGCCGGAACCGGCGCCAGCGTTCCTGGCCCGGCTCCGCAGGCCGAACCGCAGTCATCCGCCCTCCGGCTCGAGCATCCGGTGATCGCGGGCTACGACGGTTCGGCCTCCAGCCGTAACGCCCTCGCCTACGCGGCCGGCGTGTCCCAGCGGCTCGGCCGGCCGCTGCTGGTCGTGTACGTGTGCTCGTCAGGGGTTTACTGCGAGCCGCTGACCGGCCAGGTCGTGGGGGTGCCCCGCGACGCCGAGGCACTGGAGCGGTGGCTGCTGGCCGAGCTGGACCAGGTCACCGGGCCCTGCGATGTAGAGGTACACGTCCGCACCAGGCGGGGCAGCCCGGCCAGGGAACTCGCCGCGGCCGCCGAGGAATTCAACGCGGACGCGCTCGTGATCGGGGCGCCGAAGCATATCTGGCATCGTGTTGCGGGCTCCGTCTCCGGATGGCTGGCCCGGCACGCCCGCTGCCCCGTCATCGTCGTTCCATAATCAATACGTGGGCGAGGAGGGATTTGAACCCTCACGTCCTTTCGGACACACGGACCTGAACCGTGCGCGTCTGCCGTTCCGCCACCCGCCCTGGGCAACGAGTAGGTTAGCACGACCGCGAGCGCTCCCGCGCCCCGGATACCATCGGGGGCGAGGGACGTGAAGGGAGGTGGCACGTTGGGAGTTCTGCAGCGCTTCGAGCGTCGTCTTGAAGGCATGGTAGAGGGTGCCTTCGCGCGCGCCTTCAGGTCCGAGCTGCAGCCGGTCGAGGTGGCCAGCGCGGTCCAGCGTGAGATGGACGACCGGGCCGCCATCGTGGCCAAGGGACGCACGCTGGTGCCGAACGATTTCGTCGTCGAGCTGTCCGAGACCGACCACGAGCGCCTCGACGTGTACGCCGAGAGCCTCGGCGTCGAGCTTGCCAACCTGGCCAGGGACTACGCCAAGGAGCAGGGCTACTCGTTCGTGGGCCCGGTGCGGATGCGGTTCGAGGGGGTGCCCGACATGACCACGGGCACGTTCCGGATCCGGTCCGGCGTCATCCGGGGCTCCACCATCGAGGGCGGCGAGATCCGGATGCCGGCCAGCGACCTGCCCCGGACCTCCGGGCGCGGCTTCCCCGGCCACCCGCGGCTGCTGGTCTCCGGCCCCGGGGCTCCCGGCGGCCCGGCAGGCGGCGACCAGCACACGTACGAGCTGCAGACCCCGGTGACGCTGCTCGGCCGGGGCACGGACTGTGACCTGCGGCTGGTGGATCCGGGCGTGTCCAGACACCATGCGGAGCTAAGGGTGGAAAACGGCCAGGTCGTGCTGGTGGACCTGAGTTCCACCAACGGCACCTTCGTCAACGGCCAGCCCGTCCGCCGGGTGGCGCTCACCGACGGGACGCACGTCTCGCTGGGCCGGACCACGCTGGTCTTCCACCAGGACGGCCAGGACGAAGGCCAGGGCACCGCTTACTCGCGCACCACCTACTAGGGTCCAAGGGCGTGGCCGTACATGAACGAGCTGTCTCTCACTATCATCAGGGTGGCGTTCCTGGCCGTGCTGTGGCTTTTCGTCATAGCGGCCATCGGAGTCGTCCGCACTGATCTGCTCGGCGGCCCGTCGACGACGGCTAGGCGGAGCAAGGCGCGCCAGGCCCAGGCCCCGCGCCAGGGCCGCCCGGCCCGGCCCCCGCGGCCTGGCCGCGGGTCACCGCGGATCCTGGTGGTGACGGCGGGCGCGCTGAAGGGCACCAGCCTGGATCTCGCCCAGCAGCAGATCACGCTCGGCCGGGCCAATGATGCCACGCTGGTACTCAACGACGACTACGCTTCAAGCCGACATGCCCGGATTTTCCCGCAGGACGGTCAGTGGATCGTCGAGGATCTCGGTTCGACCAATGGCACCTATCTGGACCGGCAGAAGGTGACACGGCCGATGCCCGTGCCCGTGGGCGTGCCGATCCGCATCGGTAAGACCGTTCTGGAACTGCGCAGATGACACTTGTACTCCGCTACGCGGTACGTTCCGACGTCGGGCTCCTCCGTGAAGGTAACGAGGACTCGGCGTATGCGGGACCTCGCCTGCTCGCGGTCGCGGACGGGATGGGCGGGCATGCCGCAGGTGAGGTGGCCAGCTCGCTGACCATCTCCTCGATGGCGAAACTCGACTCCGAGCCGCCGGGCGGCGACATGATGGCCGAGCTGGCCGCGGCGGTAGCCGCGGCCAACACCAGGCTGCAAGAGATGATCATCGCCAACCCGGCGGTCGAGGGCATGGGCACCACGCTGACCGCGCTGTTCTGGTCGGACGGGCACGCGGCCGTGTGCCACATCGGCGACTCGCGCGGCTACCTGCTCCGAGAGGGCGAGCTCTACCAGATCACCCACGATCACACGCTGGTGCAGTCGCTGGTCGACGAGGGCCGGATCAGCGCCGACGACGTCTCGACCCACCCGCAGCGCTCGCTCCTGCTCCGGGCCCTGGACGGCCGGTCGGTCGCCGAGCCGGACCTGTCCGTGCACGACGCCCAGCCGGGTGACCGGTACCTGCTCTGCTCGGACGGGCTGTCCGGGGTAGTCAGCGACGAGACGCTGCGCGAGACGCTGGCCACCATCGAGGACCCCGAGGCCGTCACCCGGCAGCTCATCGACCTCGCGCTGCACGGCGGCGGCCCGGACAACATCACCTGCATCGTGGCGGATGTCGTGGACACGGCCGCCTCCCGGGTATCCCCGACCGGGACGCCGGTGCTGGCCGGCGCGGCCGCTAACGTCCACGATTCGCGGCTGAGCACCGACGGCACCGGGCCGTTCGGCACGGACGGAGACCACCAGGGGAATCACTACACCGGTTCCTACGACGAAGACGGGCACCCGTCGATGACGGTCGCGCGGCCCATGGTGGCACTGGACGACCTGGACCCCGACGAGCTGGCGCTCGCGCTGGCGAGCGAGAACGGCACGGACATGACCGCCGTCCGGGCCCGGCGCAGCCACCGGGCCCAGCCCAGACGAGCCCGGCGGCGGCGCCACTGGCCGATCGTGACCACCTCGCTGGTGGTGCTGCTGGCCGTCGTCATCGGCGGCGGTTACGCCGCCTGGCGGTGGAGCCAGAACCAGTACTACGTCGGCGCCGACAGCAAGGGCCAGGAGGTGCTCATCTACCGCGGTGTCAACCAGCACATCGTCGGGATCGGCCTGTCCCATCGCTTCCAGGGGACCGGGATCAAGCTCACCCAGGTGCCCCCGTCCTACCAGCAGACGGTCAAGGCTACCGACGCGGCCAGCAACCTGAGCGGCGCCCAGGCGATCGTCGCCAACATCCGCTCCGCGGTCGCCACGTGCCAGGCGGGGTACACCGCGCTCCAGCAGTGGGTGATCAAGGACAACGCCTATCAGGCCGCGCTGGCGCGGGCCAGGAAGCAGCACAAGCCGGCCAAGGACATCGCCAAGGACATCAAGGCCATCCCGGGGCCGGGCCAGCAGCCGACCAGGCCGCCGATGTGCCAGCCTTCGACCGCCTTCGGCATCGCGCCTGATGCCCTTGTCCCGTCCCCTGGGGCCTCGTGAGCAGCATCACCGCCCCGTCGCCGGCCGTTGACCCGACGGGTCCGCTGCCCCCGGCGTCCCGCAGCAGGCGGCGCACCGAGCTGATCATGCTCGTGTTCGCCTTCGCCCTGGTCGCGTTCGCGCTGGCGAACGTCGGCTTCACGCTCAAAGGCGGCCTGCCCGCGGGCGCGGCCCTCTACCTAGCCGTCTACCTGGCCATTGTCCTGCTGGCCCACCTGGCGGTGCGGAGGTTCGCCCCGTGGGCTGACCCGCTGCTGCTCCCGCTCGCGGCGTTGCTCAACGGACTTGGCATCGTGATGATGGACCGTCTGTCGGCCCAGGCGAACCCGGCCAGGGGGGTGCCCGCGATCAGCGCCTCGCAGGCCAACCTGCAGATCGCGTTCTCGGCCATCGGCATCGGCTGCTTCGTCGCCGTGCTCGTCCTGATCCGCGAGCCGCGGGTGCTGCAGCGCTACACCTACACCCTCGGTGCCGTCGGGATCCTGCTGTTCGCGTTGCCCGCGCTGCTCCCGGCGTCGATCAGCGAGGTGAACGGGGCCAGGATCCAGATCCGGTTCGGCTCATTCACCACCATCCAACCGGAGGAGTTCGCCAAGCTGGCGCTGGCCGCCGCGTTCGCCGGCTACCTGGTGGCCAAGCGCGACGTGCTGGCGCTGGCCGGGCGCCGGGTCCTCGGCCTCGACCTGCCGCGGGCCCGCGACCTCGGCCCGATCCTGCTGGCCTGGGTGGCCAGCCTGCTGCTCCTCATCTTCGAGAGCGACATCGGCACCAGCGCGGTGTTCATGGGCCTGTTCGTCGCGATGCTGTACATCGCGACCTCCCGGACCTCCTGGCTGCTGATCGGCTTCATTATGTTCGTGGTCGGAGCGTTCGCCGCGAGCAAGCTCGTCGGCCACGTCGGCGAGCGGTTCGACATCTGGCTGCACCCGTTCACCCTCGCCAACGTGCAGGGCAACTCGTATCAGCTAGTCCAGGGCCTGTACGGCATGGGCAGCGGCGGCCTGCTGGGCAAGGGCCTGGGCGGCGGCCAGCCGTACATCACCCCGCTGGTGCAGAGCGACCTGGTGTTCAGCGCGTTCGGCGAGGAGATCGGGCTGGCCGGGGTGATGGCCATCCTGCTGATCTACGGGCTGATCGTGCAGCGCGGGCTGCGCGCCGCGATATCGGTCAAGGACCCGTTCTCCAAGCTGCTGGCCGGCGGCCTCTCCTTCATGCTGGCCCTGCAGGTGTTCGTCATCGTCGGCGGCGTCACCAGGCTCATCCCGCTGACCGGCATCACCACTCCCTTCCTGTCGCAAGGCGGGTCCTCGCTGGTGGGCAGCTGGATCCTCATCGCGCTGCTGGTCCGGGTGAGCGATACCGCCCGGCGCCCACCGCCGCGGCCGATACAGGAGGAGGGACTGACTCAGGTGGTGACGCTGAATTGAACCGTGCGCTGCGCCGGATCTCGATCGCGGTCCTCGTGATGTTCGTGCTGCTCCTCGTCAACGTCAACTACCTGCAAGGCTTCGACACCGCCAGCCTCGCGAGCAAGCCGGGCAACTCCCGCGCCTTCTACGCGGCCCAGAACCAGTACCAGCGCGGCAGCATCGTCACCTCGGACGGCAAGGTCATCGCGGCCTCCAGGCTGAGCAGCGGCAACGACTCCATCAAGTACCAGCGGTATTACCCTTCGGGCCCGGAGTACGCCCCGGTGACCGGCTACTACACGATCTTCGGCGCGACCGGCATCGAGGCGGCGAAGAACTCGCTGCTGTCCGGCAACGACTCCTCGCTCGACGTCAGGAAGATCATCGACCTGATCACCGGCAAGACGACCAAGGGCGCCACCGTTCAGGTCACGGTCAACTCCAAGGCGCAGGACGCGGCCTGGAACGCGCTCAAGGCCCTCGGCAAGCCGGGCGCGGTGGTGGCGCTCAACCCGAAGACCGGCGCGGTCCTGGCCATGGCCTCCTACCCCAGCTTCGACCCCAACGTGCTGGCCATACACGACGGCGCCAAGCTCAACAAGATCGACAACAAGCTGCTCAAGGACCCGGCGCAGCCGCTGCTGAACCGGGCCCTGCAGGGGACGTACCCGCCCGGTTCGACGTTCAAGATCGTGACGAGCTCGGCCCTGCTGACCCAGAGCCCCAGTACCACGATCAACACCAACGTCGCTTCGCCGACCACCCTCACCCTGCCGCAGACCCAGCACATCCTGCACAACGACCAGGGCGAGGCGTGCGGCGACGGAAGCGGCCAGGCCCCGCTGATCACGGCGTTCGCCCAGTCCTGCGACACGACCTTCGCCAAGATCGGCATCCAGGTCGGCGCGAACGCCCTGAACGACATGGCGGAGCAGTTCGGCATGAACAACCCCGACTTGACCATCCCGCTGCCCGTGGCGCAGAGCAACTACGTGATACCGGCCAGCCAGGCGCTGACCGCCTACACGGCGATCGGCCAGCAGAACGACACCGTCACCCCGCTGCAGGAGGCCATGTTCGCCGCGGCCGTGGCCAACGGCGGCACGCTGATGAAGCCCGACCTGGTGCAGCAGGTCACCGCGAGCGACCTGAGCACGGTGCAGGGCATGTCGCCGTCGGTGCTCCGCCACTCGATCTCATCCTCCGTGTCCGACAGCATGAAGCAGATGATGCTCGCCGTGGTCCAGCAGCCCGAGGGTACGGCCTACGCCTTCCGGCAGGACGTCACCGGCGTGGAGATCGCCGGCAAGACCGGAACAGCCGAGACCGGTGCGGTCAGCCTGAACGACGCCGCCTTCACCAGCTTTGCTCCGTTCGCCAACCCGAATATCGCCGTCGGCGTCATAATTCAGGGAGGCGGTTACGGTGCCTCGGCGGCCGCACCCATCGCTGTGCAGGTCATCAAGGCATATCAGCGAGCCGTGGGGAATCAGTGAGCGATTATCTGCTGGCCGGCCGCTACCGGCTGACCGACCGCATCGCGGCCGGCGGCATGGGCGAGGTCTGGCGTGGCGAGGATGACCTGCTCAACCGCGCCGTCGCGGTCAAGCTGCTGCCGACCGGGCGGGCCGGCGACGAGGCGTTCCTGGCCAGGTTCAGGGCCGAGGCACGGTACGCGGCCAGCTTGTCCCATCCGGGCATCGCCCGGGTCTACGACTACGGCGAATCCTCCGAGTTCGGCGGCGCGTACCTGGTGATGGAGCTGGTCAACGGCGAACCGCTGTCGGCGATCCTGGCCCGGGCGGGCCGGCTCTCGCCGGACGCCACGCTGGACATCGTCAGCCAGGCGGCGCGCGCGCTCGACGCCGCCCACCAGGCCGGCATCGTGCACCGCGACATCAAGCCGGGCAACCTCCTGGTCGCCGCGGGCGGCACCACGAAGATCACCGACTTCGGCATCGCCACCGCGGTGGCCGCGGCCCAGGCGTCGCACCTGACCGAGACCGGCATGGTGATGGGCACGGCGATGTACGTGTCGCCCGAGCAGGCCACCGGCGCCCAGGTGACCGAGGCCTCCGACATCTACTCGCTCGGCGTGGTCGCGTACGAGTGCCTGGCCGGGCGCCCGCCGTTCACGGCCAGCGAGCCGCTGGCGATCGCGTTCGCGCACAAGCACGAGCCGGTGCCCGATCTGCCGCCGGACGTGCCGGAACCGGTCAGCGACCTGGTTTACCACATGCTGGCCAAGACGCCGCAGGAGCGGCCGGGCAGTGTCCGGCTGGTGGCCGACCGTGCCGACATGCTGCGCGACGCGCTGGCCCTGCGTGAGTCCGCGGAGCCCGGATACCCCGGCGCGACCCGCTCCGACCTGCCGGCCGCGGCCACCGGCGCGCTGTCCGGCCCGGGAGATCCCGGCACCGGGCCGTTCCCCGGCCCATGGGGTATCAGGATTCCGGGCCGCGCCAGCCGGCGCCGCCGGTTGGTCGTGGCCGGCTCGACCGCGGCCCTGTGTGCGGCCGCGGTCGCGGCCGGGTTGTACCTCACCGGTCACATGTCCGGCCGGAACAGCGGGAACGTCGACCTCAACTCGGCGCAGCACCTGAGCTCGTCGGCTCCGCCGGCCCAGCAGGCCAGCCCGCCCTCGTCGAGTACGCTGACCCCGTCGCCCAGCCAGACCGCGAGGGCCTCGGTCCCGGTGCCGAATCCCAGCGGCAACCCGAAGCCGGTCAAGTCCGTTAAACCGACAAAGTCCTCCGGGAGCTCATCGCCGGCCAGTCCGTCCTCCTCGGCGAGCAGCTCATCGAGCCCGACAGGCACCGGATCGTCAACCTCGACGGCGACATCGTCCGCGACTGGGACGCCGACATCGTAGTGAGACACTAGAAAAAACGCAGGGTGGTTTGGCACAGTGCGAGATATGACACAGCCCCGTCTACTCGGTGGCCGCTACGAGCTTGATGGCGTGGTGGGCCGTGGCGGCATGGCCGAGGTGTACCGGGCCCGTGACATCAGGCTCGACCGGATCGTCGCGATCAAGACGCTGCGCACCGACCTGGCCAGGGACCAGATATTCCAGGCGAGGTTCCGCCGCGAGGCGCAGTCCGCGGCTTCGCTCAACCATCCGTCCATCGTGGCGGTCTACGACACCGGCGAGGACATGACCTCGGGCGTCCCGGTGCCGTACATCGTGATGGAGTACGTAGACGGCC
>Ga0207689_10002038_pt1 | contig 19075 bp, 19 predicted proteins | sample KBSMisM52_FD_184312 | JGI IMG/M metagenome (GOLD analysis project Ga0207689, IMG submission 184312) | Miscanthus rhizosphere microbial communities from Kellogg Biological Station, Michigan, USA - KBS Miscanthus M5-2 (SPAdes) (version 2) | ecosystem: Host-associated > Plants > Roots >... | reverse complement strand
GCCGCCCGGATAGTCCTTGCGGAGCCCGCGGACGTGAATCACCGGCGGCCGGCGGTGAAGTGGAAGTGCAGGTGGTAGACCACCTGGCCGCCCTCCGGCCCGGTGTTGCAGGACACACGGTATCCGCGCTCGGCGTAACCGGTGCGCTCGCCCAGGAGCCGCGCCACCTGAAGGCACCGGCCGACGACCAGGGCGTCGCCGGGCTCGAGCCGCGCGATCGATTCGATGTGGCGCTTCGGGACGATCAGCACGTGGATCGGCGCTTTGGGGTAGAGATCCCGGAACGCGAGGACCTCATCGTCCTCGTACTCGATCTCGGCGGGGCTTTCCTTCGCGGCGATGCGGCAGAAGACGCAGGTCTCGGTCACGGGGCCTCCCGGCTCGTGTATAATCTTTCACGCAACGCCATCGTGTCGGCGAATCCGTCGCGGGAGGAGAGCGGAATGGGCACCTGTCCCAAGTGCAAGCTGCGCATCCGGAAGAACGGCAACCATGTGAAGCTCGGGTCGGTCTGGCGCCACAAGATGTGCCCGCCCAAGCCCGGCCGCGCCGCCAAGAGCGCCTAGCTTCTCCTCCCGCCTCGCTTCCGCCGCGCGGAGTCTCGCCGCTCGCTGGTCAGGGTAGCCGAAACCGGGCGAGGGTGGGAATATCTGTCCACCCTATCGCGAACGTCCTGACGAGGAGGCCCGGCATGACCGCTCGGCTCATCGCGCTGCTCCTGCTCGCTATCCTCGTCACGCTCGCCCCGCCCGCGCCGGCCGGAGCCCAGGCGGTGGGCGACGTGTTCCGGCGGGTGAGCCCCTCGGTGGTGGTGATCCGCTCCCGCGGTCGAGACGTGGCGGAATCGGGTCAGGTCCGCTTCGGCGAGATCGGGTCCGGCGTGCTCATCTCGGCGGACGGCAAGATCATGACCGCGGCCCACGTCGTCCAGGCGATGGACGAGATCCACGTGGAGTTCATCGGAGGCGAGACCGTGCCCGCGCGTGTCGTCGCCTCCGAGCCCGCCGCCGACCTCTCGCTGCTCCAGCTCGATCGCGTGCCCGCGGGTGTCAAGGTCGCCCGCCTCGCCAACTCGAGCGCGGTCCGAGTGGGCGACCAGGTGCTCGTGGTGGGCGCGCCGTATGGGCTGTCGTACTCGCTGAGCGTGGGTTACATCAGCGCGCGGTGGGCGCCGAACACGGTGTACCGCGCCTTTCCCCTGGCCGAGTTCCTCCAGACCGACGCGACGATCAACACCGGTAACTCGGGGGGCCCCATGTTCAACCTGGCCGGCGAGGTGGTCGGGATCGTGAGTCACAACATCTCGAAGGGCGGCGGCAGCGAGGGGCTCGGGTTCGTGGTGACGATCAATACCGCCCGGGAGCTCCTCCTGGCCCGTCGCTCGATCTGGAGCGGCCTCGAGGGCCACACCCTCTCGGGCGACCTCGCCGCCATCTTCAACGTGCCCCAGCCCGAGGGTTTCCTGATCAAGACGGTGGCGAAGGGCTCCCCCGCCGAGAGCGCCGGGATTCGCGGCGGCAACCGGACCGCGGTCATCGACGGCCAGACCCTGGTGGTCGGCGGCGACATCCTGCTCGCGGTGGACGGTATCCCTACCGGGAACCTCGCGGACTACCAGCGCATGCGGGACCACATGCAGAAGCTGGCCCCGGGCGCGGCGATCACGGTGACCGTGCTGCGGGCCGGCCGGGTGCTGGATCTGATCGGCAAGGCGCCCTGATCGCAGCGCCCGGCCCTTTGAGACTCGCCGAGCGGGGCGGGAACGACGAAGGGCCGGGGAGCCCCTGCGCTCCGCCCGGCCCTCCGACATCCGGTGACGCCACCCCGCGCCACAACTTCGCGTTCGTGGCATGCAAATGGCTGAGCTTCTAAATGGTGGAGGGTAAGGGAGTCGAACCCTCGACCTCGGCGTTGCGAACGCCGCGCTCTCCCAACTGAGCTAACCCCCCGTCAGACCGGCCTATTGTACTCGGGTGTCCCCCGCCCGACAAGCTGGACGAGAGCCGCGCCGCGGCTCAGCTCTTGGGAGGCTGCGGATCGGTCCCGAAGGCGCGCAGGAGCGGGGTGAACAGGTCGAGCGGCAGCGGGAAGAAAGTCGTGGTGTTCCGCTCGGAGGCGACCTCGCGCATCGTCTGCAGATACCGGAGCTGGACGGCGATCGGGAAGCGCATGAGCACCTCGGCCGCCTCGCCCAGCTTGGCCGCGGCCTGGAACTCGCCCTCCGCGTTGATGACCTTGGCGCGCCGCTCGCGCTCGGCCTCGGCCTGCTTGGACATGGCGCGCTGCATGTCCTGCGGCAGGTCCACGTTCTTGACTTCCACCGCGGCCACCTTCACGCCCCACGGGCTCGTGTGCTGGTCGATGATGCGGGTCAGCTCCTCGTTGATCTTCTCGCGCGAGGCCAGGAGATCGTCCATCTCCTGCTGGCCGAGCACGCTGCGGAGCGTGGTCTGCGCCATCTGGGAGGTCGCGTAGAGATAGTCCTCCACGCTGATGACCGCCTTGGCCGCGTCGAGCACGCGGAAGAAGATCACCGCGTTCACCTTCACCGAGACGTTGTCGCGCGTGATCACGTCCTGGGGCGGCACGTCCATGGTGATCGTGCGGAGGCTCACCTTCACCATCTTGTCGATGAACGGGATCAGGAGCACGAGGCCGGGGCCGGTGCCGTCGCCCCCGGGGTTGAAGATCGCGTTGGTCCGCCGGCCGAACCGGAAGATCACGCCCCGCTCGTACTCGCGCAGGATGCGGAACGAGGAGAAGAAGATGTAGAGCAGGATGATCGCGACCGGGATGATGCCGAAGAGGAGCTGAACGCCTTCCATGTGCGGCCTCCTGGGAGTGCTAGGGGCGCTGCGTGGATCTGGTGACCTTGAGGGTGAGGCCGTCGATGGCCGCGACCCGGACCGGCTCGCCCGCCGCCACCGTCCCGTCCTGGCTCACAGCCCGCCACAGCTCGCCGTCGATCAACACCTGCCCCTCGGGGGCCAGGGCCGAGCGCGCCATCCCGAGCCGCCCCACCATGGCGGATTCGCCGGTCACCGAGGGCCGGTAGAGCGCGCGAATGCCCATGGACACCGCGAAGAAGACCAGCGCCGCGGTCGTGCCCACCGTGGGGATGACCACGTACCAGGAGAGCCGGACGCCGGTCGTCTCGGGTGAGTCGTAGAGCATGAGGGAGCCGATGAGCATGGCGACCACGCCGCCGACCGCGAGGACCCCGTGGCTGACCACCTTGACCTCGGCGATCAGCAGCACCACCCCGAAGAGGAGCAGCAGGAGGCCGGCCCAGTTCACCGGCAGGCTCTGGAAGGCGTAGAAGGCCAGGATCAGGCAGATGCCGCCGATGACGCCGGGCAGGATCGCGCCCGGGTTGGAGAGCTCGAAGAAGATGCCGAGCATGCCCGCCATCATCAGCAGGTAGGCGATGTTGGGATCCGAGATCAGGGCCAGGAACCGGTCGCGGAAGCGCACCTCGATGATCTTGACCGGCGCGTCCTTGGCCGCGAGCGTGACCTGGCCCTTCGGAGTCTTCACGGTCCGGCCGTCGATCTTCGCGAGGAGATCCGGCACGCTCTCGGCCACCAGGTCCACGATCCTGAGCTTGACCGCCTCGCGCTCGGTGGCCGAGACCGACGAGCGCACCGCCTGCTCGGCCCACTCCGCGTTGCGCCCGCGCTCGACCGCGATGGTGCGCGCGAAGGCAGCCGCGTCGTTCTCGACCTTCTTGATCATCTCCTTGTCGCCGCCGCCGCCGACCGCCACCGGGTGCGCGGCGCCGATGTTGGTCGCGGGCGCCATCGCGGCCACGTGCGCGGCCATCGTGATGAAGACGCCGGCGGAAGCGGCGCGGGCGCCCCCGGGGGCCACGTAGACGATCACCGGGATCGGCGAGGCCAGGATGCTCTGCACCATCGAGCGCATGGAGCGCTCGAGCCCGCCCGGCGTGTTGAGCTGCACGATGAGGGCCTGGGCGCCTTCTGCGTGCGCCCGCTCGATCGCGCCCGCCAGCAGGCGGACCGTGACTGGAGTGATCGCGGAGTCGAGCTCGATCAGCGACATCGGCGCGGCCGCGGAGGCCGGGCCGGTGATGGAGAACAGCGCGGCGGAAGCCAGGAGGATGGCGACGATGAACGGGAGAGGCCGGTGCTTGGCCGATCTCACGGGCGTCATCTTAGCACGCGCGGACGCGCCCTAGCGGGCGAGCGCGACGATCGAGAGCAGCTCGAAGAGCAGGTTGGCGGCGAGCACGCCGGTGATGGCCCCGGGTCCGTCGTAGGGCGGCGACACCTCCACGATGTCGCCTCCCGCCAGCTCGATGCCGCGCAGGCCGCGCACGAGACCCAGGGCCTCGTAGGACGTGAGCCCGCCCGCCTCCGGCGTCCCCGTCCCCGGCGCGTAGGCCGGATCGCACGCGTCCACGTCGAAGGAGACGTAGACGGGTCCGCCCCCCTCGAGGCGCCGCAGCCGCTCGACCGCGGAGGCGACGCCGCGGTCCTTGACGTCCTCGATCCGGATCACCTCGAAGCCGTGCTCCCGGTGGAAGTCGAAGTCCTCGGGGCCGTAGAGCGGTCCGCGGATGCCCACCTGGATCGAGCGCGCGCCGTCGATGAGGCCCTCCTCCATCGCGCGGCGGAAGGTGCTCCCGTGGTAGTAGGGCAGGCCGAAGTAGCGGTCCCAGGTATCCGGGTGCGCGTCGAAGTGCACGAGGCCCAGCCGGCCGTGCCGCTTCGCGAGCGCGCGCAGCACCGCCAGGGTCACGGTGTGATCGCCGCCCACGCAGAGCGGCACCGCGCGGGCCTCCACCACCGGCGCGAGGGTCCGCTCGATGGCCGCGAACGTGGCCTCGATCGAGACCGGCACCGCGTCCACGTCGCCGCAGTCGGCGACCCGAAGCCGCTCGAAGGGGTGCACCCGGAGGGCCGAGTTCCACGGCCGGATCAGCGAGGACTGCTCGCGCACGTGGCGCGGGCCCATGCGCGCGCCCGATCGGTAGGAGCAGCCGCCGTCGAAGGGAATGCCGCAGAGGGCCACGTCGAGCCCCGCGGGCGACTCCACGTGCGGCAGCCGCATGAAGGTGGCCGGCTGGGCGAAGCGGGGGGACGAGAACCCGTCGCGCTGCTTCGGGTGCTCGCGGGACGGATCCATGAGAAGCGGCTCGCGCCCCCGGGCCGGCTAGAGGGTGCCGCGCAGGGTCGCGACCGCCACGGCCAGGCGCTCGATCTCGCTCGCGGTCGAGTGGACCGAGAAGCTCGCGCGCAGCGTGCCCGCGATGCCGAGGCGCCGCATCAGCGGCTGGGCGCAGTGGAAGCCCGCGCGCACCGCGATCCCCTGCTGATCGAGCAGCGCGGCGCCGTCGTGGGGGTGCAGGCCCTCCACGTTGAAGGCGACCACCGCGCCCTTCATCTCGGGATTCCGCGGGCCGTAGAGCGTGACGCCCTCGATGCCCCCGAGGGCGTCCAGACACTGGGCGACGAGGGCCTGTTCGTGGGCCAGCACCTCGCTCATGCCGAGCTTGCCGAGGTACTCGCAGGCCGCGTGCAGCCCCACCGCCTCCGCGATCGGGGGCGTCCCCGGCTCGAAGCGCCACGGCAGGTCGTTCCACTGCGCGCGATCGATCCAGACTTCCTTGATCATCTCGCCCCCGCCCCAGGCGGGCTCGAGCTTGTCCAGCACCTCGCGGCGTCCGTAGAGCACGCCGATGCCGGTGGGCCCGAGCATCTTGTGGCCGGAGAAGGCGTAGAAGTCGGCCCCGAGCGCCGCCAGATCGAGCGGGAGGTGCGGCACCGCCTGGGCTCCGTCGAACAGCACGAGGGCGCCGACCCGGTGCGCCCGCTCCACGATCCGAGCGACCGGGTTGATGGTGCCGAGCACGTTCGAGACGTGGGCGACCGCCACCACGCGCGTGCGGGGCGAGAGCAGGCGGTCGAAGGCCTCGAGATCGAGATACCCTTCCCCGATCACCGGGATCGCCCGCAGCACCGCGCCGCGGTCGCGGCAGGCCATCTGCCACGGGATCAGGTTCGAGTGATGCTCGAGCTCGCTGACGATGATCTCGTCGCCGGGCGCGAGAGTCCGTCCCACCGCCTGGGCCACCAGGTTGATCCCCTCGGTGGTGCCGCGCGTGAAGATGATCTCCTCGCGGCTCCGGGCGCCCACGAAGGCGCGCACCGCGTCCCGGGCCGCCTCGTACCGCTCGGTCGCCTCCTCGCCCAGGGTGTGGATGGAGCGGTGCACGTTGGCGTGGCTCGTCTTGTAGTAGTCCGAGATCGCCTCGATCACCGCGAGCGGCTTCTGGCTCGAGGCCGCCGAATCCAGGTAGACGAGCGGGAATCCGTTCACCACGCGGGAGAGGATCGGAAAATCACGGCGGGTCTTCTCGCCCAGGTTCATCGCGTCACCTCCCGCCCGCTGAGGGCCTCCTGCAGGACGGTCAGCGGGAGCGTCACGCATTTCATCCGTGACGGCCGGATATCGGAATCGAGCCGCTCCAGCAGGCTCGACGGGGTCTGCGCGTGCGCGAACCCGACCGGCTGGCCGAGCGCGGCCTCGAGCAGCAGGTCGGCGGAGGCCGCGCAGATCGCGCAGCAGTCGCCGGTCCAGCGGGCCTCGACCAGGCGCCCGTCGGCGAGCCGGCCCTGGATGCGCACGCGGTCGCCGCAGAGGGGGTTCACGTCCTCGTGGGCCACGTCCGGGCGCTCGATCGCGCCGCGGAAGAGCGGCCGCCGGAAGCGCTCGCGGATCACGTCGCTGTAGAGTGCCATGTCACTCGGCCAGCTCGCCGCGCACGCCCGTCTTGCGGTAGGGCGGGAACCGGTAGGCGCTATCGCGCGAGAGCAGGCCGCCGTGGCCCAGCGCGGCGAGCTCAACCGCCCCCGCCGGGAGCCCGGCCAGGATGCGCGGGAGCAGCAGGTCGAACGTGGTGGCCTGCGAGAACATGCCGCACGCGGGCATGCCCAGCACCGGGTGCCCGCGCACCTCCGCGATCCACAGCAGGCTGCCCGGATGGGCCGGGGCGCCGTGCCGGATCATGCGGCCGCCCAGGCGCTCGAGCCCCGCGAAGACCGGATCGAGCGGATCGAGCGAGCCGGCGCCCGCCGCGATCAGGATGTCGGCGCCGGCGGCGAGCAGGCTCTCCATCTCGGCGGCGACCGCGGCCGCGTCGCCGGGCGCGTAACGCACCGGGAGGAGCCGCGATCCGAACCAATCCACCTTCTCGGTCAGGGACGACTCGAAGCGCTCGCGCTGCGGCGGGGCCAGGGTCTCCCGACTGAGCGCGGCCAGCACGCGGGGCTGGAAGGGTTTCACCGCCACGAGGCCCCCCGCGCTCCCGGCGCGCGCCTCCGCGTCCTTCACCAGCCGCTCCGGGATGGCGAGCGGGGTGATCTTGGCGCGCGCCACCACCTCCCCGCCTTCCACCGGCTGCAGGTCGTAGAGCGTGAACACCGACATGCCCTCGAGCCCGTTGACCGCGGCGAGCGCGGCCGCGTTGACGCTCACGAGGCCGCGCCGCTGCGCGCCGAGGCTCCACTGCCCGCCGCTGTAGCCCTTGACCTCGACGTTGGTGCCGCAGGCGGCCGCGGCCAGGCGCGAGCCGGCCGGCTCCTCGTGGATGTCGCCCGGCTCCAGCTCGAGCAGGTGCACTTCCGGCCACGGCAGGGCGAGGAGCCGCGCCGCCGCCGCGGGGTCGAGCAGCTGTCCCTTGTTGATCGCGACCTTGCCGGCCCCGTCCCGCACGTCGTGGCACGCGATGCGTCCCTCGAGCGCGTCGGGGGTCGCCCTGGCGAGCTGGACCGCGATGGCTTTCATGGGCTATTTGAGGCCGCGCCGCACTTTCTCGGAGATGGGCATGCCGGTGGCGTGGCGATGGGTCGCGAGGGCTTCCGCGAGGATGCTCAGCGCGATCTCGGGCGCGGACTGGGCGCCCAGGTCGAGGCCGATCGGGACCCGCACGCGCAGCAGCGCGTCCTCGGCCACGCCGTCCTCGCGCAGCAGGTTCAGGATCGCCGCCCCGCGGCGGCTGCTGCCGAGGAGCCCGATGTAGCCCACCGGGGTGCTCAGCGCGTGCTTGAGCACCGGCAGATCGTACTTGTAGTCGTGGGCGACCAGCACCAGCGCGGTGGTCGGGATCAGCGGGACCTGCCGGACCAGCTCGGACGGCACCCCGATCCGGAGGTCGTCCACGTCCGGGAAGCGCTCCTTGGTGGCGAAGCGCGGCCGGCCGTCCACCACGATGGTGCGGAAGCCGAGGGTCCGGCCGAGCGTGACCAGGGGCATCGCCACGTGGCTGGCCCCGACCACGACCAGTGTGGACGGCGGCGCGAACACCTCCGCGAAGGCACGCACGTTCTCGAGGAACAGCGTGCGCGACTTGCCCGCGGCCATGGCCTCCCGGGCCTCGGTGGCGAAGCGCTGATCGAGGAAGGCGTCGCCGAGCGTGCCGTCCTGCCCGCCGTGGTCGAAGAGCAGGAGCTTGGCGCCGTCATGCGGCGCATCGAGACGGGTCACGATCACCGCGCGCCCGCCCTGCTCGGCGTGGACGCGGGCGCGCTCGTAGTAGGCCAGCGTGGTGTCGTCCTTGTCGTCGAGCGTCACCGGCTCCAGGAAGACCTCGATGGTGCCGCCGCAGGTGAGGCCGATCTCCCACGCCTCCTCGTCGCCCAGGTTCAGCTCGAGGAGCCGCGGGGTGTTCTTGCCCAGCACGTCGGCCGACTCCTCGATGACCTGCGCGTCCACGCAGCCCCCGATGGTCACCGAGCCGAGCACGCGCCCGCCCTCGCCCACCAGCATCTTGGCCCCTTCCTTCCGGGGCGTGGTGCCGCGGGTGTTGACGAGGGTGGCCACCGTCACCTTGGACTCGTTCCGCTTGAGCTGGTTCAGCTGCTCGGAGAGCTCGGTCATGTCGGCTACCTCAGGTTGAGATGGCTGGCCAGCTCGCGCAGGCTCGCCAGGCTGTGCGCCGCCGCGAAGTGGTCCACGAGCGGCAGCGCCGCGGCCATGCCGCGGGTCAGGGGCTCGTAGGACGGGTTGCCCAGCAGCGGATTGAGCCAGATGAGCCGGCCCGCCTTGCGCTTGATCGCGAGCATCTCGTTGGCCAGGGTCTCGGGCTCGCCGGTGTCCCAGCCGTCCGAGAGCACGAGGACGATGGTGTGGCGGTTCACCAGGTTCCCCCAGCGCGCGTTGAACTCCTGCAAGGATTCCCCGATCCGGGTCCCGCCGGAGAAGTCCCGCACCTCGGTCAGCTTGGCCAGGGCCTGGCGGTAGGACGCACCCTTGAGATGCTCGGTGACGCGCGTGAGGCGCGTGGAGAAGGTGAAGGTCTCCACCCGCCCGAAGACGTTCTGGAGCGCGTAGAGGAACTGGAGCAGGAACCGGCTGTAGAGGTCCATCGAGCCCGAGACGTCGCAGAGCAGCACCAGGCGGACCTTGCGGCGCCGTCGCTCTCGTCTCCGCAGCTCGATGATCTCGCCCTTCATCAGGTTGGCGCGCATGCTCCGCCGCATGTCGATGATGCCGCCCCGCCGGGTGGGGCGCTTGCGCCGGCTGATGCGCCGGGCGAGGCGCTTGGCGATCAGGATCGTCAGCCGGGCGACCTCGTCGAGATCCTCAACCGGAAAGGAGGAAAAGTCCTGATCCATGAGGATTTCTCGATCGCTGACTCCCGGCACCTCGAGCGGCTCGCCATCGTCGTCACCCTGCTCCTCCCAGCCCTCGAGCGCCACCGACACCTTCTTCTGGGCCGCCTCCGCCCCGGTATTGCCGGCGTGCTCCTCCGGGATGGCCGCGTCGGCCGGGCTCATGAGGCCGTCGAGCCCCTGACCCTCGTCGGCCTGGAATCGCCAGAACACGTCGAAGCAGCGATCGAAGGCGGGAAACTCCTCCCGCCGGGCGACCAGCGTCGTCCGCAGCGCCAGGTAGACGTCCTGGCGGTCCAGCAGGTCCACGACCTCGAGCGCCCGCACCCCGTCCATCAGCTCGCCCAGGGTGAGCGGGAGTCCCGCCGCCCGCAGCATCTGGCCGAAGCGGAGGACGGCGGTGGTGAGGTCGCGAGGGCCCGCCATGCTAGCCGTCGGCGGCCGCGAAGCGCTTGAGCCCGCTGGAGGTCAGCTCCCGCTTGAAGCGCTTGATGTCGTCGGCGTCCTTGAGCACGCAGCCGAGCGTTTCCAGCACGAGATCCTCGTCGAGATGATCGGCGTGGAGCGAGGCCAGGGCCTGGGCCCAGTCGAGGCTCTCCGCCACCCCCGGCACCTTGGAGAGGCGCATGGAGCGGAGGCCTTCCATGAAGCGCGAGATCTCGCGGGCGAGCGCCTCGTTCACGCCCGGCACCTTGCGCGTGACGATGCGGACTTCCTTCTCGAAACCCGGGAAGTCGATCCACAGGTAGAGACAGCGGCGGCGGAGCGCGTCGGAGAGCTCGCGCACCCGGTTCGAGGTGAGGATGACGTACGGGGGGTGCGCGGTCTTGATGGTGCCGATCTCGGGGATCGTCACCTGGAACTCGGCGAGCACCTCGAGGAGGAACGCTTCGAACTCCTCATCGCTTCGATCGACTTCGTCGATGAGGAGCACCGGCGGCTTGCCGTCCTGGCTGATCGCCTGGAGCAGCGGGCGGCGGATCAGGAAGGGCTCGGAGAAGATGGTCGCTTCCTTCTCCCGCAGGGTATGGGTGGTCGCCTCCTCGAGCTTGATGTGCAGGAGCTGCTTGGGATAGTTCCACTCGTAGAGCGCCTGGGCCGCGTCGAGCCCCTCGTAGCACTGCAGGCGGATGAGGTTGGTGCCGAGCATCCGCGCCATCACCTTGGCGATCTCGGTCTTGCCGACGCCCGCGTGCCCCTCGATGAGGAGCGGCTTCCTGAGCGTCATCGCCAGGTGCACGGACGTCGCGATGGCCGGGTCGGTGACGTAGTCGGCCTTCTCCATCATCTGCTGGATCGTCTCGATTTCGGCTCTCATGGCCCTCTCAGTCTACACCGCGTGATTGCCGGCCCGGAGGTTCGCCCGGATCTTCTCATAGTCGTCGGGCGTATCCACGTCCGGCGGCATGGGCAGGTCGAGATCGACCCACTCCACGCGGGCCGGCTCTCTCTGGATGATGGGCCGCGCGCCCTGGTCGCCGCTCAGGCGCAGCAGCTCGGGAAAGATCTCGCGCCTGAACACCACCGGGTTGCCCTGCCCGTCCCGGTAGCGCGGCGCCACGATGAGCTTGGGGCTCGTGCGGCGGGCGGCCAGGAGCGCCGGGATGATCGCCGGGGCCAGTAGCGGCTGGTCGCCGAGCGCGATCAGCGCCCAGTCCACCGACGCGGGCAGCGCGGCGATTCCCGTGCGCACCGAGCCGGCCTGGCCCTCCTCCGGCGCCGGATTCACCGCGATCTGCACCTCGATGCCGGCCAGGGCCGCCTCGATCGGCTCGACGTCGGGCCCGGTCACGACCCACACCGAGTCTACCCCGCCCACCAGCACGCTCTCGACGACGTAGCGGATGATGGCGCGGCCGCCCACCTTCATGAGCAGCTTGGCCTGTCCCATCCGGCGCGAGAGCCCGGCGGCGAGGACGACCGCCGCGATCACGGCGCCCCCCAAAAACGACGCCCCGCGGGAACCATCCCGCGGGGCTCGTCGACTGGACGTCTCACCCGGGCGGCTTACTTCACGGCCGCGGCGGCCGCCTCCATCGCGCGCTTGGCGAAGACCCGCACCAGGTGGCTCTTGTACTCAACCGAGCCCTGCAGATCGGCCTGGACGTCCACGCCCTCGGCCGCCTTCTCCGCCGCGGCCTGGATGGACGCGGCGTCGGCCGCCTTGCCGGTGATGGCGGCCTCCACGCCCTTGGCGCGGACCGCCTTGGTGCCCGCCCCGGTCACCGCCACGCTGGCCTTGCCGACCTTGCCGCCGTCCACGCTCAGCACCGCCGCGACGCCGACCACCGCGAACCGGGAGGCCGGGTGCGGGAACTTCATGTAGGCGGCGCCCGTCTTGCCCGCCATCGCGGGCACGCGCACCTCGGTCAGGATCTCGTCCTCCGCGAGCGCGGTGGTGAGCAGGCCCTTGAAGAAGTCATCCGCCTTGATCGTGCGCTTGCCCTTGGGGCCCTCGGCCACCATCTCCGCGCCGAGCGCGATGATCGCGGCCGGGTAGTCGGCGGCCGGGTCAGCGTGGGCCAGGCTCCCGCCGATCGTGCCCATGTTGCGCACCATCGGGTCCCCGATCTGGGCGGCCACCGCCGCGAGCATCGGGCACTTCGACTTCACGACCGCCGAGGACTCGACCTGGTAGTGGGTGGTCATGGCCCCGATGACGAGCGCGCCGCCATCTTCCTTGATGCCGGAGAGACCGGAGACCTTCCGGAGATCCACCAGGTGCTTGGGCTGGGCCAGGCGCAGCTTCATGGCCGGCAGAAGGCTGTGGCCGCCCGCGAGCAGCTTGGCGTCGTCCTTGTGGCGCCCGAGCAGGTCCAGCGCCTCCCTCACCGTGCCGGGCGTGTGGTACTCGAACTGGGCTGGGTACATGTCGGCGTCTCCCCTTACTTCCTGGATTTGGCGGCCTGGGCGGTTTTCCAGACCCGCTCCGGCGTCATCGGCATGGCGTCGATGTGGTCCACGCCGAGCCCCGACAGGGCGTCCACCACCGCGTTGACCACCGCGGGCGTCGAGGCGATCGTGCCCGTCTCACCCGCGCCCTTGACTCCGAGCGGGTTCACGGGGGTGGGCGTCTCGGTGCGGTCGGTCTCGTAGAACGGCAGCATGTCCGCCTTCGGGAGCGTGTAGTCCATCATGCTCCCGCTGACGAGCTGCCCGGAGGCGTTGTCGTACACCGCCTCCTCCCAGAGCGCCTGCGCCACGCCCTGGGCGATGCCCCCGTGGACCATCCCGTCCACGATCATCGGGTTGATCACGTTCCCGACGTCGTCCACCGCGAGGTAGCGGAGGATCTTCACGTGGCCGGTGTCCGGATCCACCTCGACCACGCAGGCGTGGGCGCCGAACGGGAAGCAGAAGTTGGACGGATCGTAGAAGCTCGTCTCCTCGAGCCCCGGCTCCACGCCCTCCGGATAGTTGTGCGGGACGTAGGCGGTGAGCGCGACCTGCCCGAACGGGATCGCCTTCTGGGGCGAGCCCTTCACCACGAACTGGCCGCCCACGTACTCCATGTCCTTGGGGTTCGCCTCGAGCAGGTGGGCGGCGATCTTCTTGCCCTTCTCCTTGATCTTGTCGAGCGACATCACGATGGCGGTGCCGCCCACCGAGGCCGAGCGGCTGCCGTAGGTGCCCATGCCGAACGGCACCCGGCCGGTGTCGCCGTGCACGATCTCCACGTCGTCCATCGGGATTCCGAGGTGATCGGCCACGATCTGGGCCATGGTGGTCTCGTGCCCCTGCCCGTGCGAGTGGGAGCCGGTGAACACGCTGACCTTGCCGGTGGGATGCACCTGGACCTTGCCGGATTCCCAGAGGCCGGCCTGGGCCCCGAGCGAGCCCACCACCTTGGACGGCGCGATGCTGCACGCCTCGATGTAGGTCGAGAAGCCGATGCCCATCAGCCGGCCCTGCGCGCGGGCGGCCGCCTGGTCGGTCCGGAACTTCTTGTAGTCGAGCATGCCGAGCAGCTTGTCCAGCGCGCCCGCGTAGTTGCCGCTGTCATAGGACAGCGCCACCTTGGTCTGGTAGCCGTTGTTGAACTTCGGGATGAAGTTCTTGCGACGGATCTCGACCGGGTCCATCTTCAGCGCGGCCGCGGCCGCGTCCATCATGCGTTCGAGCAGATAGCAGGCCTCGGGCCGGCCGGCCCCGCGGTAGGCGTCCACCGGCGTGGTATTGGTGAAGACGCCGGTGACCTCCGCGTGGATGGCGGGCCACTCGTACACCCCGTTGAGCAGAGTGGCGTACAGATAGGTCGGCACCGCCGGCGCGAACGTCGACAGGTAGGCGCCCAGGTTCGCGGTGGTCTTGACCCGGAGCCCCAGGAGCTTGCCGTCCTTGGCCACCGCCACCTCGGCGTCGGTCACATGGTCCCGTCCGTGGGCGTCGGTCTGGAAGGCCTCGCGGCGGGAGGACGTCCAGCGGATGGGCCGCTTGATCTGCTTGGTGGCCCAGGTGCAAACCGTCTCCTCGTTGTAGAGGAAGATCTTGGAGCCGAAGCCGCCGCCCACGTCGGGCGCGATCACCCGCACCTTGTGCTCGGGGATGCCGAGCACGAACGCGGTCATGAGCAGGCGGTGCACGTGGGGATTCTGCGAGGTGACCCAGAGGGTCCACTCGCCGGTCGCGTCCTCGTAGCGGGCCACGCACGCGCGCGGCTCCATGGGGTTGGCGACCAGGCGCTGGTTGATGATCCGCTTCTTGACCACGACGGGGGCCGCCTTGAAGGCCGCGTCGGTGGCGGCCGCGTCGCCGATCTGCCACTTGAAGGCCTCGTTGCTGGGGGCCACCTCGTGGATCTGCTGGGAGCCCTTGGCGGCCGCCTTCTCGGTGTCGGTCACCGAGGGCAGGACCTCCCAGTCCACCACCACCATCTCGGCCGCGTCGCTGGCCGCCGACTGGCTCTCCGCGATCACAATGGCCACCGGGTCGCCGACGTAGTGTGCCGCGTCGGTCGCCAGCGGCATATGCGGCGGGATCTTCAGCTCGGGCAGGAGCCACCCGCAGGGAAGCGAGTTCACCCCCGTCATGTCCTTGCCGGTGAAGATCGCCACGACCCCCGGAGCCTTCGACGCCTTGGCGGTGTCGATCTTGCGGATCTTCGCGTTGGCGTGTGGGCTGCGCACGAACACCGCGTGGGTCATGCCAGCCAGCTTCAGGTCGTCGGTGTAGTTCCCCTTGCCGGTGATGAACCGGGGATCCTCACGCCGTTTGATGCTCGCGCCGAGCAGCCGGGGCGTGGCCATGGTCGCCTCCTACTTCCCCGCCATCTTCTCGGCGGCGTACTGGATGGCCTTGACGATGTTGTGATAGCCGGTGCAGCGGCAGAGATTGCCTTCCAGGTCGTGGCGGATCTGCGCCTCGGTCGGGCGCGGGTTCCGCTGGAGCATCTGGTGCGCGGACATGATCATGCCCGGGGTGCAGAAGCCGCACTGCAGCCCGTGCTTCTCCCAGAAGGCATCCTGGATCGGGTGGAGCTTGCCGTCCTTGGCGAGCCCCTCGATCGTGAGGACCTGCGCGCCATCGCACTGCACCGCGAGGAGCGTGCACGCCTTCACCGCCACGCCGTTGACATGCACCGTGCAGGCGCCGCACTGGCTCGTGTCGCACCCGACGTGCGTGCCGGTCAGGCCCGCCTGCTCCCGGATGTAGTGGACGAGCAGCAGCCGCGGCTCGACTTCGTGGGACTGGGGAGCACCGTTGATCGTCATCGACACGGTCTTTTTCACCGCGCAACCTCCTGAGTGATGAGGGTCCGAGGCCGGAAAGCGCCCCCAACCGTATGCCGAGCCGGGGACGGTGTCAAGGGGCGGAGAGGAGACGACGGCCCTCGACGCGCGCCTGCTCGAGCACCTCCCGGACCGGAAGGTCTCGGTCGCGCGCGATGCGCCGCACTTCCTCGAATTCGGGGGTGACCGTGACCACCCGGCCCTCGAGCCGGGAGACCTTGAAGGTCAACGGCCCGTGCGCGGTGTCGAGCCGGACCATCTCGCGCTCGAGGCGGGCCCGCTGGTAGGCGGTCCAGCGGACGCCGATGGTGGAGGACTCCTCGAAGAGCAGGCGCGAGAGGTCGGCGACCCGCGCCGGCTCGCAGAGCGCGGTCAGGACCACCCCCGGCCGGCTGCGCTTCATGATCACGGGGGTGAGCCAGACGTCCAGTGCCCCGGCCTCGAGGAGCCGCTCCAGCAGGGGCTCGTAAAGCTGCGGGGACATGTCGTCCACGGTGGTCTCGACCTGGACGATGGTCTCGACGGGCGCGGGGCCGGGCACCTCCGAGGCCTCGCCCACGAAGAGCCGGAGCACGTTGGGCGTCTCGAGGTCCATCGTGCCTGCCCCGTACCCGACCGCGGTGATCCGCATGGCCGGCATCGCCCCCGCGCCGGCCGCCAGGGTCGTGAGGATGGCCGCCCCGGTCGGGGTGACCAGCTCCCGGCTGATGCCGGTGTCGAGCGTGGGGAAGCCCTTGAGCAGCTCGGCGGTGGCCGGGCCGGGCACCGGCATGCGGCCGTGCGGGCCCTCCACGAACCCCCCGCCTACCGGCAGGGCGCCCACGTGAACCGCGTCCACTCCGAGCAGGTGGAGGCCGATGCACGCGCCGGTGACATCCACGATCGCGTCCACCGCGCCCACGTCGTGGAAGTGCACGCGCTCCGGGGTGGTGCCGTGCACCCGCGCCTCGGCCTCGGCCAGGCGCTGGAAGACGCGCGAGGCCATGTCCTGCACCGCGGGCGCCAGGCGGCCGCCCTCCAGGATGTCGAGGATCTCCCGGAGGCCGCGATGGCCGGCCTCGTGGTGACCGAGCACGACGTCCACCTTGGTGGCCCGGAAGCCCGCCTTGACGACCTCGCGGCGCTCGAGGCGATAGCCGGTCACGCGGAGGCCGGCCAGCTCGCGGGTGAGCGCCTCGAACGGCGCGCCCGCGTCCACCAGCGCGCCCAGGATCATGTCCCCCGAGGCGCCGCTCGGGCAATCGAAGAAGGCGATCTTCATCTGCGGGGGCCCCGACATGGCCCCCGCACTCCCCCCGCCGGCGGACACTCGGCCACGGGCATGCTCGTTGGCTAGCGGAGCTTGGAGGCGAGCTTGTTGATCTGGTTCGCCTGGGCCGCCGCGCCGTAGCCGTTGTCGATGTTGACGACGGAAACGCCGGGGGCGCAGGAGTTCAGCATGGCGAGCAGCGCGGCCACGCCCCCGAACGAGGCCCCGTAGCCCACGCTGGTCGGCACCGCGATCACCGGGCGATCCACCAGGCCGCCGAGCACGCTGGGCAGCGCGCCTTCCATCCCGGCCACCGCGATGATCGCGTTCGCCTCGTTGAGGCGGTCCAGGTGCGGCACCAGCCGGTGCAGGCCCGCGACGCCGCAGTCGAACACGCGCTCGACATGGTTGCCCATCGCCTCCGCGGTGACCGCGGCCTCCTCGGCCACCGGCTGGTCGGAGGTGCCCGCGCTGACCACCACGATGAGCCCGACGCCCGCGCGCGCCACCGGCTTGACCACGACGAGGCGCGCGGCTTCGTGCACCCGGCAGGGCAGGCCGCTCGCGAGCAGCGCGGCCACCACCGCCGGCTCGGCGCGCGTGGCGAGCACGTTGTCGTGCGCCTCCGCGAGCCGCCGCACGATCGCCACCACCTGCTCCGGCGTCTTGCCCTGGCAGAAGACGGCCTCGGGCACGCCGTGGCGGAGCGAGCGGTGCAGATCCACCCGGGCGAAGCGCAGATCCTCGACGGGCAGCGCGCGGAGCCGGGCCAGCGCCTGCTCGGGGGCCAGCGCGCCGCCCGCGACCGCCTCCAGCAGCTCCCTTACTTTTTCCCGATCCACTTCAGCACCTCGTTGGCGCTGCCGCTGCGGAAGCCCTGCAGGTCGAGCGTCACGTAGAGATAGCCGAGCTCGCGGAAGCGCCGGACGATCGCCCCGTGCCGATCCTCTTCCCAGAGGCGCGGCATCTCCTCCGGGACCAGCTCGAGGCGGGCCAGCCGGTCGTGATGGCGCACCCGGAACTGGCGGAAGCCCAGGCTCCGCACGAAGGCCTCGGCGTCGTCGATGCGCCGGAGCTTCTCGGCGGTGATCGGATCGCCGTACTGGAAGCGCGACGACAGGCACGCGAAGGACGGCTTGTCCCAGGTGGGCAGGCCCAGCGTCCTCGACAGCTCCCGGATCTCCGCCTTCCACAGCTCGGCCTCGATCAGCGGGGCGCGCACGCCGCGCGCCTCCGCGGCCTTCATGCCCGGCCGATGATCGCCGAGGTCGTCCATGTTGGCGCCGTAGACGACCTGCGCGGTGCCCGCCGCCTGCGCGATCGGCGCCAGGTGCGTGAAGAGCTCCTCCTTGCAGTGGAAGCACCGATCGGGCGCGTTGCGCGCGTACTCCGGCCGGTCGAGCTCGCGGGTGCGGATGACCTCCTGCCGCATGCCGAGCAGGGCGGCCAGCCGCCTGGTCTCCTCGAGCTCGGAGGCCGGGTAGGTCTCCGAGTCGGCGGTGACCAGCGTCGCGCCCTCCCCGAGGGCGTCCTTCGCGGCCCGGGCCAGGAAGGTCGAGTCCACGCCGCCGGAGAACGCCACGATCACGCGGGTCATCCCGCGGACAAGATCCACCAGCCGGTCGTACTTGGCGTCGAGCTGGTGCTGATCGGCCATCGTCGCTTCTATCCGAGAATCGCGCCCGCGAGCTGGGCCAGGGGCACCATCGGCCGGGCGCCCACGTGGGCGATGACCTCGGCGGCCGCCAGCGACCCGAGCCGCCCGCAGGTCGGCAGGTCGAAGCCCTGGCTGAGCCCGTAGAGCACCCCGGCCGCGTAGAGATCGCCCGCGCCCGTCGTGTCCACCACCGCGGTCGCCGGATGCGCGGCGACCGTGTGCGTCCGCCCGCCTTCGGCGATCACCGAGCCCTTCGCGCTCCGGGTCAGCGCCGCGATCTCGCAGTGCCCGCGCACGCGGGCCAGCGCGGCGTCGAACTCGCTCACCTCGTACAGCGCGCAGATCTCCGCCTCGTTGGCGAAGAGGATGTCCACGTGGTACTCCACCAGGTCCAGGAAGGCCTTGCGATGCCGTCCCACGCAGAACGGGTCGGACAGGGTCAGCGAGACCTTGCGGCCGGCCGCATGCGCGATGGCGGCGGCGGCCCGGAAGGCCTGCTGGGCCTCGGGCGGATCGAAGAGATAACCCTCGAGGTAGAGGATCTTCGCGCGGGCGATGAGGCCCTGGTCGATGTCGCGCGGCCCGAGCCGCACCGAAGCGCCCAGGAACGTGCCCATCGTGCGCTGGGCGTCCGGCGTGACCAGGATGAGGCAGCGACCGGTGGGCGGCCCGTCGGTGGCGCGGGGCGTGTCGTAGCCCACCCCGGTCGCGCGCAGGTCGTGGCCGAAGACCTCACCGAGCTGGTCGTCGCGCACCTTGCCCCCGTAGTGGGCCCGCGCGCCGAAGGAGGCCACGCCGACCACGG
>Ga0207689_10002037_pt1 | contig 19083 bp, 18 predicted proteins | sample KBSMisM52_FD_184312 | JGI IMG/M metagenome (GOLD analysis project Ga0207689, IMG submission 184312) | Miscanthus rhizosphere microbial communities from Kellogg Biological Station, Michigan, USA - KBS Miscanthus M5-2 (SPAdes) (version 2) | ecosystem: Host-associated > Plants > Roots >... | reverse complement strand
TGAATATTGACAGTGGCCCGGGGCGCGGCACCTCAGTAACGGTCCGCAAGTGGCGGCGTTAGCACCTGCCGTCGTCATTCCAGTCAATGGGCCCCCTGACGTGCACGTCGCCCGCCGCGCAGCCCGCACCATTATCACCACGGTCTGGTTTGACCGGCTCGCCACCGAGGAAATCGCTCTTGATGCCCTGGCGCCTTGCTTCACGAAGGATCTCGAGGCCCGATCCGTCACTTCCGGCCACGAAGATCAGTCCGGGCTCGTGAAGCTTCAGATAAGCGAGATACGGCTCGACTTCTTTGCCGTCCACGGCCACCGGCTCGAGCGATGTGATCTCGCCGGCGAACGCGCGCCGGAACGAATCAGCGAGCCCACGTCCGTAGCTGTTGTTTTCGTACAGAATCGCAGCGCGCGTATGGCCGAGTGCCTTCGCGAAACGCGCCAGCGCGATACCGTTGGCGGAGTCGCTCGGGATGACTCGGAACAGCCAGTGCGACAGACCGGTGATCTCCGGCGAGCTGGCGCTGGGGGAGACCGACGCGAGCCGTCCATCGTAGACCCGCGCTGCCGCGACAGTCGCACTCGAGTTCGCGTGTCCCACGACGGCGAGCACGCTATCGGCGTCAACGAGCTGCTGCGCAATGACCGCGGCGGTGGCGCCGGTGCCTTCGTCGTCGACGGTCACCACGCCGAGCCGATGCCTTCGGATACCGCCTCGCTTGTTCACGACGTCCACCGCGAGCTGGGTGCCCTGGCGAGCCATCAGCCCGTACGCCTCGTTCGCCGGTGAAGCCGACGCGATCGTATACGTGGACCCGTCACCCCCGCGCGCGCACGCCCCGAGGGCGCAGGCGACAACAAGCAAATGCGGACCTTTCAATCGATCTCCTGAGGGGCTCGTGGGTAGGCCTTCAAGGACGAGGGCGAAGAAGACACCGTCACGGCTCCATGGCCCGGCATCTGCCACGTCTGGCGCACGCCACAGACGGAGCGGTACGGTGAGAGTTCTGGTGACCGGGGGCACAGGCGTCGTGGGACGCGCGACCGTAGACGCCCTGCTCGCGCGCGGGCATGAGGTGCGGCTGTTCAGTCGCAACGCGCGGGATGACGTGGCGGAATGGGCGCACCGCGTCGACGCGTTTCCGGGCGACGTGTCCAACGAAGTCGAAGTGCGCGGTGCCGCCGACGGGTGCGAAGCGGTCGTCCACCTGACCGCGATCGTCGCCGAATCCCCGCCGGAGTCGACTTTCGAGAAGGTCAACGTGACCGGGACACGCAACGTCGTCCGCGAGGCCGGGGAATCTGGTGTGCGGCGCTTCGTGTACGTCTCGTCGCTCGGGGTGGATCGAGGGGAGTCGCCGTATCACCGCTCCAAGTTGCGCGGGGAGGACGTCGCGCGGACGTTCGGCGGGAATTGGGTCATCCTGCGTCTCGGAAACGTCTACGGGCACGGAGACGAGCAGCTGTCGCTCATACTCAAGATGGTCCGGACGCTCCCGGCCGTTCCGATCATTGCCGGCGGCGACAGGCCGTTCCAGCCCATCTGGGCGGGCGACGCGGGTGAGGTGCTGGCGCTCGCCGCGGAGCGAGACGGGCTCGCGGGTCGCGTGCTCGAAGTTGCCGGTCCGGAGCAGACCACGTTCGACAACGTAGTGGAGCGACTGGCGCGGATTACTCAGCGCGATCCCATTCGGATTCCCGTGCCCGTTCCGCTCGCGTCGATAGCGCTGCGTGCGGCGAACGCGCTCGGTGCGGACCTCCCGTTGGACAGCGGACAGCTCACGATGCTCGGTGAAGGCAACGTCGTGACAAATCCGAGCGGGAACGCCCTAACGACGGTGTTCGATCTCGCCGGGACGAAGCTGGACAAGGGGCTCGCGATGCTTGCCGACTCGCAGCCCGAGCTGCTGCCGGAGGAGGGCATCGGTGCGTTGCGGCGGAAGCGATTCTGGGCGGAGATCGACGGGAGCCGACTGAGTCCTGAAATGCTGTTTCGCCACTTCGTGTCGCATTTCGCGGACTGTACCCCATGGCACGTAGAGCTCGAGGCGGAGCCGGGCACGCCGAAGGTACCGGAGCTCGGTGCCGTGCTTACGATTTCGCTGCCGCTCCGCGGCAACGTGCAGATCCGGATCGTGGAGCTCGAGGTGCGCCGCATGACGGTGTGCACCGTCGAAGGCCATCCGCTCGCGGGCGCAGTGCGGTTCCTGACCGAGCAGCGCGGGGCGGCCGTTCGCTTCGAGGTGCAGGTGTACGATCGAGCGGCGAACGTCGCGGACTGGCTCGTGATGAACCCGATCGGAGCGAGACTGCAGAACGCGACGTGGCACGAGACGGTGGAGCGCGTGGTGAAGGAGAGCGGGGGGCGCGCTCCCCGCGGGGTCGAGCGCGAGTTCACGAAGCTGGATGCGGATCAGGGACGCGAGGTGAACGACTGGCTGGAAGGCCTCGTGCTGGCGCAGCGTCAGGCGGATCATGAGGTGCGGCGAGACACGCAACCAGGAGACGTGGCACCTAACGATGGTGTGGGTGGTCACCAGTCGTACATCGAGCAACGGGAGCAGGCGCGTGAAGCGGAAGGACGATAACGGCCGCTGCTAGGTGCGTGCAGCTGCTAGGCTGGTAGCCGACGGCTGCGCGCTACTGCTGCTTGCGGCGAGCTGCTGCCAATACCGCAACGAGCCCGACTCCGACGGCCAGTCGTGAGTCTTGAGTCGGAGTCGGCGTTGCCGAGTCCCCAGTCGCTAGTCCCCGCTCTCCGCAAAATCCAGATCGAGCTCGCGAAACTGGCAATGCTCGCCGCACCCGAGCCGATACCGGTTCCTGGCGAACCAGCGGTAGAAGCGCTCAGCCAGCGGGCGCACGAACGGGATCGAAAAAACCCACGTGACGAGCCGGCCCTTGGGAAGCTGGTCGATGATCTGCTCGATCGCCGCGGCGCCCTGCCACGTGTGGCCGTCTCGGCGGATCAGCTGCACCGACTGCGCGTACACGCGTGTGGGGATCCACGGAAAGCGCGCGTGAACGCCAGGGGCCTGTGATGGGACGATCTCGAGCATGCCACGTCGGTCCCATTTACCGAGGCGCCTAACGAGGCCCTGGCAGATCCGGCATGCGCCGTCGTAGACGACGGTGTACGCCCGTGCCGGGGAGCCGTAGGCCGGTGCGCGCGCCGGCGATGCGTCGTCATCGGTTCGCACCTGTCCCTTCACCGTGAAGCGGACCACCGGGACGGTGCGCGCGGCACGCCTGACGCGAGACTCCGGTGTCGCGGTCGCGCTCATGCTGCCGCCGCAGCCGTTGCCGCGCGCTGGACCGTCATCTCGGGCGAATGTGTGAGTGTCTGGTGCAGGGGGCATAACTCCGCCACGCGGTGCGCGACCTTGACGCGTTCAGCTGGTAAAGACGGCCACTCGTACGTGAGCGCAATCGCGCTGACGCGGTGCGGACGCTCCGCGAACGACCACGACACGTCGATCACGAGATCGTCCGCACTCAAGCCGACATTCGATGCCCACGACTGCAGCACACCGAACGTGCAGACCGCGAGTCCGCTCGCGAACATCTGATAGGGCGAGTATTCCTGACTGGCGGACTCGGCTTCGATCGTGAGCTGGCCCGTCGCCGGCTCGAGCCGAATCGAATTGTCGGATAAGAGAATGATCTTCACCCGCACCTCCTCGTAGGCGCCCGGGAAGTGCAAGGGACCGGCCAATTCAACGCAGCGCTGAAGGTTGCTGCTGGCTCAGGCAGTGAAGGGTGCCCAATCCCCAGACGAGGTCGACCGCATGGATCCCCACGACCTCGCGGTCCGGCATGAGCGCCGCAAGTGTGTTCAGTGCGACCCGATCGTTGCGGTCGTTGAACGTCGGGACGATGACCACGCCGTTGGCGATGTAGAAGTTCGCGTAGCTCGCCGGGAGGCGTTCGCCGTTCATGTACACGGGCCGCGGATACGGCAGGGTAACGACTCGTAGCGCATCACCGGCGACGAGCTCCAGTCGGCGCAGGTTGTCCGACGAGCGGCGATGGTTCTCGTCAGCCGGGTCTTCCTCGTGGGCGAGCACCACGACGTCGGGCGCCACGAACCGGGCGATGTCGTCGACGTGGCCGTGCGTGTCATCGCCCACGCACCCTTCGCCGAGCCACAGGGTTTGTCTGACGCCGAGGTAGTCGCGGAAAACGCGTTCATAGTCGTCGCGCGACAGCCCGGGGTTACGCACCTGGACGTCGGATAGCAGCCACTCTTCCGTCACGAGCAGAAGCCCTTCTCCGTTGGCCTCGATGCCGCCGCCCTCGAGAACTACAGGCTCTCCGGTGTCAGGCCGGCGTGGCACGATGCGCGGGAGATCCGTGAGGTCGGCGATCGCCTGTCCGACGCGCTCGTCTCGCTGGTAGTTGTCGTACTTCGCCCACGCGTTGAATTGCCAGTTGACGAGCTGGACCCGCCCACGCTCGTCGCAGACGAACGTCGGTGCCGAGTCGCGCAGCCACACTCGGTCGTTCGGCACGATGTGGAGTCGGTAACCTTCCGGTGCGACACTGTGGGCCTCGAGCACAACGCGCGCGTCGTCGCGCACCTGCTCGTCGTGACACAGGATCTCTACTCGCTCGTGACGATGCAGGACGCGAGCGATCTCACCGTATACCCACGGGATCGGCGCGAGCTTGCCCGGCCAGTCGGGCTCGTGATGCGGCCAGGCGATCCAGGTGGCGTCGTGCTTTTCCCATTCCGCAGGGAAGCGGAAGGCAGAGCGGGAACCGGGAACTGGGAACTGGGAACCGTGCGTCATTGTCATTCCGAGCGCAGCGAGGAATCGCGATCGTCCCGGTAGAGCGCTTCTGTTCCCGGTTCCCCGTTCCCAGTTCCCGGTTGGCTCATCCGAGATATCGATTCAGGATCGGTCCATACGCGTCGATCCGCCGATCCCTCAGGAACGGCCAGTTGCGCCGCGTGTCCTCGATCACGCGCGGGTCGCACGTCGCGACCAGCACGGCCGGATCGACGCCTGCCTCCGCGAGGATCCGTCCGAACGGATCGCTGATGAACGAGTGACCGAAGAACTCCAGCCCGTTCGTGCCCGGCTCCGGTTCGAAGCCGACGCGGTTGGGGCTCGCGACATAGACGCCGTTCGCGATCGCGTGTCCCCGCTGGATCGTACGCCACGCCGACACCTGATCGTCGCCGAACTCCGCTTTCTCCGACGGATGCCAGCCGATCGCCGTCGGATAGAACAGAATGTCCGCGCCTAACAACGACGTAATGCGGGCTGCCTCCGGGTACCACTGGTCCCAGCAGATCAGCACGCCGATGTTCGCATAACGCGTCTTCCACACGCGCCACCCGTTGGCCGCGCCCTTCAGCGTGTATCGCTCATCCTGCGTCGCGTCCCCCGGTGTGAAGTAATACTTCTCGTTGAAGAGCGGGTCATCCGGGATGTGCATCTTGCGATACACGCCGAGCAGCGAACCATCCGCGTCGATGACCGCGGCGGAGTTGCGGTACACGCCGGCGGCCTGGCGCTCGAAGATCGGAACGATGAGTACGACGGCGAGGTCCTTCGCCAGCGCCTGCATCGTCGTGACCGTGGGCCCTGGAATCGGCTCGGCCAGCTCGAAGCGTTCGCCCTTCTGCGCCTTGCAGAAGTATTGGCAGTTGAACAGCTCCTGCAGACAGATGATCTGCGCGCCGCGCCCGTGCGCCTCGCGGATCTTCGTGATCGCGTCGTTCAAATTCGCTGCTACGTCGGGACCGACGGCTTCCTGCACGAGGCCGACGGTGAAAGGCTGGGTCGCGCTCATGCGCGAATAGTAATCAGCGCCTCAAGTCCGCCTGACGAGTGGGCGATTGCTCCACGACGCCAACGACGACGTCGCCGACGTTGGTGCCGGACAGCCCCGTTCGCAGCAGTGCGCCGACTGCATCGAGCGCCATGTGCGATCGATGTTCGGCGAGGTCGTCCGCGGGATCTCGGCCCTCGGTCACGATGGCGCTCCAGGTCGTCGCGTCGACCACGGCGCCGGCCGCATCGGTATTGCCGTCGCGTCCGTCGGTGCCCGCAGCAAGGAGCGTGAGACCGACGCTGCGATCGCCCTCGGCCTGCAGCGCGTCCGCTGCTGCGAGCGCGAGCTCCTGGCAGCGACCGCCCGGCGCCGGCTCGCCGGCGCCGAGACGAACGGTGGTCTCTCCACCCCACAGCATGCACGCGAACCGCGCGTCCGGATTCTCTGCGCTCGCGCCATCGAGGAGACCGGCCTCGCGAAACCGCACGAGCTCATCGACGAGGCGCTGTGCCGTGAACGTCGCATCATCAAGAAGGGGCTCTCCGACGACCCTGACCGGCGCCGCGCCGAGCGAGCGCGCGGCGTGCGCTGCCGCCTCGAGCGCGTCGCGATTGCCGAGAACGACGGTACACTCCACGTGCGCGAACGCCGAATCGTTCGGCGGCGGCGGCTCGCTTTCGCTGTTCGGAGACCGAAGCAGGTCGCGGAGTGCGCGCGGAACGAAGGGTTCGAGCCCATCCCGCTCGATGAGCGCGAGCACATCGCGAGAGCTCCGCGGATCGGGGGCGCACGGGCCCGACGCGATCGACGGAATGTCGTCTCCGACCACATCGGAAACGATCAGGCAGTTCACGCGTGCCGGGGCGAGTGCTTTCGCGAGTCGTCCGGCACCCCATCGCGTGAACCGCTTTCGGACGGCGTTCATCACGGTGATGTCCGCGCCCGAAGTGAGGAGCTGCTCGAACATCCACGAGAGGTCGCGCTCGGCGACACCTGGTACCGGAGCGGCGACCAGGCTCGTGGCACCGCCGGACAGGAGGACGAACACGGTTCCCGTTCCGCGGATTCGATGGGTGAGTTGTGTGATGTGTTCCGACGCCTCGTAGGAGCCGGTCGAGGGCACCGGGTGATCACCGGCCACGCTGACGAGGCGTGGGTGTGGAGAAGGCATCCGTTCCGGTGCGACGATGACTCCGCCTTCTGGCTCCGTCTGATGGTCGCGCAGCACATCGATGGCCGCTTCCGCCATCGCCGTCGATGCCTTCCCGAGCGCGATGATCCAGACCGGCGACGAAGCGGACGTTAGGCGAGCGGACACGGCGTGCCGCGTTGCCGATCTCGGGTCGACACCACCCACGGCGGCGGCGTGAATGGCGATCGCGAGCTCGCGTGCCGTCAGGGACCGGGGTTCGCTCATGCGGAAAAAGAAGCGCCCCGGCCGAAGCCGGGGCGCCATCTCATTTGTCTGATGGCGTTGGTGGTGGTGAGAGCTTGTCGATCACGTCGCCCAGCTCCGTGTACGCATCTGCGGCGAGCACACGGAATGGCTGTGTTTTGTACGCGATCTTGCCATCGGGTCCGATCACATAGAGCGACCGGTTGTCCATCTTGTTCTTTTCATCGTACGCGCCGTACAGCGCGCCGACCTTTCCGTCCACGTCGCTGGCAAACACGATCGGGAACTCGGAGTCACGCGCCCAGTTGGCCTGGACCGTATCGGCGTCGACGCTGATGCCGACGACCACGACCTTGCGTCCGTTGTTGAAGAGCGTGGCGTACTGATCACGGTACGCCTCCATTTGAACCGTTCAGCCGCGCGTCCTGGCCTTGAAGAAGAACGCGAGAACGACGGTCTTGCCCTTCATCGACGAGAGCTGGACGGGATCGCGGAGCAGCCCGTAGCGCGTTGCCCCGGGCAGTGAGAAGTCGGGGGCAGTGTCACCGACTTTGGGGCCGGTCTGGGGTGGTGGCGCTGCCGCGGGCTGCTGAGCAACCGCGACGGTCGCCGACCCGAACACCGCTGCAAGTGTGAACGCGGCGACTCTGCCTCGCGCCGCTAAGCTGGATGCCATGGGGATCTCCGGATTGGAACAGGGTTGAAGTTGCTGATCGAACCGTTGATCGGGAATAGGGAAACGCGAATCGGAGGCCGCTGAGGCCGGGTTCTCGGTCAAACAAAGGGCCGGGTCTGCCTGAGGGGACAATTGCTGTCCTCTGCTGGGGATATCAAGTCGCGTTAACCCTCCTAAACGCGAGCTAACAGGGGCACGCATGCTGCTTTTCAGTGGCCCAGGACGCCGCGGCGATCGCGGCGCGGCCCAACGAGGAGGAAGCAATGACCAGATATGTGAAGATGCTCGTAGTGCCGGCGCTTGTGCTCGCAGCCGCCTGTGGGCGGGACGAAAAGCCGATGGACGATGCGCTGAAGAACGACCTCAGCCTCGCGTCCTCGATGCAGCCATATCAACCGCAGCAGTTCGTCTCGCCGATGGAGCAGGGGTACGCGGGGTACGGGTACGGCCAGTACGCGCAGCAGCCTAACGGGTATTACCCCACCGCGCCGCAGCCGGTTGCCCAGCGCCGGATTTACCGAGCGCCGGCCGCCAGCTCGAGTCGCTCGGCCTCGACGGGGACTGCCGGAACGACCGGGACGCAGGTCGTGAAGAACACGAAGCGTGACGCCATCATCGGCGGCGTCGCCGGGGCGGCGATCGGGGCGGTCACCTCGCGCGACAAGCTCAAGGGCGCGGTGATCGGCGGGGTTGCAGGCAGCGTGCTCGGCGCAGTGATCGGCAACAACGTGGACGTGAAGAAGATCCCATTCTAAGCACCTTGGTACGCAGGACACGTCCATGCTGGAGCGCGGCGTCCGGGTTTCCGGGCGCCGCGTTCGACGTTGTCGCGGTCGATCGATATAGTGTTGGGCACGCCTCTCGCCCTGCCGGTACCGCGTGACCAGTGACCCCTTGAGCAGAGACTCTGCTGCCCCTGCCGACGACCGGCGCCAACTCAGCCCGTCCCGGATCGCGGGCACGCACCAGGCTCGCCAATCGCTCGCCGCGCATCACGCAGCGCAACGATCGAAGATCGAGCGCGCTGCTGACGCGCTAACGCGCGCCGCCGCCTCCACGCCATTTCTCGTGTTCCATGTGGTGTGGTTCGCCGGCTGGATCCTCGCCAACACAGGCGCTCTTGGCATTCGGCCGTTCGATCCATTCCCGTTTGGACTGTTGACGCTGATCGTGTCCCTCGAGGCGATCTTTCTATCGATCTTCGTCCTGATGGCGCAGTCGCGCGAGTCCACCGTTGCCGAGCTGCGCGAGGAGGTGAGTCTGCAGGTCGTTCTTCGAATGGAAGAGGAGGTGACGAAGACGCTGCAGCTCGTGGCTGGACTCTATACGCGTCTCGGCCAACAGGTGAGCGAAGACCCGGAGCTTCGCGACATGCTCGGGCCGCTCGACGCGGATGAGATCGAACGCGATTTGGTCGATCAGATCAAGGCAGCGAGGGAGCCGAAAAAAAGGAACCAGCTGGGGGGGAAGAGGGATGAGGGAAGAGGGTAGGAAGCGGAAACCCTCGGAAATGCATCTCGCCCTGAGATAAGCACCCGAGGGTTCTCGCTCTTTACCCTCTTCCCTCATCCCTCTTCCCTCCTCACGCCCTTCCCCCGACGAGCTGCCTGAGCACGTACGGCAGGATTCCCCCGTGCTTGTAGTAGCTGAGCTCCTCCGGCGTATCGATCCGGGCGAGAACCTTGAACGTCTTCGCCGTTCCGTCGGCCGCTTTGGCCGTGACCGTGAGCGTCGCTCGCGACTTGAGTGAGTCATCGAGGCCGCCGATGTCGTATGTCTCGAATCCCGTGAGCCCGAGCGACTGGCGTGTCTCACCATTGGTGAGCTCGAGCGGCAATACGCCCATGCCCACGAGGTTCGAGCGATGGATCCGCTCGAACGACTCGGCGATCACCGCCCGAATGCCGAGCAGCATCGTGCCCTTCGCCGCCCAATCGCGGGACGACCCCGTTCCGTATTCCTTCCCCGCGATGACGACGAGTGGTGTGCCGGACCGCTGGTACTCCATCGCGACATCAAAGATCGGGCGCGGCTCGCCGCCGGGCGCGGTGGCCGTCCACCAACCTTCCTTTCCGCCAGCGAGCTCGTTGCGCAGGCGAATGTTCGCGAACGTGCCGCGCATCATCACCTCGTGGTTCCCGCGGCGCGCGCCATACGAATTGAAGTCCGCCTTCGAGACACCCTGCGCGATTAGCCACTGACCGGCCGGGCTCGCGGCCGCGATGTTGCCAGCGGGCGAGATGTGGTCGGTGGTGATCGAGTCGCCGAACATGCCTAACGCCCGTGCGCCCGCGATGGGCCGAATGCCCGGCGGCGCCATGGTCATCCCCTCGAAGTACGGCGGGTTCTTCACGTACGTGGATGCGTCGCTCCACGCGTAGAGATCGCCTGTTGGAACCTCCAGCGCGCGCCACTCCTCGTCGCCCTGAAACACGTTCGCGTATTGCCGCTCGAACTGCTCCGACTTCACCGACCGCAGGATCTCGGCATCCACTTCCGCCGGCGACGGCCAGATGTCGCGCAGGAACACCGGTCCATCCTTCCCGACGCCTAACGGTTCGGTGTTGAAGTCGATGTCCATCCGGCCGGCGAGCGCGTAGGCGACCACGAGCGGCGGCGACATCAGGTAGTTGAACCGGGTGAGCGGATTCACCCGGCCCTCGAAGTTGCGGTTGCCGGACAACACGGCCGCGACCACCAGCTTGTTTTCTTCGACAGCCTGCGCGATCGGCTCTGGCAGCGGGCCCGAGTTTCCGATGCACGTCGTGCATCCGTATCCGACAATGTGGAAACCAAGCGTTTCGAGCGGCTTCATCAAGCCCGCGGCGTGGTAGTAGTCGGTCACGACCTTCGATCCGGGAGCGCAGCTCGTTTTCACCCACGGCTTCGTCGTGAGTCCTTTCGCGACCGCGTTTCGCGCGAGCAGGCCCGCGCCCAGCATGACCGAGGGGTTCGACGTGTTCGTGCAGCTCGTGATGGCGGCGATGACGACCGAGCCGTGTCGGAGCGTGAACCGCGCGCCGTTCAGCTCTGCCGGGACGCCTATGTCGTCGCTCACCTGTTCCGCTGCCACAGCGACCGCGGAGGCCGACTGTGCCGGCGCGGCCGACGCTGCGGTTGCGCGCTTGACTTCAGGCTTCCCACCGGCGGCAGCTAGGCGCTCGAGGTCGGCCTTGAGCGCGTCGCGAAACATCGGCTTCGCCTGACGCAGCGGAACACGGTCCTGTGGACGCTTCGGACCGGCGAGACTCGGCTCGACGGTAGTGAGATCGAGCTCGATCGTGTCCGTGAACACCGGGTCAGGCGTGTCGTCCGTGCGGAAGAGTCCCTGTTCCTTGCAGTACGTCTCGACGAGCGCCGCGTGGTCACCGCCGCGTCCCGTTAGGCGGAGGTACTCGAGCGTCTGCGCGTCGACGGGGAAGAAGCCCATCGTCGCCCCGTATTCGGGAGCCATGTTGCCGATCGTCGCGCGGTCCGCGAGGGGCAGGGTGGACAGCCCGTTGCCGTAGAACTCGACGAACTTGCCCACGACCTTCTTCTTGCGAAGCATCTCGGTGACGGTCAGTACGAGATCGGTCGCGGTCGCGCCGGGCGGCAGCTTGCCGTGCAGCTTGAACCCTACGACCTCGGGAATCAGCATCGAGACGGGCTGTCCAAGCATCGCCGCCTCGGCTTCGATGCCGCCCACGCCCCACCCCATGACGCCAAGGCCGTTGATCATCGTGGTGTGCGAGTCCGTGCCCACGAGCGAATCCGGGTATGCGATGGTCGCACCGTTCTCCTGTCGCGTGAACACGACGCGCCCGAGATACTCGAGGTTCACCTGATGGCAGATGCCGGTGCCCGGAGGAACGACACGGAAGTTGTTCAGCGCGTTCTGCCCCCATCGCAGAAACTCGTATCGCTCGCGATTGCGCTCGAACTCCTTCTCCGTGTTGATGAGAAACGCCGCTTCGCTGCCGTACTCATCGACCTGCACCGAGTGATCGATGACGAGGTCGACTGGCTGTAGCGGGTTGATACGCTTTGGATCTCCGCCGAGCTGGCGCATGGCATCGCGCATCGCCGCGAGATCCACGACACATGGCACGCCGGTGAAATCCTGCAACAGCACCCGGCTCGTGCGGAACGCGATTTCCTTCTCGACCTTCGCTTTCACATCCCAGCGCGCCAATGATTCCACGTCGCCCCGCTGGACGAATGCGCCGTCTTCGTTACGCAGCAGGTTCTCGAGCAGGATTTTGAGGCTGAATGGCAGCGTGCTCACAGTGTTACCGGACAGCGTGGCAACGCTTGCCAGGCGGTAGATGGTATACTGCCGCCCCGCGACATTCAGCGTCGCGCGGCTGCCGAAGGTGTTCGGATGTGTCATGGGTCGTCTCTCGCTGTGCGCCCGGATTCCTGGGGGGTTGGGCGCGAGGGATCACGGAGCCACTGCCGCACCGCACGCAGCGTGCGCGACAGGCTATCCGCAATCTATAACGTCAACGGATGGTCGGGAGCGGTCGCAGCGTGAGCCGTTGTGCGACCCGATCCGTCAGCGGATCTCGCCGCCGGGCGCGAACGCGCGCGCCTCGGTCTCGAACCATGAGCTTCGGCGAGGCCCACCCCGCATGCGCAGCTCGCCTTCATCAATGAAGCGAAATGGCATGACGACGTCGACCACGAGGAACCGCGAGATCGTGCGACCACCGGTCCCGAGTCGCTCGAGGGCTGCGTCGCTTGCCGGAATCGCGGCGAGCACGGCATCGCGCGTTTGTTGGGCGAGATGCACGCTCTCGTGTGCGAGCGTGCGCTGAAGATCGTAATCTGTTCCCGCGCTCGCGGAGTAGATCACGAGCCCCGCGTTATGCTGTGCGAACGATCCGCCGCACGGCGGCGGGCAGCTCGACGACGGAAGGCGCCATTGCGGCGAACGCAGGATCGGCGCACCGGTGACGAGCGTCTCGCGCCAATCGACGCGCGGGCGGGAGCCACTGGTCATGACGGTGACGAGTCGCGCCGTGCTCATCACCGACAGCCGTGCGGTCACCGGATGCAGTGCCTGCGGCTGTACCCGAACGTAGAAGGGGTAGATCGGCAGCGTCACGTCCGAGAGTAGCGGGGCACCCGCATCGACATTGCGTGCGACGCTCGCTCCCACGGCGGTGAGTTGAAGCCCCGCGAAGCGCGCGGCACGAGACTCCGTGCCGATGAGCTCCATGCCCGCGCTCATGAGGGAACCGCCTAGCAGACCCTTGGCGAGCGCGACGCGAATCGGAGCTCCCGAAGCGACCGCGCGCGCCACCGACGCGGTGGCGCCAATCGCGACGTTGAGTGCGAGAAATCGCGCGTGGGCAGCCGGATCACGCTCGAGCCCCTGAGCCCACGCGGTACGTGGCGCCAGGATGATGAGCGCGAGGCCCACTGCGCCTCGTGAGACTGCGAATCGCGGCATGGACCAAGGACAGCCCCGCTTGCTGCCTCGTCACATCTGTGCTCGCTGCGATTTACCTTTCGAGTGTCGTCTCGCCTAACGGTGAGCGGCGTCACGCTCGCTCGCGTCGTCCGGGCCAGCGTTGGGAAACCGAGTCGTTCGACCTGTGGAGGCCCGATGTCGCGAGCGTTCGTGAACGAGGATTCGGGCGGCCGTCCGTCAGGCCGCCGATTCGTTCTTCCGCCGCGAACGGATCCGGCATTCGACGCCGCGGCAGCGCGCGCGATCCTCGAGGCAGCGCGGGAAGGTGATACGGGCGCCGCGGAGGAGGCGACCGGCTACTACTGGGGCGAGCCGCGTCTTCGCCCGCACGTCGAGCGAATTCTTGCCAGCGCCAGAGCAGAGCAGGACGAACGACTCGAGCAGCTCGCCAGGCGCTGGCTTCGCTAAAGGTGCAACAGAACAGGTAATTGGTTACTGGAATTGGTAATTGGTTATTTGAACCCACCGGATGCCTCTCTCTCGGGGAATAAGCATCCCGAGGGTTCTGATAACCATTAACCTGTCCCAGTAACCAATTACCTGTTCCAGTAACCGATTACCAGTCGCATTGATACTTTGGCTCCATGATGAAGCCTCTGGATGTCGTGGACCTTACGCTCGATCTCGCACGGATCGATTCGACGAGCGGGCAGGAGGGGCAAGTCATCGCGTTCGTGGAGCGATTGCTCGCGAGCCGCGGCTGGACGGCGACGCGAATCCCGGTAACGCCTGGGCGCGACGACATCTTCGCGACGACGGACCCCGCGCCACTCGTTACGCTGTCGACGCACCTCGACACGGTCCCGCCGTTCATTCCGCCGGCGCGAACGGCTGATCGTCTCACCGGACGGGGCGTGTGCGACGCCAAGGGTATCGCTGCCGCCATGATCTGTGCCGCGGAACGCCTGCGTGACGCATCGGTTCCAGTGGCGCTCCTGTTCGTCGTCGGCGAGGAAACGACGCATGACGGTGCGCACGCGGCGAACGACGCCTATGGCAGCGGCCTCGTACCGGCGACGAGCATGGCGCTCATCAATGGAGAGCCCACCGAGAGTCGACTCGCTCGCGGTACGAAGGGCGCCGTACGAATGACCGTGCGAACCAGCGGTGTCGCCGCGCACTCCGCGTATCCGCATCGCGGAGTTTCGGCGACGATGAGGCTTGTGCGCCTCATGTCCGATCTCGACACGATCGCTTTGCCCACGGATTCGGTGCTCGGGGAAACCACGATCAACCTCGGGATGCTCTCGGGCGGCGTCGCGGACAACGTGATCGCGCCATCGGCGGAGGCGCGCATCATGGCGCGGCTCGTCGGCCCGGTGGACGACGTCGTGGCCGCTGTGACGCGCTGGGTTGGGGATCGCGGGACGGTGGATGTGGGCATCAGCATCCCGGCGATGCACCTCGCGACGATTCCTGGGATCGAGACGTCCGTGGTGGCGTTCGCGACGGACATTCCGGCGCTTACGCGATGGGGGACGCCCTATCTATTCGGCCCCGGCTCGATCGAAGTCTCGCACAGTGACCACGAGTTCGTCGATATCGCCGAGCTCCGTGGCGCCATCGGAACGTACGAGACGATAGTCCGCGAAGCCGCGAAGCGCCACGCGTCGCCCGTTAGGCAGGCGGCTTCGTAGTCCCTGCCTGGTAGCCATCAGCGCGATAGCCCGCTGATGGTGATAGCCGCCAGCGGCCGGCCCTTCGGGCCGGCTACGCTACCTCTTTCTGCGCGATCGGCTGGTCGCTCGCCGGCGTTAGGCGCGTGGCCGTGATGGCGTCGGTCGGACAGTGCCGCACGAAATCGCCATCCGCCGAGCACCAGTCGACGATCTCGGTCTTCGCGTAGGCCTTGCCTCGCGCGTCCATCGCCATGGCCGTCGGCGCAATCGCGGCGCAGAAACCGCACCCCGTGCACAGATCACGGTCCACCGACAGCCGGTATGCGGCGCGCGGGAAGACACCGCTCTTCGCCGCGAGGCATTCCGGCAACTGCACCAGCGCCTCCCGCGCCGCTCGGTAGCCCTCCGCCATGACTTCCGGTGTGTGCGAGAAGCTGAGCCAACCCACGTGACCCAGCCGCGGACGAATGAGAAACATGGGCGGGCCGGCCCATTCACTCAGCGGCGCGATTTGCAGTGCGTGCATCATGACCGTCGCCGCGCGCATGTACGTCGCGGCAAAGCCCTGGGCCGATGCATCGGTGTTGTGCGACAGGTCGCTCGAGCCGACATCGACGGCGATCACCGCGTCGGCATATTGGGCCGCGACGGCCACTGGCAGGTTGTCGATCGTGCCTCCGTCGATGCACTGCCGGCCATCCACATGCCCCGGCGGGAAGAATCCGGGGAGCGCGCATGACGCGTACACGGCATCATCGACGCGAACGTTCGTGAGCCCCGGCAAGCCCCAGACGACCTGCGTTCCACGCTCGACGTCCACGGTGTTCACGAGCAGCGGCGTCGGAAGCTCATCAAACGTGGTCGGGGGAACCGCGTTCGAGCACAGCGCCCGCAGCGGCTCCTCGAGATAGATCGACGGCGATCGCATGCGCTCGAACAGCATGCCGACGTGGTTGATCCGGAACAGGTCGCGCCTCCGCAGCCCCAGTGCACGGCGCTCCATCTCGTCGACTGACATGCCGCCGATGTAGGCGGCCGCGATCAGCGCCCCAATGCTGGTGCCTGCAAAGCACGTTGGGCGCACACCGGCCTCCTCGAGCGCGCGAAGCACGCCGATGTGCGCGAATCCCTTCATCCCTCCGCCACCGAGGACGAGGGCGATGCGCCGATGCTCCAATTCCCGCTCTCCTGCAACTCGTCGCTTCATTGTAAACCCCAGTGACCCCGGGGTTGCCGCGAGACGCCGAATGAGTCTCCGGCTTCTCGAAAAAAGACCGGCGCGACACGCGTGCCGTCACTCCGTTCGATCCGCATGTCCAATGAAAAAGCCGGACGATGCGCGTCGCCCGGCTCCCCGCTACGATTTCATTGTGTCGCGCATCACGTGAGGAACAGATAGAGCCCGTACAGGCCGATGCCCGCGCCGCCGAGCATCACGATCGTCCCGGCGTCGTTGCCGATGATCGCGCCTACCAGCAGCGCCGCGCCACCGACGACCATCATCGCGACCGCGTTCTTATTCGATTTCTTGTTCTGGAGAATTGGCGGCGCGCCGCGCCGGGTTTCCGCCGCGTGCATCGCAACGCGAGCGCTTTCGCGGGTCGGTCCGCGCGTGACCGAAGGTGTCGCATTCGCCTCCGATGATGCTTCCGCGACAGCCGTCATCGAGTCGACCAGGCTGGTGGGCGTGAGCCCCATCGCCGCTGTCGCTCGCGAGGTGTCACGTGCGTCGGGCTGACCCGCGGACTGTGCCGCGAGTGGCGCAGCAGCCCAAGTGAGAGCGGCAAACGCCGCGACCGCAGAAAACCGCACCTGCCGGTTCATCGACTTCCTCCGGAGCAATGGTGATGGTGCAAGGCCAGATGGGAAGAATCAGGCCACCAACGTACACGATCGTAGAGCAGACTCGTTTCTCCCTAGTGGCGAGTCCACGCTGGATGATAGCTTGCCCCGTCTATGACTGAACCCCTCCCCTCCAGCGAACGTTCTCTCGTGCGGGCGATAGGCACGTGGTCGCTCGCCGCCGGCGTCATCAACATCACCGTCGGTGGGGGCATCTTCCGTCTGCCTGCCGACGTCGCTGGTGCGCTCGGTGCTGCCGCGCCGATCGCGTACGTCGTGTGTGCCATCGCGATGGGGCTGATCGTGCTCTGCTTCGCGGAAGCGGGGAGCCGAGTTGCGATGACTGGCGGCCCGTATGCCTACGTCGAGCTCGCGTTTGGGCCCTACGTTGGGTTTCTCACCGGCGTTTTGACGTGGCTGCTCGGAACCACCGCGGTCGCGGCGGTGAGCACGGTATTCGCAATCAACGCCGCAAAGCTGTTTCCGATCTTCGAGCAGCCGGTCATGCGCGGCCTGCTGCTCGTCGCGAGCTTCGCCATCGTCGCCACGATAAACATTCTCGGGGTGAAGCAGGGGAGTCGGCTCAATGCCGTCGGGACAGTCGCGAAGCTGGTGCCGCTTCTGTTACTGGTCCTCGTCGGCGCGCTGTTCGTCCAGCCAGCGAACCTCGCGATCGCGACGACGCCCGCCGTCGGCGACGTCACCCGCGCGTCGATAGTCCTGATCTTCGCGTTCAGCGGCGTGGAGAGCGCGCTCGTGCCGAGCGGCGAGGTGAAGGATCCGGCACGCACCGTCCCGCGCGCTGTCTTCCTCGCGATGCTCGCGATCACGCTTCTGTATATCGCGATCCAGCTCGTTGCCCAGGGCGTGCTCGGGGCCGCGCTGTCGAAGTCCACGACGCCGCTTGCGGACGCCGCTGGCGAAGTCTTCGGGCCGTGGGGGAGCGTTCTGCTGTTGAGCGCCGTCGTGATATCGACGTTCGGCTATCTGAGTGGGATGACGCTCGCGATCCCGCGCGCGCTCTTCGCGTTCGGTCGCGATGGATACCTGCCGGCTGCGATCGCTGCCGTACATCCCCGGTACCGCACGCCGCACGTATCCATTGCCGTTCAGTCAGCCCTCGCGTGCACGCTCGCCATCACGAGCGCATTCGGGCCGCTCGCGATCATTGCGAATGTTGCGGCGCTGCTCGTGTACTTCGCATGCTCGCTCGCCGCGTGGCAGCTGCGCCGACGTGACGTGCGCGCCGGAGGCGTCCCGTTTCGCGTTCCGGGCGGAGGCATCGTTCCTCTCCTCTCGTGCGCAATGATCATCGGGCTGCTCTCGTCGATCACGCTGCCGGAGTGGCGCGTGCTGGCGCTCGTCATCGCCGTGGCGTCGGTGCTGTTCGCCGTAACGCGTCGCCGTCGCGCGGCGCTCGCGGCGCGAACCGCCTGACGAGGAACGTCCTGTGACCGATCCGCTCCTCGCATTCCGGGCCGAGTTCCCGATCCTCGAGCGAACGACGTACCTCGTGTCGCACTCGCTCGGCGCCATGCCGCGCACCGTTCCAGACAGGCTCGCGGAATATGTCGACACGTGGGCGGAGCTCGGCGTGCGAGCGTGGGCGAACGGCTGGTGGGAGATGCCGATCGAGGTCGCGAACGAGATCGCGCCCCTCCTCGGTGCTGCAGCGGGCGAAGTCGCGATGGTGCCCAACGTGTCACTCGGTCAGGCCGCCGTCATATCGGCGATCGAGTACGCGGCACCTCGGAATCGGATCGTCATGACGGAACTCGATTTTCCGTCGGTTCGATACGTGTATGACCGTCTTGCGCCGCGGTTTGGAGCGGAGGTGGTCGTGGTGCCGTCGGACGACGGCGTTGGCATTGATGAAGACCGCCTGATAGCCGCGATCGATGAACGAACGGCCTTGGTCGCGATCTCGCACGTGTTGTTTCGGTCGGCGTTCATCATGGACGTGGAACGAATCTGCGCGCACGCGCACTCGGTTGGTGCGCTCGTGTCACTCGACGCATTTCATTCGGTCGGAGTGATTCCGGTCGACGTGAAACGCATCGGCGTCGATTTCCTCACGGGCGGTGTGCTGAAATGGCTTTGTGGAGGTCCCGGCGGCTGCTTCCTCTATGCGTCGCCAGCGGCGAGCGAGCGTCGCGCCCCAGCGCTGACGGGGTGGCAGGCGCATCGTCGGCCTTTCGGCTTCGAGGCGGAGATGGACTACGCGGATGGCGCCGCGCGGTGGCTGTCGGGAACGCCCGTGATACCTGCGCTGTACGCCGCGACGGAGGGCCCCCGCCTCGTCCGCCGTGCG
>Ga0207689_10002034_pt1 | contig 19106 bp, 21 predicted proteins | sample KBSMisM52_FD_184312 | JGI IMG/M metagenome (GOLD analysis project Ga0207689, IMG submission 184312) | Miscanthus rhizosphere microbial communities from Kellogg Biological Station, Michigan, USA - KBS Miscanthus M5-2 (SPAdes) (version 2) | ecosystem: Host-associated > Plants > Roots >... | reverse complement strand
GTCGCGTGCCTCGGCGTGGCGATGACGAGCGTCGTCGGCGCGCGCTTCGCGCGCGGCACGCTCATCGAGGAGCGTTCGTAGGCGCCACGCGTCGACTCAGCGCTCGCCGTCGTTCGCGCGCACGACGGTGACCGTGCAGTCGGCCTCGGCGGCGACGCGCGCCGAGACGCTGCCGAGGTGGCGGCGGAGCCGTCCGCTGCTGCGCGCACCGAGCACGATGTGGTCGACCTGGTTGCGGCGCGCGTACTCGACGATCGCCGTCGCCGGGTCGGTTGCCTCGAGGACGTGGACCGTGATCCGCGACGCGGCGTCGCCGCCGTGCGCGACGCCGGCGAAGGCATGCAGCAGCGGCCGTGACCAGTGGCGCAGACCGACGAGCAGCTTGACGTGGCGGCTGGTGCCGTCGGGCTCGAGCAGGTCGTCTATCCCGATGCGGTGGATGCGCATCACCGCCAGGCACGCGAGGCGCGCGCCGGGCTCGCTCTTCAGCAGGCGAAGCGCCGCCTCGCGCACCGACTCGAGCAGCGCCGGCTCGGCGCCGGCGACATCGACCGCGGCGAGCACGATCGGGCTGCGCGCCGCGGCGCCGGCGACGCCGCCCGTGAGTTCGTCGCGCTCGGCGAGCGACGCGAACCAGCGCTTCACCGTCCGCACCGTGCTGCCCGAGCCGATGCGCGTCGCGCGCTTGGTGAGCGCGACCTGGTCGGGGTGGAGGAGGTCGAACGCGAGCTGGCTCGCGGCCTGGTAGCGCTTCTCCGGACGCACCTCGAGGCAGCGCAGGAGGATCTCCTGCAGCCAGGGCGGGCAATCGGGACGGAGCGTGCGCGGCGCGACCGGATCGCGGTAGAGCCTGCGCCTGAGGCCGTGCACGCTCGACGGCATTCCGAATGGCCGCGCCCCGGTCGTCAGGTGGTAGAGCATGACGCCGGTCGAGAAGAGATCGCTGCGCGGGTCGTTGCGGACGAAGCGCACCTGCTCCGGCGACATGTACGGCGACGTTCCCATCGGCAGGTCGAACTCCTCCTTGAGGAGATCGGGCAGGAGGTCGTGGTGCGAGAGGCCGAAGTCGATCAGCACCGCATCGCCTTCGCTGCCGTCGTCGCCGCGACGAAAGACGATGTTGCTCGGCTTGACGTCGAGATGAATGACGCGCTGGCGATGAAGGTCGTGCAGCGCGGTCGCGACCTTGGCGCCGATCCGCGCGACCTGGTCGATCGCGAGCGGCGCGGCGTCGAACCGCTCGCGCAGCGACGCGCCGTCGATCCGCTCCATCACGATGTAGGGGACGTGCGTGAAGTCGCCCGTGGCGACGAAGCGCGGCACGTGCGGCCCGGCGAGCGTCGGCATGATCATCTGCTCGACCTCGAAGCCGACGATCGCCGCCGGGTCCTCGCCGCCGCGCACCCGCGGCACCTTCATCAGCAGCGGCGGATCGCCTTCGACCGCAACGAGGCGGCTGACGTGCCAGAGCGTCGCCATGCCGCCGCGGTGCGCGACCGCATCGAGGCGAAAATCGTCGACGACGTCGCCGACCTCGAGCGAGGCCGGCGCGACGACGCTCGCCTCAGCGTCCACCGCCGAGCCGTTGCGCCAGCGTCGCCGGCAACTTCGCGGCACGCACCTTGGCCGCCGCGGCCTCGTGGTCGTAGGGCACGCGAAAGAACGTCAGCACGCGATCGTCGCTGTCGAACATCGCGTAGCACGCGGCGGGATCGCCGTCGCGCGGCTGCCCGGCCGAGCCGGCGATCGCGAGCCAACGCCGGTGCGCCGAGAGCGGGATCGCGACGCCGGGCGCCGGAGCGAAGTCGCCGGCCTTTCCGGTGCTGCTCAGGTGGTAGAGCATCGGCACGTGGACGTGGCCGCAGAAGGTGAAGCGGCGGTCGGTCGCGAGGAGGCTCCTCATCGCCTCGCCGCGGCCGACGAGGTACGCCCACTCGCCAGGCGCCCACGCATTGGCGTGGACGAAGAGCGCGTCGCCGAGGGTCTCCGTGAGTGGCAGCTTGGCGAGAAAGGCGAGCTGGTCGCGGTCGAGGCGGCTCCGCGTCCATTCGACGACGGCGCGCGCGTCGGCGACCATGCTCGGCTGCGGCCCCTGCACGACCGCGGCGTCGTGGTTGCCGATGACCGCGACCGCGCCGGCGGCGACGTGCTCGCGCAAGCGGTCGACGACCCACGCCGGGTCGGCGCCGTAGCCGACGTAGTCGCCGAGGAAGACGTACCGCTCCGCGCCCTGTGTGGCGGCGTGCGCGAGGACCGCGCCGACTGCCTCGCGGTTGGCGTGCAGGTCGGCGACGAGCGCGAGCTTCACGGCGATCCGCCGATGTTCGTCGCGATCAGCCGATGCGGCCGAGCACCAGGTACTCCATCAGCGCCTTCTGCACGTGCAGGCGGTTCTCGGCCTCGTCCCAGACGACCGATTGCGGGCCGTCGATCACCTCGGCCTCGACCTCCTCGCCGCGGTGCGCCGGCAGGCAGTGCATGAAGACCGCGTCGGGATTGGCGACGGCCATCATCTCGCGATCGACGCACCAGTCGGCGAAGGCCTTGGTGCGCTCGACGCTCTCGGCTTCGTAGCCCATGCTCGTCCAGACGTCGGTCGTCACGACGTCGGCGTTGCGGCACGCGTCGAGCGGATCGCGAAAGACGCGAAAGCACTCGGCACGTTGCACCCCGGCCGCCGCAGCGTCGACCTCGTAGCCTCCGGGCGTGCTCAGGTGCAGCGTGAAGCCGAGGATGTCGGCCGCCTGCAGCCACGTCGCCGCCATGTTGTTGCCGTCGCCGACCCAGGCGACGGTGCGCCCCTCGATCGAGCCGAAGCGCTCGATGCAGGTGAAGACGTCGGCGAGGATCTGGCACGGGTGGTACTCGTTGGTGAGCCCGTTGATCACTGGCACGCGCGAGTGCGCCGCGAACGCCTCGAGCTTGTCCTGGCCGAAGGTGCGGATCATGACGATGTCGACCATCCTGCTGATCACGCGCGCGGTGTCCTCGACCGGCTCGGCGCGGCCGAGCTGGGTGTCGGTGGTCGTCAGGTTCACGACCGAGCCGCCCATCTGGTACATCCCCGCCTCGAAGCTGACGCGGGTCCGCGTCGACGCCTTCTCGAAGATCATCGCCAGCGTGCGGTCGACGAGCGGCGTGTACTTCTCGTAGTTCTTGAAGCGCTTCTTGATCTCGCGCGCGCGTTCGAACAGGTACGCGTATTCCTCGGCGCGGAAGTCCTTGAACTGCAGGTAGTGCTTGATGAGGCTCATTCCGGGCTTCATGCCGGTCTGCGCGGACTCATGCCGGCTCGCGCAGGAACTCCTTGATGAGAGGGCAGAGGATTGCGACGATCTGCTCGGCCTCGTCGCGGTGCAGGATCAGCGCCGGTAGCAGGCGAACGACGCGCTCGGCGGTGACGCTGATGAGGAGCCCCGCGTCGGCGGCGCGGCCGAGCAGCGCCGCGCACGGGCGATCGAGCTCGATGCCGAGCATCAGCCCTTGGCCGCGGATCTCGACGACGCCTTTGATGCCGGCGAGCTCGCGCTCGAGGCCGGCCTTCAGCAGCGCGCCGATCTCGGCGGCGTTGGCGAGGAGTCCCTCTTCCTCGACGATCTTCAGCGTCTCGACGCCGGCGCGCATCGCGAGCGGGTTGCCGCCGAAGGTCGTGCCGTGGTTGCCGACGCCGAAGACACCGGCGGCGCGCTCGCCGCAGACGACTGCGCCGATCGGCACTCCCGAGCCGAGGCCCTTGGCCACCGGCATGACGTCGGGCTGGATGCCGGCCCACTGGTGCGCGAACCACTTGCCGGTGCGGCCCATGCCGCACTGGACTTCGTCGAGCATCAAGAGCCAGCCGTGCTCGTCGCAGACGCGGCGGACCTGCTTGAGGTACTCGATCGTCGTCGGCCGGATGCCGCCCTCGCCCTGGATCACCTCGAGGAAGACGGCGACGATGTTGGGGTTCGAGCGGCCGAGGCGCTCGATCGCGGCGACATCGTTGAGCGGAACGCGGACGAACCCTTCGACGAGCGGGCCGAAGCCGGCCTGGATCTTCGGATTGCCGGTCGCAGAGAGCGTCGCGAGCGAACGACCGTGGAATGCGCCTTCGTAGACGACGATTTCCGGCCGCTCGATGCCGCGGTCGTGGCCGAACTTGCGTGCGACCTTGAGCGCGGCCTCGTTCGCCTCGAGCCCGGAGTTGCAGAAGAAGACGTTGCGCAGCCCCGAGAGCGCGCACAGCTTCGCGGCGAGCTGCTCCTGCAGCGAAACGAGGTAGTAATTCGAGCTGTGGATGAGCTTGGCAACCTGGTCCTGCAGCGCAGGGACGAGCTTCGGGTGGGCGTGGCCGAGCGTGTTGACCGCGATGCCGGCGAGCGCGTCGAGGTACTTCTTGCCCGTGGTGTCCCAGACCCAGCAACCGCTGCCGTGCGAGAGCGCGAACGGCAAGCGCCCGTAGGTCGGCATCACGTGCGGCTCGGCGCCGCCGGGATCGACCGCGGCGGGCGCAAACCTGTCGGGCGCGTTCATGTCGTGGCTCCGTTGAGCGAGGGAGGGCGGATTCTAAAGGCGCGTCATTCCGCACGGGCGCTTGATGCTGCATTGCAACACGATGCGCTGGGCGGCAGACAATCGGCGTTTTCGATCCCGGGCGCGCGCGTGGCCGAGCCGAAAAGACTGTTCATCGAAGGCCGCACCCGCGACGGCAGGACGTTTCGACCGAGCGACTGGGCCGAGCGGCTCGCTGGCGCGCTGGCGTCGTTCCGCCCCGACGATGCACCGCGAAGCGCCGGCGCGTTCATCGGCTACTCGCCGTTTTGCGTGCCGCGCTACCTCGGCGGCGTCAAGGGCGTGTTCGTCGACGAGCGGCTGCGCGAGATCGAGCTCATGGCGTGGGACTTCGTCATGAACTTCGCCCGCGACAACGAGCTGGTCGTCGTCGAGGATCCAGCGCTCGACCGGACGTGAAAAAGGGCCCGCGCGGGGGCCCTTTCGTCGCTGCGAAGCGAAATCAGGCGGTGGCGAGCGCCTTGACCTTGGCAGCGAGGCGGCTCTTGTGCCGCGCCGCCTTGTTCTTGTGGAAGAGCTTCTTGTCGGCGACCGAGTCGATCACCGGCTGCGCGGCCTTGAAGAGCTCGGCGGCCTTGTCCTTCTCGCCGGCGTCGACAGCCTTCTGCACGTTCTTGATCACGGTGCGAAAGCGCGAGCGAAGCGCCATGTTGGCGGCGCGGAGCTTGACGTCCTGTCGTGCGCGCTTGAGGCCCGAGGCGATGCGGACGGTCTTCTTCTTGGCTTTGGTTGCGGTGGCCATGAACGGGAGTTTGCGTTGAGCGTGCCGGGCGGAAACCCGTCGGCAGGAAAGCTCGCGAGTATAGCATCTGCGCCGTCGCGACGAGATCTCCCCGGACCGCCCAGCCCATGAACCTTCTCCGCGCGGCGTCGACGATCTCGCTCTTCACGCTGGCGTCGCGGATCACCGGGCTGGTCCGCGACGTCGTCATCTCGTCGGTGTTCGGAGCCGGGGCGTCGTTCGACGCCTTCAACGTCGCCTTCCGGATCCCGAACCTGCTGCGGCGCCTGTTCGGCGAGGGCGCCTTCTCGCAGGCGTTCGTGCCGATGCTGGCGCGGACCCGAGCCGCCGAGGGCGATGACGCGACCAAGCAGCTGATCGATGCGGTCGCGACCGTGCTTTTCGCCGCGCTCGTCCTCACCTGTGTCGTCGGCATCGTCGCGGCGCCCGTCGTCGTCTGGCTGATGGCGTCGGGCCTCGCTCGCTTCGACGAAGGCGTCGTCCTGACGCGGCTGATGTTCCCCTACATCGGCTTCATCTCGCTCGTCTCGCTCTCGGCCGGTGTCCTCAACACCTGGAAGCGGTTCGCAGTGCCGGCGGCGACTCCGGTGCTGCTCAACGTCGCGATGATCGGCGCCGTCTGGTTGCTCGTCCCGGTGTTCGCGCGCGCCGGCATCGAGCGGATCTATGCGCTCGCCGCGGGCGTGCTTCTCGGCGGCGTCCTCCAGCTTGCGCTGCAGGTGCCGTCACTGCGACGCCTCGACCTGCTGCCGCGCTTCACGCTCGGCGTCCGGGGAATCGTCGCGGCGTGGCACCACCCAGGCGTGCGGACGATCCTGCGCCAGATGGCGCCGGCGCTGCTCGGCGTCTCGGTCGCCCAGCTCTCGATCCTGATCAACACCCAGATCGCGTCGCACCAGGGCGTCGGCGCGGTGTCGTGGCTCTTCTACGCCGACCGACTGATGGAGTTTCCGACCGCGCTCCTCGGCGTTGCTCTCGGCGCGGTGCTCATTCCGCAGCTCTCGGCGGCGCAGGGCCGGGGCGACGCCGCCGGCTACTCGGGGATGCTCGACTGGGGCCTGCGCCTCGCGCTCGTCCTCGCGTTGCCGTGTGCCGCAGCGCTGCTCGTCTTTCCCGAGGCGATGGTCGCGACGCTGTTCCAGCGCGGCAAGTTCGACGCGCTGGCCGCCGCCAAGACGGCGATCGCGCTGCGCGGCTACGGCGTGGGGCTGATCGGCCTGATCGGCGTCAAGATTCTCGCGCCCGGGTTCTATGCCCGCCAGGACCTGCGCACGCCGGTGACGATCGCCGTCATCGTCCTCGTGCTGACGCAGGCGATGAACGCGATCTTCGTCCCGCTCTTCGGCCACGCCGGGCTGGCTTTGTCGGTGAGCCTCGGCGCGACGATCAACGCGGTGTGGCTCTTCGTCGGCCTGAAGCGCGGCGGCTGGTACCGGCCGCAGCCCGGCTGGGGCCGCTTCGCGTTGAAGATCGTCTCCGCGACGCTGGCGATGAGCGCGCTGCTCACCTTCGCCGCGATCCGGATCGACTGGCTCGGCCTCGCCGGCCACGACGCGATCAGGATCGCGTGGCTGACGGCGTGCCTGGTCGGCGCCGCGCTCGTCTACTTCGGCGTCCTGCTGCTCGCGGGCTTGAGGCCACGCGACTTCGCGCGGCGCGGCTGAGGCCCGGACCGCGGCGCCGTGCGGCACCGCCCTTGCCGAAGGGGCCTAAACTTGCCTCCCGTGACCGGCTCTTTGCTCCTGCACGCCCCGACGGCGCTCGAGTACTTCGCCTCGCTCGTCGCCGACGACGCGAGCTTTGCGCTGACCGAAACCGCGGTTTCGATCGCGCACGACGAATACCCGACGCTCGACTCGCAGGGCGTGCTCGGCGAGATCGACGCGCTCGCCGCGCGGCTGAAGGCGCGCATCGCCGCCGATGCCGCGCCGATGCAGCGGCTGCGCCTGCTCAACCGTTTCTTCTTCCAGGAGCTCGGCTTCGCCGGCAACGTCAACGACTACTACGATGCCAGGAACAGCTACCTGCACTGCGTGCTGCAGACGCGGCGCGGCATTCCGATCACGCTCGCCATCGTCTACCTCGAGATCGCCTCGCAGATCGGCCTGCACCCGAACGGCGTCTCGTTCCCCGGCCACTTTCTCGTCAAGCTCAGGATGCCGCAAGGCGAGGTCGTGATCGACCCGTTCACCGGCCAGTCGATGTCGCGCGAGGCGCTCGACGCGCTGCTCGTTCCCTACCGGCGCCGCCAAGGGCTCGCGGGATCGCCGTCGTCGCTGCCGCTCGCGCTCTTCCTGCAGGCGGCGTCGCCGCGCGAGATCATCGCGCGCGTCCTGAGGAACCTCAAGGAGATCCATCGCAACGCTGACGACTGGCAACGGTTGCACGCGGTGATGCAGCGCCTCGTCATCCTGCTGCCGACGGCGTGGGAGGAGCGGCGCGATCGCGGCCTCGCGGCCGCGCGCCTCGGCGCTGGCGATGCCGCCGCCGCCGACCTGTCGGCGTACCTCGAGCACATGCCGCACGCCGGCGACCGTTCCGCGATCGAGGAGCGCCTCCGCGAGCTCGGCCACGGCGACCGCAAGCGCCTGCATTGACCGACGCCACGCCCGCTTTTCTTCGCCCGCCGCGATGGCCCTGACCGCGGCGCAGCGGCGCACCCTCAACTGGGCAGCGCTCGCCGCCGCGGCGATCGCCTTCGTCTGGCTGCTCGGGCCGGTGCTGACGCCGTTCGCGATCGGCGCTGTGCTCGCGTACGCCCTGCATCCGCTCGTCGAGATGCTCGCGGCGCGGCAGATGCCGCGCGTGCTCGCGGTCGTAATCGTCGAGGTCGGCGCGATCCTCGCGCTCGCCGGGCTCGTGCTCCTGATCGTGCCGATCCTCTCCCGCGAGCTGCCGCTCATCAACGAGCAGGCGCCGCTGCTCGTCGAGCGCATCAACCGCGGCGTCTCGCCGTGGCTGCGCAAGGTGGGCATCGACGTCTCGCTCGACCCGGCGAACCTGCGCGCGCTGCTGCTGCGCTACCTCGACGCCAACTGGAGCGAGGGGCTCGCCGCCGCGCTCGCATCGGCGCGGATCGGCGGCAGCATCCTGGTCGGCGTCGTCGGCTACCTCGTCCTCGTCCCGGTCGTCCTCTTTTTCCTCCTCATCGACTGGCCGCTCTACGTGCAGCGCGCGATCGCGCTGATTCCGCCGCGGCTGCGCGCCCGGGTCACGTCGTTCACGAGCGACTGCGACACCGTGCTCGGTCAGTACCTGCGCGGCCAGCTGATCGTGATGCTGCTGATGGCGGCGTTCTACAGCGTCGGCCTTGCGCTCTTCGGCTTCGACCTCGCGGTGCCGGTCGGCGTCTTCACGGGTCTCGCGATCTTCGTTCCCTACGTCGGCTTCGGCATCGGCCTCGTCCTCGCGCTGCTCGCCGGCGCGCTGCAGTTCACCGGCTGGTACGGGCCGATCGCGGTCTTCGTCGTCTACGGCATCGGGCAGATCGTCGAAGGCCTGTTCCTGACGCCGAAGATGGTCGGCGAGCGGATCGGCATGAGCCCGCTGACGGTCATCTTCGCCCTGTTCGCGTTCGGCCACCTGCTGGGCTTCGTCGGCGTGCTGATCGCGTTGCCGGCGAGCGCGCTGACCGCCGTCGCCGCGGCGCGGCTGCGCGCGGGCTACACGCAAAGCGCTCTCTACACCGACGGATGAAGCAGATTCCGCTCGCGATGGGGCCCGAGCCGGCGCTGACCTTCGAGAACTTCCTCCCCGGCGCCAATGCCGCAGCGCTCGCCCATTTGCTCGCGCTCGCGCCGGGTGCGCCGCCGGTCTATCTCTGGGGTCCGCCCGGAAGCGGCAAGACGCACCTGCTGCACGCGATCGTCGAGCGCGTCGCCGCGCAGGGCCGCCAGGCTGCGTGGCACTCGCCCGCGACGCCGGCGCCATGGAGCGCCGAAGGCCGCGATTGGCTCGTCATCGACGATGCGCACGCGCTCGACGCCGCGCAGCAGCAGGCGGCGTTCGCGCTCTTCGTCGACGCCGCCGACCGCGGCGCCGGCATCGTCGCCGCCGGCGCAGTGCCGCCGGTCGACCTCGCCGTCCGCGAGGACCTGCGGACGCGACTCGGCTGGGGCCACGTCTTCGCGCTCGAGCCGCCCGGCGAGAGCGAGGTGCGCGCGGTGCTGCGTCGCGAGGCCGACCGGCGCGGCACGTTCCTCTCCGACGACGTCATGGACTACCTCCTGACGCGCTTCGCGCGCGACCTCAAACACCTGATGGCGCAGCTCGACCGGCTCGACACCTTCTCGCTCGCGACCAAGCGCGCGATCACCGTGCCGCTCCTGAAGCAGATGCTCGCCGAGGAGGCCGACGAATGAGCGCGGAGCGCGGCCTCGCGCTCTTCGACCTCGACGGCACGCTGCTGCCGATCGACTCCGACCACGCGTGGGGCGAATTCATGATCGCGCTCGGCTGGGTCGACGCGGCGACCTTTCGCAGCGGCAACGACGCCTTCTATGCCCAGTACCAGGCGGGCGCGCTCGACATCGACGCCTACATCGACTTCGCGACGGCGCCGCTGCGCGCGCAGGACGGGGCGGCGCGCGCGGCCGCGCACGAGCGCTTCATGCGCGAGGTGATCGCGCCGGCGACCAGGCCCGCGGCGCGCGAGCTCGTCGAGGCGCACCGCGCACGCGGCGACCTGCTCGCGCTCGTCACCTCGACGAGCGACTTCATCACCGCGCCGATCGCCGCCGCGTTCGCGATCGATGCGCTGATCGCGACCCGGCTCGAGCGCGCTGCCGACGGCACGCCGACCGGCCGCATCGCGGGTGTTCCCGCGTTTCGCGAAGGCAAGGTCCTTCGTGTCGGACAATGGCTGGCGGCGAGCGGCGCCGACTGGGCCGGCTTTTCGCGGATCAGCGTCTACAGCGACTCGGTCAACGACCTCGCCCTTCTCGAGAAGGCGACCGATCCGGTGGCGACGAACCCGTCGCCCGAGCTCGAGGCGATCGCGCGCGCGCGCGGCTGGCGCGTCCTCAACCTGTTCGCATGATCAAGCAGTTCATCTCCAAGTTGCTCGGCAAGGCAGACGACGCCGGCGCACGCCGTGTCCGCGGCAAGCGCGTCGAGGTGCCGAAGTCCGAGCACGGCATCGACCAGAAGCTCGTCGACGAGCGCGCCGTCAAGGTCGTCTCGACGCTCGCCGGTGCCGGCTACGAGGCGTACATCGTCGGCGGCGCGGTGCGCGACCTGCTGCTCGGCCTCAGGCCCAAGGACTTCGACGTCGCGACGAACGCGACCCCCGAGCAGGTCAAGGCGCTCTTTCGGCGCGCGTTCATCATCGGCAGGCGCTTTCGGATCGTCCACGTCGTCTTCGGCCGCGGCCGCCAGGACCGCGGCCTGTCCGAGGTGATCGAGGTGTCGACGTTTCGCGCCATGCTCGACCCGGCCGCCGCCGACCAGGTCGCCGGCAACGAGAAGACGTCGAGGAAGGACCTCGTCGACAAGTCGCACGTCGTCGACGCCGAGGGGCGGGTGCTGCGCGACAACGTCTGGGGTCCGCAGATCGAGGACGCAGCGCGGCGCGACTTCACCGTCAACGCGATGTACTACGACCCGGTCCGCGAGATCGTCGTGGACTACCACGGCGGCATCAAGGACGCGAGGAAGAAGCTGCTGCGGATGATCGGCGATCCGGTCGCGCGCTACCGCGAGGACCCGGTGCGGATCATCCGCGTGGTGCGCTTCGCGGCCAAGCTCGGCTTCGAGATCGAGGCGAAGACGCGCGCGCCGATCCAGCGGCTGGCGCCGCTCCTCGACAACGTGCCGCAGTCGCGCACGTTCGACGAGATGATCAAGCTGCTGCAGACCGGGCACGCGCTGGCGTCGATCGTCGAGCTGAAGAAGGCGGGCCTGCACCGCGGCGTCTTCCCGGTCCTCGACGTCGCGCTCGACGAGGCGCAGCGACACGACGGCCGCGAGAAGTTCGTCCGCCTCGCGCTCGCCGACACCGACGCGCGTGTCGCCGACGGCAAGGCGGTGGCGCCGAGCTTCATGCTCGCGGCGATGCTCTGGCACGACGTCCAGGACGGCTGGCGGCAGCGCCAGGACGCCGGCGAGTCGGCGTTCCCTGCCCTGCAGGCGGCGATCGATGCCGCGTTCGACGCCCGCATCGGCGACATCTCGGGCCGCGGCAAGCTCGCCGTCGACATGCGCGAGATCTGGATGCTGCAGCCGCGACTCGAGCGGCGCGCCGCCAACTCGGCGCTGACGATGCTCGAGCAGCCGCGCTTTCGCGCCGGCCTCGACTTCCTGCGCCTGCGCGCCGAGGTCGGCGAGGCCGATCCGGCACTTGCGCGCTGGTGGGAAGCGCTCTTCGACGCCGACGACGACGAACGCCGTCGCATGCTCGATGCGATGCGCGAACAGCGGCCGCCGCGCCGCGTCAGGAAGCAGCTGACGGCCGGCGAGACCGCGCGCGCAGGCGACGCGCCGTCGTCCGCCGACGGCAGCGACGAAGCGTCCGGCGGCGACGAGGTCGCAACGGCGGAAGGCGCGGCACCGCGCAAGCGCCGGCGACGGCGTCGCCGCCCCGCGGCCGACGGCGCGGGCCCGCCGGGCTGAGCATGCCGATGCAAGGCGAGGCGTCGACCGCAACGCCGGTCGACGCCTACATCGGCCTCGGCTCCAACCTCGGCGACCGCGTCGGCGAGGTCGAGCGCGCGCTCGCAGAGATCGCGATGCTGCCGGGCACCGAGCTCGTCGCGCGGTCGTCGCTCTACCGCACCGCGCCGATCGCTGCCGGCGGCGACGACTACGTCAACGCGGTCGCGCGCGTGCGCACGACGCTCGCGCCGGTGGCGCTGCTCGCTGCGCTGCAGGCGATCGAGCGTGCGCATGGCCGCCAGCGGCCGTTCGCGAACGCACCGCGCACGCTCGATCTCGACCTGCTGCTGCACGGCGATGCGGTCATCGTGAGCGTCGACTTGACGCTGCCGCACCCGCGCCTGCACGAGCGCGCGTTCGTCGTCGTCCCGCTCGCCGAGATCGCGCCCGACCTCGTCGTTCCGGAACAGGGTCACATCGCCGCGCTCTCGACCGCGGTCGCGGGCCAGCGCGTCGCTAAACTCGACCGATGATCGAATCGATTCCGGCGCCCGCTCGCACCATCGTCCTCCTGTCAGCGTCGAACGTCTTCATGACCTTCGCGTGGTACGGCCACTTGCGCACGCTCGAGACGCGGCCGTGGATCATCGCCGCGCTCGTCAGCTGGGGGATCGCGCTGTTCGAGTACTTGCTGCAAGTGCCGGGCAACCGGATCGGCTACGCGAGCGGAATGACGCTCGCGCAGCTGAAGATCGTGCAGGAAGTGATCACGCTCGTCGTCTTCGTGCCGTTCGCGTTCTTCTTCATGCGCCAGCCGCTCAGGCTCGATTTCCTCTGGGCGGCGCTGTGCATGGTCGGCGCGGTCTATTTCGTCTTTCGCGGTCGATGAGCGAACACCGCCGGCTAACGCGCTTTCGCCACATCGCGATCGAAGGGCCGATCGGCGTCGGCAAGACGACGCTCGCGCGCCTGCTCGCCGAGCGCGCCGGCGCCGAGCTGCTGCTCGAGGAGCCCGGCGAGAACCCGTTCCTCGCCCGCTTCTACGAGGACCGCGCCGGCTACGCGTTCCAGACGCAGCTCTTCTTCTTGTTCCAGCGCGAGCGCCAGGTGCGACCGCTCACGCAGCCGAGCATGTTCGCGCAGACGACGGTCAGCGACTTCATGTTCGCCAAGGACGCGATCTTCGCGCGCCTCAACCTGAGCGACGAGGAGTACCGCCTCTACGCGCAGATGCACCAGCCGATCGCTGCGCAGGTGCGCGAGCCCGACCTCGTCGTCCGCCTGCAGGCCGACCTGCAGACGCTGCTCGCGCGCATCCGCCGCCGCGGCATCACGATGGAGCAGGGAATCGACGCCGCCTACCTGCAGCGGCTGTGCGACGCCTACGCCGCGTTCTTCGCCTCGTACGAAGGCGCGCCCGTGTTCATCGTCGACACCGAGCGCTTCCATCCGCTCGAGCGCGCGTCCGATCTCGACCAGCTCGTGCGTGCGCTCGACAGCTTCGAAGGCCGCCACGGCGCGCTCGGCACGCCGGTCGACATCGCGTTCGATTGAGGCGGCTCGGCGGCCGGCTACGGCTTGCCGACGACGCTGCCGATGCGCACCGCGACTCCGGTCGCGCCCGGCGCGACGCCGGTCGTCTCGCCGGCGAGGTCGCCCGGCTGCGGCAACGCGGTGCCGCTCTTGCTGACGCGCGCGCCGATCGTCACCTGCGTCGCGCTCGAGAGCTTGGCCGCCGGCGACATCGCCATGCTGTCGTCGAGCGTGAACGTGAGCGGCAGATCGCGGACGGTCTTTCGCAGCACCGCGAGCGGCATCCGTCCGCCGGTCGGACGCGCGAACACGAAGACGGCGTCGTCGGGCGCGGCCTGTGCGGCGAGCGCCGGATCGAGCGTGACGACGCCGCTGACCGAGCCGGCGTTCGCTGCGTTCTTGGCGGTGGCGGTCGTCGATTCTCCCGGCGCACGTGCGACGGCGGCGCTGGCCGACGCGACCGGAGGCAGCGCAACGCCCGCCGCCGTCGCGCGCTCGCGCGCCTCGCCGATGCTCGACTGGATTCGCTCGGCGAACTCGTTGCCCGGCGGCAGCTGGTCGACGATCTTCTGCCAGTCGGCGATCGCCTTCACGTAGTCGGCGCGCTCGAACGCCACCGTGCCGGCGAGCGCGAGCGCCTTCGGATGCTTCGGATCGATGGCGAGCGCGCGATCGATCAGCGCGATCGACTGCGGGTTGTTCGCGGTTCCCTTGGTCGCGGCGACCGTGTCGGCGTAGTCGGACAGGATCTGCGCGTTGGCCGGAACGAGCTCGACGGCCTTGGCATACGCCGGCAGCGCCTGCTCGAAGCGGCCGAGCACGGTGTACGAGCGCGCGAGCATGACCCAGCCCTGCGCGTCGTTCGGGTTCTTCTCGAGCCGTGCGGCGAGCTGGTCGACCATCGCCTGGATCTGCTGCGGGCCGATCTGGCCGTTCGCGGCCGAGGCCGCCGCTTCGACGGCCGCGGCGCCCGGCCAGACGAGCGACGGCGCGCCGGTCTGCGAGTAGCCGAACACCGCGAGCGCGACGACTCCGAGCGAGAGCACGGCGACGAGCCGGCGCGACGGCCGCACCGTCTTCGGCTCGTCGGCGATCAGCGCTGCGCCGATCTCCTGCTCGACCTTGCGGCGCTCTTGGTCGTAGCGGCGCGCGTCGATCGTGCCGGCGTCGTGCGCTGCCTTCAGCTGCAACAGCCGCGCGCGTGCTGCGGCAAGGGGATCGCGGCGTGCCATCGCTCAGCCGCGTCCCGGAGCGGCGGCGCTGCGCGCAGCGGCCGCGGCAGCGTCGTCGAGTGGATCGAGATCGTCGTCGTCGACGTCCGGATCGAAGGCATCGGCCGCCATCCGGCTGCGCCGCCGCAGCGTGAAGACGAGCACCCCGGCGCCGATCAAGAGGAGCAGGGCCGGGCCGAACCAGAGCAACGCGGTCGTCGCGCGGAGCGGCGGCCGATAGAGGACGAAGTCGCCGTAGCGCGCGGTCATGTAGTCGACGATCTCGGCGTCGCTCTTGCCCTGCTTCAGCATGTCGCGCGTCTCGCGCCGGAGATCGACCGCGAGCCCGGCGTTCGAGTCGGCGATCGTCTGGTTCTGGCAGACGAGGCAGCGCAGCTCCGAGGTGATGCGGACCATGCGCGCTTCGATCGCTGGGTCGGCGGCCTCGGGCGGAGCTTCCTTCGCCGCCGCCAGCGCGCTCGCCGCGAGCACGACGGCGGCGAAGAGTGCCCGCGCGAAAGCCGGAGCCGAGCGCCCCATCACGCGTCGAGCTTCTTCAGCAGCGGCTCGATCTTGTTCGCGAGCACGTCGGGAGTGAGCGGGCCGATGTGCTTCATGCGGATCACGCCGTTGCCGTCGACGACGAACGTCTCGGGGACGCCGTAGACGCCGAAGTCGATGCCGACGCGGCCGTCCTCGTCGAAGAACGAGGCGTCGTAGGGGTTGCCGAAGCGCGCCAGCCAGGCGCCGGCGTCGGCGCGCGTGTCCTTGTAGTTGAGGCCGTAGACCGGGACGGCGCGCTTCTTCGCGAAGTCGAGCAGGACCGGGTGTTCCTCGCGGCAGGCGACGCACCACGACGCCCAGACGTTGAGGATGAACGCCTTGCCGCGCAGATCGTCGAGGCGGACGACGCGCGTCGCATCGTCGAGACGGGCGAGCGCGAACTTCGGCGCCGGCTTGTCGATCAGCGGCGACGGCACCTCGCGCGGGTCGCGCTTGAGGCCGACCGCGAGGACGGCGGCGAGCGCGAAGAACGCAGCGAGGGGAATGAGGAACCAGAGGCGGCCGCGCGTCGGGCCCTTGTCGTTTGCGTTCGTCATTTCAGGCGGTGGCGGCGATCGTCGCCGCGCGTGTTTGCGTTTGCCGGGCGCGGTAGCGACGATCGCTTGCCGCGAGCAGGCCGCCTAGCGCCATCATCAGGCAGCCGCCCCAGATCCAGTCGACGAACGGCTTGACGTAGACGCGGACGATCCACGCCGGCGTGTTGGCGATCGGCTCGCCGAGCGACACGTAGAGGTCGCGCGTCAGGCCGGGCTGGATCGCCGCTTCGGTCAGCGTCGACTGCGACGCCGGATAGAAGCGCTTCTCGGGCCGCAGCGTCGCGACCAGGCGATCGCCGCGGGTGACGACGACCTCGCCCTGCGCGGCACGGTAGTTCGGCCCGCGCACGTCGCTCGCGCCGCGGAAGGTGAAGACGAGGTCGCCGATCGTCGTCGTGTCGCCGGGACCCATCTGCACGTCGCGCTCGACCTCGCCGGTGCGCACGAGCGTGACGCCGAAGATGAAGACGGCGATGCCGAGGTGCGCGAGCATCATCCCCGCCAGCGCGCGCGGAATCTGGCGCGCGCGATGGAGGATGCTCGCGCGCATGCCGCCGGCGGGGCGCAGCCGATCGACGAGGTCGGTCAGGACGGCGGCGACGATCCAGAACGCCATCAGCAGTCCGGCGACGCCGACGATGCCGATTCCGCCCCTGGCCAGCGTGACGACGAGCGTCGCGACGACGGCGCAACCGGCGGCCCACTTGAGACGCGTGACGAGGTCGGGCAGCGCGGCCTCCTTCCAGCGCGCGATCGGCCCGACCCCCATCAGGAAGACGAGCGGCGCGAGGAGCGGAACGAAGACCGTCTCGAAGTAGGGCGGCCCGACCGAGATCTTGCCGAGGTCGAGCGCGTCGAGCGCGAGCGGGTAGAGCGTGCCGAGCAGCACCGCACCGCACGCGGAGACGAGGAGCACGTTGTTGGCGAGCAGGAGCGTCTCGCGCGAGAGGAGGGCGAAGCGCGCGCCGAGCCCGACCGTCGGCGCGCGCCACGCGTAGAGCGCGAGCGACGAGCCGATCACGATGACGAGGAAGGCGAGGATGAACAGGCCCCGGCGCGGATCGGTCGCGAACGCGTGCACCGACGACAGCACGCCCGAGCGGACGAGGAAGGTGCCGAGCAGCGACAGCGAGAACGCGAGGATCGCGAGCAGCACCGTCCAGTTCTTGAAGCTGTTGCGCTTTTCGGTGACGGCGAGCGAGTGGATGAGCGCGGTCGCGACGAGCCACGGCATGAACGAGGCGTTCTCGACCGGGTCCCAGAACCACCAGCCGCCCCAGCCGAGCTCGTAGTACGCCCAGGCGCTGCCGAGCGCGATGCCGAGCGTGAGGAAGATCCACGCCGCCGTCGTCCACGGCCGCGTCCAGCGCGCCCAGGTCGCGTCGAGGTTGCCGCCGATCAGCGCCGCGACCGCGAACGAGAACGCGACCGAGAGGCCGACGTAGCCCATGTAGAGCATGGGAGGATGGATCACCATCCCCGGGTCCTGGAGCAGCGGGTTGAGCTCGCGGCCGTCGGGCGGCGCCGGCGAGAGCCGGTCGAACGGGTTCGACGTCGCGAGCAGGAAGAGCAGGAAGCCGCACGCGAGCAGCCCCATCACCGCCAGGATGCGCGCCTGCACCTTCGCCGGCAGGTGATCGCTGAAGATCGCGACGGCGAAGGTCCAGAACGTCAGCATCAGCAGCCACAGCAGGATCGAGCCTTCGTGGCCGCCCCAGACGCCGGTGACGCGGTAGTGCATCGGCAGCAGCCGGTTCGAGTTGGTCGCGACGTAGGCGACCGAGAAGTCGTTGTTGATGAAGCTGATCGTCAGGCAGACGAACGCGAACGCGACGAGCGCGAACAGCAGCTTCGCCGACGGCCGGGCGAGCGCCATCCAGTCGCCGCGGCCGCGCGCCGCGCCGACCATCGGCATCACGCCGAGGACGAGCGAGACGCCGAGGGCGATCCAGAGCGAGAAGTGGCCGAGCTCGGGAGTCATCGGGAGTGCCTCACTTGCGGATCGGCTCGGCCGCCATCGTCTCGGCGAGCTTGGGGTTGCCCTGCTGCGCCTTCTTCAGCGCATCGGCCGCTTCCGGCGGCATGTAGTTCTCGTCGTGCTTGGCGAGCACCTCGCGGGCGACGAAGACGTCGCCTTCGAGCCTGCCCTGCGCGACGACGCCCTTGCCCTCCTTGAAGAGGTCGGGAAGGATGCCTTCGTAGCGCACGAGGATCGACTTCGCGGTGTCGGTGACGACGAAGCTCGCCTTCGTGCCCTCGCGCTTCAGCGATCCCTTCTCGACCATGCCGCCGATGCGGAACGTCCGCGCCTGCGGCGCTTCGTGCGCCGCGACCTGCGACGGCGAATAGAAGAAGACGAGGTTGCTCTGGAACGCGTTGAGCACGAGCGCGACCGCGATCGCGACCGCGCCGGCGATGCCGGCGACGATCGCGAGGCGCTTCTGGCGCGGCTTCATCGCCGCTCCTCCTCGGCCGCGAGCTCGCGACGGACGCGGCGGTGGCGCAGCGCGACGAGGATCGGCTCGATCGCCATGCACGCCGCCGTGACGACGTATGCGCCCCAGACGTAGGTGCCGTATCCGCCCATGGCGAAGAAGTCGCTCGCGCTATTCCAGATCACGTCGTCGCCTCCGTCTGCGCGGGCGTGCGGCCGACCGCCGCGCCCGCCCAGCTCGCCGCATTGTCGCGTTCCAGCGCGATCGCCCTGGCGCGCACGAAGATGACCGCAAACGCGTAGGCCCAGAACGCGAGCGTCATCAGCAGCATCGCCTGCAGCATGATCGCGGCCATCTTCGGTGCCGCGGCAGGACTGACGCTTGCGCCCTGGTGGAGCGTGTTCCACCAGACGACCGAGAAGTAGATGATCGGGACGTTGACGCTGCCGACGATCGCGAGCAGCGCGCCGGCGCGGTCGGCGCGGCGCGGATCGTCGATCGCCGAGACGAGCGCGAGGTAGCCGGCGTAGAGGAAGAGCAGGATCAGCTCGGACGTCAGCCGTGCGTCCCAGACCCACCACGTCCCCCACGTGGGCTTCCCCCAGAGCGCCCCGGTCCACAGCGCCAGGAACGTGAACATCGCGCCGGTCGGCGCGATCGCGCGCGCGACGACCGACGCCAGCCGGGCGTTGAACGCCCAGCCGATCGCCGCCCAGAATGCCATCACGACGTAGAGCAGCATCGACATCCATGCGGCCGGGACGTGGATGAAGATGATCCGGTAGGCGTCGCCCTGCGTCGCGTCGGTCGGCGCACGCAGCATGCCGAGCCAGAGGCCCCAGGCGGCGAGGATCGCAGCGACGGCAGCGAACCACGGCACGAGCTTGCCGGCGAGCGGATAGAACGTCGCCGGCGAGGCGAACCGGTAGAGGCGCAGGCGCGA
>Ga0207689_10002029_pt1 | contig 19141 bp, 12 predicted proteins | sample KBSMisM52_FD_184312 | JGI IMG/M metagenome (GOLD analysis project Ga0207689, IMG submission 184312) | Miscanthus rhizosphere microbial communities from Kellogg Biological Station, Michigan, USA - KBS Miscanthus M5-2 (SPAdes) (version 2) | ecosystem: Host-associated > Plants > Roots >... | reverse complement strand
ATTTCGAGTTCGACTACCTCGCGCAGCTCCAGAAACCCGACTCTGGCCAGTTCCAGATCTTCATGCCGCGCCTCGTCGTCGGCGCGGGGTCGAAGGCGGAAGTCGGCGTGAACTTCGCGAACACCACGTACGCTGACGACGGCGGCACGTTCTCGCAGATCCAGCCGAACTTCAAGGTGAAGTTCTACAACAACGACGACGCGGGTGTGGCCGCGGCGGCCGGCGTCATCGGCTACTTCGGCGTCAACCACGACCAGGACAACTTCGGCATGGTCTACGCCGAGGTCAGCAAGAAGGTGAAGAGCGGCAACTACGGTCCGCGCTTCCATGGTGGCATCTACCAGTCGATGTCGTACGGCGACGACGAACAGACTGGCGCGATCCTCGGCTACGAGCAGCCGCTCAGCGGCAAGGTGAGCTTCGTGGCCGACTGGTTCAGCGGCAAGAACTTCTGGGGCTACTTCACGCCCGGCATCTCGATCGTGCTGCCGCACAGCGGCCTGCTGAACATCGGCTACGCCCTCGGGAACGACAGCTACGACAGCGCGAACAGCGACTACAAGAACCGCGCGTTCTTCATCTACTACGGCATCACCTTCCCCTAGACGGCCGGACACCACCGCCGGGGCTTCGGATGGCCGAAGCCCCGGGCCTCGGGGCTATTGCGGCAACGCGAACGCGATGTAGGCGCCGGGCAGCGACGGTCCACCGCCGCCCCGGCCTTGACGGCCGGCTCCTGCAGGTGGGGCACCAGCATTACCGAACGTGGCGGGAAACGTGCCGGTCGCCTGCGCCACTGACAGCACGACGAACTGCCGCCCGTTCACCTGATAAGTCGCCGGCATCCCTTCCGCGCCGTTCGGCAGGCTGTGCTGCCACAGCTCCTTCCCGTTGTCGCGATCGTAGGCGTGGATCTTCCGCTCGGGACCGGTGGCGAAGAAGATCAATCCGCCGGCTGTCACGAGCGGGGCGTTCCGGGGAAACTGCACACCGGTGGTGCTCGGGATGTTGTATTCCGGCGGAGCCTCCTGGACGCCCGTGGGAACCCGCCACACGATCTCCCCTGTATTCAGGTCGTACTTGACCATCTCCGACCACGGCGGCGCCGCCGCCGTCATCGCCCCTCCCGGGAAGTTGATGTTCAGGAAGTTCACCGGCGAGGTGAACTCGACGCGCTCGCCCTTGGCCGCGGCGGCGTCCACGAGCGCCTTGGCCTTCGCCATCAGCTCCGCCTTCTGTTCGGGCGTGACGACCGTGGTCCCGCCGCCCGCGCCACGTCCGGATCCCGGCAGCACCAGGCGAATCATCGTCGGCAGCGACTTGTGGACGACGTAGAACTCGCCACGGTCCGGATCGACGGCGCTGGTGCCGAAGTTGGCGCCGCCGTTGTGTCCCGGCATCTCCACCGAGCCTTCGAAGCTGGGCGGCGTGAAGATCCCGTCGTTGCGATAGGTGCGCAGCCGCGCGCGCAGCTCGTCCTGCGCCTCCTTCGGCAGGTACGGGTTGATGTCCTTTTCGGTGAACGACTGCTTCGCAAACGGCGCCGGCTTCGTCGGGAAGGGCTGCGTCGGAGACGACCACTCGCCGGGCACGTCGGTCTGAGGCACCGGCCGCTCCACGATCGGCCAGATCGGCTGGCCCGTCTTGCGATCGAAGACGTAGAGGAACCCCTGCTTCGTCGCCTGCGCGACGACCTGCCGCGGCCGGCCGTTCTGGCGGATCGTCAGCAGCTTCGCCGACTGCGGGATGTCCCAGTCCCAGAGGTCGTGGTGAATGAGCTGCTGATGCCAGAGCCGCTTGCCGGTGCGGGCATCGATGGCCACCAGCGAGTTGGCGAACAGGTTGTTGCCCTTGCGATCGCCGCCGTAGAAGTCGTAGCGCGGGCTGCCGAAGCCGACGAACGCGATGCCGTTCTCTTCGTCGATGGTGAATTCGCTCCAGTTGTGCCCGCCGCCGCCGACCTTGTAGTGGCCTTCAGGCCAGGTGTCGGCGCCGAACTCCCCGTCGTGCGGAATGACGTGGAAGACCCAGGCCAGCTTCCCGGTCCGCACGTCGTAGGCATGAACGTCGGCGGGCGGGCCGCCGTAGCTTGGTCCACCGGGCAGCGGAATGATGAAAAGGTTCTCGAAGATCCGGCCCGGATTGCTGGTCGTGACGGGAGCGGGACCGGCCGGCTTGCGTTCCATCGCCTCGCGTAGATCGACACGGCCGTTGTTGCCGAAGGAGGTGATGAGCTCACCGTCCCGGGCGTTCACCGCCACGACGTCGCCGCGCTGCAGGTAGATGAACCGGCGGTCGGATCGATCGGGGCTCTCCCAGTAGTTCATCCCGCGGGCGCCCGAGGGCGCGGCCCCTTCCTTGCGCCAGAGCTCCTTGCCGGTGGCCGCGTCGATCGCCGCGAGCGCGCCGCCGCCGACCGGGGCGTACATCACGCCATCGACGACGACGGGATTGAAGATGCTGGCGCCGGCAATGGGAAAGCTCCAGGCCACGTCGAGCTTCGCCACGTTCTTTCTGTCGATCTGATCGAGCGCGGAAAACTGCGACGAGTGCGCACCGCCCGCGTAGGACTGCCAGGTCGTGTAGGGTTTCGCCGTGGCACGACTCGCGCCACCCTGCCGTCCCTGCCCGGCCAGCGTCACCAGCCCGATCGCGACCACGATTCCCGTCAGCGAGACGATTCCACCCGCTCTGCGCATGCGATCCACCTCGTCAGTCAGTGTATCTCGGTGGGCGTGCGCGCTATTGGCTACGCAGTCCCTGCGCAACTGTTCGAAAGGCGACATCCCGACTCGGGACGACGTCCTATGCTGACGTTCCATGGTGCAGCCGAGGGCGGTTTTCAGGTGGATCCTGCGGTTCGGACTGGCACTCACGTGCGGCCGCCTCGAGGCAGCAGAGGCGCTCGCTCCACCAGAATTCTCTCCCGCTGAACGGGCGGCCATCGGGGGGGCGTTCGCGCCGATTCTGGTCTTTCATCCCCTCGAGCACTACTTTCCCACCAGTTCGATGCTTTCTCTGAGCGCCGCGGACGGCACGGAGCCGTCTCGCCCGGGGCTGGAAGTCTGGTCCTTGCGCGTCGATTCGTATCGTGCGCTGTCGCTGGCGGCAAAGCTGCAGCGCGCTGCGCTGGGATATCGCGTGTTTACCCGCGCGGATCGCGACGGGCCGATGCAGGTGGTGGTCGAGTACTGGTGTTACTACGTCTACAACGAATTCACCGTGCGCGGCACGTGGCTGCCATACCGCGTGCGAGACAATCACCCGCACGACCTCGAGCGTCTCTATCTGATCCTGACCCCGACCGGCGCGGCTCACGACACCGGTGGTGTGACGGACGAGGCGTGGGCGCGTGCTGCGTTTCGTATTCAGAGCGTGGTCGCCAACGCGCACGATGGAAGCATTCCTCCCAACCGGTACGACGTCAGCGACGGCCATGCCCTGACACCGCCGCTGACGATGCTCGTCGAGCGAGGCTCCCATGCCATGGCACCAGACATCGACCGGGACGGGCGATTCACACCCGGCATCGACAGTACCGCTGCTCCCAAGCTCCAGTGGGGCATCCGGGACACCGGCGCCACGGCAAGCCGCTACCGCGACTCCTTCATGGACGACCGGGACGCATCGGCCTCGCGGCTGTGCGGTCCTACGGAGGAGTTCCAGGCCGAGATGGCTGGCTGCCTTCGCTATGCGTTGTATCCGGCCGACCACCTCCAATCCTGGTTTCAGGGCTTCGAGCTGTCGCCCCGCGATCGCCACGACGTTCTCGGACGGTCGCCGTGGCTGGTTCGCACGTTCGGCGACGTCCGGATCGAGAACCTCATGGTGCCGCCCGACCCCCCGGACGGCAGCGTGCTGGACGCGATGGTGCGCCGCCGGATCCGGGGGACGAGAGGCTTTGTCACCGGGCTGACGGCGGCAGGCCGCTCGCCGGCGATCATCGTCGGCAAGCGCTACTTCTGGAACATGGGCCCCCGCCGAGCGCCGGATATCGCCGCTGAAGGTGTCGCGCTGTTTTCCGTTGGCCGCCGGCCCCAGGCTGAAGGCACACTCTGGGGCTCGTACACATTCGACGCCATCACCAACCTTGTTTTCGGCGCTGGCTGGTTCTCCGCGCGTGGAGTCGCCGACATCGCCGCGGGCTCCGACCTCCGTGTCGGACGCTTTACGGTACGTCCGACCTGGCGCGTGCGTGAACGCATGTTCAACGCACGCATCACCACGACATTCTGATCGGTCACCGTGCCGGTGCGCTGCGAAGCGTGTCGGCTATCGACGTTCTCGGGGCTCCTTGTCGTCGAGGCAAGGGATGGCGCAGGACATCGTGTCGAGAATCAGATTCGCCTTCGTGTCGTGCAGAATCAAATGAGGACCGAGAAAGCGATACTCGATCCCGTCGGGGAGAGCAGGCAGCACGCGGAGGAACGTTCCTGGCATCGTCGACAGGGGTCGACGTTTCGAATAGTGGCTATTGACCCGGTGCGAGAATGGCCCCGGGTTGTCGTCCATGATGACCGCCCGGACCTCGGGTGTCGTTTCAATCAGGAGGACCCGCTTGAACTCGAGGCTGATGTCGGGAGTAAAAATGGCCCCCCGCAGAGCGCCGGCGCGTGCGTGCCGGATTCGCCGCGCCAATTTTCGCTCGATCTCGATGTTCTCGGCGGGATTGTCCGTGACATGCTGTGCCGGCAGCCCGTCCTCGAGCGTCCTCCGGAGCTCGTAGTAGCCCAGCAGGCGCGCGTCGAACTCGGCTCGGACCGTCGACCGAACGACGACCAGTTCTGTAAAGCGCGGCGTGGTGGAATCGCCCCCTGGCGTCTGGGCGGCGGCGATCGACGCCACGCACGCAAGCAGGACAATGGCTGGTAACGTATGCCTGTGTTTCACGACCTATCGTGCCTTGGCTCCGCTTCTGGGTCTGCGCTGTTCGGTACAGCCCTAGCGCGTCTTTTTGCTTGACGCTGTGGTCCGTGGCGACCCGCTAGCGGGCGGACACCGTGTCGATTTGCCAGATGTCGTCAACCCTGCTCAACGTGAAGTCCCACTGCCGCCGATCGTCGTGAGGCGCCTTGTTGCCGACTCGTGGCACATACCGCGCGAATCCTTCACAGGACGCCACGGCGCCGATGTCGCTCACCGCAATCGCACAGGAGTCGAAGGTCACATCCTGCCGCTCGAGGCGATCGAACGCCTTGCCCAGCGCCTTGGTGTCGACGCTCGGCCAGACTGCGCGTGCGGCGACGGCATCGAGATTTCGGTACGCGGTTTGGTATCGGGTCAATACCGTTTGAATCGCGGCTTCCGGTGAGGACCGTCGCGGCACCGGGGCGGCAATCGCTTCCGGGCGAGGAGGTGACGCCGGAACATCCACGACTCGACGCGGCTCCGCCGCGAGAGCGGCAGGCGGCAGCGGGCTGGCCGGGAGCGGCGCAACCGGAGCCTCCGCAATCGGCAACGGTTCGGCCGTTCGCGGCCTCGAGACCGACACACGCTGAACCGGCGGATCAGATCGAACTGGCGGCGCGTCGCGTCTGGACTCGCGAATCGCGACGACCGCTCGCGTCTTGGGCTCCTCGGCCGTGCTCGTCGCAATGGCGACAACCGCCGCCGGCTCGGGCGCCGCGGCAACTGCCGCCGGCCTGGGCATCGCGGAGACGGCCACGGCTTCGGGCATCAAAGGCACGGCCTGCTTGGATTGAGCACTCCGCTCATTCGCCGTCGCGATCGGACCGCGGGGCGTGATGCGCATCAAGACGAGAGTCGTCGCGGTGTAGACCACGACACTCGCTGCCAGCACGACGGCCCACCGTCGCACCGGCCACACCTGTGAGCGCCAGATCTCTGGCTGCACTGGTGGTGCGGTTCGAACGTCGCGCGTGGCTGGTGGCGTCGCGGGGACGCGCTCGTATACCGTGGACTCCTCTTGCTGCGGCCGTTCCGCCTGCGGCCATTCGTCCGCGAACGCATCCATCGGGTGCAGCCGCTCATCGTCGGTCAGCGCGATCACGACGGGAGCTTCCGACCCGTGAGGCCACGGCGAGGCGTCAGGTTTGTCCATACGATCAAGGCTCGAACGAATAGTCGAACGCGATCGTCGACATCCAGCGAGCGTTCAGTCCGGCACTCGTGAGAGGCCGCATGACGTTGGCGCTGAGCAGCAACGTCCCGGCAATGTTCCACTTGAACCCGACCAGGCCCACCAATCGTTCCGTGGCGCCTTCGATGCTGGTGAGTCGAATCGTATCGACGCCCACGAGAGCAGGATGCGGCTCGGTGGTTTCCGTCAGGCGGCCCGCCGACGACAGCCGGCGACCGGCGATCTCGCCAACCAGCGTCAAACGGGGCGTGCCGGTCACTGTGATGGCGCCTCCGTAATCCAGCTCGTCGGCCAGGCCACCCATGGTGTATCCGAAGTCGCCGTGGAGGGCGACGCGGTCGCGCTCGACAGAGGCAATCACGCGAGGTTTGATCGAGGCCTCACCGGTCCCCAGGAGATTCTGCGCGTCGCCCGTCGGCAGCCTGGCCTCGCCTCCGACCGCCAGCCCGCTGCCCGTGCGGCGAAGGACGTTGTACTTGCCGCGAATCAACAGGTCGCCCGGTCCCGATGCCGAGGCGGACCCGGTGGCCTGCACGAGTGCGGTCCCCCGGTACGTGTCCACGCGACGGCCGTTCAGTGAAAGCGACACGAAAGGCAGCGCCACGCCGATGTCGAACCGATCCGCGACACCGAGGTTCCCCACGAGCGTCATGGTCTTGGTGTCGAGATCCAGGGAGAGGGCCTCGACATCAAAGGGCTGAGCAACGCCCCGCAGCCGGCTGGCCGTCGCGACGAGGGTGCCGTCCGTCAGGCTGCGGCCGTCCACGGTGTCGAACGACGCGGCTTGATACGTGAGCGCGAGCGAGCCCCGGAGCAGCCCCGACGTCAGCGACCGCTCCGCGAGAAACGGCCCGAAGCTGTCGCTCGACCGGACGACGGTTCCCAGATTGCGATCCAGCCGGTACGTGAAGGCGCTGGCGGAGGACGTGACCGGCAGCGTTCCAAGCTCGACGAGCAGGAACGTCGAGATCGTGTCGCGTGTGGCGGCGGCGGCTCTCGCATCTTGAACGAAATCGCCGGTCGGGATCGACCGGTTGGTCAGGAGAAACGACAGGACTTCACTGACCGTCTGCTGTGCCGCCGCGGGCGCAGCCGACGCGACAACCGCAAACGCAATCACGACTACTGGCGTACGAATGCTCATCGGAGACCCGTGCTGTGGCGCCCTACTTGTCCTGGTCGACCGTGAACGTCTGGCCGGCGATGGTCAACGTGCCGGTTCGCTGCTTGCCCTTGTTGGCGTCCACCGCGAAGCGGACCGTGCCATTGCCGCTGCCGGTCGCCCCTTCGGTGACCGTGATCCACGAATCGTTGCTGGTCGCCGTCCAGCTGCAACCGGCACCAGCCGAGACGGCGACCGCCTTGCCTGCGCCGCCCTTCGCGCCGATCGAATCCTTGTTGGGACTGATCGAGTAGGCGCAGCTCCCTGCAGCCTGATTGAGGGTAAACGTCTGCCCCGCAATCGCGAGCGTGCCGATCCTCGCCGCGGCGGTATTGACGGCGACGGTGAATCGGACGGTCGTGGCCCCGCTGCCGCTTGCCGGCGAGGTCACGGTGATCCAGGGCGCCTGGCTCGTCGCCGTCCAGGGGCAGCCGGGCGCGGTTGAAAGCGCAATCGCCGCGCCGGCCCCACCGGCGGCGCCCACGGACTGACTTGCCGGTGCGATGGAATAGGCGCAGCTCGTCGTGTCCAACCCGGCCGCTGCCTGGGTGATCGTGAACGCATGGCCGGCAATCGCGACGGTTCCGACACGGGCCGCGCCGCCGTTTGGCGCGACGTTGAGCGTGACGGCCCCCGGACCTGTCCCGGCGGCACCCGCGGCGACCGTGATCCACGGCGCCTCGCTCGTGGCCGTTCGTGGGCAGCCGGCCGCACCGCTGACCGTGACGGTCAGCGGGCCTCCTGCGGCGCTCACCGCCGCAGTTGCCCGATCGAGGGAGAACACGCAGTTCGGTGGCGGGGTCGCCGTGGACGACTGGGTCACGGTCACCGTCTGACCGGCAATGAGGAGTGCCGCGCTTCGCGTTGCGCCTGCGTTGGAGGACACGCGCAGACCAACGCTACCGGCCCCGCTGCCGCTCGTGCTCGAGATGGCAATCCAGCCGCCGCCCCCACTGGCCTGCCAGCCGCAGCCGGCTGGCCCGGCGATCGCGATGGTGAGGGTGCCTCCGGCGGCGTCGATCGTCGGAGCAAGCGGCGAAACTTCGAATCGGCAGGGAGCGGGCTGCTGCTGGACCGGGATCTGTTGATCGTTGACAGCGATGCGCCCCTGCCGCATCGTTGCCGCGGGGTTGGCGGTGGCCTGAAACTCCACCCGCCCGTTGCCCTGACCGGACGACGGCGTGAGACCGGTGATCCAGCTAGCGTCTGATGACGCCGTCCACGCGCATTCCGGCGGCGCCGTCACCGAAACCGCGCTCTTGCCGCCCGAGGACACGATCGAGTCCGAAGGCGCTTCGAGCGACACCTGGCACTTCACGGGAGACGGCCCCGTCGACGTGCTCGACTTGGAGTCGCACCCACTGGCCGCGATTGCCAGAACAAGAACGAGTGATGGCCCGAGGGTCGATAGCGAACTCACCGCTGGTCACCGTGGCTTGCCGGCTCAGCCTTAGCGCAACGGCCCTGTCCGGAGCGATCGACCGAGTGCAACGTTCGCGCCATGCGAAGCATGACGTTCGACGGCCGCCGAGTGTGAGCCGTCGCGAGACAACGAGTAGACCTGTTCGAATCGACATCATCTGACGTTATCTTTTGCAGGACTGGCTCTCCCAGCCATCGAGACTCCATGGCCAAAAAAGCATCGACGAACAGGAAACCGCGCCGTCGCGGCACGCCCAAAGACTCCGGCGGGAAGACAAAGGACTCTGGAAACCAGCCCAGTCTTACCGACCGCTTCTCGAAGATGTTCGCCCCGCCCGAGCTCTACGACCCCGAGAAACGAAAGGACTGGGGGCTGGTGGGTGCCAAAGACGGCCGGGGGCCGTACGTCATCGAATTGAATCTTCAGCACATGGCGGGCCTCGAAGGCGCGTCGGCGGCCCTGCTGGCACTTCACGAAGAAGTTCTGACCAAGACCAAGCCGGTAGCGCTGGCCAAGACCTACTTCACGTGGCGGTTGAGCGTGCCCGAGTGGCGGCGCCTCCTGGTCGAAGACGACCGGCGCGCCAGAGCCGAGGCGGCAAAGGCCAACCGCAACGCCAAAGGCGCGACCGGCGGTGGCTTCACCGCGATGATGTTTCGCGCGATCTACAAGCTGTGGCCCGATTTCCCCGTGAAGAGCCACATCTACCGGTCGATGCCGACCATCAAGGCCGACGCCGCGCTGAAGTCCTACGAGGCGGGAGGCCGGAACATCGTCTGGGCCGTCATCGATTCGGGGATCGACGCCAGTCACCCTCACTTCGGTCCACGGGAAGCTGGCGCGCTGGGTGACCCTGAAGTCCGGGACCTCCACCGGTATTTCGTCTCGGATCCCGAGGGTAATGGCGGAGGCCAGCCGCTGGGCGATCCGTTCGCCGACCCCAAGCGTCGTGCGGCGCTCGTGGAACGCCACCGCGCACACGCCTTGAAAGACGACTTCGGACACGGCACCCATGTCGCCGGCATCATCGCGGGGCAGGCGCCGGAGGCAAAGGAAAAGAAGGTCTGCTCCCTGGAGCGCGTGCTCAAGATCGATCAGGCGGACACCGACGAAAACGACCCGGACCGCTCTCGCTACGAAGCCATCCCTCGGACAGACAACTCCCGCTTTCGGGGTGTGGCGCCGCTCTGCAAGCTGATCAGCCTTCGTGTGCTGGATGAGAGCGGCGCGGGCCGTTCCAGCGACGTCATCCGGGCGCTGGCATACATCCGCGAGCGGCTGAACGACAACCCCAAGCTACTCCGGGTGCACGGAGTGAACCTCAGCGTCGGGTACGAATTCGACGCCGAGATGTTCGCCTGCGGGCAGAGCCCGCTGTGCGCCGAGGTCAATCGCCTCGTGCAGTCCGGGGTCGTGGTCGTGGCCGCTGCGGGCAACACCGGATACGGTACCGTGGGGGCGCTGGCGAGACAGACCAAGGTAGGCCTGTCCAACACCATCAACGATCCCGGCAACGCGGACGAAGCGATCACGGTGGGTGCCACGCATCGCGACTCCCCGCATACCTTCGGCGTCTCGTACTTCTCGTCGAAGGGGCCCACCGGCGACGGTCGCTTGAAACCGGATCTGGTGGCGCCGGGCGAGCGAATCTCATCGTGCGGGGCCGGCCGTCGCCTGGCGCAAGCCATCTCGTCGAGCGGCAAGCCGCGCGACGCCAAGGCGGCGTATTACATGGAAGACAGCGGCACGTCGATGGCCGCTCCCCATGTCTCCGGAGCGATCGCGGCGTTCCTGTCCATTCGCCGTGAGTTCATCGGCAAGCCGCACGAGGTGAAGCGAGTCTTCACCTCCACCGCGACGCCGCTCGGACGCGAGCGCTACTTCGAAGGCCACGGGCTGGTGGATCTGATTCGGGCCATTCAATCGGTGTAACCGAGAGGCGTCATGGCGCTCACCCGTTTCGATGTCGAGTTCACCAAGGATGGCAACGTCTTCAAGCAATCCCAAGCCGACGCTCTGGTCGCCGGGCTGAAGGGCGTCACCGATCTCCTCGTCCTGTCACACGGCTGGAACAACGACATGGCCGATGCCCGGCAGCTCTACGACGAGCTCGTGGGCAACCTCACCGCACTGCTCGACGAGCGGTCGGCGCCGGGCGCCGCTCCCGCCCTGGCTCGACTGAAGGGCCGTACCTATGCGGTGTGCCAGATCTTCTGGCCAAGCAAGCGGTTCACCGACGACGACCTGATTCCCGGGGGTGGTGCCGCGACGGCAAGCAAGGCCAACGACAAGGCCCTCAAGAAGATCCTCGAAACGCTCAAGCAGGACTCGGAGCGCCTGGGAGGCAAGCAGAAACCCTCTGCGGCGCGGGTAAAGGCGATCGACCGCGCGCTCAAGGCGATTCCCGCACTCGCTACATCACCGGCCGCTCGAAAGGCCTACGTCGACGCACTGCGTTCGACCATGCCCAAGGGAAAGGCCGCCAAGGAAATCGACGACGGCTCGGCCGCTTTTCTCAAGGCGACGCCGGAACAGTTGTTCAAGGCGCTGTCGGCTCCCGTCCTGGCGCCGGGACCGAAGCCCAAGGGCGGCGGAGCCTCGATCATCGGCGGAGCCCCTGGCGGAGCGGCCGGCCTCGGCGATCTCGTCGACGGGATCATCGGCGGCGCCCGCCGGATCGCGAACTTCGTCACCTACTATCAGATGAAAGACCGTGCCGGCGTTGTGGGGTTGAAAGGGGTCGCCCCGCTGCTGACGCGAATCCGCAAGGCCCAACCTGCGATTCGCCTTCACCTGGTGGGACACAGCTTCGGCGGCCGTCTCGTCACCGCCGCGGCCGGTGGACTCTCGCCCAACACCGCGGACGTCACGATCTCCCTCCTGCAGGCGGCCTTCTCGCACAACGCACTGTCTGCCGACTACGGGGACGGGAAACCGGGCTTCTACCGGGCGGTCCTGGGCGACGCCCGCGTCTCGGGACCCATCATCATCACCCACACGAAGAACGACAAGGCCGTAGGCGTCGCCTATCCGCTCGCGTCGCGGATTGCGAATCAAGTGGCGGCTGCCCTGGGCGATCAGAACGACCCGTATGGGGGCATGGGCCGCAACGGCGCGCAGCACACCGGAGAGGCAACCGGCCACGCCGCGGTGCTCGGGAAGAAGGGCACCAAGTACACCCTCGCCAAAGGCACCGTCAACAATCTGCTCGCCGACTCGATCATCAAGGATCACGGCGACGTGACGAGCGAGCCGGTCGCCTACGCGATCCTCTGCTGCTCGGGCGGCACGTAATCAATAGGAACGCACGATCTTCAGCGCCACCGCGTCGAAGCCGTTCTCCAGCACGTCTTCGGGCTCCAGGATCGCTCTCGACTTGAGCAGCCACGCGACCAGCCCGGTCCACCCGGTCTGGTGGCTCGCCCCGATCCCGGCGCCGTTGTCGCCGTGGAAGTACTCGTAGAACAGAATCAGATCGCGCCAGTGGGGGTCGGTCTGGAACTTCTCCGACCCGCCGTACATCGGGCGCCGCCCGCCCGGATCGCGGAGGAAGATGCTGGTCAAGCGGCGGGCCAGTTCGTCGGCCACCTGCCAGAGATTGAGCATCCGCCCCGATCCGGTGGGACACTCCACGGTGAAACCGTTGCCGTAGTAGGAGTACTTCTTCCGGAGCGATTGGATCAGCAGCTGGTTGACCGGCATCCAGATCGGGCCGCGCCAGTTCGAGTTGCCGCCGAAGAGGCCGGTGGTGGATTCCGCCGGCTCGTAGCTGACGCGGTAGGTGTTGCCGTCCACCGTGAACGAATACGGGTGGTCCTTGTGATGGCGCGAGAGCGCCCGGATGCCGTAGTCGCTCAGAAACTCGGACTCGTCGAGCATGCGTGCAAGGATCCGTCGCAGCTTGCCGTCGTTGACCGGCGACAGGAGATGACGGCCGCCTTCCCCCAGCGCGGCCACGTCGTGCATGTTGCCCATCAGGCTGGCGTTCTCCTCGACGAACGACGCGACGCGCCTGGCGAAGGCCGGCAGGCGCTCGAGGATGTCGTGCTCGAACACGGCGCACGCGAACAGCGGAATCAATCCGACCATCGACCGCAGCTTCAGTCGCAGCGCCCGGCCGCGCGGCAGGCGGAGCACGTCGTAGAAGAAGCCGTCCGCTTCGTCCCACAGCTCGTCTTCGTTGTCGCCGATGCGGTCCATCGCCGCGGAGATGTAGACGAAGTGCTCGAAGAACTTGCAGGCCAGCTCCTCGTAGACGTGATCTTCGACGGCGAGCTCGAGCGCGATCGTCAGCATGTCGAGGCAGAACATGGCCATCCAGCTGGTGCCATCCGCCTGCTCGATCGTGCCGCCGCCCGGCAGCGGCGCGCTCCGGTCGAACACGCCGATGTTGTCCAGCCCGAGGAATCCGCCGGCAAAGACGTTCCGTCCCGCCTCGTCCTTGCGATTGACCCACCACGTGAAGTTCATCAGCAGCTTGTGGAACTGGCTCTCCAGGAACACGCGATCGCCCTTGCCCGTGAACGACCGATCCATGAGGTAGATCTGCCAGACGGCCTTGCAGTGCACCGGCGGGTTGACGTCGCTGAAGTTCCACTCGTAGGCGGGAATCTGTCCGTTGGGGTGCAGGTACACCTGATTGGTCATCAGCTGCAGCTGCTGTTTGGCGAAGTCGAGATCGACGCGCGCCAGCACCATGCAATGGAACGCCAGATCCCAGGCGGCAAACCACGGATACTCCCACTTGTCGGGCATCGACAGGATGTCGGCGCCTTCGAGGTGGAACCATTCCCGGTTGCGGCAGGGGACGCGCTCCGGGCAGTCCGGCGGCAGCCGATCGTCGTGCATCCACTTGTTGACCGGGTAGTAGTAGAACTGCTTGCTCCACAGCATGCCGGCGAGCGCCTGGCGCATCACCAGCCGCGCGTCCTCGCCGAGCGACGGCGGAATCACTCCGGCGTAGAAGTCGTCGGCCTCCCGCACCCGCGCCTCGACGGCGCTGTCGAACGCGGGGCCGAAGGCGGGGGCTGGTGAGGCTCCGGCTTCGCCGAGCCGAAGCCGCACCACCTGCACGCCTCCGGCTGGTACGGTCAGCTCGTAGTGCGCGGCCGCCTTGGTGCCGGTGGCCTGTGGATTGACGGCATCGCACCGGCCGTGGACGACCGCGCTGTCGATGCCGTCCTTGACATAGGGCGACGCGTTTGGACGTCCGAACACGCGCTCGTTGTTCGTCTCGTTCTCGGTGAACAGGATCGGCACGCCGCGATCGCAGTGCAGATGACGCTGGCCGAGCACGGGATGCGACGCCGCGATCGTCTGCGGTCCGAGGAGCGTGAGCGACGGCTTGGGCGGCAGCTCGCGCGACCATGACCAGGTGTTGCGGAACCACAGCGTCGGCAGCAGGTGCAGCACGGCGGCTTCAGGTCCGCGGTTCCAGATGCTGATGCGGATGAGGATTTCTTCCGGCGCGGCCTTCGCGTACTCGACGAACACGTCGAAGTAGCGGTCGTCGTCGAACACGCCCGTGTCGAGCAGCTCGTACTCCAGTTCCAGCCGGGTGCGCTTCCGGTTGGTCTCGACGAGATTCGAATAGGGAAAGGCCGCCTGCGGGTACTTGTACAGAAACTTCATGTACGAGTGGGTTGGCGTGCTATCGAGGTAGAAGTAGCACTCTTTCACGTCCTCGCCGTGATTGCCCTCTTCGTTGGTCAACCCGAACAGCCGCTCCTTCAGGATCGGGTCGCGTCCGTTCCACAACGCCAGCGCGAAGCACAGGGACTGTCGATCGTCGGAGATGCCGGCGAGGCCGTCCTCGACCCAGCGATAGGCCCGCGAGCGCGCCTGGTCGTGGGGGAAGTAGCTCCAGGCGTCGCCGGTCTGACTGTAGTCCTCGCGGACGGTGCCCCACTGACGTTCGCTCAGATACGGGCCCCACTTCTTCCACGGCGCGCCGCCCCCGCGCGCCTCCTTCAGCCGTACATCCTCGGCATCGTGAAGCTTCGCTTCTTCGCCGACAGCCACAGCCTTCATAGCCAGCCCATCCGCATGGGCGTCGGAGCAAACCCCGCGCCGGGCGCGATCGCGCGAATCTCCGCCGTTTCGAGTCGCCGTCGACACATATCGGTGCGCGTCTGACGGCTGACCGTGAGCACGAGCGGGCCAGCGGGTCTGACTCGGGGCGGGAGCGCCGCTTTCCGGCGGGCGTCCGTGGTGCAGCTTGTGCACTTGCCCAGCCGGCTCTCTGGGGGGAGAACATGAAACAACTATTAACGGGCTGCGTTGCCGCGCTGTTCTGTCTGAGCTTGGGCGTCGGCGTGGCGCGGCCCGCGTCGCAAGCGGCTGTGAAAGACGGCGCCAAGAAGGCTGGTGAAGCGACTGCCGAAGGCGCGAAGAAGGCAGGCGAGGCCACCAAGGAAGGCGCCAAGAAGACCGGAGAGGCTGCCAAGAAGGCCGGCGACGCCACCGTGGACGGGGCCAAGAAGGCAGGTGAGGCGACGGCGGACACGACCGAGAAGGCCGGAACCTCGGTGAAGAACGTTTTCACCGGCGAGGTGAGCGCGACGTGCGCTGACGGCACAAAGCACAGCGGTAAGACCAAGGCCGAAGCGTGCGCGAAGCATGGCGGCGTCAAGCCCTGACCGAAGGAGCCTCCATGTTCGAGCAACTCATCGCTGAAGCAGCGTCACGTCTCAACATGTCGGCGGCCAGTGTCTCGGCGCTCGTCCGCGGTCTCCTCGGCCTCATGACGAACACGCAGACGGGGGGCCCCGAAGGCCTGGTCGGGATGTTTCGCAAGGCCGGGCTTGGCGAAACGCTCTCGTCATGGTTCGGAGGCAGGGAGGGACGGCTGGTTACGGCGAATCAGGTCGAATCAGTGCTGGGGCCAAACATCTTGAGCAGCCTGGCCACCTCGAGCGGCCTGACCATGCCCGCCGCCAGTACCGCTACGGCATTCATCCTCCCGAAGCTGATCTCACTCGTGACACCGAGCGGCACGATGCCGTCGGCGAATTCGTTGCTCAGCCAAGTGTCCGGGTATCTCGACCGGCCCATCTCGCTTCCTTCGCTGAAGTCGGAACGGCGTGGCTGGCCACGCTGGCTGCCCTGGGCCGTGGCCGCCGCGCTCGCGCTCGTCGCGTGGTTTGCGCTCCGCGGGCCGGCGGGCACGATCGACCCGCAGCTCACGCTGAGCAACCGCGACGGCCGGGTGACGTATTCCGGCGTCGTGCGCGACGAGGCCACCCGCACGAGCATCGTCAGCGCGCTGCAGACGGCATTTGGCGCGGCGAACGTCGAGGGCACGCTGAAGATCGACCCGAGGGTGAAACGGGCGGCGTGGCTTCCGCGTCTCGGAGATCTCACGTCCGCGCTGAACATGCCTGGCGTCGACTTTTCGCTGAACGGCGACGTCGTCAATCTCGGTGGATGGCTCTCCGCCGTGCAGCGGCAATCGCTCATGGACAAGCTCAAAGGCGTCTTTGGCGCTCGAGCGACGATTGGCGCGCTCGGTGACGCGGCCACCAGCGCGGTGCGGACGGCCAACGACAAGGCGCTGTCGGCGCTGGCCGCGATCGGAGTGGGCGCGTCGGCCGCCTCCCTCGCCGACGCGATGAACCTGTCGATCGTCAACTTTGCCACGGGCAGCGCCGAGATCCCCGCCGACAATATGGAGATCATCCGGCGGTCGGCCGAGGCGCTCAAGCGGGCGCCGGCCGGCACGACGCTCGAGATCGGAGGGCACACCGACAACACCGGCGACGCGGCGAGCAACATCACGCTGTCCCAGCAGCGTGCCGACGCCGTCAAGAACGCGCTGACCTCTGCCGGCGTCCCGCCGGCCATGCTCACGACACGGGGGTACGGCGACGCGAGGCCCCGCGCGTCGAACGAGACGGAATACGGCCGATTCCAGAATCGCCGCATCGAGTATTCCGTCGTTCAGTAATAAAACCTTCGATTACAGCCAACCGCCCGTGAATCCCGCCCGCCGCAGTCCGGTCACGATGGCCGGACAGCGGCGCATGATGCGCCAGAGGAGGCCGGTGCGGTAATTCTCGACCATCAGGACGACCGGCCCCTGATCGATGCCGAAATGGTACGGGGTAACCCACCAGCAGGGCCTGGTGTCCGGCACGCTGCACGACTGGTTGAACGACGGCTTGAACCCGTACTTCGCGGTCATGCCCAGGTCCATTTGCGCGAAGTGCTGCATGGTCGGAATGGCGATTTCAGGGGCAAAGGGCAGCGAGGCCACGACGACCCAGGGGGCGACAGTCCCGTCGTCGGGGCCGAACGGCGCTCCTCGCGCCACGTAATCGAAGAACTCGCGCTCGGTGCCGTTCACCGTCCGTTTCATCCAACCGGGACCGTCGCAGGCCGTGAATCCCCAGCAGTGTTCGCCGTAGCCGGCGAAGTTCATGGGATTGCGAATCGCGTATTCCTGCTGCACGAACGTCGCCTGCCTGGTGTTCTGGAAGTAGTCGCTGCCGTGAGCCTGCATGAATTCGTCGCGAATACCACGGAAGTCGATCCACATGTGTGAGAGCTGATGCGTGAAGAGCGGCCCCGAGTAGAGCAGCTCGCGATCGTAGATCTTCCGCCACTGGTAGGTGGCGCAATAGGCGCGATAGCTTTCGGGCGGCAGCGGGTGCGTCGGCGAACCGAGTCCGAGGATGTAGAGCAGCAGACCCTCGTCGTAACCCTCGTACCGATGCGGGATGAACCCGTTCTCCGGCGTCCAGCCGTGGGTGAGCGTCGCGCCCCCATCACGCGCCCAGTCCCAGTCGGCGCGGCGGTACAGCGCATCCGCCAAGGTCCTGATCTCGGCTTCCGCGGGCGTGTCGCGATCGAAGTAGGCGCCGACCGTCAAGGCGCCAGCGAAGAGAAACGCCGAGTCGATGGTGGACAGCTCACACTGCCAGACACGACGGCCCGTTTCGATGTCCAGGAAGTGGTAGAAGAAGCCCTTGTAGCCAGAGGCGTCCGGTTCGGGGCCTTGCGGGCAGTCGATCAGGTAGCGGAGTCGTTTCCGGGTGATCTTGGCCGCGAAATCGCGGTAGAGCACTCCGCGCTCGACGATGACCGGAATCGTCGCCAGCGCCATGCCAACGGCCGCGATGCTGACGGGAGCATTCGGGTCGGTCTTGTCACGTACCAGCCCGTTGTCCGGGTTGGTCTCGTGGAGGTAGTACAGAACCGTCGTGAACTGCAGCAGGCCGAGATCTCTGTCGGTCAGCATGCGTCAGTCGCCCGGTCCACCCAGTTGCACGCGGACACTGTGGGTTCTTCCGTCGTCGCTGAGCGGCACCGTCCGGTTCGGAAGCGGCTGCCCATCCAGCTCGATCGACCGAACGCCGCGACCCGTGCCCGCGGAGTTGTCCACGACAATCCGGTAGGTCGTGGATCGATGCCGGAAGGTCAGCGTGAACTCCGGCCACGCGAGTGGAATACAGGGCTCGAGACGCACGGCGTTCCCCCGCAACTGGAACCCCAGGATTCCCTCGATGGCGACGCGATAGAGCCAGCTCGCCGCGCCGGTGTACCAGGTCCAGCCGCCCCTGCCCGTGTGCGGCGCGGCACCATACACGTCGGCGGCCACCACATAGGGCTCGACTTTGTAGCGCTGCACCTCCTCCGCCGTCGTGGCGTGGTGGATCGGGTTGATCAGGTTCCAGAGCTCGGTGGCGCGGTCGCCGCGCCCCTGCATCGCCGTCGCCAGGGCCACCCACGTGGCGGCGTGGGTGTACTGGCCGCCGTTCTCTCGAATGCCAGGCACGTAGCCTTTGATGTAGCCAGGCTGGAGTGCACCCTTGTCGAACGGCGGATCGAACAGTTGGATGACCTTTTCCTCGGTACGCACCAGCCGTCCGTGAACCGCATCCATCGCCGACTCGGTCCGCGCCGGACTCGCCGCGCCGGAAATGACGGCCCAGGCCTGCGGAATGGCGTCGATCTGGCACTCGTCGTTTTGAGCGGATCCGAGCGGAGTCCCATCGTCGAAGTAGGCGCGCCGGTACCACGCGCCGTCCCACGCGCTCGCCTCCAGCGCGACGCGCAACTGCTCCGCTCGCTCACGACACCAACTGGCATCCTCGGACTGGCTGCGCTGCTCGGCCACTTCCGCAAACGCGCTCAACACGGTCACGAAGAACCAGCCGTTCCAGACGCTCTCGCCGGTGCCATGGGCCCCGACTTTGTTCATGCCGTCGTTCCAATCGCCGGTGCCGATGAGGGGCAGACCGTGGGGCCCCAGCCGATAGCCGTACTTGAGGGCACGAACGCAGTGCTCGTACACGGTGCCGGTCTGCGCGCTCACCGCGGGGAGGTTGAACTCTTCCTCCTGGTCTTCCCGAAGTACCGGCGACGCGATGAACGGCACGACCTCGTCCAACACGTCCGTGTCACCGGTTGTCACGACATAGTGATGGACCACCAGCGGCAGGAAATAGAGGTCGTC
>Ga0207689_10002027_pt1 | contig 19152 bp, 15 predicted proteins | sample KBSMisM52_FD_184312 | JGI IMG/M metagenome (GOLD analysis project Ga0207689, IMG submission 184312) | Miscanthus rhizosphere microbial communities from Kellogg Biological Station, Michigan, USA - KBS Miscanthus M5-2 (SPAdes) (version 2) | ecosystem: Host-associated > Plants > Roots >... | reverse complement strand
GCACTGGTTCCTCGCCATCGTCTGGGTCGCGCTCGCAATCACAGGGCTCATCCTGTCGCTCGGCAAGGCGGTGCTGCTGCCGCTCGTCGGCTATACGTTGTTCTCCGGGCTCGCCACGCTCTCGAAGACGATCCACAATTTCACCGGTCCGCTGCTCATCATCGGCGTCCCGTGGCTGTTCGCCCGGTTCATCCGCGACAACGGGATCGGTGCAGAGGACTTCAAGTGGTTCACCAACATCATCGGCTACTTCAAGGGTCACGAGTACCCGTCGGACCGCTTCAACGCGGGCGAGAAGCTCGTCTTCTGGCTGGTCCTCACCTTCGGCTCGATCGCGCTGATCGTCACGGGACTCATCCTGCTCTTCCCGAACTTCGATCAATCGCGCTCGACGATGCAGATCGCGAACATCCTGCACGCGGTCGCCGCGTACCTGTCGATCGCGCTGGCGTGCGTGCACATCTACCTCGGCACGCTTGGTCTCCAGGGCGCGTACCGCGCGATGCGCGACGGCTACGTCAGCGAGTCGTGGGCCGAGCACCACCACTTGCGCTGGTACCAGCGGATCGTTGCGGGCAAGGCACGCCAGAAATTCGTCGTGCCGGAAACGAAATTGAAAACTGCGGAAGCGGAGCGCGTCGAAGCGCGGACGCGACCCGCGTGATGCGAAAAGGCACAGGGAGGCAAATGATGACGACGCTGCGCGCGCTATTGGCCGCCGGAATCGTGTTTACGACGTTCGGCTTGGCCGTTGCGAAGCTGCCGCCGCCGCCGCCGATGGACGACAAGGCGAAGGCCGCGGCTGAGGAGAAGAAGGCGAAAGATGCCGCTGCGGCAGAGGTTGCCAAGGCGCAGCAGGCCAAGGCCGAGGATCGCGTCGCTGCCCGCTACATCGCCGAGCAGAAGGCCAAGGGCAAGACGGTCACGCCGCAGATGGCCGCGGCCGCTCCGGCTGCAGCGCCTGCAGCGAAGGGCGCGGCAGCGACGATGACAAAGACCGCTGCGCCGGCGCCGGCGAAGAAATAGCGATCGGGCTTTCCGCCTCGCGCGGGCCATCGAAAACGGGAGCTTCGGCTCCCGTTTTTCTTGCTCTCGTTTCCGTTTCGGTCGCGGTCGAATGCAACCAACCAACCATTCGTCGCGCAACGAGGTGAGGGTGGAAATCGGTATAATCCGCGCTTCGCGGAGAGTTGGCCGAGTGGTCGAAGGCGCCTGACTCGAAATCAGGTATAGGGCAACCTATCGGGGGTTCGAATCCCTCACTCTCCGCCATCAAGCCAATCCGGCTCGGCGGCGCTGCGGTGATGGCTCGCTCGCGACAGTGGCTGCAACGGCACGGAACAGAACCGTGAAAGTGACGCGCAGCACTGTCAGCACCATCATCACCCTTCTGGCGGTGCTCATACTCGCGGCCGCAATTCCATCGGCCGTCCGCGACACGTTCGAGACCGGCCGCGTGTACCTTTTCTCCCGCGAGTTTTTGGACGAGCTGCCGCAGCGGCTGACGGGTCCGGGGCGTCTCCGCTTCGTGTTCCAGCCCCTGGTCGCCATCTTCCTGGGAATCCGCGCAGGCCTGGGCGATGCAAGGGCAGGGCGCGCTCCCTATCTCTACGGCCTCGTCATGGGGACGGAGAATCGCCGGGAACTGCTGCGCAGCGCCTTTTCCGGCATTCGCAATCTGGTTGCCGTCGGGATCGTGCTGGACGCGGTGGCGCAACTGCTGATCTACGGGCTGGTGCACCCGGGTGCCGCGCTGGTCGTCGGCCCGGTGTTGATCTGCCTTCCGTACGCCGTGTCGCGCGCGTTGACCAATCGGGCCGCCCGGCTTCTCCGGCGTGATTCAGCCAAGTGAGCGGCAAGCGGGCGGCACGTGAGTGGCAGGTGAGAGACAAATGAGGGCGACGGCTTGAGTTCCGCCACAAACCTCGTGCGCAGTGCGCTCCACGTGCGCCGCGTGCATCGCGTCGGCCTCGTCCGGCAGTTGAGCGAAATCCTTCGGCTCTCTCGCGAGCCGGGACGGATCGGTCCGGCGGAATACTACGACTACCGCGTCTTTCTCGACTCGCTCCCTTACTCTGCAAAGCGGGAATTTCTCGGCTGGCGCGGCGAGAAGCGGCTCGAATTCCTGAACCAGCGGGGCTGGCATTCGCTCGCGAACGACAAGGTCGCCTTTTCGGGGGCGATGGCAGGGCTCGGCATTCCGCTTCCGCGCACTGTCGCGTTGTTCCACGAGCAGCGGCGGCATTTCGGCGACGTCCCGTGCTACGGCGACACCGCGTCGCTTGCGAATTTTCTGCGCACGAATCGCGCGTGGCCGTTGTTTGCGAAGCCGGTACAGGGCGCGTACGGCAAAGGGACAGCGCTGATCGAAGGATACGATGCGAGGAACGATTCGCTCGTGCTCGCGCACGAAGCCCCGCGCCCCGTCGAGGACTACGTTGCGCACCTGCAGAATCCCGGACGCCTGGGCTTCCTGTTTCAGGAAGTGCTGGCGCCGCATCCGGCGCTGGAGCCGATCTGCGGCAAGCGACTGTCGAGCGTGCGTGCGATGACCGTCTACCCGGCGTCGGGTGCCGCGCTCCACCGCGTGATCTGGAAGATTCCCGTGGGCAGCAACATCACCGACAACTACCAGCACGGCGTCACCGGAAACCTGATCGCCGCGGTGGATCCGGAAACGGGGATCGCGGCGCCGCCGGTTCTGGGCATCGGGCTCGATTGCCACGTCGTCGAGCGGCATCCCGATACGAACGCGATGCTCCGCGGATTCGCGCTGCCGCAGTGGGACGTTCTGAAAGACGTCGTTTTGCGCGGAACGCGGGCGCTCCCCGGATTGCGCTGGCAGCACTGGGATATCGCGTTCGCGCGGGACGGTCCGACCGTGCTCGAGGTCAACCTCTATGCCGGCGGCGGCACCGACATTGCGCAGGTGTCGCACGGCAAGGGACTTCTCGACGAGACGCTGTCGCGGCTTGTCCGCGACACTCCACCCTGACGCCGCGTGGTCGGCAGCCGATCGGCCGCATCGCGTCGATCGGAAGCAGCGACCGGCAGTCAGTGCGCCGGCGCTCCGAGCCACGCGAATGCATTGCCGTACGCGCCTTCGCGCAGCAACGCGCGCATGCGATCGGTCAGCAATCCGCGTCCCCACAGCTGCGGACCGGTGACGGATCCCTCGTCGTTGAGCTCGAGAATGCGCGGCCCGTCGTCGGTAATGGCGATGTCCCAGTATTGCATCCGCAACAGCGGGAACACGCCGGCGGCGCGAGTGCAAAGTTCCAGCACCTCGGGCCAGCGCGGAACGACGAACCCCTCGAACGAGCGATGCGTGTCCGGGCTCTTGGTCACCACTTCGGCGTGCGGCCAGTATCCGTTCAGCACCTTGCCCAGTCGACCCGTTTCGAAGTCGAGGCCGCCGACAAGATTCCCCGTCGAGTCGCCGCGGGGGTTGCCGCCGTCGTTGCCGCCCGTTGGGAGCTTCCACAGCGCGCCGATCACTTCGACGCCGCGCGCGTCCTGAATCAGCACCAGCCTCACGCTGGAGATCGCTTCGTTGCCGAGCAGCTGCGCGATGTCCCGGTGCGGACGCAGCGCGTCCTGGAACAGATAGCCCATCTGGGGCAGGTAGAAATGACTGCCGGGATGATCGACGACCTTGTGCACGAAATGCTCGACGGGCATCGCTTCCCCGCTTCGCTTGACGAGTGCATCGTCGGACGCGCGATAGCCGGTGAACCGATGACAGCCGTATCCCAGCTGACTGTACGAAGGCTTCGCGAAGATCGGCCAATGAGTCTGGGTGCGCAACCAGTGGAGAAGCGCCCCGGCACCGTTGAGGGCCACGTCCGCAACGCCGGATGTCGCCACCGTGCCCGGCATGTAGACGGCGCGCAACCTCGGCACCGGCAGGCCGAAGGCTTTGGCGACGACGGCAAACGAGAACTTGTCCCATGCCGGCATCACCAGCTGGCGCAGGTTGAGCGCATGTGCGAGCTCCGCCTGACAGCGCGAGCCGAGAAAATTTTCCGGGGGCGATGCGCCGAGGAACTCCGGATCGTAGAGTCGGTAGGCGAAGTAGTCGGCTGCTCCGAGCGTCGGATTCCGCTTCTTGAGGCGCATGATCTCGCGCGCCTGCTCGACGAGACCCTTGCCGCGGATGCGCTTCACGGCGAGCGCATCCGAGAGGAGCGACGCCCGCTCGACCGTCACAGCGGGCGCCTCGCTGCCAGCCTTTTGGCGAGCGCGTACCTGGCGGGATTGCCGTGCCGCTGCAACAGCGTACGCACGAAAGGCGTGAGCACGCCTCTGCCGTAAACCTGCCCGGCGAGCGACCCCATGTCGTTGACCTCGAGCAGGCACGGCCCGCGGTTGGTCAATGCGATGTCCCAGTGCTGCATCCGCATCAGCGGGACCATGGCCGCGGCGCGCCGGCACAGCGCGAGCGCCTCCGCCCAATCGGGCAGGACGAAGTCCGATACGGTGCGCTGCGTCGTCGAGATACGGGTGACGAGCGACGCGTGCGGCCACTGTCCGCCGACGACGCGCTTGACGCGCCCCGTAGCGAGGTCCACTTCGCCGCTGATGTTGCCGCGCGAATAGTCGCGGATGTTGTCGGTGTCGCTGTCGCCGATCGCCATTTTCCACTCCGCGGACACGAATTCGAGTCCCGTCTCGTCCTGGGCCAGGATCACGCGGACGCCGGAGATCGTATCCGTCCCGAGCAATTCCCCGATGCGCTCGTGCGGACGCAGCACTTCCTGGAAAAGGTAGCCCAGCTCCCGCTTGTAGGAGCGAAGCTCGTGCCGGAGCGTGCCGAGTATCTCGCCGGTGAAAACTTCGACCGGAATCGATTCACCGCGCTTGGTCGTGAGCGCGTCGGCGCGTCGGTCGTAGCCGGTGAAGCAGAAACAGCCGTAGCCCTGCTCGCTGAACGCCGGCTTCGCAAACAATGGCCATTCCGCCTGCTCGCGCAGCCACGCTGCCAGTTTCTCCCGTGTATCGAAGCTGATCTCCGCGATGGCGGTCGACGGCGCCACTCCGGGGCGGTAGAGCGCTCTCAACCTCGGGACCGGCAAGCCATAGGCACGAGCGAAGATGGCGAAGATGAGCTTGTCCCAGGCCGGCGCCACGCCGCTCCGGGCATTGAGGATCAGAGCCACGTCGCCTTCCTCGCGCCACCCGACGAAATCCTCGGGGCGCGAAGTGCCGAGGTAGTCCTCGTCGTACAGCCGGAAGGCGAAGTAGTCGCTGGCGCCGAGGCCGGGGTTGCGCTTCTTCATGCGCACGATCTCGATCGCCTGCCGCAACAATCCCTTGTGGTGGGACGCCGTGACCGCGCGCGCATCGCGGAGCACGGATAGCTGTTTGAAATGGGGCATGAAGTGCGCAGACGAGGGCGTAGAGCGCGGAAAACTAAGCAAACTCTGTGCCGGATGGCGGCGACGGACCGGCGGTGCTTGAGCGCGCGCGATTTGCGCCATTTGTGCGAATTTTCCGGTGCGGGCGCTCCCGTTGTCCGGGAGGCTCGCGCCCATTGGGCGGCGATGCCCATGCCCTTGAAAAGAGGGAAAATCTGCCTTTTCCCGGACCTCGGTTTCGAAGGCTTTGGCTCTCGTTGCCCTCTGGCATAATAGTTGCTCTCGGGTGTTGGGTGCTGCAGCGACGGCGAGGCATTCGAACCAATAGTACGTCGCTAGGGTCCGATGGCACGGCGCGGGGCGTCCCGACCCGGCCGGCGGACATGGTTTAAGGTATCCTCGACGGTCGTAAAGTCGTCCGGATTACACCTTGTTGGCGAGCGGAGGGGTATATGCATCAGCGCAGGATCGGCATTGTAAACGGGCTCATTCGGGCGCTGGCCATCGGCGTCGCCGGATTGTTGCTGTTCGGGTGCGCGTCGTCCTCGTACCCGCCGGCGCCGGCCAGCGCCGCGTCTGCAGACTACAACTGGATCATCGGCCCCGGCGACAACGTGAACATCGTCGTCTGGCGCAACCCCGAGCTCTCGATGAGCGTTCCGGTCCGGCCGGATGGCAAGATCGCCACGCCGCTCGTCGAAGATCTTCCGGCGATCGGCAAGGATGCGACGACGCTCGCGCGCGACATCGAGAAGGCGCTCGCCAAGTACATTCGCGATCCGGTCGTGACGGTAATCGTCACGGGCTTCGTCGGACCTTACAGCGAACAGATCCGCGTTGTCGGCGAAGCGCAGAAACCGCAGATCCTGCCCTACCGGCAGAAGATGACCGTGCTCGACGTGATGATCGCCGTCGGCGGCCTCACCGATTTCGCGGACGGCAACGGCGCGACCCTGCTGCGCGCCTCCGACGGCAACAAGCAGTACAGCGTACGGCTGAAGGACCTGATCCGGCGCGGGGACATCTCCGCCAACGTCGAAATGAAGCCCGGCGACGTGCTGATCATTCCGCAAAGCTTCTTCTGATCCACCGGCATGGACGCGCGGCTCGAGTTTCCTGCCCCTGTCCGATGCCCGCATTGAGAGCGAAACGAAATGGATGACCTGATCCGACAAGGGATGGCAATACTGCAGGGCATGTGGCAGCGGCGCTGGATCGGCCTCGCCGCGGCCTGGATCGTCGGCGTCGCGGCGGTCGTCTCGGTCATGCGGATGCCGGACGTGTACGAAGCCTCCGCCCGCATCTACGTCGACACGCAATCGGTGTTGAAGCCGTTGATGCAGGGGCTTGCGGTGCAGCCCAACGTCGACCAGCAGGTGATGATCCTGAGCCGCACCCTCATCAGCCGGCCGAACGTCGAGAAGCTGATCCGCATGGCCGACCTCGACCTGAGCTCGAAGACCAAGGCCGACCAGGATGCGATGGTCGACGGTCTTGTGAAGGGACTCAAGATCGACAGTCTCGGTCGCGATAACCTGTACACGCTGTCGTATCGCGACCCGAAGCCCGAGAAGGCCAAGCGGGTCGTGCAGTCGCTGGCATCGATCTTCATCGAATCGAACCTGGGCGAGAAGCGCAAGGATTCCGATTCGGCCAAGAAATTCATCGACGAGCAGATCAAGGTTTACGAGAAGAAGCTCGAGGAAGCCGAGGATCGGCTCAAGGAATTCAAGATCCGCAACCTGTCCTCGAACGAAGGTCTCGAAAAGGATTACTTCACGCGGCTTTCCGAGCTCACGCAGCAACTCAACCGCTCGCGCCTCGAGCTGCGCGAAGCCGAGAACTCGCGCGACGCGCTGAAGAAGGAGCTCTCCGGCGAGGAGCCGGTCCTGCTGCCTGAAGACACGCCGGCCGCCGCGGCCGCAGCCTCGAGCGTGCCGGTACCGGAGATCGACGGCCGTCTCGACGCCCTGAAAAAGAATCTCGATGCGCTGTCGCAGCGTTACACCGATCAGCACCCCGACGTGGTCATCGTCAAGCGCCAGATCAAGGAGCTCGAAGAACAGAAGGTCCAGGTACTCGCCGCGCGCAAGAAAGCGGCCGCTTCGGCCACCGGCCCGAAGGGCACGAGCTTGCAGGGCAACCCGGTGTATCAGCAGCTGCGTGTCTCGCTCGCCGAAACCGAAGCCACCGTCGCCCAGCTGCGCACTCGCGTGGGCGAATACGAGGGGCGGCTCGGCAAGCTCAAGGAGACCGCCAAGCTCGCCCCGCAGCTGGAAGCCGAGTACACGCAGCTCAATCGCGACTACGGCGTCCACAAGCGGAATTACGAAACGCTCGTCAGCCGTCGCGAGCAGGCCGAGATCTCCGGCGACATGGAGAACGTATCGGGTGCGGACTTCCGCCTCATCGATCCGCCGCGCGTTTCCCCTCAGCCCGTCGCGCCGAACCGCATGCTCCTCCTGCTGGCGGCATTCGTCATCGCGCTCGGGGCCGGGTTCTTCGCGAGCTTTGCGGCGAGCCAGATCTGGCCGACGTTCTTCGATGTCCGCTCGCTGCGCGAAACTACGCAGCTCCCCGTCCTGGGCAACGTTTCGATGCTCGTCGGAGATGCACAGAAGCGTCGCGAGCGTCGCGGCCTTATCGGATTCCTTGCCGGCGTACTCGCCTTCCTCGCCTCCTACGGTGCCGGCCTGCTCGCGCTCTTCGTCCTGTCGACGCGCACCGTTTGAGTGAACGACCATGAGCCTCATTGAACAAGCCGCCAAGCGTCTCGAAGAACTCCGCCGTGCCGGAGTCGAGGTTCCGGATGCCCCGGCGAAGTCCCACGACACGGCGGCGGCGCCCGCGCACGTGAACGAATTGGCGAGCGCCAAGCTGCAGGTCGCCGCTCCGGCGCAAACGCGCCGCCCGCGCACCGGCATCGCGGCCGCGCCCGCGCCGCGCGCGCCGTCGCAACACGCGCCCGACGATCCGCGTCTCGTGCATCTCGATCTCGCGCACATTGCCGCGAAGGGGATCATCACGCCCGAGGCGCCGCGTTCGCAGACGGCGGACGAATTCCGCGTCATCAAGCGGCCGCTGATCCAGAATGCGACCGGCAAGGGCGCAGCGCCGATCAAGCAGGGCAACCTGATCATGGTCACGAGCGCGCTGCCCGGCGAGGGCAAGAGCTTCACGGCGGTCAACCTCGCGATGAGCATCGCGATGGAGCTCGACCACACGGTGCTGCTCGTGGATGCCGACGTCGCGCGGCCCACGGTGCCCGGCATGCTGGGCCTGCCGGCGACGCGCGGTTTGCTCGACGTGCTCGTCGACGAGAGCGTCGACGTGGGCGACGTGATGTTGAAGACCAACGTCGAAAAGCTCTCGGTGCTGCTGAGCGGAACCAAGCACCCGCGAGCCACGGAGCTGCTCGCGAGCGAATCGATGAATCGGCTGCTCGAGGAACTTGGTAGCCGGTACTCGGATCGCATCATCGTGTTCGACTCGCCGCCGCTTCTCGTCACGACCGAAGCGCGCGTGCTGGCGACGCACATGGGGCAGGTTGTCATCGTCGTCGAAGCGCAGAAGACGCCGCACGCGGCGGTCAAGCAGGCGCTCGCGGCGATCGAAGCCTGCCCGGTCAAGATGATGTTGCTGAACAAGGGCCGATCGGCGTCGAGGGGCGGTAGCTATGGCTATGGGTACGGCTATGGTTATGGCTATGGAGGCTGATCGCGCCGGACGGCGCCAGCGCAGATTGCTTCGCCCGCTTCGCGGGATCCGATTTCGACCTCCTGCCGCGGTAACGCCCGCGCGGTGCGCGTGGCGACCTTTCATCGCCGGCATCGGCTGCGTTGCGCTGGCCGCGCCGGCGCTCGCCGAAAACTGGCGGATCACGCCGTCCGCGTCGATCTCCGAGACGTACACGACGGACGCCAACTACACTGTCGGCGGAAATTCGACCGGCGATTTCATCACGACGGTGAGCGGCGCGCTGCAGATCAACGGCGCCGGTGCCCGCGCCCGTCTCAATGGCTCGGTCTCCGCGACCGGGCTGTTCTACGCCAAGGAAACGCAGAACAACAGCTTCGCGCCGTCCGCCATCCTGTCGGGGAACATCGAGGCGATCGAGAAGTTCTTCTTCGTCGATGCCCAGGTGAACGTCAGCCAGACGTTCTTTTCGCCGTTCGGCCCGCAGCCGGGCAACCTCGTCAACGCCACGGCCAACCGCTACACGTCGCAGACGTACAGCATCAGCCCTTACATCCAGGGCAGGTTGGGCGGCACCAACATCAGCTACCTGGTGCGCGACGACAACATCTGGACGCTCGCGAGCCAGTACGGCAACACGTCCGTCTCGGACATTCCGAACACTTACCTGAACCAGCTCGACGCAACCATGAGCTCGCCGGCGGCCCCGTGGGGCTGGAAGCTCGAATACGCGGGCACGCGTTATTCACCCTCGGATCGCGACACGTTCGGGAAGTACACGATCCAGGTCGGGCGTGCGATCGCGATCTACCAGTACGACCCGCAGATCCAGATATCGGCCCGTGGAGGCTATGAAAAGGACGAGTTTCCGCTGACGGGCTCCCAGGACGTGATCTACGGCGCGGGCCTGCAATGGTTTCCGTCGGATCGAACGCAGGTGAGCGGCTACTGGGAACACCGCTTCTTCGGCTCGTCGTATTCCGCGCAGATCGGCCACCGGCTGCCGCGGACCGCCCTGAGCCTGACCTTCTCCCGCGGCATCAACACGTATCCGCAGAACGCGCTGACGATTCCGGCCGGCGTCAACGTGCCGACCTTCGTCGACGCGGCGCTCACGACGCGCATTCCCGATCCCGCGGAGCGCGCGCTCGCCGTCCAGCAGTTGATCGCGCAGGCGGGACTGCCGGCGTCGCTCGCGAGCCCGGTCAACATCTTCTCGGGGAACGTTCTGCTGCAGACGACGCTGACGGCAGGGGCGGTGCTCCTCGGCCAGCGTAATTCGCTCGCGTTCAATGTCTACTACACGAAGAGCAACGCCATTGCGGGCACGGGCTCCGTGCTGCCGCCCATTCTCCAGTTCAGCCAGAACAACACGCAGAAGGGCGCCGGCGTCGCATTCAGCCACAAGCTTTCGGGGATGACGAATTTCACGGCGAGCGCGACCTACTCGCGGACGACCTCCAACGACTCGATCGGCAATTTCCCGGCCGCCGAGTCGAACAATTACTTTGCGGGCGCCGGACTCACGACGCAGCTTGGGCCGAAGACCAGCGCGTCCTTCGGCGTCAACTACACAAAGTTCTCGCCGACCGGCGAGCTCGACGTCACGACGACGAATTCATTCAACGTCGTCGCCGGCGTCAACCATACCTTCTAGGCCACGCCATGTACGAGACCTTCTACGGATTCACGGGCAAGCCGTTCCAGCTCAACCCGGATCCGGCTTTCTATTTCGGCAGCCGGCAGCACCGGCGGGCGATGGCGTATCTCGAATACGGCCTCCATCAGAACGAAGGGTTCATCGTGGTCACCGGCGATGTCGGCGCGGGCAAGACCACGATCGTGCGCAGCCTGCTCGACAAGCTCGATCCGGACCAGGTGGTCGCCGGCAACCTCGTCAGCACGCAGATCGACGCCGAGGACACGCTGCGGCTCGTCGCGTCGTCGTTCGGGTTGCGCACGAAGGACGTCGAGAAGTCCGATCTCCTGTTGTCGCTCGAAGCGTTCCTCGTCTCGGTGAGCCAGCAGGGAAAGCGAGCGCTCCTCATCGTCGACGAGGCGCAGAACCTGACGCCCCGCGCCGTCGAGGAGCTTCGAATGCTGTCGAACTTCCAGCTGGAGACGCACGCGCTTCTGCAGAGCTTCCTGGTCGGCCAGCCGGAGTTCAGGCGCACGATGCAAAGTCCGGCGATGCTCCAGCTTCGCCAGCGCGTGATCGCCGCGTGCCACATCGGACCGCTCGACGCGGACGAGACTCGCGGCTACATCGAGCATCGACTGAAGTGCGTGGGATGGAAGGGTGAGCCGAAGTTCCAGCCCGGCGCCTATGAAGGCATCTACAAGGCCTCGATGGGCATTCCGCGCCGGATCAACGCGGTGTGCGACCGGATGCTCCTTTCCGGATATCTCGCCGGCCAGAAGGAGTTCACGCGCGAGGACGTCGACATGGTCGCCCGCGAGATGCACGACGAGACGGTCGACGGCGAAGTCGCGCCCGAAGGCCATGGCGCAGCGGCGGCTGACGCGCCGAAGGCCACGACCTTGCGCCGCGTGCCGGGCGACCCGGGGCGGCTGCAACTCGATGCGAAATCCGTCGACGAAGCGTCGCGCCTCCTCGCCAAGGCGCAGTCCGATCCCCTGGACGAGCGCATGACTCGCCTCGAGCGCCGCGCGGACACGATCGTCGCCCTGCTGCAGCAATTGCTCGACGCGGTGCGTCCTCCGGAAAAGCCGCAGGCCGTGCCGCCGGTGCGCGCCGGAGACAAGCCGCAAGCCGCAGCCCAGGCCGCGGCGCCCGCGGCGAAGAAGCAAGCCAAGCCATGAAACGGGATCCGTGGCCGTCGGTTCGCGGCCCCGTCCTCTGCGTGGTCGGTGCGCGTCCGAACTTCATGAAGATGGCGCCGATCCTGCGCGCGCTGGCCGCGCACGAGCCGTCTCTGCCGTCGCTCCTGGTGCACACGGGCCAGCACTACGACGCCGACATGAACGACAAGCTTTTCGTCGACCTGAGGCTGCCTTCGCCCGACATCAATCTCGAAGTCGGCTCGGGAACGCACGCCGTGCAGACCGCCGAGGTGATGCGCCGGTTCGAGCCGGTGCTCGATGCGCACCGGCCGTCGTGCGTGCTGGTCGTGGGCGACGTGAACTCGACGCTCGCCTGCACGCTCGTGGCATCGAAGAAGGGGGTGCCGGTCGCCCACGTCGAGGCGGGGCTGCGCAGCTACGACCGCTCGATGCCGGAGGAAATCAACCGGGTATTGACCGATCAGATTGCCGATCTCCTCTACACGACGGAGCGCGTGGCGCACGACAACCTGGCCCGCGAGGGCATCGCAGCCTCGCGCGCGCACTTCGTCGGCAACGTGATGATCGACTCGCTCCTCGCCAACCGGGGACTTGCCGTTCCTCCGCAGGAATCGCTGCGGCGCGGCGGGGTCGACCTGTCGGCGTTCGACGTAAGCCGCGGTTACGGCGTCGTCACGCTGCACCGGCCCTCGAACGTCGACGACGCGGCCGCGCTCGGACCCTTGCTCGAAGTGCTGCGCGACCTCTCCGAGCGGTTGCCGCTCGTCTTCGCGCTGCACCCGCGGACGCGGGGCAACATCGAGCGCTTCGGCCTGTCGCCGCTGGTTTCCGGCGGAAGCATCGCGGTCCTGCCTCCGCAGGGCTACCTCGAGATGCTCGGGCTCATGTCCCACGCTTCCCTCGTTCTCACGGACTCCGGCGGGATGCAGGAAGAGACGACAGCGCTCGGCGTTCCGTGCCTCACGCTGCGCGAGAATACCGAGCGGCCGATCACGATCGACCAGGGAACGAACACGCTGGTGGGCCGCGACCGCGGTGCGATCGAGCGCGCGTTCGGCGACATCATGTCGGGCCAGGGAAAGAGGGGACGCGTGCCGGAACTCTGGGATGGCCGCGCTGCCGAGCGGATCGCCGCTCACCTGGGCGACTGGCTCGCCCATCGCCCCGCGTTGGCGACGACGTGACGAACAGCCCCTCGAGATGATGCGCGCCCCCACCAACGTGCTGCCGGGCATGGCGATGTGCAATGCCATGACGATCGACGTCGAGGACTATTTCCAGGTCTCGGCGCTGGCGCCGTACATCGCCCGCAGCCAATGGGACACGCTGGACGGCCGCGTCGAAGCCAACGTCGAGCGCATCCTCGCGATGCTGGACGAGTATGGAACGCACGCGACTTTCTTCACGCTCGGCTGGATCGCCGAGCGCTACCCGGGACTCATCCGCCGGATCGTCGCCAACGGCCACGAGCTCGCGAGCCACGGCTTTGCGCACCAGCGCGCGACCGAGCAGAACCCGGCGGCGTTTTTCTCGGACATCCAGCTCGCGAAGATCGTGCTTGAGGATCTGACCGGCGTGGAGGTGATGGGTTATCGCGCTCCCAGCTTTTCGATCGGTCAAGGCAATTCCTGGGCGTTCGAATGCATCGAGCGCGCCGGCTACAAGTACAGCTCGAGCGTCTACCCGATCAAGCACGACCACTATGGAATGCCCGACGCCCCGCGCTTCGCGCACGATGTGCGCGGCGGGCTCCTCGAGGTCCCGGTGACGACGATGCGCCTCTTTGGCCGCAACTGGCCGGCGGGCGGCGGCGGTTATTTCCGCCTCCTCCCCTACGCGGCGTCGCGCTGGCTCTTGCGGCGGGTCAATCATGTCGACCGCCAGCCGGCGATTTTCTATTTCCACCCCTGGGAAATTGATCCTGCGCAGCCGCGGGTTCCCGGGATCGATGCGAAGACTCGCTTTCGCCATTATCTGAACCTGGATCGAATGGAGCGCCGGCTGCGCAAGCTGCTGTTCGATTTCGAGTGGGGGCGCGTTGACGCGGTGATGCTCGAAGCCGCCTGACGCAGGGTCAGGGCGGGTAATGAGCCGGATCGCCCCAGGGCGGCGCGCGGGGTTCCGAGGGAATCGAGGACGCCCCGGACCGAGGTTTTCTCCCGTGATCCGACACGCGTTGGGGCATACAATTTGCTTTCATTTCCGAGTGGTGTCCGAATCACGCAGCACCCCTCTGGAGCGATCGAATCCATGCCGCGTGCTCCGCTGAAACGGCGGGGCGGGGCAACGCGGGCGTGGCCGGAACAGTGATTCGCAACGAAGACATGAAACATCATTCCTCCGAACTCGGCCTTGCATCGTTCGCGCCTTCGACCGTGACCGTCCGGTCGCTGGATGCGGGCGACGGCGCCGCTGCAGCGCGGTGGGATGCCTTTGTCATGGGCTGCCGCGAGGCCACGCACTTCCACCGCGCAGGGTGGCAGGAGATCATCGAGTCCGTTTTTCGCCATCGCGCGCATTTCCTCTATGCCGAGGACGGCGGACGCATCGTCGGCGTCCTGCCGCTTGCCCACGTCAATAGCTGGGTCTTCGGTGCGGCGCTCGTCTCGCTGCCGTTCGCCGTGTACGGCGGAGTCGCGGCCGATTCGCCCGAAGCCGCAACGGCGCTCGAAGACGAAGCGCAGGCGCTGGCCCGGCGGCTCGGAGTGAGACATCTCGAGCTTCGCAACGTCGCCGCGCGACATGCGGACTGGCCGATGCAGGACCTCTATGTGACGTTCCGCAAGGAGATCCTCCCGGACGTGGAGGCGAACATGCTCGCCATCCCGCGGAAGCAGCGCGCCATGGTGCGCAAGGGTGCGAAACAGGGGCTCACGAGCGAGATCGACGGCACAATCGATCGCTTCTACGCGCTGTTCGCCGACAACGTTCACCGGCATGGGACGCCCGCCCTCCCCAAGCGCTACTTCGAAGCGCTGAAGCGGGTGTTTGGCGGGGACTGCGAAGTGCTCATAGTGCTGGACAAGGACGGCGCGCCGGTCTCCGGCGTGCTCTCCTTCTACTTCCGCGACGAAGTGCTTCCCTATTATGCGGGCGACGCCGTCGCGGCACGCGAGGTCGGCGCGAACGATTTCAAGTACTGGGAGCTCATGCGCCGCGCCTGCGAGCGCGGCCTGAAGACGTTCGACTACGGCCGCAGCAAGAAGGACACCGGCTCGTACTCGTTCAAGAAGAACTGGGGCTTCGTGCCGCAGCCGCTCCATTACGAGTATCGTCTTTATCGCGGCGATGCCATTCCGCAGAACAATCCGGCGAATCCCAAGTACCGCGCGTTCATCAGCCTCTGGCGCCGGCTGCCGAGAGGCGTCGCCAACAGGCTCGGACCGCACATCGTCCGCAATCTGGGATGAGCGTCGCAATGCGCAATCTGCTCTATCTCGTGCACCGGCTGCCCTTTCCCCCGAACAAGGGGGACAAGCTGCGCTCGTACCATCTATTGCGGCACCTCGCGGCCACGCACCGCGTGTTCCTCGGCACGTTCATCGACGATCGGGAGGACGAGCGCCACGTCGAAGCGTTGCGCCCGCTTTGTGCGGAACTCCATGTCGAACGCCTCGATCCGACGCTGGCGCGGCTGCGGTGCCTCGCCGGATTCGCCAACGGCCAGGCGTTGACGCTGCCGTATTACCAGAGCCGCGGCCTCCAGTCGTGGGTCGAGCGCACGGTGCGCGAGCAGCGCATCGACACCGCGCTCGTGTTTTCGGGAGCCATGGCCCAGTACACGAACGCGCTGCCGCACCTTCGCACGCTGGTCGATTTCGTCGACGTCGACTCGGCGAAGTGGACGCAGTATGCGCAGTCGCGGCGCTGGCCCTCGTCGTGGCTCTACCGGCGCGAGGGCGAGCGACTGCTGGCGTTCGAATCCATCGTCGCCAAGCGGTCGGAGCGATCGTTCTTCGTCACGACGGCCGAAGTGGAGCTCTTCGGCCGTCTCGCGCCCGAATGCGCGGGCAAGGTCGAGGCCGTCGGCAACGGGGTGGATTCCGAATATTTCTCGCCGGAACACGACTTGCCGTCACCGTATCCCGCCGGCGAAATTCCGATCGTGTTCACGGGCGCGATGGATTATTGGCCGAACGTCGACGCGGTGAGCTGGTTCGCATCGGAGATGCTGCCGCAGCTCTCCTCGCGCCGGCCGGGAGTCAAGTTCTACATCGTCGGCATGCGGCCCGCACCTTCGGTGCACCGCCTCACGGGCGCCGCGGTCACGGTGACCGGAACGGTTCCGGATGTCCGTCCGTATCTCAAGCATGCGGCGGTGGTCGTCGCGCCGCTCCGCGTGGCGCGAGGCGTGCAGAACAAGGTCCTCGAAGCCATGTCGATGGCGCGACCGGTGGTCGTCTCGACCGCGTGCGCCAACGGCATCGACGCGACCGCCGACCGGGACTACGCCGCCGCATCCGATGCGGACGCGTTCGTCGCGTCGATCGGCCGCTTGCTGGACGAACCGGCTCGCGCCGCAGCGATGGGCGCGGCTGCGCGCTCGCGGGTTCTGGCGCGCTACAGCTGGAAGGCCCATCTTTCGCGGATCGACGCGTATCTCGAACCTTCCGCTCCGGGGCATGCCAATGCGGCCTGACCGGATCGTCGGTGACCCGCGCCGCCGGAACGCTCTCACCCGGCACGGGGGCGCGAACGCGGCGGCGACGCACGTGCGACCATGAAACGCGATCCCATACACAACATGCTGGCGCCGGCGTTCGGCAGTCCGCCGGGCGCGACACAGCGCGCGTGGCTGGTCGCGGCGGCGGCCCTCGCGTTCACGCTGGCGTGGATCGTCTTCGGCTATTGGCGGACCGGCGCTGCGATGGTCGGCATCTGGTCGCGCTCGGATACGTTCGCCCACGGTTTCCTGGTGGCGCCGATTTCTGCCTGGCTCGTCTGGCGCGCGCGCGCGTCGCTGTTGGAAGTCGCGCCGCAGCCGAGCTGGTGGGTGCTGGTGCCGCTTGCCGCGGCGGGCGCGGGATGGCTCCTCGGTGAATTGGGGACCGTCAACGCGGTGTCCCAGTTTGCGTTCGTGGCGATGCTGGTGCTGGCGGTGCCGACGGTCATCGGCACCCGCGCCGCCCGCCGCATCGCCTTTCCGCTCGCGTTCCTCTTTTTCGCGGTCCCCGTGGGCGAGTTCCTGATGCCGCAGCTGATGGAGTGGACCGCCGACTTCACGGTGCTCGCGCTTCGCCTCACGGGCATCCCGGTCTACCGTGAGGGACAGAGTTTCAACATTCCCTCCGGCAACTGGTCTGTCGTGGAAGCGTGCAGCGGGGTTCGCTACCTCATCGCCTCGCTTGTCATCGGCACGCTCTACGCGTACCTCACCTATCGCTCGATGTTCCGCCGGATGGTCTTCATCGGCTTTTCGATTCTCGTTCCCGTCATCGCCAACTGGGCGCGGGCGTACATGATCGTCATGATCGGACACCTGTCGGGCAACAAGCTCGCCGTCGGCGTCGATCACCTCATCTACGGCTGGCTCTTCTTCGGCCTTGTGATCGTGCTGATGTTCTGGATCGGCGCGCGCTGGCGCGACGACATCCCCCTTGCAGCGGGACCGGGTCGCAGTTTCAGCTGGACAACGGGCACCGCCGCATCCCCCGGCGAATTCCTGCTGGTGGCGCTGATGGTTGCCGTCGCCGCGATGGTGTGGCCGCTCGGGAGCCGGCTGATCGAGCGCAGCGATGCCTCGTCGCTCCCCGCGCTTTCCGCGCCGGCATCGATCGGTGAGTGGCGCGCGGCGGAGGGCGGTCTCACCGCGTGGCGGCCGCAGTTTCAGAATCCATCGGCGCAACTGCACGAGACGCTGCGCGCAGGGGACAGGAAGGTCGGCCTCTACGTCGGTTACTACCGCAACCAAAGCTCCGACACGAAGCTCGTGAGTTCGGAAAACGCCCTCACGAAGACCGCCGAGCGCGACTGGGCGCAAGTCGCGCGCGGCTCGCAGACGCTCGACGTGGGCGGGCATTCCGTCGATGCCCGCACGGCCGAGATCACCGGTCCCCGCAACGAACGGCTCGTCGCCTGGCACTGGTACTGGGTCGACGGCAAGCTGACGGCGAGCGACGCAGTGGCGAAGGCCTACACGGCGCTCGGAAGGCTCACGGGCCGCGGCGACGATGGGGCGGTCATTGTCGTCTACGCGGACAAGGAGCGGCCCGGGGAAGCCGAAGCTTCGCTTGCCGACTTCATTCGCGACGCCGGACCCGCCATCGAAGCCATGCTGGCCGATACGAGGGCGCGGCGATGATGCCCGACCGCGATCCCCGCCCGCTCATCGCCCACGTCGTGTTCCGCTTCGACGTCGGCGGCCTCGAGAACGGCGTCGTCAATCTCATCAACCATCTGCCCCGCGATGCGTACCGGCACGCGGTGATTTCGCTGACCGACATCACGGACTTTCGCCGTCGCGTGACGCGCAACGACGTGCAGTTCGTCGCGCTGCAGAAGTCGCCCGGGCACGCGTACAAGCTCTATCCGGCGCTCTACAAGCTGTTCCGCGAGATGCGCCCGGCCATCGTGCACACGCGCAATCTCGCGGCGCTCGAAACCGTGGTGCCTGCGTGGGCCGCCGGCGTGCCGGTCCGCATCCACGGCGAGCATGGGCGCGACATGCTCGACCTGCACGGCTCGAACCGCAAATACCAGTGGGTGCGCAAGCTGTACCGTCCGTTCGTCACTCACTACATCGCCTTGTCGCGCGATCTCGAGCGATATCTGTGCGCGCGCGTCGGCGTGCCGGCCCCGCGCGTGGCCCAGATCTACAACGGCGTCGACGCGTTGCGGTTCCGGCCCGCCGAGGCCGGCAGAGGCGAGATCGAAGGCTGTCCGTTCCGCGATTCCCGGTTCTGGCTCGTCGGCACCGTGGGGCGAATGGATCCGGTCAAGGATCCGCTCAATCTGGTTCGCGCCTTCATCCAGGCTCTGCAGCTGGCTCCCTCGAAGCGAGAGCGCATGCGGCTCCTGCTGGTCGGCGACGGCGTGCTGTACAGCGAAGCGCGCGCGATGCTCGCGGGCGCGGGAATCGCCGACCTCGCGTGGCTTCCCGGCGAGCGCAACGATGTGCCGGATATTCTCCGGGGTCTCGACTGCTTCGTGCTGCCTTCGCTCGGCGAAGGCATCTCCAATACGATTCTCGAAGCGATGGCGACGGGATTGCCGGTCATCGCGACCAATGTCGGCGGCAACGGCGAACTCGTCGATGCGGGGACGACCGGGGAGCTCGTGCCCGCGGGCGACGCCC